>Ga0137383_10001384_pt1 | contig 14369 bp, 9 predicted proteins | sample SagtaG_19_FD_104817 | JGI IMG/M metagenome (GOLD analysis project Ga0137383, IMG submission 104817) | Vadose zone soil microbial communities from Sagehorn Ranch, Mendocino, California, USA - Sage2_R_40_16 metaG | ecosystem: Environmental > Terrestrial > Soil > Vadose zone | place: USA... | reverse complement strand
CTCCAGCAGTTCAGCGAGTGTTTCCATTTCTCCTGCACGGCCAGAAACTCCTCGGCGTAACTGGGCGGCACCGGCTCTTTCACGTGCGCGAGCGCTTGCCGGAGTTCCTCGCTGGTATGCGTTATCAGCGCTTCGAGGGGGCGCTCGTCGGCCATCGAGACAACGCGACTCTCAATTCCACCGCGCAGCAACTCGCGCGCCAAGCGCTGCTGCTCTGCGTGGTCGAGACCGCCATTCGCCGGCCAGCGTCGAGTCTGGGACTCGATGTAAGGGAACAGCTCGGCGAGCGATTTGAACTCGATGAAACCGTGAACAGCAAAGGTGACCACGCGGCCATCTTTCAAAATTGTTGTGGAAGGTGTAACGATCGCCTGCAGTGAAACCTGTTCTGCCCGCACAGATAATGTCAGGGTCATCGTAATGAGACCTATCCCGATCATCCATCGTGCTACGCCACCTCGTTTTCTCAGGAGGGCATGCATGTCAGGCCCCAACTAATTGAGCGCGGAAAGGAGGGTTTCCTTCCACCTTTTCGTGTCGATTGTCCAACACACTTTCGCCTTGCGTGCCTTGTCCAAAACCGGGGTCCAAACCGCCTTGTTCCGGTCGTCGTCGGCCACACTGAGGCGATCCACAACGGTCATGCCCCGCGTCAACTCACTGTGGGTTTCCACATCCACATAGTGCGCACTCCACTCAGTTCCGACGCTGGGGTCGAGAGCAATGGACATGGCAATTGGATCAGGCAGTGAAATACCATCTTCTCCGGTTTGCTCCATATAAGCCTGTCGCGCGCGGCTGTTGCACTCGACGTCAAACCGGGCCAGTTCGTTGTTGAATCCCTGAATGTGCGCGATATCGTCCTTATGAAGGACAGCGTCGCCGCGCGAGAGTTGCCAGCCGATAAGTTCCACCGGAAGGCCGCTGAGCAGGACGGTGCGGGCGGCCTCGGGATCGACCCAGATGTTGTATTCGGCCGCTGGCGTCACGTTCCCTTCACAGCACGGTGCGCCCCCCATGACCACACAGCGCCCGACTTTGGCAGCGATTGACGGCTTTTTCGCCAGAGCGAGGGCAAGATTAGTAAGCGGCGCGAGTGTTACCAGTACGACTCCGGGGTTTGCTTCGATCACCTCAATTATCGCCTCGACTGCGTGCAATTTTCCGGGCGATTGATGGGGCGGCGGATAATTGTGATCTCCGAGTCCGTCACGGCCATGAAACCACGTCGCGCTCTGATGGGCGCGGAGCAGTGGCTTTTCAGCTCCCGCATAGACCGGGACGTTGGCTCCACAGAGTTCAACTGTATACAACGCGTTCCGGGTGGCCTGTTGAACTCCGACGTTTCCGGCGACGGTCGTGATCGCGACAACCCGGACTTCAGGGAACCGGAGAGCCATGATGAGAGCGACCGCATCGTCGGAGGCTGTATCGGTATCGATCAGAAGGGCGCGGGCCACACTGTAGGATAACAAACCGAACTGGTCCGGGCCGGCCGTATCGTAGTGAAGCAAACTGTTCGACGCGATTGTGAATGGCGGCTCGAAACGACTAAAATGGCGGACCAATAGACACATTTCTGGTTTTGCTTTTACCGCTCCGATTCACTTGTCCTATGAGCCGCTTCCGCGTGAACGCACATCAACCCCGATACCTTCGTACTGCGACCTGCCTCCTGGCAGTGATGGCCTCTCTCGCTCCGTCGATGGTTCACGGGCAGTCTGCGGACCGCATGGAATCCGCCAGTTTGCAGGGATTGGTCCGGGATTCGCACGATCGGCCGGTTGCCGCCGCCAAAGTTTACTTGCAGACCGAGATTGGAACTAAGACCTTAACCGCAGTCACGGATTCGGAGGGCTTGTACCACTTCGCAGCGCTTCGAGCAGGAGTTTATATCCTGCGTGTGGAGAAGGCGGGATACGACGCTGCAATTTTCGGTCGTTGTGCGCTGGGAGGGAAGGAAACGAAGAAGATTGACCTGACTCTCAAGCCTGCAAAAGCTTCCGCGCAAAGCGGATCGACGGGGACACCGGAGTTTTACGACGAACCACAATTCACCGTGGCTGGGGTCACGGACACCACCCAACTCGGCGGCCACGGTTCAGATACGGTTGTCCGAACCCGAGAAGGGCTCGCCAGAGAAACCGCTTCCCTTAAGCCGTTGGCGGATGTTTCACCGCACACATCGGCGGCCACCGCGGCGGAGAAATCGCTGCGTGAGGCGGCTGAACACGAGCCCGCAAGTTTTGACGCAAACTACCGCTTCGGAAAACAGCTGGTCGACGAGGGCAAGGCTCGGGAGGCACTCCCCTATCTCGATCGCGCGTCTCAGCTCCGTCCTGGGGATTACGCGGCCTCCTACGCCCTGGCACGCGCCCACGCGGACGCCGGTGACTACCCAGCTGCTCGCACCCGCCTTCGAGCGCTGCAGACTGTTCAGGACAAAGCGGGGCAGGAAGAAGCCGAACTACATCACTTGCTGGGCGACGTTGAGGAGAAATTGGGTAATCCTCTCAAAGCCGTTCAGGAGTACGAGCGCGCGGCGGAAATGAGCCCGAGCGAGCCCAACCTCTTCGATTGGGGAGCCGAGCTGCTGATGCATCGTGCCATGGAACCGGCCATTGAAGTTTTCACCAAGGGAAATCACCTCTTTCCGCATTCCGTCCGAATGCTGGTCGGCCTCGGAGTGTCTTGGTACGCTCGCGGTTCCTACGAGCCGGCTGTCCAGCGTCTTTGCGAGGCGTCGGACCTGAATCCCGACGACCCCAGTCCTTACCTGTTTCTGGGCAAAATCCAGAGCGTTGAGAAGACGCAGCCTGACGCCTTGGTAGAGAGGCTGCGTCGATTTGTCACGCTTCGACCTGAAAATGCAACGGCCAACTATTACTACGCGGTCAGTCTTTGGAAAGGCAGGAAGGGCCCAGAGGACGGCGAAACCCTGGCGCAAGTGCAGTCCCTTCTGGAGAAGGCCGTGCACCTCGATCCCAGGCTCGGCCCTGGGCATTTGCAACTGGGCATTCTCTATTCGGAGCGGAGGGACTTCTCCGAGGCCATCTCTGCCTATCAACAAACGATCGAAGTCAACCCATCGCTCGAAGAGGCGCATTATCGGCTGGCACAGGCCTACCGGCAGACTGGACAGAAGTTGAAAGCTCAAGAGGAGTTGCGAGTTTACGATCAGATATCAAAGAGCAAGGCGGCGGACGCCGAGCGCGAGCGGCATGAGATCCAGCAGTTTGTGTATACCTTGCGGGACCGACCTTCTGCCCTGCAGCCGCAATAGCGAGTTAGAACTGCCGGGGCCGAGATCTAAGGAGGCGACGCCGACTGCTGACGCAAGAGGTCAACGTAAGCAACGTGAATCAGATGGTTCTCCATGATTTTGAATTCCTTTGCGAGCGTTTGGGCAATGTGCAGGCCTTCGGCGTCACTTTGCTGTTCCTTCAAAACCACTTCGATTTCTAGGAAGCTTCCCAGGCCCTTCACCTGGTCTATATGAATTCGGGTCTGACCCACGATGTACAAACTGCGCACTTTTTCAACCATGCCAGAGACGCCCGATACATGCTGCAGGATTTCCAGCAAACCGTAAGGATCCGCCGTCCTCGCGATCTGGTAATGGGAGCGGCGCGGGCCGGGCGCATCAGCCCGTTCGTAGAAAATTAGTTCGCCGTGATTATCGTCAAAGATCCTCAGTTTGAGCCGGCCATGAGGGCAGGGGAAGAACACATCCGTCTGTCGAAGGATTTCCGGTCCCTTCCCACTGAGGTTTCTGGCAGTTGCACGAGCCGATTCGAGGTCTATCAACTCGGCTTTAAATTCGATATTTGCCGACACGATATATCTCGCTGAGCGAGTCAGTGAACCGCAGGCGTAGACACGCTCATCAAGCTTACGAACATTCGATAAAACTTTTCGGTGTCTAAATCCAATTCGATCTCGACCGGCTGTGCGGTGAAGTTCGGCTTATCCTTCTCAGTCCAGGTTAGCGTATTGCCGTATCCTGCTCCGCGGTCGAGATCGATACCCATGTAGCGAGTCTCCCGCTTGGTGATGAGGGTAGGATCGATCCATGCGGCCGCCGCAAGTTCATCCCACATAATGTCGGGCCCGGGAGTAAACATGGCAAAGCGCGCGACGTAGTGAGCCAGCGCAGTCCCGCTGGCTTCTATCTGTTTCATCATCGCGGGCGTCACGTGCGTTTTGATCGAGATGTCCGTCGGCGTGCAGACGATCTTCTTCCACGGTGTGCGGAGGACGATTTGTGCCGCCTCCGGGTCGAACCAGAAATTGAACTCGTGACGAGGGTTGTTGACGAACTCCGGGGTGTCGGTCTGTGGACTAAGGCTTCCTCCCATAAAAACTAGTTCTTTAGCCAACTCGGGAAACTGTGGATCAAGTGAGATCGCAAGCGCCAGGTTCGTCATGGGGCCGCCCTCATAGATCGTCACTTGATGCGGGTACTGGCGCACCATCCGGATCAAGAAATGAGCTGCGTCCTCCTCAGCAGGCTTGATCTTGGGCTGCCCTTCGGGCAGCGGCGGAACGACGAAAGGCCCGTGCCACCATCGGTCATCCCAGGCACCTGCGTAGGCTACTTTTCCGTAACGCTCTCGCCACAGTTGCGCTTCTTCGCGGCGGCGTACCAGGGGGAAAACTGCTCCAGGCACCACCGGTATATCAGTGCGGCCGATGATCTCGAGCAGGCGCAGCGTGTGCGCCACCTCTTCATCGCGCCACTGGTCTCCGCTCACCACCGTGATTCCCAGCACCTCTACCTGGGGAGACTGAATCATCACCAGAAGTGTCTGCAGGTTGCTGCCGCCGGGACCGGAGCAGTCCTCATTGATAATCACCTTGTGTCGCTGCTGAGTCTGGGCGAAAGAACTTGCCAGAAGCAGCACCAGGATTGCCGGTAAGAACCTGCTGCTTTCCGTGGGGCGCAGAAAGATCATTTGCTGTGTGGAAGACGCGTCATCAAGTTTATGTAAAGTTTGTAGAACTTCTGGGCATCGATATCAAATTGCACGTTAGCCAGGCGCAAGTAGGGTGGAACCTTAGCGGTGGAATCCCAGAAGACGGTCTTGCCGTAACCGGCTCCATGATCTACGTCGATGTCCATGTAGAGCTGCTTCTGACCGGTGATGATGGATGGATCGATCAAAGCCGCGCCTGCGATTTCGTCCCACATATAGCCGGGCAACGAATATTTATCCAGGTATTGCGTGACCGGAGTGCCTGCCTTGGAAATAGTAGCTTGCATTTCCGAAGTGAAGCGGGTCTTGACCGAAATATCAATCGGCGTGATGGTAAGTTTTTTCCAGGGCGCACGCAGGACGATGCGAGCCGCTTCCGGATCAAACCACCAATTGAACTCGCGCCGGGCGTCGATAGCGCCGCGATCAATCGCTCCTTTATCCGCGTACAATCCGCCGCCCATGAGCACGAATTCTTTCGCGAGCGTCGCTACCTCAGGGTTAAGCTTCAGAGCTAGAGCATAATTGGTGAGCGGTCCGCCCGCCCAAAGCACGACCTGGCCTGGATACTTGTGCACCATCTGCACAATAAATTCCGCAGCTGTGCCGGGAAGCGCTTTGATGCGCGGCTCTCCTTCGCGCATGAGCGGCACAACGTCGGGCGGATGATAGGGTTCGTCGTAAATTGTGGACCGATTCGCCTCAAACCTGTCCGTCCAGCATCCCTTGTATTCCAGCTTGCCGTAAAGAGCTTCCCAGCGCTCGGTCTCTTCCTTGGAATTAAGCAGGGGGAACTCGGCTCCTTGGATCACGGGGACATCAGTTCGCCCAGCGATTTCCAGCAGGCGCAGGACGTGCTGTGTCTCTTCCTTCACCCACTGGTCGCCGCTGACCGTGGTGATCCCGAGCACGTCAAACTTTTCCGACTGTAGGAAAACCAGTATTGCTTGCTGGTCGCTGGTACCGGGCCCGCGGGCATCCTGGTCGACGATGACTTTGATTTTCTGGGCCAGCGCCGTGGAACAAAGCAAAATCGCCAGGATAGAGACGTGCGAGACCTTCCCTGTGAACCACCGCATTATTCCTCCTGCAGATTTTCGGATTGCAAATTTAAGGGCAGGCTGAGTCGACCAGTCTGCCCAGAGTTAGGATTGCGATTGGCTCGCCCTAAAAGTTGAGTTTGAGGGCGAACTGAATTACACGGGGGTTGTTCACCGTCCCGCTTACCACACCGAAACTGCTCGATGCGTTTACATCCTGCATGCCGCTGCTGCCACCAGGCAGATAGAACTGTGCATGGTTAAATAGATTGAAGAACTCAGCACGGAAGTCCAGCCTTACACTCTCGTAGGGAAGAGGGAAATGTTTGATAATTGAAAGATCGGTGTTCACAAACCGAGGGCCGTATAATGGTGCGCGATTTGAATCTCCGAGCTCTCCGGGAGCAGCGTGAGTGTACGCGCACGGATTGAACCAATTCGTAAGCGTGTGCACTTGGGAGGGTGCTTGGCAGCCCGGGTTGGCAGCCACCGGCCCTGCCTTGTTGGGATCACCCACCTGATCAGGCCGATTTAACCCATTTGCGTTCCAAGAGAAGGCTACCCCTGATACGCCCGGGTTTCCGGGGGTGCCCGCGTTCGCGCTGTCGACCACAAAGAGAGGAAATCCGGTAGTCACCTTCTCAATCAGGTTGATGGTCCAACCTCCTAGAATCGAATCGACCGAGCCGGACCAGGAGCCACCATAGGTTTTGCCTTTCCCGAACGGTAAGTCATACAGCACGCTGGCCGTGAACTGCTGATTGAGATTGAGTGCCGAGAGACCCCAATCCGCCTTTTGATATCCCGGCAGAGGGAAGTAGGTCGCGCCTGGAAATGTTCCTAGGCCGTCAGCAAACCCTGAGTCGAATGTGCGCGAATAGGTGTAGCCCAGAAGGGCATAGAGTCCCTGGCGTGTGCTTCTGGTTTCAGCTTTAACCTGAAGAGAATCGTAGTGAGCCCGGCCAATGTCGTTGTTATTGTTTATCGTCAAGGGGAAAAGGAATGTGGGTGCGCCCCACTTAGGCCCGAAAGCCCCTCCGCCGGGACCGCAGCCCAACGTATAACCAGGGACGACTCCGCATGCCGCGGGTGATCCGACGTTCAGATTCAAACCGTCCACTAGAATGTGGGAACTGCGTGAGCCTGCATAACCTGCCGTCAGAACCACATTAGCGGGCAACTGATGCTCGATGTTCAGGTTGAACTGCTGCACTCGGCCCTGCTTGTAATTGAGATTCTGCGACTGAAGGGCACCCGGAAACGACTGGGGACTGGGAGGCGAGGTAATAGGATTTAACGTAGAGTCGAGGAATAGATATCGATTGCCGCAGTTCTTAGGGACCGCCTGTCCCGAATTGTTAAACGGACAAGGGCCAAAAAAGTTGTCAGACTCTGCAAAATACGGCGGATTCTCCCACAAGCCTTGGGCACCCTGGTTCCAGGACGAATCGTGGAAGATGGCATAGCCAGCCCGCACTGCCGTTTTCTGGGAACCTAATGGCTTCCAGGCGATTCCGATCCGAGGCTCTAAGGCGGTCTTGTCCATCTGGATGCCAACGTGTCCGTCCGAACGAACGCAGATCGTACAAGAGCCAAACGGTGCCGAACCGGCAACAAAGAACTTACCGCTGGCAAAGTCGAAGTTTGCTTGCCGATTTTGGGCTTCGGTGATGGGTGTAACAAGCGCCCACGCCAGACCCAAGGTCAAGGTCAGATCAGGGGTCACGCGCCATTCGTCATCAACAAAAGGACGGAACAGTTTCCAGCGACGGCCGGTCGTGGCTCCGAAGAACGTCTGATCGTGAATTCCTCCGCCCAATTGGCCAAGCAACAGATCGGCCGTGGCATCGCCTGTAAGACCGAAGTTAATAAAGAAACCATCCTGGAAGGCATTAGTTTCAACATTCATCTGCTGGTCACGGAACCCGGCGCCGGCGCGGATGTGGTGCTTCCCGCGAATCATGTCAAACGAATCGGAAATCGAAAAAACGTTGGTGCCGCCTTGGAAGGGAGCGAAACCCCGGTCACCCAGAGCCCAATAGTTGTTCATCAGGGTGGAAGTCAAGCCGCAGCTTATGCAGTCTTTTGTAGATTGCGTAATCACACCAGCAGGAGCATTCGGGCATTTGCTATTCAGATCCGCGCCGAGGATGCCGATGTTGGCGGCTTCGCACGTGCCGTTTCCGAACGATAGAATGTGATTGAAAATCCGGTTAAAGCCCGCAGTGAATTGGTTCAGATTGCGGTCGGAGAAAACGTGAGTCTCCGAGACCGCCACGTTGCGGCCATGATTGGTAATGTCTTGGCTGCTTCCAAAGGCATTCGCTTCTGCAAACCCCGGGGAACCGCCCGGGACGAATGAAGTCGCCTGATCGTAGCTGAAACGAGCAAATGCAGAATCCTTACTCGAGAAAGTGTGATCGAGCTTCACGTCGAACTCACCCTCGTTCAGTTTTCTGACCGGCACGTTCGAAAAGTTAGTCAGCGTGCTCGTATTGACAATGTTAGGCTGCGGATAAAGCTTCATCATCGCCAAACCTGACGGATCGACAGACGGATTGACGGTCGGATCGAACATGGCGGCGGGAATCTTGTTGCAGTTTACGCCGGGATTCTGGGAGCCATCGGGGTTTGGCGCGATGGGATTTCCCGTGCCGTCGCATTGGAAGGGAGAGAACGTGTAGGGACTATTAATGTTGGGGAAACCGTCAATATTCAAAGCGGGAGCGCCAGGAGCAAAGCCTGGTCGGGCCACGCCAAGAGGATCGTTCGTGTAGTCCCCGGTCAGCATCGCCGGCGTGGGAACCAACCCGCTGAAGGGTATCCCATGCCGCTGCATCTTCGCTTGGTAGTCGACAAAGAAGAATGTTTTGTCCTTTTGAATTGGGCCGCCTAAAGCGGCGCCAAATTGGTTCAAATTGAATTGCTCCCTTGCCGAGGCGAAGTAGCTGCGGGCGTCCAGCTTTGTGTTTCGGAAAAACTCAAAAACTGATCCGTGAAAGTTGTTCGTGCCTGATTTTGTCGTCACCAGCACGGTTGGACCCGCGCGAGTTCCGTATTCCGCTGAGTAGTTGTAAGTGAGAACTTTGAATTCCTGGATGGCGTCAATCGAAGGCAGAATCGCGATTCCGCCAGCAGTTAGTTCGTTGTTGTCGACGCCATCGAGTAGCCAGTCAGTGCTCTGGGCGCGCGACCCGCCCACTGATAATGAATAAATTCCGCGCGCCGCAACTTCGCTGCTTGCCGCGCTGGTAAAGAAGCTGCCCGGGTTGGTTTCCTGTGTCGTACCGGGCGTGAGCGTCGCGAGCTGGACGAAGTCGCGTCCGTTCAATGGCAGGTCCGCCACTTGCTCAGAGGTGATCACTTGGCCCAAGGTTGCATTCGTCGTTTGCACTGACACTTCCGTCGCACTGACTTCTACTGCGGTTGTTACCGACGCGGGCGAGAGGGCAAAATCCAACTCGCGCTGCTCATCGACTTGCAGCCGAACATCTTTCTGTTCTGCGGCGCCGAAGCCTTGGGACTCCACTCGGATCGTGTACATCGCGACGGGCAACAGCGGGATCAGGTAATGTCCTGAATCGTCGGTCTTCGCCTCGCGAGAGACACCGGTGCCTTGCGAGGTAGCTTTCACTGTCGCTCCCGACACTACCGCGCCCGCTTTGTCGGAGACGGTGCCCGAAAAACTACCAGTCGCCTGGCCGTACACTACTGGGCTAATAGAAAACAGCAGCGAAGAGACAGCAACGATTAGCTTCCGTTTGGTGAGCATCAACGCCCCCTTTTTCGACCTCATTGACGAACGACGGAACTTGGCCCTTGACCATCGAATTTCGACGTCCCTTGGAGCGCGGCCCTTCGTACAGATGTGCGCGTCTCCACAGTCGCGACTGCTAGTGCGAGGCTGGAAAATGATGTAGTTAATTGATCTCAGCTTTATATTGCTGTCGACAACTGAATAGTTGTTTTCAACTATCTGGGTGACAAACCATAATGCCATTCACCCTCTGTTGTCAACCGAAACTGACTTTGCGTACTTTGCGCGAGTGGACCGGACCAGCTACTGAAAGCTCATTTTCCTGCCCGCATGGCTTCTCAAAGGCTTAAGGCTGAGAATAGGCATCGCTGAAGCGAAGTCCAGATAAATCATTAGTTTTTTCGCAACCTACGGGTGGAGAATCCTAATCTCGAAGCGCTGAGGGATGCTCGGACCATCCTACAAGTCTGGGCTCAATCGGCCGTAGTCGCTAATCGAGCCAGAGCTTCGTCGGTGGTGACAAAGTTCGCGCCCAACGTTGCCAGTTCTGAGATGGTTCGTTTTTCCGCTTCGCGACTCAGAGTTTCAATTGCATCGTTCACCACCCAAACCTTTCGGTTTCGTTCCAGCAGCCCCTTGGCTGCGAACCTGACGCAGTATTCCGTCACCACTCCGAAGACGACGAACTGCGCGTTTCGATCAAGACGTTCGAGCAACGCATTGGCATGCCGACTTTCGAAGATATCGAGCGTCTGCTTTTCGAGAATGACCTGCTGGTGTCGCTGGAAATCTTCGGGCAGGAATGACCCGGGCTCGTTCAAAACCCGCATGTGATCCTCAGACAGTGCTTCAGGAACGAAGTCGGCGCCGGCTGTTCCTTTGACGCAGTGGGGCGGAAACGTTTTGAACTCAGGGTCGTCCGCGATATGAAAGCAGCCGTGCGAAACAAGGAAGGCGCGGCCGTCACGCGCCACGTCGACAAGCCGACGAATATTGGGGAGCAACTTCTCGGCACCGGGCACGTAAAGCTTGCCGCCGGGCAGCATGAAGTCTTTCTGGGCGTCTACACACCACAGGATGGTATCTGGAGATCGCATGCTTGGCCTCGCTCGGACCCTGACTAGTCAGAATCGGGATTTTACTTCTAAAGTTCGAATTCTTCCATGCCTTTGGCTGCCTGGGTGCGGTGTTTTTGCTGAACCAGAGCCGGTCTGTATACTGGCGCGCATCAAAGATTTGTTGCGGAAGGTGGCGAATGGCTCAAGGGCAGACAAGCGAGTCTGTCGCTCCGGCTCGGCTCGTGATCCACAACATAGGGCTGCTGTTGAGCGGAGACATCGGAAATCCGATTCTCGATGCCGACACGGTGGTCGCCGTTAACGGCAAGATTAGCGCAGTCGGCAAAGCAAAGGATCTCGATACCGCAAGCGCGACCATCCGAATCGACGCCAAAGGCACAACGCTCGCGCCGGGATTGATCGACAGCCATGTGCATCCGGTAGCCGGAGACTGGACGCCGCGTCAGAATCAGATTGGCTGGATCGACAGCTATCTGCATGGCGGAGTCACCACCATGGTTTCCGCAGGTGAAGTGCACACCCCCGGCCGCCCGAAAGATGTAGTTGGGCTGAAAGCCATGGCGATCTTTGCCCAGCGGGCCTTTTCGGCCTTCCGTCCCGGTGGCGTGAGAATTCATGCGGGCGCGCCAGTGATCGAGCATGGAATGGTCGAGGAGGATTTCAAAGACCTTGCAGCCGCCGGTGTCACTATGCTCGGCGAGGTTGGCTTGGGCAGCGTGAAAGACGGCGCGACGGCCCGCCAGATGGTCGCCTGGGCGCGGAAGTATGGCATTCAAAGCACGATTCATACCGGCGGGCCTTCGATTCCGGGCTCCGGTTTGATTGACAAAGACATCGTGCTTGCCACCGACGCCGATGTCATCGGCCACATCAATGGCGGCCATACTGCGCTGCCGGATGCCCAGATCGTCGCCCTGTGCGAGAAGTCGCCGCGAGCTCTCGAGATTGTTCACAACGGCAACGAAAAAGCGGCGCTGCTTACTTTGCGGACGGCAAGAGAACTAAAGCGCCTTGATCGAGTGATTCTGGGCACGGATTCGCCAGCCGGTTCTGGAGTGCAGCCGCTCGGCATCTTGCGCATGATCTCGATGCTGTCGTCGCTCGCAGGTGAGTCGGCCGAGGTTGCCATCTGCTTTGCCACCGGGAATACCGCAAGAATCCGAAACCTGGACTGTGGATTGATCGAGCGGGGGCGCGTCGCGACCTTCGTGATGATCGACAAAGCCCAGCATTCGCCGGGACAGACTGTGCTCGAAAGCATCCAGAGGGGAGACTTGCCGGGAATTGGGATGGTAATCATCGACGGAATGGTAAGCGCCCAGCGCAGCCGCAACACCCCGCCCGCGACGATGGTGCCAGAAGTCGTAAAACAGTGAACTCTCGCCTCACTGCTCTCGATCACGGCAGGCCCAGCGATGCCGCGATCGTCTTCCGATAATCGCGCGCCCTCGCCATGACTTCTGTTTCGTTCACCGTCAGGACTTTGCGGTCGCGCATGACCACGCGCCCGCCAATCACCACCGTCTCCACATCGCTGCCCTTTAGTGCATACGCCAGTTGTGCGTAGATGTCGTACATCGGGACAGCATTCGGTTCATCCAAGCTGATCAAGACGATGTCCGCTTTCTTTCCAGCTTCGAGCGAACCAATCTCTTTTTCCATGTGCAGGGCTTTCGCACCATCGATGGTCGCCATTTCCACAACCGCTTTCGCATTCAACGCCAGTGGATTCATCTTCGTAATCTTTGCGAGCTTCGCTGCCAGGTCCATCTCCTCCATCAGGTCGAGGTCGTTGTTGCTGCCCGCCTGTCCATCGGTTCCGAGGCCGACGGCCACTCCCTCAGCCCGCATTTCCGGGACGGGAGCAACACCGCTGGCGATCATCATGTTGCTCGACGGGTTATGTACGCAGCCCACTTGCCGTTGCGCTAGAGTCTTGCGGTCGGCTTCGTCCACAAAAATGCAGTGGGCGGACACCACGTCTGGACCCAGCACGCCGATCTTGTCGAGGTATTGCACCGGCGACATTCCGTTTTGCTTCTGGCTGTCATCCCACTCCTTTTTCATCTCCCCGGTGTGAATCAGGATCGGGGCGTGATATTTCCTAGCCAGCGTCGCGGCGTCCTGAAGCGTCTTCCTGGAACAGGTGTAAATTGCGTGCGGCGCCGCTGCGGCGTGAATCAACGGATCGCCCTGCCACTTTTTCAGGAACTTCTCGGTATAAGAGAGCGCCTCGGCTTCGCTCTTGTTGTCGGGCGCGGGAAAATCGATAAATGTCTCGCCTAGCAGGCCCCGCATGCCTGCGGCTTTGGTTTCTTCGGCCACCGCGTCTTCGAAGTAGTACATGTCAGCGAATGTAGTGACGCCCCCGCGAATCTGCCACGCTTCCGCCAGTCGCGGGCCCCAGCGTACGAATTTTTGGTTCACGTTCATCTCCATTGCAGGAAAAATGTATTTATAGAGCCAATCATTCAGCGTCACATCATCGTGAATGCCCCGAAACAGGGTCATGGGCACATGGGTGTGACCATTGATGAACCCGGGCAGAACCAGCCCGCCTTTGGCATTGACCGTCTCCGAGGCTCGATACTTGCCCTCGAGCTCGCGGCGCGGCCCAACCGCAACAATCGTGTCACCCTTCACAACGATAATTCCGTCGTCGTAGATGGATCGGGCTCCATCCATGGTAACGACGGTTCCGCGAGTTACGATCAGATCGGCCTTCTCTTTTGTCGCTTGAGACCAGAGAGAGGTGAGAACAAGGAATTGGAAGGCGAGAACAAGAGCCAAAGATCGACACAAGGTCATTCGTTACCCCAGCGGCTGGAGCCGCGACTCATTTTAAGCTTTTAAGACAATGCTGCAGTGTGTACCAAAAATCGCAGCACAGATACCGGCGCCACAGGATCGAATCCCGGCTACCGTAAGCCGTCTTCACCCTTGATCTGATCCTTCGTCAATCCTCCGACCCGCGCGAGCGGCCGGCCGCTGTCGGTCACCGCGACCGCCACGACGATTTCGTTGGCCCGGGGAGCGTCATTGATTCGCACCTCCATGCCATCGAAGTGGCTGCGGACGAAAGCGGCGTCTTTGTGCCCCAGCGGCACATCGAGGGCGACACCCATCCCGCCTCGCTTCTTCGAAGATGGGATGAGGGCGGCGCCTTTGCCGAGCACTCGTCTTACTGGCGTACCAAGTTTGGGATGGAGAATCGCCGCGGCGTGCTCGATCTCACCGTTTTCGCCCACGGCCGCCGCCTTGCCATAGCTCTCGACGCTGGTCGCCGGTATGCCCAGAGCCGCGACCGCGCGCAGCGTGAGCAGTTCACCCAGTTCCTCGCCGATCAGCATCAGCTCAGACAGCTCTTCCACATATTTTCCGGCGTAAGGATTTTCAATGACGGCGACCGCGGCGGCACGCCGAGTTGGCGGATCGATGGTCCGGCCCATCTCGGTTCTCGTCTCTTCGACGAAGGTTGCAATCTTGCGAATCTTCGCTCCCTGTGGGACTTTCATCG
>Ga0137383_10001382_pt1 | contig 14374 bp, 10 predicted proteins | sample SagtaG_19_FD_104817 | JGI IMG/M metagenome (GOLD analysis project Ga0137383, IMG submission 104817) | Vadose zone soil microbial communities from Sagehorn Ranch, Mendocino, California, USA - Sage2_R_40_16 metaG | ecosystem: Environmental > Terrestrial > Soil > Vadose zone | place: USA... | reverse complement strand
TGGCACCCAGACCTTCGCGTTCAAGGGGCACGCTGTAATGACTGGGGGCTCAGGAATCACTCCAGTTCAAAGGTTCGCTTACCTCGGCGGCTCGTCTACCCTCGCCACGGTCAATCTTCTCGCCCTTGGCGGTGATCGCCTTCTTTTTGTGCAGGGCGATTACATAGTTCCGATCGACCAGATTCAGCTTCCGTTCGTCGGCAGCCCTTATGTCGGACTCAGATACGCCGCGGGCAACGCCGGTGTGGGAGGACTTCCAGCGCTCATCCAGAATCTCGGTGTTGGCTTGGGCGTGAGCTTCTTCCGGGCGGATTACAGCATAGATCCCGCGCAAAATCGCTCGCCGTTCTCCCGGAAATCGGCGTTTTCGCTCGGAGTTTCGCTCTCGCTCTGAGCGAGAAAATCAGTTTGCTCCAGTAGTGCCCCGTTGGTATATTACTGAGCGTGACTTTTGCATCGTGTCGCGCTAAAACGGGCGGGTAATGGGGACGCTAGTAGTAATTCCGGCGCGCCTTGGCGCCATGCGCCTTCCCCGCAAACCACTCCGTCTCCTTTCCGGGCTTCCCCTTATAGTCCGGGTCTGGCAAAGAATCTCTCAAATGAACGTGGCTGATGCCGTCGTCGTTGCTACAGACGACGAGTCGGTTGCGTCCGTGGTCCGCCGGGAGGGAGCAGAATGCGTCATGACCAGCGACAAACACACGTCTGGCACCGAGCGCGTGGCAGAGGTCGCAGCTCAGCAGCGATTTCAGGGGTACACCACGATCGTGAACGTTCAGGGAGACGAGCCTTTCATCGGTCCCGAAGCAGTGCGTGGAGCGGCGGAGCTTGTTTCGTCCGGCACGTTCCCGCTAGGGACCGCGGCTTCTCGGGCCAGCAGGGAAGTACTCGATACGCCGAGCCTGGTTAAGGTTGTGGTAGCCGATGACGGACGGGCGATGTATTTCTCGCGCGCGCCCATCCCTTATCTCCGCGACCAAGCGGACCGGGCCAAGCTGGCGCAGCGGACGTTGCAGCACATTGGAGTATACGCTTATTCGCGGGAGGCTCTTCGAGAATGGGTCTCGTTGCCTCCCCATCCGCTTGAGGAGATCGAGCGTCTCGAGCAGCTGCGGCCACTGGCCGCCGGCTTGCCCATTGGGGTCGCAATTACCAACGAGGCGCCCGCGAGCGGGATTGACACTGAAGAAGACCTGGCGCACGCCAATGAGCGCTGGGATGCCTTTATGACGGGAGCCGTGACAAATGCAGGGTAATTCCAGCCAGCAGACGCGCTACATCTTCATCACGGGCGGAGTTGTTTCCTCGCTCGGGAAGGGAATTGCGGCGGCGTCCCTCGGGCGGCTTCTCGTCGAACGCGGAATGCGCGTGACGATCATGAAGTTCGACCCATACTTGAACGTGGATCCGGGGACGATGTCGCCGTTCCAGCACGGCGAGGTGTTCGTCACGGACGACGGCGCCGAAACGGATCTCGATCTCGGTCACTACGAGAGGTTCATCGATCGCTCGCTCGCACAGGCGAACAACATCACCACGGGCCGCATTTACCTCAACGTGATCACGAAAGAGCGACGCGGCGAATACCTGGGATCGACGGTGCAGGTGATTCCGCACGTCACCGACGAAATCAAGGGCGCGATGAAGCGGCTTGCGCCCGAGAGCGATGTCGTCATCGTCGAGATCGGGGGCACCGTCGGCGATATCGAATCGCTGCCGTTTCTCGAGGCCATCCGCCAGTTCCGTCATGAAATTGGACGTGAGAACGCCATCTTCATTCACCTTACACTCGTGCCATTCATCGCCGCTGCCGGCGAAGTAAAGACGAAGCCGACGCAGCACTCGGTGAGAGAGCTGATGGAGATCGGAATCCAGCCCGACATCCTGATCTGCAGAACCGAGCGGGCTCTTTCTGAGGAAGTGAAGCGCAAGATCGCGCTGTTCTGCAACGTCGAGTTCGGTGCTGTGATCGAGAGCCGGGATGTGCCGACGATTTACGAGATACCGCTCCTGTTTCACGAGCAGGGACTCGACGAGCGCGTGATGCACAAACTCGGGTTGCTGGGGCGACGCGCCCCTGATCTATCCAATTGGCGCAACATGGTGGAGCGCGTTCTGCATCCGAAGGGACGAGTAAGAATCGCCGTCATCGGCAAGTACACGGGCCTCGTCGACGCCTACAAGAGCGTGCAGGAAGCGCTCATCCACGGCGGAATAGCGAACGATGTCGGGGTCGAGATTTCATGGCTTGCGAGCGATCTGTTCACCAACCGGGAAAAGACGCGCGAGCTCCTCGCAGATTTCCACGGTGTGCTGGTTCCGGGAGGATTCGGAGTGCGAGGTGTCGAGGGAATGCTCGAAGCGATTCGCTACGCACGGGAGTCGGGTTTGCCGTTCTTTGGGATCTGCCTTGGAATGCAGACGGCTATAATCGAGTTCGCCCGCAATGTGATCGGACTGACCGACAGCCACTCGAGCGAGTTCGCACCCGAATGCGACAATGCCGTCATCTCGTTGATGGAAGACCAGCAGCACGTCACCGACATGGGCGGCACGATGCGTCTCGGAGCGTATCCGTGCAAACTCGGACCCGGGACGCAGGCCGCCGCGATTTATGCAGCGCCACAGGTCAGCGAGCGCCATCGCCTCCGTTATGAGGTGAACAACAAATACCGTGATCAGTTCATCGAGCCCGGACTCAATCTGAGCGGTCTTTCGCCAGACGGATCACTGGTCGAGATGGTGGAGCTGCAGACGCACCCCTGGTTCATCGGCTGCCAGTTCCACCCCGAGCTTCAGTCGCGCCCCACACGTCCGCATCCGCTCTTTGCAAGCTTCATCGGCGCGGCCGTGCAGGCAAAATCGCCAATCAGAATCAGCCGGAAGCGCGCGCCAATAGAAGCGGCGGAATAGCGTGGCGGAACTCTTTCCGGCAGACAAGCTCTTTTTGATCGCCGGTCCATGCGTACTGGAAAGCGACGAGCTCAACCTGCGCGTGGGTGAGGCGCTGGCGGAGCTAGCCGCCAGGATTCCTGGCGGGATCATTTACAAGGCGAGCTTCGACAAGGCGAACAGATCGAACCGCGGCGCCGCTCGCGGCCCGGGACTCGATGCTGGTCTCGAAGCACTCGATAGAGTGCGCAGGGAAACCGGCCTCCCGGTGCTCACCGACGTCCACACCCCGGAGCAATGCGCTCCCGCCGCGAGCGTAGTGGACGTTTTGCAGATTCCTGCTTTTCTCTGCAGACAGACCGACCTGCTTGAAGCCGCCGGCGCTACGGGAAAGCCCGTCAACGTCAAGAAGGGTCAGTGGCTTCAGCCAGAGGGCATGCGCGGAGCGGTGCAGAAAGTCCGGGGCGGCCCAAAATCGAACGGCCGCTCGCGGGACATCGCCGTCACGGAGCGCGGAACTTTCTTCGGATACGGTGACCTCGTCGTCGACATGCGTTCGTTCACGCGACTCCGCGAAGCGTGCGACGCACCCGTGATCTTCGACGCCACGCACAGCGTCCAGAAGCCGGGGCAGGGACCAGAAGGCGCCAGCGGCGGCGCGCGGGAATTCGTCCCGATCCTCGCCCTCTCCGCCATCGCTGCCGGAGCGCAGGGACTTTTCCTCGAGACACATCCCGATCCCGATTGCGCGCCAAGTGACGGTCCCAATATGGTGCCGCTGGGCGAGATGGCATCGCTGCTCGATCGCGCTGTCGACGTCTGGGCGCGCATCCACCGATGACCCACAAGGACATCGTCGAGCGCGGACGACGAGTTCTCCGTATGGAGACTGAAGCGCTCGGCGAGGCGGAGCGTCGCATCGGAGACGAATTTGCGCGCGCCGTCGAGACTATCGCCCACTCAAAGGGGCGAGTCATCGTATCGGGCGTTGGAAAGTCGGGTCTGGTTGGGCGCAAGATCGCTGCGACGCTGACATCGACCGGAACGCCTGCGACCTTCCTTCATCCTGCCGACAGCGTGCACGGCGATCTGGGGATCGTCGGCCAATCGGATGTGGCGATTCTGATCTCGAAGAGCGGCGAGTCGGATGAAGTCCTTGGACTCCTCGATCATTTGAAGCGCCTCGGTGTATGTACGATTGCGCTCACGGGTGACACAAAATCGACGCTCTCGCGACATAGCGATGTGGCGCTCGACGGGTGGGTAAAGGAGGAGGCGTGCCCGCACGATCTCGCGCCCACAACCAGCACGACGGTGGCGCTCGCACTCGGTGATGCACTCGCGATTGCGCTCCTCGAGGAAAAGGGGTTCGACGCGAACGATTTCGCCCGGCTTCATCCCGGTGGCGCGATTGGAAAACGTCTGCTGACCAGGGTATCCGACGTGATGATCACCGACAACCTTCCCATTCTTCGTGAATCAGCCACGATGCGCGATGCGGTCGTGCAACTCGCCGAGCGCCGGGGAATAGCGATCGTCACCGATGGTAAGGGAGCGGTGTCGGGAGTGATCACAACTGGCGATCTCTCACGCTTGATGGAGCATGAAGACGACGTCTTCCCGATCCCGGTTACGAAAGTCATGAACCGCACTCCAAAGGTGGCGCGGGCCGACGAGCTCGGAAGTGCCGTCGTTTATCGTATGGAGAAGCACGGCATCATCGCCATGCCAGTGCTGAACGGAGACGACCGGATCACCGGAGTGATCCACCTGCACGATCTCATGCGTGCCGGAGTCGTCTGAGTGCGCGCGCTCGTCATTGGGGTCCTTGCAGTCGCGAGCGCTGTCGCCTGCAGCTCCAAGAAGCAGCCGCCCGTTGCGACACACTCGCCCCTCGCTGACTCGGCAGACCAGATAATGTACGGGGCGCGATTCAAGCTCACTGATCAGGGATTGGCGAGGGCGCAGCTCGAGGCGGACACCGCTTACTTCTTTGACGACAACACCCGTCAGGAGCTCGAGAACGTCCACACGACGTTCTATACGGTCACGGGTGCCAAAGACGCCGTGCTCACCGCGCGGCACGGTACGATCAACAATCGCACGAACAACATGATCGCGCGGAAGAATGTCGTGGTGGTATCCGAAGATGGCCGGCGACTCACGACTCCGGAGCTGATTTACAATCAGCAGAAGAACCAGATTTCGAGCGACAGCGCGTTCGTGATGACCGAACCGAATCGCCGGCTCGAGGGAGTCGGCTTCCGGTCCGACCCCAACATGAAGAACATTCAGATCCTGAGCGGCGCGAAGGGAATTGCGAGAGGTGTATCGACGGCGCCTGTTGCCCCCGCGCCGGCCACGGCCCCCGCCACAGCGCCGCCCACTACGCTTCCACCCAAACGGTGAGCTTCGCGAAATGGTTCCTGCCAGTAGTGTCTTCGTGTGCCTTCGCGGGGATGGCGAGAGCGCAGAACATTCCACGCAACTGCGATCTGGATTTCCTCAATAAGCCTGGAAATCCTGCGAATATCATCACTGATGCAAGTGGCAAGAGAATCACCTACCTTGGAGGCGGCATTATCGCGCACTGCATTGGCCAGGGCAACACTCTTACAGCCGACAGCGCCGAGTATTACGAAGCCGAGGGAAGGCTGTATCTCGTTGGCAATGTGCATTACACCGAGCCTCGCGCCAAAGTAGACTCGCACACGATGACTTACTACCAGAACGACGATCACCTTCACGCCGAAGGTGATGTCGTGGCGGTGCAGTCAAACGGCAGCACGCTCCGCGGTCCCGTCGCCGATTACTACCGCAGCACGCCCCAGCGTCCGCTCACACTAATGTTCGCGCCCGGACGACCCACGGTCACTCTGATTCAGAAGGACACTTCCGGACGCGGCAGACCACCCGACACAGCGCACGTCATCGCCAATCAGATCGTGATGGAAGGCGACAGTCTCGTTTACGCTTCGGGACGCGTTGAGATCACCCGGCCGGACCTTCTGGCCACAGGCGATTCGGCCTTCATGGACAGCGGACGTGACTTCGCGCGGCTAATGCGCCAGCCATCCGTTAAGGGCAATGGTACTCGCGCCTTCACGCTCACCGGCGGGGTGATCGATGTTTACTCACGCAATCGCCAGGTTGAGCGTGTCGTGGCGACTCCCAACGGGCATGCGCTCAGCAAGGACCTCGAATTGGTAGCTGACTCGATCGATCTCAGGATGCATAACAACCAGCTCGAGCGCGCGATGGCGTGGGGTAAGAGCCGCGCGCACGCTGTTTCACCCGAGCGAGAGATCATTGCTGACTCGATCGACGCAATAATGCCGGGGCAGCGCATCCGGGAGGTCCGGGCATTGCGTAAGGCCTACGCCGAAAGCAATCCTGATTCGGGCGTTGTTTCCACGCAAAGAGACTGGACGAGGGGCGATACCATCGTCGCTCACTTCGACTCTGTGGTCACGGCCGACACATCGAGCAAGCCCAAAATTCGCGAGATTGTCGCTGAGGGCAGCGCCAGATCTTTTTATCAGATGAAGAACTCCAAGGGCCCCCAGACCGAGCCCACGGTCAACTATGTGGTGGGAAGGATCATCGATATCATGTTTGAGGAAGGCAAGGTGGCTACGGTTACCGTGATTGAGAAAGCGACGGGCGTATTGATCGAGCCCGCCGCGGCGTCGACCGCGGAAAAGCCAAGCGCGGCCGCGGCACAGACCAAGAAGGCGCCTCCTGCAGCAAAGCCCCCTGTGGTAATCAAGCGATGAGCGATAGCGACCAGCTGCGCGAGAGCGTGCGCGCGCTCATTGCCGGAGTTTCACAAAAGGACCAGCTCGATGGCCTGGCGCTGCACGCCATCGTCCGCGCCGCCGACGAAGACGGCGTCGCCAGAGTTCGCGATGTCGCCGCGAATTACAGGAATGATTACATCCACGCTCTCCGCGCGAAGGGAGTGGACGCCGACCGCGAGGCCGGCCGCCTGGCCCAGGACGAAGTCCGCGCCTATCTCACCGCGTCGATCCTGCCCCGACTCGCCGAATGCGGGGTGATTCTGCCGTTGAACGGCGACCTCCAGCGCGATACCGACACGGTCCGCATCGCGCCGTCACTCTGGAAAGACATCGCCCCGCGTCGCGCCGAATTCGCCGAAGCGATGCGAGAAACCGGCGAGCACTCTCGGCTCGCGCTTTCGACACCCCCGCGCCCCATACTTATCGGCGGGAGTGTACTGGAGGCGGACGGATTGACCAAGACTTACCGCGGCAGAAAAGTCGTGAACGAGGTCGCGCTCCGGCTGCAGCAGGGTGAGATAGTCGGACTGCTCGGCCCGAACGGGGCTGGGAAGACAACCACGTTCTACATGATCGTTGGCCTCATTCAGCCGGACTCCGGCCGAATATTGCTCGACGGAGTGGATATCACCAAGCTCCCGATGTACGAGCGGGCGCGGCGAGGCATTGGTTATCTTTCGCAGGAGCCTTCGATCTTTCGGAAGCTGTCGGTCGAAGACAACATTCTGGCGATTTTGGAGACGCTTCCACTCTCTGCCACACAACGCTCGGAGCGCCTCGAAAAGCTCCTCGATGAGCTGAGCATCAAGAGACTGCGCAAAAGCAGGGCGTACGCACTTTCCGGCGGCGAGCGGCGGCGACTCGAGATAACGCGAGCGCTCGTCACGTCTCCGAAGTTCATGATGCTTGACGAGCCGTTTGCTGGGGTCGATCCGATTGCGGTGCACGACATTCAAACAATCGTTGCCGGACTGCGTCACCGTGGCATCGGCGTGCTCATTAGCGATCACAACGTGGAACAAACGCTCGACATCGTGGACCGTGCATACATTATGTTCGATGGACAGGTTAAGGTCTCCGGAACGGTCCGGGATCTCGTTTTCGACGACACAGTGGCTGACATCTATCTTGGTCCAACGCTCACCGCACGGCTGCGCGAGAGATTCGCTCGCGATAGAGACGAGGTAGCCGCCTCTTGAAGCCTGGTCTTAATCAATCGACCCAGCTCCGTCAGGAGCTCAAGATCAATCCACGCCTCTATCAGGCGATGGACCTGCTCTACATGCCGCTGCTGGACCTCCAGCAGCACCTCAAGCAAGAACTTCTCAACAATCCATTCCTCGATCTCGTCGAGGCTGAGGAGGAGGAAGAGGAGGAGCAGGAGGGCGAGGCCGCCGAGCCGGCGCAGGCGGAAACCGAGGATGAGCGCTCCGGCGAGATAGACTGGGAAGAGATCCTGCTCGATGGCTTCGACACCGCCGGCGGTCGCCGCGAAGAGCACGAGGAGCGCGAGTACTTCGAGCCGGTCACAGTCGCCACCCGCGATCTGAGCGATCACCTCCGGGATCAGGTCAGCCTTCTCGAGCTTACTCCGCGACAGAGTCTCCTCGCCGACGAGTTCATAGGCAACATCAACGACGATGGCTATCTCGCGTCCGGAGTTGATGATATCGTCCGAGCTCTGAACGAAGTGGTGACCAAGGCCGCCGAGGATGCAGGTCGCGGTACTGACGACCTTCCTCTCTATACCGAGGAAGAAGGCGTGAGGATGCTGGCTACGATCCAGACCCTCGACCCTCCCGGAGTTGGAGCCCAGAATCTTCGCGAATGCCTGTTGTTGCAGCTCAGGGAATCGGGGCTGGAGCAATCGGTCCCGTACCGCCTCGTGAGAGATTGCTTCGAGGAGCTGATCAATCATCGCTGGAGCGAGATCTCGAAGCGCTTTGGGATCAGCGCCACCGACGTCCAGAAAGCGGCTGACGAGATCGCGAAGCTCGACCCCAAACCCGGTCTGCAATACGGTTCCCGCGACGATAACTACATCATCCCGGATTTAATCGTCGAGAAAATCGACGACCGCTACCACGTCTTTTTGAACGACGCGAATCTTCCGCGTCTCAAACTGAGCCGCGCCTATCAGGAGATCGCCCGGGACAAGAAGAAGTTCGATGGCGAGAACAAGGAGTTTATCTCCAACAAGCTCAATTCCGCGAACTGGATGATTCAGGCGATCGAACAGCGCCGGCAAACGATGCTCAAGGTGATGAACTACATCGTGGAGAGGCAGCGGGAGTTTTTCGAGAAGGGAATCCAGCACCTCAAGCCGCTCACGCTCCGCGAAGTCGCTGAAGTGATCAACATGCACGAGTCGACAGTTAGTCGCGTGACGAACGAGAAATTCGTTCAGACTCCGCGCGGTGTCCTCCCACTCAAGTTCTTCTTCTCCTCGGGTCTTGCCACTTCGGACGGTGAGGACGTCTCCGCCCGCGGCATCAAGGCCCAGCTCCAAAAGCTCGTACAGGAAGAAGATCCGAAGCACCCGCTCACCGATCAGGCGATCGTCAACATCCTCCGCGAGAGCGGGGTACAGATCGCCCGCCGCACAGTCGCCAAGTATCGCGATCAGCTCGGCGTCCTCTCCGCCCGGATGCGTAAGCGCGTATGACGTCAAGTCCACAGGCTGACGCGGCGCAGCGCATCAAGAGCGGCCCAGCGCTTCAGCCTGTGGCGAGCCGGCCCGATGTCAGTGTCCTCGTTCCCGCCAAGGACGAGGCAGAGAACCTTCCACTCTTCATGGAGCAGGCTCGCGTCGCGTTCGCGTCCGCGCCTGGACGCTATGAGGTCGTCGTCGTCGACGATGGGTCCGTGGACGATTCATGGAACGTCCTCCAGCGACTTGCCGCGGAGTATCCATTTCTCCGGCCGGTGAGGCACGGCATGCGGCGTGGAATCGCCGACGCGCTTCGCACCGGATACGTCAACTCACGCGGCAGCGTACTCGTGTTTTATCCAGCCGATCTGCAATACAAGCCGGAGGACATTCCCCGGCTGGTCGCGCCGATACTCGAGGGCCGGTCGGATATAGTCACCGGCTACAAGGAAGGGAAATACGAGAAGGCGTTTGTGTCCGGCATCTACAACAGGCTCAGCCGCTCGCTCTTCAAAGTCGGTGTCCGCGATCTGAATTCGGTCAAGGCATACAGGCGGGAAGTGATGGACAATCTCCCAAACCGCCCCGATTGGCATCGCTACATGGTCGTGATGGCCGTGGCCGATGGTTTCTCCTTGTCGGAGGTTCCGGTGCCGCTTTACCCACGCAATGCAGGCCAATCCAAGTTCGGAATCGGACGCATTCCCGTCGGCGTGCTCGACATGCTTGCCGTTTGGTTCGAGCTCCGCTTTGCCAGGAAACCGCTGCTCCTGTTTGGGTTGCTGGGCGCGGCGCTGTTCATCATCGGAGTTGTCGTTGGAATCGTGGCCATCCTTTGGCGCGTGATTGGAGGAGTAGGATTCCGTCCACTGGTGAATCTCGTCGAGACCTGCGTAACCGTTGGGAGCGTTTTCTTCGCCACCGGTCTCCTCGGTGAGATGATCGCCGCCCAGCGCGCCGAGTTGAGACAACTTCGCGCGCGCATCGAAGATCAATCGCGGGAACGCGACACGACGCCGAATCTCTGAGCAAATGAACGTACTGTTCCTCACGCACTCGTTCCCGAGATCGGAAGGAGATGCTGCCGGCTCGTTCATACTGCGCCTCGCCGTCGCGCTTCGGACGGAAGACGTGAACGTTCGCGTCGTAGCGCCGGCCGGACCCGGTCTCCCGGCGTCCGCCGAGATCGAGGGCGTCAGCGTTGAGCGATTCAGATACGCGCCTCGCCGCTATGAGAAGCTCGCCTACACTGGGAACATGGCGGGTGACGTTGCCTCTTCCTGGAGCGCGAGACTCGCGCTGGTCGGATTCCTCGGTTCCGATTTCGTCCACGCTGTTCGCGCCAGGCGCAGCTTCGAGCCGGAGCTCGTTCATGCGCACTGGTGGTTTCCCAACGGAATCGTTGGAACGTGGGTGGGTGGTCTCGCGCGCATTCCACTGGTAACGACACTTCACGGAACAGACGTCCGCCTCGTTCGCAAAGTTGGCATCGCCAAGCCACTGTTCGCGCATGTTCTCAAGCATTCCGCCGCCGTCACGACCGTCTCGCATTGGCTCAAGGAGGAGACGGAAGCACTCGTTCCCGGTGTACAGCCCACCGTGGCGCCGATGCCCGTCGCTACCGATCTCTTCGGGCCCGGCTCGTCGCGCGATGGCCAGCGCCTGCTTTTTGTCGGCCGCCTCACCGAGCAGAAAGGGGTGGAACACCTCCTCTACGCGCTGGCTTCGATGAAAACGTCTGCCGCTTCGCTGGACATCGTGGGCGACGGACCAAATCGTGACAGCCTGACGCAGCTCGCGCAACAACTCGGAGTCGCCTCGCGTATCCGCTGGCATGGACAGCTGGCCCAATCGGAGCTGGCGCCGCTCTATCAGCGCGCCGCCGCGGTGGTCATCCCATCGGTTGACGAAGGTCTTGGCCTCGTCGCAGTCGAAGCGCTTCTCTGTGAGACTCCGGTCGTCGCGTTCGATTCCGGTGGGCTTCGCGACGTGATCCAGCACGAGAAAACCGGACTGCTCGTCAAGCCCGGTGACAGAGCCGCACTCGCCGCTACACTCGACGATTTGCTCGCCCGCAACGGCCGTGGAAGTCAGTTGGGAAGGGCAGGGCGCCTCTACGCACTCTCTGCCTTTGCGCCGATGTCCGCGGCGCGCCGCTACGCAGAGATATACCGACAGGTACTTGGCGCCAGGACGTTGTAACCTACTCAAGGTCGCGCAGTGGATCTTCGCCGCGGCGGTGCTGTTCTTCGCCGCGCGCACGCTGGCGATTCAGTGGAACAAGGTCGAATCGAGACTCACCCACATCCAGCTCGGATGGCAATGGATCGCCGCTGCGACCGCGCTGATCCTCGTTACCTATGCGTTGCTCATCGAAGGCTGGCGCCGCGTGCTGGAAGCCTGGGATTCGCACGTTCCGTTCATCGATGCGGCGCGGATCTGGTTCCTGTCGAACCTCGGAAAGTATGTTCCGGGAAATGTTTGGTCGCTCACCGCGATGGGCGTGATGGCGCGGAAGCGCGGACTTTCGGCGATTGCCGCCGCCGGCTCGTCGGTGATCATGCAGGCCGTGAGTCTCGCCACTGGCACCGCCATCGTCATGATCACGGGCGCAAAGCTTCTAGGTCAACCGCTACTAGTTGGCATCGCGGTTCTGTTGCTCGCAGTTCTGCTGCTCACCGCGCCACGGTTTCTTCCGCCACTCGCAGTGAGGCTGGGCAATCTGATCGGCAGGGAAATCGCGCCTCCAACCGTTCCGGCGACCAGCATCTGGACTGCCGCCGTGGCAAGCGCTCTCTCCTGGTTGTTCTACGGCGTTGCGTTTCAGCTTTTCGTGCGCGGACTGCTCGGCTCCGCGCCTGGCGAAATGTCCTCGTACATCGCAGTTTACACCGCTGCGTATATCCTGGGTTTCATCTCGCCCATCGCGCCGGCCGGCCTTGGCGTTCGAGAGTTCACGCTCGCCGCCTTCATGACGCAGCTTGGGCTTGCCAATGAAGCGGACGCGGCGCTCGTAGCCATCGCGGCCCGCCTGTGGCTGACAATCGTCGAGCTCGTGCCGAGCGGATTGTATATTGCCGCGGGCACAACTCGAAAGTCTTCACCGAACTGAACGACAATGGCCCAGCTACGAGATAAGTCACCGCGGCACTCTTCGAATTCCGCTGACGCATCCGCGGCGCCCCCGGCGCCGCGTTTCGCGTTGGGTTGGGCCGCACTCGTATACGCATTGGCGACGCTCACACTGGGGTATCCAGCGTTGGCTGGGAAGTTTCTGGTGAACCCGCACAGCGATCAGTACATCGCCGGTTATGCCTTTCGTGAGTTTGGTGCGAGCACGCTCAGAGCGACCGGGCATTTCCCGCTTTGGAATCCGTATCTCTTTGGCGGAATGCCGTACATCGCGGCGATGCATGGCGACATTTTTTATCCGACATTCCTGCTGCGGATGATCATGCCCACGGACGTAGCCATGACGTGGGGATTCATCATCCACATTTTTCTGGCCGGCCTTTTTACGTACGTGTTCCTGCGGGGAATCGGGTACGGATTCTACGGCGCGCTCATCGGGGGGCTCGCCTACATGATGAGCGGCCAGATTGCATCGTCGGTCTCCCCCGGCCACGACGGCAAGCTGTTCGTGAGCGCGCTCTTCCCGCTCGCATTGTTGATGCTGTATCGTGGAATCCGCGAAGGGAAGAACTGGAGCTGGGGAGGATTTGCTCTGATCGTTGGACTGTCCATCCTCAGTCCCCATCCCCAGCTGCTCCAGTACATGCTGCTCGCCTCGGGATCGTACGCGCTCTTTCTCACCTTCGCTTCGCTCGATGATGTCAAGCTCCCGCGGAATGTGGCGATCAGGCGACTGGGACTGGCGTTGGTCGCGGTGGTCGTTGGACTTGCGATCGGAGCCGTTCAATACCTGCCCGTTCGGGAATACGTAAAATGGTCTCCGCGCGCGGGAGGATTGGCGGACTATCGCATCGCGACCTCCTACGCCTGGCCGCCGGAGGAGCTGCTGAATGCATACCTGCCTCAGTTTTCCGGCATACTCAATGGATACTGGGGGCGAAACGGGATTCATCTGCACAGCGAGTACGTTGGCGTTATTGTCCTCGTGCTTGCGGGCGCTGCGTTCATCGGGCTACGCACCGATTCGCGGCGAAAGCAGATCATCTTTTGGTCGGCGGCTCTACTCCTTTCGCTCCTATGGTCCTTGGGGAGCGCGACGCCGTTTTATCATATTCCATACGCGATCATTCCGGGAACGAAGTACTTCCGCGCGCCGGCAACGATTTTCTTTGTCGGTACTCTCGCGATTGCGCTCCTCGCCTGCGCGGGCACCGAGCGCTTTTTGGAACGAAGAGTGACTCGGAAATACCTGAACGGCTGGCTCCTCGGAGGCGGCGTGATCGCTGTACTCGCCTCGACTGGCGCCCTCACCAGTTTCGCCGAGACGTTCGCGGGCGATCGACAGCTGGATCTGGTTCAGGCGAACCGCGGCGCTTTGATATTCGGAGCCTGGCGTTCTTTCGCCTTCGTGGCTCTTGTCGTCGGGCTGGGATTAGCGGTACTGCGGGAAAAGATCTCGATCCGTGCGGCGGCGTGGACTCTGGCAGCACTTGTAGCGATAGACCTCTGGAGCGTCGAGCGGATCTACTGGATGTTTTCGCCGCCGGCGAAGGTTATCTACGCGAGCGACCCGATCGTCGAAATGCTCAAGGCCGAGACACAGCCGATTCGTGTGCTGTCGTTTACAGTGCAGCAGACTGCACAGCCTGATCCATTCCTCAACGGCGATGCGCTGATGACTCACCGCATTCGTAACGTGCTAGGCTATCATGGTAACCAGCTCGGGCGGTACGCTGCGGCACCCGGCGACCAAAACAACGATTTGACGGGGACGAACAGCCAGGAGAACCGCCTCCTCTCACCCAACGTTCTCGCCCTCACCAACACGAAATACTTCCTGACGAACATTCCGGAGCTGCCGTTCATCGGCAATACGACCTTGGCGAAGGGTCCGGTTCGC
>Ga0137383_10001374_pt1 | contig 14394 bp, 8 predicted proteins | sample SagtaG_19_FD_104817 | JGI IMG/M metagenome (GOLD analysis project Ga0137383, IMG submission 104817) | Vadose zone soil microbial communities from Sagehorn Ranch, Mendocino, California, USA - Sage2_R_40_16 metaG | ecosystem: Environmental > Terrestrial > Soil > Vadose zone | place: USA... | reverse complement strand
TCCTATCACGAAGACAGAGACTATCGCCAATCCCATTATCGTTTCTGATGTGTCCTGGAAAACTACGACGACTGTATCCCCCTGAGCGAAGGAACGAGAAGGAGCAGACAAGGCGGCCTGGATTGTGTAGAAAAGCCCGCTGTATATTATCTCAGTGGATTGTGGCTCGTTGTTTTTCTCCTGAACAGAAAGCCCGAGCACTGGGATCGTGTTCATCGACCATGTTGCAGACCTTGAGTTTGAATCATAACCTGGCGTCCAAGTCTCGACCTGGGGGAGCAGCCGAGTGAAGTTCAACAACTGAATTCTTGAGACGGCAGATGAAAGCCCGACTGCGGTCACGATTCTATCGTTGACCAGGTTTCGATAAGTAAACGTCCCTTGCTGTGGTGCTTCGAGGGTACCGAGAAACGAGCCAGCGCTTCGCATGTACGCGTTTCCGACCGCGTTGACTTCAACACCTCCAATCGTCACGTTGGGAGAAACGAAAAAGGACTTCCATGACATATCAGTTCTCTCATTTCCATTCTGAGCGACTTGTATGCCTTGGACGTGGAATTTGAGGGATACGTTGAACCATTGAGGGGTGGTACCGTCGGTAGGCGATGATGAGGACAAGCCCAGACTTAGGTCGGCAACGCTGGCCTCTGGGCTCAGTGTTCTGATTGAGTCCTGTACAAGTGCCGAGATTCCGCTAGCGTTCGTGCCTATCAGACGTCCGGTGAGTTTTGGGAGCGAGAAAGAAGGATCCAGGTAGGTGAGGTTCTGGCTGACTTGCATGGTTATGGATACAGACGTGTCGCCGTTTGACAGCGAGGCAGAAAAGGTAGGTATGGCAGAAACGCCTTGAACATCTGGGAGTGCTCGTACGCTAGAAATGATCAAGCCGAGTAGGATGACCGTTACGAGAATTGATGATAGACGCATTCTTCGCGACCGCTTGGTCCACACCAGGATTCATATCCGATGTTCTTAAAGGAAGCTCTTTCGGACAAAAATATAGGGACAGAACCGTTGTCTAATTGGTGTAGGGCTGTGAGACGACCCAGTACCCGGGTAAACCTGGCGATCCTCGTCATGGTCGTAACGGTTTTGTCGGTCTTCCTCTACTTCCAGTTCGGAAACCCATACGGAAACGGTAGCCTAGCGATTGACTGGCGCCTCAAGCTAGTAATTTCAGATTATCGCGGAACAAACTATACCTTACCTGAGGGGATCGGCACGCCCGGCGGAATCTTGTCAAATAGCACTTTGGCAAGTCTCGGACCCCCGGGCTATGCACCTCTAAGCACGCGAGACGGTAGCAGTACAATTTGGATCCAGTCAACCCAAGTGGCAATATTTACCTTCGGTGACTTCTACAACATTTGGGGACAGACCCTCAACTTTACCTGCGTGTCCGCCACTAATTACCCTCAGATAGGCACATACTGCACGACTCCCGCAGAGGCGGTCGTCTACGATGCAAACAACAATGGAGCGTACGACCCCGGAACCGACAAATTGCTGAATGTCACTTCTGAAGAAAAACCCCATGTACCCTCTGCCGGTCAATTGCTTTCCTCTGACCCTCACATAAAGTTCTATGACAAGTACAGTTCCGTTTTCAGACTCAACGACACAGTCATTTATGATGCGAACAACAACAACATATATGATTCATCGGTGGACTTCGTGATAGCACTGGGCCCCACCTCCGTCGTCCCTCCATCCGGTGCCGCACTCCGAAGCGATCCTCAGCTCAGGTTTTTCGACTATGATGGGAATGGCCATTGGGATCGTTCAATTCCTCCCCCTGTACTCTATGACGCTGACAAGGACCAAGGAAGATGCATCGATAGAGGCTTAGGGCTGTCAAACGGGAAGACTTGGATTCTCTTTCTTTGGTCGACATACGCGAGCAGGCTAACCGGGGGATGCGTTCCTCCAGGTTTGTAACATTCATTCAAGAAGAAGAAACTGTCAGCTGGATCCGGGAAGAATATTCGAGCCCAACGTGCCGGGTCCCGTAGGCGAATTCTCTCCGAAGGGCAAGTCAACCAGGTGGCAGGACACCCAATGGTCCTTTTCAACCTCAATCAGAGGCGGGTCAAGGAAAGTGCATCTAGTATGAACGTATGGGCAACGGGTGTGGAACTTGCAGCCTGGGGGCGGGTCGATCGGACTCGGAATCTCACCGCTGATCACCTCGCCAGACCGCTTGGAAGCCGGGTCGGGAACGGGCACAGCCGCTATCAGGGCCCTTGTGTATGGATGCAGTGGATGATTGATGATCGCGTCCGTAGATCCCACCTCAACCACTCGGCCGAGATACATGACCACAATACGATCGCAAATGTGCTTGGCAAGAGCAAGGTCATGTGTCACGTAGAGAAACGAGGCACCTCTCTTCTGGACGAGATCGAGCATCAAGTTCAGTATCTCTGCTCTAATCGAAACGTCCAGCATTGAGACTGGCTCGTCAGCTACCACAAACTGGGGATCCAGTATGAAAGCTCGGGCGACGGCTACACGTTGCCGTTGTCCCCCGCTCAGTTCATGGGGAAACCTTAGCATAAACTCCTCAGGAGGGTGGAGTTCCACCTCGCGGAGGATCTGCTTTACTCTTTCATTAACCTCGTCCTCGGTTCTTGCCACCCTTTGGATCCTCACTGGCTCAGCTACGATATCCTTGATCAGCATTCTAGGATCCAAGGATTCAAACGGGTCTTGGAAGATTATCTGCATCTCTCGACGGAGAGGTTTCAGTTCACGTGCCGACATGTACGTAACATCCTTGCCTTTGTAGAGTATCTTGCCTTCGGTAGGCTCGATGAGTCGTAGCAACAACTTGCCTGTCGTTGTCTTGCCGCTTCCGCTCTCACCGACGAGGCCGAGGATCTCACCCTTCCTAACGAAGAGGTCGATGCCATCCACTGCCTTAACCGAGAGCAGGTTCTTCGAGAAAACTGTGGAGAGAAAACCCTGTTTGACTGGAAAGTGTTTTTTCAATCCCTGGGCAGAGATGATTGTCTCGTTTTCCAAAGCTTGCAACATCTAGTTGAGGATCATGAGTTAGTAGAGGTGGCAGGAGACATAATGCTCTTGAGATCCCTGCTTCTCAAGAATTGGTGTCTCCTTCTTGCAAATATCCATCACGTATGGGCAACGAGGGTGGAAGCGACAGGCAGGTGGAGGATGAAGAAGGTCTGGCGGCTGTCCCGGTATCGAGACGAGTTTCTTTCTCTCACCCTTTATGCTGGGAAAGGCGCCCAGTAACCCCTGTGTATAGGGATGGAGAGGTTCTTTGAAGATGGTTTCAACGTCGCCATATTCAACGATGTTGCCGGCGTACATTATCGCAATCTTTTCACAGACCTCAGCAACGATCGAGAGGTCGTGGCTTATCATTACCATTGAGAGTCCTAGTTTTTCTTTCAGACTTCTCATTAGTTGCAGAACCTGAGCTTGGACGATAACGTCAAGGGCCGTGCCCGGCTCGTCCGCGATCAACAGTTGCGGATTGCAGGCTAGGGCCATGGCTATCAGGGCCCGCTGCCGCATTCCACCGCTGAACTCGTGGGGATAGTTATTGACTCGGGACGCGTCGACGCCGACCATTTCGAGTAGACCTTCGGTTCTCTTGTAAGCATCAGCCTTTGTGACCTCAGGCTCGTGGAGCTTGATCGCTTCTATTATCTGATCACCCACCTTGAACACAGGGTTCAACGCGTTCATAGCTCCCTGGAATACAATTGACACTCCCTTCCACCTGATCTTTCTCATCTCAGAATCGGAAAGCGGAACAAGGTCGGTGCCATCAAAGATAATTCTCCCCTTCCTTATCTTAGCCCCCGCTGGCAAGATCTTTAGGATCGACAAAGCAACCGTAGTCTTCCCGCATCCAGACTCTCCCACGAGCCCCAGAGCTTCCCCCTTGCGCACTTCAAAGCTGACATTTTCGGCCGCCCGAACCCAGCCCCTCAGTGTTCGGTAGTGAGTGGTGACCCCGTCAAGCTGTAGAACTGACATGATTTGTGGGCACGAAATCCTGCAAGACGAGGCTAGCTAGCTAGCTAAAAATAAGCTTTGGGTAATTCGAACGCAAACCATGTTGAGGGAACTGGGAATCAGGGTCTTACCTGCGTCTTCTAAGCCGTGGGTTGAACATCTCGTCCATCGCGTATCCGAGCAGGATGAATGACAGGGAGATCAGGGCTATGGCTACACCCGGAGGGATTATCCACCACCAAGCCAGATTGGCGGTGTTGATTCCTGCTTGGTCGGCCCTTTGGAGCATCTGGCCCCAAGTTATGGTTGTGGGGTCACCCAGGCCGAGAAAGCTCAGCGCTGCTTCGCCGACAATTGCTGCTGGCACGGAGAGCGCTAGGCTCACGTAGGTTAGCGAGACGATGTTCGGGAATACATGTCGGACGAGTATGTAGCCGGTTCCAGCTCCGGAAGCTTTGGCGGCTTCAATGAATGGTCTTTCGCGTAGGCTCAAGACCTGCGACCTAACAACTCTGGCAAAGCCTTGCCACCCGAAGAAGCCTAGGAAGAGTATGATGTACAACAAGCTGGGGCCGATCGTTGCGACTAGGACGATGAGCAACGGGAGATTCGGTATGACCAAGAGCATGTCCGTGAATCTCATGAGAACCTCGTCGACTATCTTGCCTAGGTATCCGGCCATGAGGCCGATTATTAATCCGAATCCGATGCTGATGCCCGTGGCGACTAGGCCTACGATCAGGGAGAGACGGGCGCCGTATACGATCTGGGTGAAAATATCGTGACCGCCAGAATCAGTTCCAAGAATACCCCATGTGGTTCCTAGGAGAGTCATGGAGAACTGGGTCACTTTGATAGTTCCGCTGAAGCTCGAAGGGACGGCGAATTGCATCACATAGTTGTAGTTCGCGGCTCTGGGGGCGAAGAGGTAGCTCGCTGCATCAATGACACCGCTGCTGGGTAGACCTAGCTGTGTGTTAAACGCTCCAAGCGCGGAGTCAATGGCAGGGTTGGGTGCGTAGGTGCGGGTCGCATTGATCACAGTTGGATACCAGAGATTAATCTTGGCCTCACCCACCCGTTCCAAGTATACGTTTACAGTGAATGGATTGTTGAGTCCGGAAACGACGAGGTTGGCAAGCCCAGAGATCGACCTTGGGGAGCCCAAGTAGGGGTACGTGAGACTCTCCAATAGCTGGACCGTTCCCGCTTGACCCCCTGAAACAATGTGAAGGTTGACCGAGGTAGGCGTCTGTCCTGATGCTACGACATTTAGACCCGATCCCGATTGGTTGATGCTCAAGCCTGGAAATGCAATGTTCTTGCTGTATCCGCTGGGTCCATTTACGACGGTAACCCAGTCTGGAGCATCGAACTTTCCTGATACCACGCTTCCGCTCGGGTTGTACGGGGTCAATAGAGGCGCAGCGATGGCTAGAAAGATGAAGAAAACCAGAAAGAAGAAGCCGGTTGCAGCGAGCTTGTTTTTTAGCAGGATCGCTAGGAAATTCTTCAGTCTCACCAGCCAGAACGGCACGTGGGAAGGCTGGGACAAAGAGGAAAGCTCACTCGTACTTTATTCTGGGGTCGATCATGCCATAGATTATGTCGGAGGCAAGGTTCGCGGCAATAACGCACAATGCGATGATGAAGAACATGGCCTGCATGACCGGAAAATCTTTCCAACCAATGGCCTTGAACAGCCAGAGACCGAGGCCGTCCCAGTTGAAAACCGTCTCGGTTATTATTGCGCCCGTGAGGAGAAAACCAAACGACAAAGCCGCATTGGTCACAATTGGAAGAGAAGCGTTTTTCAATGCATGCTTGAAGAGCACGGTTCTCTCCGAGAGTCCCTTTGCTCTCGCTGTAGTGATATAGTCCTCGGTCAGAGCCTCGCCCATTGTGGCCCGGGTTAGGAGGAGATTTCCACCATAGAAGAACAAGGTCAACGTAAGGGCCGGGAGGAATAGGTATTGCAGTCGGACAAGAATCTGGGTCGATAGTGGCGGCACTCCTCGAATCCAGTCAGATGGCGTCACTCCTCCCCCGGGGAACCAGCCTAACCACTGAGTGAACACGAGGATGAAGATGAGCCCCATGAAGAAGGTGGGAAGGGCCGTTGTCGTGAGAGACACCGTGACCCAGCCGCTATCAAAGATACGTCCGCGCTTTGCGGCGGCGAAGACTCCCAGAAAGATCCCAATGACAAGCGCAACAACTGTGGAAACTCCGAGCAAGAGTAGTGTGTTGGCCAGTCTTCCGGTCGTAATCATGTCGGAGACAACGGAGTGTCCGGTCTGTTGTGAGTCGCCAAAATTGAAGGTGATCATTCTAACGAAGTATACTGAGAACTTGTCCCACACGCTGGCGGGAATACACTTCCCAGCGCTGTCAAAACCGCTGCAGATCCCGTAGACGATTTCCAAGTGGTGGAGCTGCACGTCAGATACGCGAGGGTTCTGAATCAGGTTAGCTATCGAACCCTGTGTGCCCGGTAGTAGCTCAAAGATTGCAAAGTTCAGGACTATGACGAACAATAGGAGGATGACAGTGTTGATAAGACGCTTGATAAGGTAGGTTCGAAATCCCATCTTGTTTTACGACCTAGAATAGTTTCCGAGTCCCCCTAGCTAATTTAGCTTTGCGGTCTGATTCCGCCGGCGTTTCAGATGTCAGAGCATTCGCTGTATCAGAAAAAATAAAATGAGGGAGTTTGAACTTTGGGACGTTGAGCTTAGACGCAGGGGTTGGGGTTAGGTGCGATAGCTGCACCGGTCGCGGTGCAGAAGAACGGATCGATTTGTGGATCGACGTTTGCTAGGTTTTGTGGTGTCCAGGGTGCCGTGATTCCGTGTCCGAAGTAGATGGCTACAGTTGCCAAGTCCACCGCGCCCACGACTCCAGGCGAGCCTGTACAGGCGATGTTGGGGTTGCACCAGTAAGCGTTGGTTGTTCCATAGTTAGAAGCGATGTTTGCTAGGTCTGTGATGTCGACGACGCCTGTCTTGTGGAAGTCAGCATAGCTGATCTTGTACAGAGAGCTCGAAGTAGCCGAGGGACCATTCGGACAGCAGCGTTCCATATTGGTGTTCTCCGAGAGGAGAATTCTGCCGTCAGTTGAGATTGCGCTGCCTGTCAAGACGCTTGCTCCGGTCTCAGCACATGGACCACCGACGTGGCCTGCTGATACACCGGTGCCAGATATCGGAGCTACGCAAGTCCATGGTCCGGTACCGACCATAATGCCCGGGCTGTTCAAGCTCGGGTACATGGGGTCGAACGTTGGACTAGCACAAGTTCCACCTGCAACCACCGGATCACCGCAGAAAGGTGCCCAGAGAGACTTTTCGAGGATTGGTAGAGCAGCACCGATGTTGAACTCGAACAGCGCACCTTGGCCCTGGAGCTTGACCTGCAATGTCTTGCAGGGCTGTCCAGTGCCGCAGTCAAGACCAGTAGCGCTGACAACGTTCAACACGAAGCCTTGGAGCAGCGAGGATGGTACGTCTCTGTATGCGAGAATGGTGTAAGCTACGTCATTAGCTGTGGCAGAGTTGCCGTCCGAGAACTTCCAGTCATTCCTCAAGTGCCAGATCTGGGTCGTGACGCCTGTTGCGCACCCGTTGATAGCGTTGCATCCCTGTTCGTTGGGATTGAAGCTCGAACTATGGCTAACCGTTCCCCAGTCGATAAACTGGGCGGTAGCGCCGCTCGTGCTTGGGGCGGTGTCTAGCATGCTGTCAAAGACAAAGGAGACAACATCTCCTTCCCAGACGCTGTTGAAAGTGAATGGGCTGAAGTTGCTCGTGTCTTGGGAGAAGCCTCGTCGGATTAGGTTCGGGTTACCATTGCCCGGTTGGTAAGAAGCGCAGTTGGATGGAGCACCCGGTACAGAGCATGCGTTGTATCCTGGAACCTGGCGAGCGTTCAGTAGCGAAAAGAACGCGCCGCTGGCAAGGGTACCGAAGCCCCTGGTGTTGACGACGCTTGCTTGCGTATTGACGCATGGGCTACCGGTGCATTGCTGGAAGTTGAAGCCGTTGTTCTCGACGAACTGGGCAACAAAGTTGAACCCAGGTACGTCGGCCCCACTCTTGAGCTCGAGCTGGATGTTTCTCGCAAAGAACTGGCCTGATAGGGCCAGTGTCGGAGCGAACTCGCCCGCGCTGCTCATCGTGTCGGATTGTGGGTCGCACCAGAAGTCATAGTTGTTCGGTTTGATTGCGGTTACGCCAGCGCAGATGGTTCCGGTTTGGAGACTGTTCCGGTTCAGGAAGTACTGGTCTGGGGTCGGGTCAAAGCTTTGTCCAGCGGTGTATAGCTGCCATGCATCTGGGCTTCCGCCCGATGCTGCAGTGTCTTCGAAGACTGGGGCCGTGACCTGCGTGAACGTGTAGTACTTCACTGTGTATTGTGGACATTGACCGTAGCAAACGGTGCCGACGAAGCCAACATTACCGGATCTGTCCATAGGCGTGCCGAAGAGGAAGTCAAGTGTATCGGCGATGATCTGACCGAACTGGTTCCTGCCACCGCTCGTTCTGACGTAGTATTTGATGTGGTTTGCTCCGGGATCGAGGTGTGGGTAAGTTCCGGGGTCAGCGGTTCCAGAGGCGGCTGCGGCAACTTGGGCACACGTGGCGGTGGAAGGCGAGAGTGCGATACCCATTGAGTGGAAGTCGTCGCACGCGGCCTGAAGATCAGAAGCGCCAGAGTAGCCTTGAGCAACTCCGACACCCGTTCCTCCTGTGTTCCACCATTCCGTGCTAGCGCCAATATTGTCAGTCGCGATGTTGTAGCCTCCGACATCGTGTCCTGTCGCGCCCGTTTGACAGCCGACAACGTTCAGCCAGGGATGATTTCCGAACTGGCATTCAGCATTGTCAGTAGCTGCCTGAGCTGGACAGGTGACTCCTTGTGGCCCGGCTGCAAAAGCGCACGGGGCTTCCGCGACAGCTCCGAAATAGCTGCTGACGAAAACTGGATCGTCAAACAGATGGGTTATCGCAGCGCCCAGAAGTGCTCTTGCCTGGGTTGGCTTTGCATTGCTCGCGCTGTTCCAATTGACGTTCAACGTGCCAGAGGTAGCCAATCCGCTCCCAATGGACACGGTGACGCCGGTTGAATTGTAGACGTTAGACTTGAGGCTGTAACTCCCGGCTAGGATGCAGGCGACATTGTAGACACCGTTAGGTGTCACACCGCCCGAATCGCTCACCGTTGCCGATGGCGATCCGCTTGGCTGGTTGGACGCAGTCAAAGTATTGAGCGAGTCCAACACTGTCGATCCTGTTTCCTGGTTACGGAGAGTAATACTCAACGAGCCGAAACCAGTACTGCAGCCTGCGACAGATGAGGAAGTTACGAAACCGGGTGGAGTTGTTGTCCTGGCTTGTTGTAGAGCAATTCCCATGAACGGTGTGTGACTGTTGATATCGTTTCCGAAGTAGCCTAGACTTTCTTCTGCAGCAGTGCACCAAAAGTCTGCGTTGTTGCAGAAGGTGCTAACGTCGGCGGGGGACTGGAGTTGCCAGTCGCTGATGTCGATTTCACCGTTGAGAAAGTGCTGGAACATGACGTCGAAGTCCGAATAGTAGTGAATAATCATCTGCTGTGTGAAAGGCCCGAAGGGTGCGAACTTTGTAGGTCCGCTTTGGTTTTGTGCACGAACTCCCGTATAGGTTCCTGGTAGAGTCATGAGTAAGCTTAGACTGAGCATTAGAACTAGAATTGGTATGGTTATTCGCATTTTTTCTTCGAAGGGGCGTGTTCCCTTGCCCCCCTTTTAAGATTATCCGAAAAATAGGGTCGCTCTGGATACCCGGAGGTGGACGGGGGAAGCTCGTGAGTTAAAGGGGTTCGGGCTTGCGGCGCATTCTTCTAAGAAGGGTCGTCAGGATTACTGCGGCTATGGGGATAAGCACGACTCCGCCGACGATAAGGAGGAGGGCCGACGCTGAGCTGGGTGGGGAGATGAGGAACTGGCTGTTCTTCGTGCCTTGCGCGCAGTTCTGTGTTCCTACCAGCTGAACTGTGCCTACTAGGTTGTAGGCCCCTGAGAGCAAATTCGAGGTTTTGATGGTCGCATTATAGGGGATTGACTGGTCCACTCGGATGTTCTGGTTCTTGAAAATTACGAGAGTTGCGTTGGGCGGCCCGTACGTTATTGTGAGATTGAAGGTCTCAGGATATGTTCCAGCATCCTTGACGCGAATCGAGACAAGTGCGGTATCTCCTCGGTTATACCGATCCCCGCTCGTCGAGATTGTCTCAACCGTAACGCAGTGCTGGGCTGTTCTAGACACGGTTACTTCTCTGACAAACATGCCCTGAAACCCTTGATCCGCGTCTTTGACGGTTAGACGAACCGAAAAGTTGCCTACGAACTGGCCAGCTCCCGAGACTGATAGGAAAGCGTGAGTAGTGATTGGAAAGACTACGGTTTTGGTGGAGTCCGGCGAGAGATCGCCAAAGTCCCAAGTGTACTCGGCGGTTCCGTTGTTGTGGGATATGAGGTTGTCAGGGTCGAAGCTTGCGGTTGCATTGAAAGTTATTGTATCGCCCTGACTTGGATTAGCTGGCGATATATTGAACGATGCGATCGGGCCGAATGTCCCAAGAACATCGCTGAAGTGGCCGTCGGTGGTGTCGACCTGGACCTTGCTAGATAGTGCGGTGCCATCTGGCAGATTTCCGTCCGCGACAAGTCTCGTCCAGTTTGGCGCCCCGGGCGGACAGGAAGGACATAAACCTACGGGGGGGGCTGCTTCAGAGCTTGGATGAGCTATTCCCGCCGCAAGTGTGAGCGGGCTTACTCCCGCTTGGACAACTGTAAAAGTAATATTGGCAAGCATTCCGGTCCCTCCAGCATAGAAGCCGTTGTTGTTGTTGCCGTTATTCTCGTTGAAGACGGACAGCCTCAAGGCTCCAGGGCCGTTGAAGGTGCCGGGCGACGTGAACGGATGATCGAAGACAGTGCCCGTTGCGAAATCGTAAGATGACAGGCTAACGTAGTTCTGGTCATAATAGAGTGCGAATTCGAACGCGTTGAAGAGTGGGGCGTTCGTCACGTTGACCTGAATCGCGAAGGTCGAACCAACCGTCAAAGACGGATCGGTGAAATTTGCTTTGCTTTCATAGCTACTGAAAACTCCAATGATTGGTAGGTTCTGGGCGTGAGCCTTCTCGGGGACTGAAACAAATAGCATGAGAGAGAAAACGGCGAGCAAGACCAGCAGTGCTGGCTTGGCCGGGACGTGAAACAATGGAACTCCCCTAGTTTTGATCAGCCTGGTGATTCAGACCCTTAAAAGTTTATGCGGGCGCAATTCTCGAAAAACGCTCCAGAAATTGAAAGCATCATCAAGAGTGAAAATTCTTGGCGCTAAGAGGCTCTCATTGCTCAGGATGTTTCTCCGATATGCCTACATGGGAATAGGGTAGCCTCTTCGTCTTCGCCTAAGAAAGAGAAGTGTTCCGATAATTACAATGGCAGCTGCTGCAATACCCCCGTAGATTAGTATCGTGTTATCTTGCCCGGGAGGCGGTGGAGTCGTTGATTGGACCACGGTTACCGTGTGAGTTACGATAATCTTCCTATTGCCAGAATCAGTGACTGTTGTCGTGACTGTATAGTTGCCAGGTGCACCGTAGGCATGTGTTGGCAAGGCACCGGTGGCCGTTGTACCATCGCCAAAATCCCACACGTATGTGTACGGGGGAACACCGCCGGAGAATGTCGCTGTGAAAGAGACGGTTTGGCCGTTTGCTATGGAGGATGGAGAGAAGCTGAAATCCCCGGTCACAACGCTTGCTACAGCGACGCTGATGGGCGCTGCTGCTTCTTGGATGAATGAAACGGTCTGCATATCTTGCGCGACCACCGTGATGGGAAATGTGGCGGCGGATGTGTAATTATGAGTCGTAGTGGCGGTTAGCCCGGCGTTCTTCACGAGCGAGGATGTCCCGTCACCCCAAATGAACTTGTAGGTGAACAGTGTTGACCTGAAAACAGAACCTGTGGGGTAGCTGCTTGAGTAGGTGGTGGTTGAGGTGACCTTCGTGGGAAAGCCCACCGTCGCGTTTTGAATGTTGATCGCCGTTTGGACGGTGAATACCGGGGTGCCCCCGGTTACGTTCAAGAGAGTGGACCCTGTCGCGGAGCCCGCGGGAAGAGATGCCGAACCTGAATCAGTGATTTTTAGGCTGACGTTGTAGACTCCCGAGAAATGATACGCACTAAGAGTCTGGGAAGAGGTCTGACCAACTTGCGAGGCTACAGAATAGCCTGGGTTAGCGCATACGACAGTGTTAAGAGGAGCTAGGCCTCCCGGGCAGAACCTCCATCTACCCGCATAGTTTGCAATTCCTCCCAGCCAGAAGCCCTTCCAGGTGCCAGATGTCTCAACCGGGATGCTAGAAGGACCCTGAATTGCGACTGTAAAGGGAAGTCGTTGCACCACTGTGACGTTGTGGGCAACGGGTGTCGCCGCGTCGAGCACCCACAAAGTTACTCGACTTCCGTTGAGATTCGAGGCGGGAAGCGTGATTGTGACAGGAGTACCACTAGCCTCAGTCTTGAGTGGAGGCGTATTTGTGCTATTGAACATCCATCGATAGGTCAAAGTTCCAGTGCACCCAATGCAGGCCACGGTGGAACTGAACGTGAGTGAGGAGCCAGGGACTGGGGGGGTTGGAGAGAAAGTGAAGCCTCCGCTCCAATTCAGCGTATGAGCAGGATCGAAGTAGGATTCGCTATTGAAATTGCCCTGGATAATCTGATGAGCAACCGGTCCTGGATTCGTAATCCCGGCTTGTAGTCCGTCGCTCATGGTAAGCCCGGTGCTCCCGATACCAACTACATCAAACCTAAGCCGGAATAGGACGAAGTTCGAGGTGTAACTTGCGAAAACAAATTGCGCGAGGTGCGCCTGGCCTGCGGTATTATCGATAGTTTGGACTGGGCTGACAGGAGACAAGGCGGCCCAAGGTGTTCCCCCTTGGTCAAACATCACGGCGTGAAGGATGCTCGGGTTCCACGAGATAAAGATGTCAAATCCGTTCATCGCTGATGTGGCATTCTGTATATAGACTACGTCAGCAGTGAAGCCTCCTCCGATCTTCGGTGAAACCCCAGTGAAAGTTTCGTCTTGATCTGATACCAGCGGCTCCGTGGTGTTGTCGGAAGGAGCCATTGTCGTATAGTTTCCGACATCTCCGATCCACGTACAATCACTAAGGATTTGGAATGTTCCGAATTCGCTCTGCGCGACTGGAAAACCGGTGCCATTTATGACGGCTTCTTTCGCGCCAAGCCCGCAATCAATACCTAGCCTGGGCAGGTTGGAAACGGGAGGCTGAATTGTTTGTCTTGCAACACTCGACAGTCCGTTACTCGAGAAAGATTGCGAGGCCACAGATAGAATAGTGAGAAGCACAATCATTGAAACGGTGATCAGGAGTCTGACGTTCTTGTTCTCGTGGGGGAATCGATTCAAGGCGTTCAGAGGTCCGTTATCAACTCCCATATAGCGTCTACTCTAATTACCGTATCGGAAGGGGCATTCTAAAGTTCCCGAAAAAGAAGATCTTCAGGGTGTACCGTGGGTGCTCAGACGCTCTTGCCGTAGTTGATCGCGGTCAGAGCTAGATCCAGAACGCCTATTGGTTTCCCGTCGTTGTCAACGTCCACATATTGGTTGCACATGGTGCCCGGCGTCGGTGTCTGTCCGTAGCAGATGGCCACGAGTGCTAAGTCTAGGATATTCACCTTCCCGTCTCCATTGGCGTCTCCAGGCGGCGAGACTCTAAGGGGATATAATGCCAGCGACTCGTCTCCTTGATTCGCGGCAAAATTCTCCGCTGGGGAAATATTCGTAAGCTTGGCCACGATCGTATATCTTCCCCAAGGCTGGGCACTTGTCCAGTTGAAGTATACTGTTTGAGACTGGCCTGCCCCTATTGTTAGGTTCCAAGCTTGGAGAACGTTGCTGGTTGTGTTGGCCATAATCGTAAGCTTGGTAGACTCGACCGAGTCGCCGTAATTCGAGACGATTGTCGTTATGTTCACAGGATAATTGGACCTTACGAGGCCTGGGGTCGCGCTGAGAGAACGGACTCCAATATCGTTGACGCCTGTAATCGGGTTTGAATTGGAGGATAACACCTGTAGACCGGACGAGACAAGGCTGTTCCAGAAAACCCAGATTCGACGATCGCTATTCTGGACGGCAGTGGGGACTGTGTCCTCTCCACTGGTCAACTGGGTCGCTGCTGACCAGTTTACTCCGCCAGGATCAGTTGCTGTGGAGTAGTATACGTATTCTGCTGGAGGACTGAGGATTGATCTCTGGAAGAATATCCAGTAGGTCCCGTCGCGTGACTGGACCATCACTGGGTGATCGT
>Ga0137383_10001355_pt1 | contig 14469 bp, 14 predicted proteins | sample SagtaG_19_FD_104817 | JGI IMG/M metagenome (GOLD analysis project Ga0137383, IMG submission 104817) | Vadose zone soil microbial communities from Sagehorn Ranch, Mendocino, California, USA - Sage2_R_40_16 metaG | ecosystem: Environmental > Terrestrial > Soil > Vadose zone | place: USA... | reverse complement strand
TGACCCGCGTCGCCCTGACGAACCGGCGGCTACCCATCCTGGACGTCAATGTTCGCGTGCTCCGCGCGTCCGCGGAGCACGCGTCCGCCTTACAGCGGGCGCCCTGACGATCATCGCCGCGCATCCGGGCTGGCGGGGTGGTGAAGATGGGCGGCTCTGGTGGCGAAGCGCTTGCGGTACGTGGAAGCGCTGAGACCGTAATGGGCTTTGAAGCGGCGCGCGAAGTTGCTCTGATCCGGCCAGCCGACCGCGCGCCCGATGCTGGTGACGGGATCGTCGGAGTGCAGGAGAAGGACGGCGGCGTGCTCGGCGCGGAGCTGGGCTAGGTAGGCCATGGGAGGCAGTCCGGTGGCGGCGTTGAACAGCCGCACCAGGTAACCGGGGGCGAGGTGCAGCTCCGCCGCGAGACCGGTCAGCGTCCAGTCGCAGGCGAGGTCGGCTTCGAGCAGGCTCATCGCCTGCACGACCGCGGGATGTGCTGTTCCAGGCTCTTCGTGCCGCTCGCCGCGGGCCTGGGCGACGGCCAGGCCGAGCTGGCCGAACAGCAGCGACAGGCGGCCGACGATGTCGGGCCGGTGCAGCGCGGGCGGCCGGTGCCGCAGCCCGGCCAGCGCGTCGAGATGGACAAGGCATTCGCCCAGCGCGGGCGGATGAAGGCTGATCGTCAGCACGCCGCGGCCGGGAGATGAGTACGGGCCGGCCCACAGCAGGAACCCGAGCAGCGGATCCTCGCGAGTCCAGGACAGTTCGCGGCGCAGCAGCTCGCTGCTGAAGCAGCAGTTGTACACCTCGAACCGCTGGCAGTCCTCGTACCCGTGCCAGACTCCCGGCCGCAGCAGGAGGACCTCACCCGGTCGCATCTCGCGCCGTCCGGCCAGGGAATGGTGGGTGGCCGCACCGCCGATGGCGAAGGCGATCTCCACGAAGCTGTGCGTGTGCACCGGGCTGTCCCACTTGTGGAGGTAGCTGCCCGCGTAGGCCGGCATGGTCTCGGTGAGGTGGAACAGGCCCTGACTGGTTCCTATCGGGGGGTCCTCGTTCACCTTCGTACGGTAACCCCGCTCGCCCGCCCAGGTTAATTTCGCGCAAGTAACGGTTCATCACAGCCTAGTGACGACCAGCGGATACGCAAATGATCGACGTCATGGACGTGACGTTCATGGGAGCGGAACCCCGGATGGACGGGCGCCTGTCCCGGTGGCGCTACCGCTACCGGTCGGTGCTGGCGGTGCTGCTGCTGCCGAGCCTGCTGCTGATCGGCGTGTTCAGCTACTACCCGGCCGTCCGCAGCCTGATCGGCGGCTTCTACCAGTGGAACGGCTTCTCCCCGCCCACGTACGCCGGGATCTCGCAGTTCAGGCAGTACCTCCAGGCACCGACCTTCGGGACCGAGGCCAAGAACATCGCGATTCTCACCGGCGGCAGCATCCTCATCAGCCTGGTCTCTCAGTTCACCGCAGCGGAGGTGGTGACATACATGCCGAGGCGAGCGGGCGCCATCGCGAAGTATGTCCTCGTCTTGCCGATTGTGCTGCCTCCCCTGGTGCTGATCGAGGTCTGGGCCTACCTCCTCCAGCCCGGATCCGGGCTGATCGACCGCATTCTGGGCGCGGTCGGCCTGCCCCAGCCGACCTGGCTGAGCGATCCGCATCTCGCGCTGATCGGGATCCTGCTGGTCGGTTTCCCGTGGATCTCCAACCTGGGTTTCCTGATCTTCCTCGGCGGGCTGCAGAACCTGCCGAGAGACGTGCTGGACGCGGGCAGGCTGGACGGGCTGAGCGCCGTCCGGCGCGTCTTCGCGATCGACATCCCGCTGCTCATGCCGCAGTTCCGGATCGTGGTGATCTTGTCAGGCATCTTCGCGGTGCAGAACTTCGTGCCGATCCTGCTGCTCACCAACGGCGGCCCAGGCACCGCCACCCTGGTGCCGGGCCTGGACATGTACCAGTCGGCCTTCGCCAGCGACCAGTACGGCTACGGCATGGCCATCGGCACCCTGCTCTTCGTCGCGATGCTCGTCTTCACACTCGTCGTGATGCGCACTCTGCGTCCTCGAACAAACTCATTAACTCTCGCCAGGAGGTGGGGTTTCATGTTCCGAAGAACTCACATTCGTTCGGCGCTGGGTACCGGGGTGGCCCTAGTGGCCGCGGGCGTCCTGGCCGCGGGATGCTCGGGCGGCTCTAGTAGCTCGAGCGGCTCAGGCAGCGGCGCCCCGGTCACGATCAAGGCGGTGCTGCCGCCGAACACCGGCCCGATCACGGCGGCCGACAATGCCGGCCTGAAGCAGCTGACCCAGCAGTACGAGGCCGCGCACAAGAATGTCACGGTCCAGTGGCTGCCGAACAACATGTCGAGCATCACCCAGGCGAACGCGCAGCTGGAAAGCCAGGCCTCCGGCGGCAGCGCACCGGATGTCGTCTGGGAGCAGTACGGCCCGGTCACCTCCGGCGCCCTGCCGGCCGGGCTGCTGCAGAACATCAAGCCCTACCTGACCAAGCCGAACCCCTACGTGCCGGGCAACTCCAGCTGGCTGTCGCTGTTCACGCGCTTGACGGTCCCGTACATGACCTCACAGAACGGTGACATCGACATCATCCTCGGGTCGAACGTCGAGACCGGCTTCTTCTACAGCAAGGCGGCCTTCGCCAAGGCCGGAATCACGTCTCCGCCGACCACCTGGGCGGACTTCATGACCGACCTCGGCAAGCTCAAGTCGGCCGGCATCACGCCGCTGATGTACACCACCGGTGAGCCCTGCAACCCGTCCTGGTTCGAGCGGCTGGCCACCTCCTCGCTGCTCGCGAACCAGGTCAGCCAGTTCAACGTCAACCACTCCCAGGTGACCAACGGGCTTGATGTCGCGGTCGGCATCCACAAGGGCATCATCAGCATGACCAACCCCCGCTACGCCGAGGCCTGGAAGCTCCTCGGCCAGATGGTTCCGTACTCGGCCAGCGGGCAGAGCGGATACGGGGCCTGCCAGGACCCGAACGTCACCACGCCCCCGCTGAGCCCGCAGCCGCTGCTCGTCCAGGGCAAGGTCGGCATGCTCTGGGGCGGAAGCTGGTGGATTCCCCAGCTCGACTCGGCCGGCTTCACCGGCAAGTTCGGCGTGTTCCCCGAGCCGCCCATCACTACCGCGTCGACGCCGCTCGGGCTCGGCACCTCCACGCTCGGCGTCATCGGCGGCCCGAACGGCAACGGCCAGTGGAGCATCACCAGCCAGCGCGCTGACAGCACGATGACCCCGGCCAAGACCGCCACGGTGATGAACTTCCTGGCCTGGCTGTTCACCCCGCAGCACCTCGGCTACTGGCTGAAGATCAGCGGAAGCGGAGCCTACATCCCGACCGAGACGGACGCGCCGACGGTCAACCTGCCCGGCCTGTCCAGCCTGGTCCCCACCGGCAAGGTGCCCACGGTGGTCGACGTGGTCCTCGACGACGTGCTGTCCGCCGCGGCCACCAACTCGGGCATGCGGCTGGTCCAGGAGTACGTCAACGGGTCGCTGCCCTACTCCGCGTTCGCCTCGCAATGGCAGTCGCTGCTGACGAGCTCGGCGCAGGCCTGGGCGACCCAGAACCACGTCGACCTCGGTAAGTACTGAGCGAGGAACCCAGTGCGTTCGGTCGTTCAGATCGATCCCCAGGCCGGCCGCCCACCGGCACCTGCCGTGCGGCGGCCCGCCTGGGCCGGGCGGGCGCGACGGCGCTACCGCCGGATCACCCTCCTCGCGGGGGCGGTGATCGTCGTGATGACCTATTTCCCGCTCGTCTTCGTGGTCTCCAACTCGCTGAAGAGCGGGCAGAACATCTTCAGCAGCGGCGTGTTCTCGCTGTTCACGCAGTTCGACTACCAGAACTACAGCACGGCGTGGTCCGGCGTGTCCCGGCCGCTGGTCAACACGATCATCGTCGCGGCGGCCTCCATCGTCATCGGCGTCGCCGCCGCGGCGGCCGGCGCGTACGCGTTCTCCCAGCTGCGGTTCCGCGGCAAGGAGCTGCTGTTCCTGGCCTACATCGGCCTGTTGCTCATCCCGTCGACGCTGACCCTGATCCCGCTGTTCTTGACCATCCAGAAGCTCGGCTTGTTCAACACCTGGTGGGCGCTGGTCCTGCCGTACGCGGCCACCGCCCAGCCGCTGCTGGTGCTGATCTTCCGCGGCTTCTTCGACCAGATCCCGCGCGAGCTGCTGGAAAGCGCGCGCACCGACGGCTGCACCGAAGCCCAGGTGCTGGCGCGGATCGTCGCCCCGCTCACCAGGCCGGTGCTGCTGACCGGCGCGATCCTGGTCACGATCAACGTCTGGGGCGACTACCTGTGGCCGACGATCGTCATCCAGGACCCGCACCGGACCACGATCTCGGCCGGTGTGCAGCAGTTCGTCGGCAGCTTCGGCCTCAACGTCAGCGGCGGCGGCTCGGTGTTCGCGGCGCTGGTGATCGCCACCCTGCCCATGTTCGTCCTCGTCGGCTTCACCATGCGCTATTTCGTCTCCGGCCTCACCGAAGGAGCGACAAAACTGTGACCACCCCCCCGCCGACCTCCCCGGCCGCCTCCACTCCGGCCCCCTCCACGCTGGCCCCGGCCGGGCTGCGCTGCGCTGGCCTGCGTTGTGCGCACCTGGTCGACCCGCTCGGCGTCTCGCCCAGCCGGGTGCGGCTGAGCTGGGTGCTGGAAGGCGCGGGAACCGGCCGCGCCCAGCGCGCCTACCAGGTCGTGCTGGCCACGGACGCGGCCCGGCTGGCCCGCGGCGAGGACCTGTGGTGGGACAGCGGCCGGGTGGAGTCGCCCGCCTCGGCTGACATTGCCTACGCCGGGCGCCCGCTGGCCCACGGCGGCCGCTATGCCTGGAAGGTGCGGGTGTGGGACCAGAACGGGACCGCGGCCGGCTGGAGCGATCCGGCGTGGTTTGAGGTCGAATTGAACCAAACGGATGGGTGGCACGCCTCCTGGATCGGCCTGGGCCGGGTGCGGGAGAGCGCCGGCCCGCCGGCCCAGACCGGCCCGCCCGACCCGGTGGCCACGGCCCTGAATCCGGCGCCCTACCTGCGCCGGGCCTTCGGAGTCGGCCAGCCCGTGGCGTCCGCCCGGCTGTACGTGACCGCGCTCGGCCTGTACGAGGCGCGGCTGAACGGCCATCGAGTCGGCGACCGGTTCCTCACCCCCGGCTGGACCGACTACACCCAGCGCATTCCCTACCAGACCTATGACGTGACCGGCCTGCTGGCCGAGGGTGAGAACGTCATCGGCGCAATCCTCGCCGACGGGTGGTACGCCGGCTTCTTCGGATACGACGCCAAGCACGCCGGCGCGCACTACGGCACCGCGCCGGAACTGCTGGCCCAGCTGGTCATCACCTTCCGGGACGGCACCGGTCAGGAGATCGTCACCGACGAGCAATGGCAGGCCAGGCTCGCCGCGATCCGGCACGCCGACCTGTTGATGGGCGAACGTCATGATCTCCGGCTGGAGCCGCGTGGCTGGGACGCACCCGGCTTCGACGCCGCCGGCTGGCGCAGCGTCCGCTGCCGGGGCCGCGACTCCCGCCCGCTCGTCGCCGATCCCGGGCCGCCGGTCCGCGTCACCGAAGAAATCACGCCGCGCAGCATCACCCGCGACGCCGACGGGCGGCACATCATCGACCTCGGCCAGAACCTGACGGGCTGGCTGAGGATCAGGGTCGACGGGCCGCCCGGCGCGTCGGTCCGCGTCCGGCATGGCGAGGTGCTCGCCGACGACGGCAGCCTGTACACCGAGAACCTGCGCACCGCGCGGCAGACCGACGAGTTCATCACCGGCGGCGGGCCCGAGGTCCTCGAGCCCCGCTTCACCCTGCACGGATTCCGGTACGCGGAGATCACCAAGTATCCCGGTGACCTGGACGCGGCGGACGTCGTGGCCCGCGTCGTGCATTCCGACATCGCCGCGGCCGGCTCGTTCGGCTCCTCCGAGGAGTGGCTCGACCGGCTCTTCCGCAACATCGACTGGGGTCAGCGCGGCAATTTCATCAGCGTCCCGACCGACTGCCCGCAGCGCGACGAACGGCTCGGCTGGCTCGGCGACGCCCAGATTTTCGCCCGCACCGCCTGCTACAACCGCGACGTCGCCGCGTTCTTCGGCAAGTGGCTCGACGACGTGGCCGACGCCCAGCTGCCCTCCGGGGCCTTCACCGATGTCGCCCCGCGACTCAATCTCGCCGGGGCCGGGGCGCCGGCCTGGGGGGACGCAGGAGTAATCGTCCCGTGGACGGTGTGGAAGATGTACGGGGACCGGGGAATCCTGCAGCGGCACTTCGGCGCCATGACCGCGTGGATGGATTTCATCGAGCGTGCCAACCCCGACTACCTGCGGGCCCGGGAGCTCGGGAACGGCTACAACGACTGGCTAGCCCCCGGCGCCGACGACACCCCCCGCGAACTGCTCGCGACGGCCTACTGGGCGCACGACGCCGCGCTGATGGCCGAGATCGCCGACGCGATCGGGCGGGCGGATGACGCCGCCGGATACCGGGCGCTCGGGTCCAAGATCCGTGCCGCGTTCGCGGAAGCCTTCGTCGCCGGTGACGGGCAGGTCGCCTCGGGCACCCAGACCGCCTACGTCCTCGGCCTGCACATGCACCTGGTCCCCGACGAACTGCGTGCATCCGCCGCTGACCACCTCGTGGCCGCGATCCGGCGCGCGGACTGGCACCTGACCACCGGTTTCGTCGGCGTCGGGTACATCCTGCCGGTGCTCAGCTCCACCGGTCACACCGGTGTCGCCTACCGACTGCTGGAACAGCAGTCACAGCCGTCCTGGCGGTACATGGTCGAGGCGGGCGCGACCACCATCTGGGAGCGGTGGGACGGCTGGACCACCGAACGCGGCTTCCAGTCGGCCTGGATGAACTCGTTCAACCATTACGCGCTGGGCTCCGTCGGAGAGTGGCTCTACCGCTTCCTGCTCGGCATCGACCAGGAGCCGGACGCCGCCGGATTCGGGCAGCTGCTGCTCCGGCCGCACCCCGGCGGCCGGCTCAGCTGGGCCCGCGGATCCTACCGATCCGTCCGCGGGCCGATCAGCAGCGGCTGGGAACGCGCCGTTGACCGGTTCACCCTCCGAGTGGAACTCCCGCCGAACGTCATGGCCAGCGTCTGCGTCCCCAGCGACCACGCCGCCGAGGTGCGCGACGCCACCGGTAGCCCGCCCGCCTCGGTCGGCAGTTTCCCCGGTATCCGGGGTGTCCAGGAAGCGGTCTTCCACGTCGGGCCGGGGACGCACGAGTTCTCCGGTCCCCCGGTGACCGATCTGTGAAACGTTCCAGCATTGGCGCCTTGCGACGGCGCGTCTCTTCATTGGCCGATCTCGATGGCTAGCAGCATGCCGAGCGCGAGTGCCCACGCCCCGCGCCAGGCGAGCCACGGCAGCGTGCCGAACACGGCAACGTAGATGAAGCTGCGCCCGGCGTGCAGTTTGAGCTCGGGGCTCAGTCCGGGCAGGCGGGCCGGAAGCTGGCCGCGGATCTCGTGGAAATAGATGGTGTCGAAGGCGCCCAGCAGGCCCAGTGCGCCCGGGAGCCACAGCACTATTTTCATTCTTCTGCCTCCGTGAAATGGCCGCGATAAGACATGAGGACGCCAAGCAGCGGTACCCGCACCGACACCTCGACATCGAATGCGCCATCACCGCTCGACCAGGCATGCGCATAAGCCCGCGGCGCAACGAGACCGGGTAGCCGGAAGCTGAGCGGGCCGAGGACGATAGCGGCGCCGTCCGGGATGAACCAGACGTCGGACGCCGTTGCGCGCACCAGCCGGGTGGCAAGACTGACGGCACCGAAGGTGCGGATCCACCTCTCGTGCGCCGCGGCTCCCCCGGCCTGGCGAACGATGCGCAGCCGTGCAGCCTGCCCCGCGGCGGGCGGGGGCAGGCGCATCAGCCGGCCCAGCATCCGGATCGGCCTGGACCGCCCGGGGTCGACGTCCGCAATTCCGGTCGCCGTCGCGGAGACAGTCCCGGCGTGAAACCGGTGTACCCAGTCATCAGCGTTCGCGCCCATCCGTTCTGATGGCTGGGCTGGCAAGCCAGGGTGCCGACTAGGGATTTCGCAGACGCGACCCCGCCGACCCAGGCGCAGAGTTCTGGCATGGGCGCAGCCATCCGTCTATTGATTGCGAATATGAGCCACAAGTACATCGACTCGTCTCGACACGGATTGGCATAGCAGACGGCGCGGCGCGGGCTTGACCAAACGAAAGGAATTCCTCATGTTCAAATCAATGTCCACGTCCTTGATTCTGCGCGGCGCGCTCGCCGTCATCGTCGGGATCATCGCCATCGCCTGGCCAGGGGTAACGATTCTCGCGCTGCTCATCCTGTTCGCGGTCTACGCGTTCATCGACGCGGGCCTGCAGGCCATGCGGGCGTTCAGCAGCGCCACCGCGGGACCGGTCTTCGGCCACTTGCTGCTGGGACTGCTTGACCTGGCCGCCGGGGTGGTCGCCTTGGTCTGGCCCGGGCCCACCGCGCTGGTGCTGGTGCTGATCGTGGCCTTCTGGGCGTTCGTCGGCGGCTTCGCCGAGATCTTCCTCGCCTTCAGCAGCGGGGAGACCGCGGGCACCCGAGCGCTGTTCATTGTGGGTGGGCTGGTGTCCATCGCGTTCGGCGTCGTGCTCTTCTCCCGGCCCGACGTCGGCGCGGTCACCCTCGCCCTGCTCTACGGCCTGTTCAACCTGACCTACGGCACCTCGCGGATCGTAATGGGCATCCAGGCCCGCCAGACCGGGCAGACCTTGCACTCGGTCATGAAGGACGCGGCCTGAGATGTTCGGGCCTACGGGTGGGGTCCCAATCGGGCGCTCACGCGGGCTGCCGCGGCCCCCATCCGGTCAAGATGGCCGGGATGATGCGGTAGTCACGCTGGAAGACCAGGTTGTGGAGGTCGGCCGACGCGATCGCACGCAGGGCCGGCAACTCGGCCGCCGCCTGCCTCTCATCGAACACGTTGAGCGGCCAGTCGCCGACGGTACCTCCCTGAAGATGCGGGTGGTGCGCTCCGGCGCCGTAATAGGCGCGGATGATGATCGGGCTGATCCCGGCGGCCCGCTGCTCGGGCCACGACAGAGCCCATATCGCCTCGACGTCACCACGGCGTCGTCGTACGCCTGTCGCGGTCACCTCGCCGGTGCCGAGCAGCAAGTCTGTGTTTATCTCCTGGAGTGGCTGCCGTGCGTGCGGATCGAGCAGTGGGACGGCCGCCGTAAACAGGCGTTCCTTGTCCCCCCGGGAACCGGCGCCGCCATGCGTGCCGTCTCGCAGATCAGCGAAATGACGCAGGAGTTCCGCGGTGTACTCCGGGCGAGGGCTTTCCATGTTGTCTTCCTTCCCGTGTGGGGTTCATGCGGCTGGCCTCAGGCATCGGAGTTTGCCAAGGGGCCGGCGGGGACACGATGGCCGGGTGAGCCGCGTGTACCTGGGCGTCGCCTTCGTCACGACACCGGAGTCTTTGCGTGCCTGTGCAGGAATTCGAGCTCGACGCGAAGCACGTCGTCGAAGCTCTTACCTCCCTCATAGACGTCGTAGTGACCGCCGCGACTGCGATGAAGCTCGCCGCGCGGGGCTCGCTCGGCGACGCGCAGCGCCGGGCCGGTCGGCGCCATCGTGTCGTGCTCGGCGACGATGAGCAGGATGGGGCAGCGAATGGCGGCGGCACGTCGCACCGGCCGACGCCAGGAAAAGCTGAGCAGCGACCGGGCGGCGACGCGGTTGCGCCATTCGGTCGAGTCCTTCGGGGTCATGAGTTCTTGCCCGAAGAGAGCATCGGGCGTGGAGCCCACTGCCAGCTCCCCGGGTGCCCCGGCGCCAGGCAGGTATCGCGGAGACCGTCCGAGGAACGAGCCGAGGCGGTCTTGCACCGCCAGGGCCAACAGCCTGAACGAACGCACCGGCGGGACGATCATCGCTGCGGCGAGCCCGTCGACCAGGGGAGACTGGGCGATCGCGCCGGCGAGCCTGGCGTCCGACGCGGCGAGTTCGACGATGTACATGCCGGCGAACGAGGTGCCCCAGGCGAAGATCCGGCGCGCATCGATGCCCGGCTGCGCGCCCGCCCAGCCGATGACGGTGCCATAGTCCTCGCGCTGGTGCGGGAAGGAAAGCTCCTCGCGGGGCTGGCCGGCCGAACCGCCCCACTGGCGGTAGTCGAATACGACCGCGGCCAAGCCCGCATGGCAGAACCGCTCCGCGAACGGGGCGAGCCCGCCGGCTTTGATGGCGCCGATGCCGTGGGCCATCACCACAGCTGGATAAGGCCCATCCCCTGCGGGGAGGTACAGCCAGGCTTCTAGTTCGTCGCCGGAAGCGGTGGGGATCCGTACGGTGGTGCGAGGACGGGCGGCAGCTTCGTCGTCCATATTCGCCATCGTGGCCTTCCTTCCTGTTCAGGTGGTTTCTTCCCGTGTGGGATATATGCGGCTGGCCTCAGGCGCTCCGTCCCGGCAAGCCGCTGACCGGAGCGGGGTCGCGGTCGACCCAGGCGGCGGTGTCCGGGTGCTCGAGGACCCACTGGGCGAGGCCGTCATGCGCGAAACAGCCATGCTCAGTACCGCCTGTCTAGGCTCCGGCTGTCCGCTCTGCTGTCGAGCGCTCTGCCGTCGAGCGTTCGCCAGCGGTGCAGCCACCGGGTGAGATCGGATGGGGTGATGATCCCCACCACCTCGCCATCTTCGGCCGCGAGCACCCGCCCGGCCTCGCCGTCCTCGAGCTTGGCCATCACCTGATCCATGGGGGCGTCCGGCGGCACCACGACCTGGCCGCCGAGCGGGACCATGTGATCCCGCACCCGGCTGGTAGGCCATTGGTCGCTCGGCACCCGGCGAACCTTTCGCAGGGTCAGCAGGCCGATCGTCCGCCCGTACTCATCCACGGGGAACGCGCTGTGGTCGTAGCGCATGAAGTAGCGGTCCACGGCGTCCTGCAAGGTGAGGTCCGGCGGGATTCGCACCAGGTTGTCGGCCATCACGTCCTGCGCCTGGACCCCGCGTAGCATCTGCCGGACCTGGAGCTCCTGGTAGGAAGCCCGGGCGGCCTGGACCAGGAACCAGCCGATGAACGCGAACCAGATGCCTCCGGCTAGATTCCCAGTCAGGAGGAAGGCCACGCCGCCGGCCACCAGCAGCCATCCCACCGCCTGGCCGGCCAGCGAGGCGATCCGGGTGGCCCGGCGGAAGCTGCCCGTGGCCCTCCACACGAGTGAGCGCAGCAGCCGACCGCCGTCCAGCGGGAATCCCGGGACCAGGTTGAACCCGGCCAGCAGCAGATTGACCCAGGCCAGGTAGCCGAACATCCCGATCAGCGATCTCGGTAGGGCGCCACGGGCGAAGACATCGACGATCCAGAACAGCGCCGCCACGAGCAGGCTGGTGAGCGGCCCCACCGCCGCGATCAGGAACTCGTCGCCCGGCCCACGAGACTCCACCCTGGCCCGCGTCGCCCCGCCGAACAGGAACAGCGTGATGTCCTGGACCTGGATCCCCCGGACCCGGGAGACCAGCGCGTGGGCCAGTTCGTGGACGAGGACCGAGCCGAAGAACAGTACCGCCGCCAGGATGGCGATCCCGACCGCTGCCCCGGTTGACAAGTCCTTATACAGAACGGAGAAGCGCAGGTACATGCTGTAGGTGATGAGCAGGGCGATCACCACCCACGAGCTGTCGACGCGGACCTCGATGCCGGCGATCCTTGCTACGCGCCAGGATGTTCCGAACAATGCCGTCAGCTCCTCTCAGCCCGGGCAACGCGCCGGTCAGCGGAGCGTGCCCATGCGAGAAGCCTCCGCCTGTCAGGAGCGTGCTCGCGTCTGTGGGATCCCTAGCCGACCCCCCGGCGTCCTGGCCCGGTTCCCCAGACGCAAGCCCGCTCCTTCCCGAGGCAGAGTGCTGGCATGAGCAGCCAACCCCGTGGGTCCGGCCGTGGCGGCAGCGGCCGGCGGACCGCGGTCCACCCTGGGCCCTGGGTGGCCAGGTCCTCCCGGGTGGGGTCAGGGCTGGGCGTGCTTCTGGACGAAGGCCAGGGCGGTGTCGGCGACTTCCCGCCAGCCGTGGTCGATGGTGAGGGAGTGCCCGCGGCCGGGGATCTTGACGATCTCGGTGACGCCGGGGTTGCGCTTCTGCCTCTTGTAGGAGGCGTTGGCGACAGCCCACGGGACGGTGTTGTCCATCTCGCCGTCGATGATGAGCAGCGGCCCGCGGTCGGGGTTCTCGGTGTCGACCTTCGCCTCGGTCCACGGGTTGAGGTTGGCGGCGGCCGCCTGGAAGAGCGTGACACCCGAGCCCGGCACCGCGAAGGTGGCGTGCAGATCGTGCGCCTCGGTTTCGCTCACGGCGTTGGCGAAGGCGTACCGGAACTGGTCGTAGGTCAGCGGGATGGCGCGGCCGCGGTTGGCCGGATTGCCGATCACAGGGGCGGCCGACTTGAGGGCGGAGAACGGCAGCGGCAGGACGCCGCGGAACGGCGCAGAATCGATGGCTACCGAAACAGCGGCGGCGCCGCGGCCGGCGAGGATCTGGGCGAGCAGGCCGCCGAAGGAGTGCCCGAGGAGGGCCGGCTTCTTCGCGAGCTTGCCGATCACGTCGCCGAAGTGGTCGGCGATCTGCCCGACACTCTTGTGGGCGAGCACCTCGGGGTGCTTGTTCGCGTCCTCGACAGTGTCGGGATCATCAGGCCAGCCCGGCGCGAGGGTGGCGTAGCCTGCCTCCTCGAACACCGCCTGCCAGCGATCCCAGCTAGACGACAGCAGCCAGAGCCCGTGGATGAACACGACCGGAGTGAGCCCAGAAGCATTCGCTTCCTCGATCTGCTGTGCTTCGTAATCGGTGATGTCCGACATGACGTTTCCTGTCCTTTCGGGAGTAAGGCAGTGCTTGCTCTTCAGTGACGGTGCAGCGGCTCTGGGATCAGCCGGTGGCCTGTGCCGCGGCGATGATGACGCGGGTCACCGCGCCTGGGTGGGAGATCAAGGAAAGGTGCCCGGAGTTGATCTCGGTGATGTGGGCGCTGGCCCGCTTGGACATGAACAGCTGCTCGGCCGGCGGGATCACGTGGTCGGCGGCTCCGATCAGCGACCAGGACGGGATCGTCTGCCAGGCGGGGATTCCGGAGGGATCTGATCCCGCGCTGAACGCTATGGGGCGCTGGGTGGCGGCCAGCATCGCGGCCTGGCTGGCCGGCAGGCCGTTGGCGAAGCACTGGGCGAATCCCGGGTAGGGCAGGTCGGGGCCTATCTTGAGGTAGGTGTCGAAATCTCCCGCCGGGGCCCCCGGGTAGGGCACCGCGAGGAAGGCATTGGCCGAGCCCACGCAGGAACCGGGCTGGGCGGCGGTGAGCCCGAAGGCGGTCTCGCCCTGGGCCGGAATGAAGGCGTCGATGTAGACCAGGGCCTTCACGTTCTGGTCACCGATGGCGGCGTTGGTGATGACCATCCCGCCGTAGGAGTGCCCCACCACGATGACCGGCCCGGTGAGGCTCTTGAGGAAGTCGGACAAGGTGGCGGAGTCGTTCGCCAGCCCGCGCAGCGGGTTGGGCGGCGCGTAGACGGTGTAGCCGTCGGCCTGGAGCCGCTGGATGACTCCATCCCAGCTGGAACCATCGGCCCACGCGCCATGCTCCAGCACGATGGCGGGCTTAGGGCCGCCGCCGCGGGCGGCGTAGGCGGTAGCGGCTCCGGCCGGAGCGATCTGGCTGGCCGAAACCAGCAGTCCCGCAACGGCCAGGACCACGGCGATCAGCAGGATCCGGATCTTTGACAGACGCATCCCCTGGATGATGTTCACTGCGGTCTTCCCTTCCTGTTGCTGCGAGAACGTCTCTATGCCTGGTAAGCAGCGATCTTGGTGACAAGAACGCGGGGGGATAGACGCACCGAGAACGCGAGGATGCAGTTCCGCAGGCCGGGAATGACCAGGGTTCTGCCCCGGCGCAGGCCATTGTGCCCGGCCCGCGCAACGCGCCCGGCGGTCATCGTTCCTCGCCGGAATGCCCGGGTGCCTAGCATGTCCGCGGTAGCCGCTAATCCCGTCTTTGTCGCGCCCGGGGCGAGACAGGAAACCCGCACTCCTGCGGATCGGCTGCTGTCGTTTCGTCGCGACGGTTGTCATGCGGAGACAGATCCCTCAAAGGCAACCATCACGTCAGTGATCCTGGCGGCCACGTGGTGCGTCTGCTTCTCGGTGAAGATCCCCTCGCGAGGCTTGACATTGACCAATGGCATGATGTGCTCCTCTGCTCGCGGGTGACCCCGAGCGGGGGTGCGGATCGATAGCTCATGCCAACACCCTCCGCCTGGCATGGGCGGGTTCGCGTCTGTGGGATCCCTAGCCGGCACCCGGCGTACGGACAGGTCCTGAGGGGTGTGCTGGGCGGGGAGGCCGGTTCTACGATGGCGAGGGATCCGCCGAAGGGGCGCCGTGTGATGTTGTGGGGCCGCAG
>Ga0137383_10001344_pt1 | contig 14503 bp, 10 predicted proteins | sample SagtaG_19_FD_104817 | JGI IMG/M metagenome (GOLD analysis project Ga0137383, IMG submission 104817) | Vadose zone soil microbial communities from Sagehorn Ranch, Mendocino, California, USA - Sage2_R_40_16 metaG | ecosystem: Environmental > Terrestrial > Soil > Vadose zone | place: USA... | reverse complement strand
CGGCGGGTAGTCGCTCGAATAGACCGGGTTCTTCAGGAACTCGTCCTGTTTATAGGTCCAGAACTGGCTCACATCGGGATAGGTCTTGATCACCGCGTTGACGTATCGCCCGTCTTTCTTCTCGACCTTGCGGATGTAGATGTTGCCGACCACGTTGCCGAACTCGTCGAACCGCACCGGGCCGCGCAAGGTGTTCGGCACCTTCGCCTCCCTGAGCGCCTTTATGAACGCTTCTTTGTCCTCGGCCTTGCCGCCGATCGTCTTGAGCGCGTGGTCGAGCACCTCGCCGCAGAGATAGGTCTCCGCGGCATAGACGCCGGGATCGGTCTTGTAGTCGCGCCGGATCGCTTCGACGAATTTCTTGTTGATGGGGAAGTCGAGCTCGGCCGAATACCAGTTGCCGGTGATGGCGCCGAGCGCGTCCTCGCCCATCTGCTGCAGCAGCGATTCGTCGACCGGGGTGAAGCCGCCGAGGATTTGCACCTTGTTGCCGTATTCCCGCAATTGCCGGATGAACTTGAAGCCGTTCGAGCCGGCGTGTCCGGTATAGACCGCGTCCAGATCGGGCTTGAGCTGCGAGATGTAGGTGCCGTAGTCGGGCGCGTTGAGCGGCGTCCACAGCTTCTGCACGACCTTGCCGCCGTTGTCTTCGAACACGCGCTGGAAACCCGCTACGTTTTCGTGGCCGAACGCGAAATCGTCGGCGATCACCGCGACCCGTTTGTATTTGAGCTCCTTGGCGGCGTATTCGCCGAGCGGGTGGCTCGGTTGCGCCGAGGTGCTGCTCGGCCGCACGAACCAGGGGTTGGGCTTGCGCTGGGTCATATCTTCCGCGCCGGCAACCGAGAGGGTCGGCGTGCGCGACGAGCGGATGTAGTCATCGATCGCCAAGGCTTCGAACGCGGCGAGCGGGCCGATGAGCACCGCGACGTTGAGGCGCTCGACCAGTTCCTGCGTCTTGGTGCGGGCCTGCGCCGGATTGCCGGCGGTGTCGGCGGTATGAAGCTCGACCGGCCGGCCCGCGAGCGTATTGTTGCGTTCCTTGAAGAAGACCGTGAGGCCCTGCTCCATCTGCAGCCCGCCCGAGGCGAGCGGCCCGGTCTTGATGGTGAGAAATCCGACGCGCAGCGGCGCCGCCTGCGCCGCTGCCGCAGACACTTTGAGCACCTGCGTCGCCACGCCGGCGGCGAGCGCTCCCTTGATCACGGTCCGGCGATTGACGGTCATGGTGTTCCTCCCTCTGGCTGTTTCTTCAAACGATGACGCTCCGCTTCCCGCGGGCGCGCGATTGCAACCACACATCACGGCTCGATGTTCTTTCCCCCCGGCCACGTCTCGCGATTGTAGACCGGATGCTTGAGGAACTCGTCCGGATCGTAGGTCCAGAACTGGCTGACGTTGGGATAGGTCTTGATCACGGTGTTGACGAGCTTGCCGCCCTTCTTCTCCACCTTGCGGATGTAGATGTTGCCGACCACGTTGCCGTACTTGTCGAAACTCACCGGGCCGCGGCAGGTTGGGATTTTGTCGCTCGCCCGCAGCGCCGCCTCCAACGCATTTTTGTCCTCGATCTTGCCGTCGACCTTCTTGAGCGCCGCTTCCAGCACGGCGCCGTTGGTGTAGGTCGCGGCGGCGTAAAAGCCGGGATCGACCTTGTAGTCGCGGTTCATGCCTTCGACGAATTTCTTGTTCTCGGGATTGTCCAGTTGCGCGGAGTACCAGCAGGTCGAGATGATGCCGATGGCATCGTCGCCCATCTGCTGCAGCAATGATTCGTCGATCGCGGTCATTCCGCCGAGGATCGGCGTCTTGCCCCCGTACTCTTTGTATTGCTTGAAGAACTTGAAGCCGTTGGAGCCGGCAAAGCCGATGAAGACGACGTCGACGTCCTGCTTGAGCTGCGCGATATAGGTGCCGTAATCGGGCGAGACCAGCGGCGGCCACAGCTTCTGCACCACCTTGCCGCCGGCGTCCTCGAAGGCGCGCTGGAAGCCGGCGTTGAGTTCGTAGCCGTAGGCGATGTCGTCGGCGATCATGGCGGCGCGCTTGTATTTGAGTTCCTTGGCGGCATAGTCGCCCATGGGATAGCTGCATTGTGCCGAGGAGGAGGTTGCGCGCACGAACCAGGGATTAGCCTTGCGTTGGGTCATGTCCTCGGCGGCGGCGACGGAGAGCGTCGGGATCTGCTTGTCGCGGATGAAGTCGTCGATGGCGAGCGCCTCGGCGGTCGCCAGCGGGCCGATCAGGCAGGCGATGTTCTCCCGCTCGAGGAATTCCTGCATCTTGGTGCGCGCCATGGCCGGTGCGCCGGCGGAATCGCCGGTGAAGAGCTGCACCGGCCGGCCGGCGAGCATGTTGTTACGCTCCTTGAGATAGAGCGTGAGGCCTTGCTCCATCTGGATGCCGCCGGAGGCGAGCGGGCCCGTTTTCACGGTGAGGAAGCCGATCTTCATCGGTCCGCTTTGGGCGCGCAGGATCGCGGGCGCGGCAACGAGCGCGCTCGCCCCAAGCATGCCCTTCAAGACGGTGCGGCGACGGACGGTCATGGCTCCTCCCTTCGGCTTCGATTTATACGGATGGGTTTCTCCCATCGCTCGTTTTCGATCGGGCTGGATGTCATCCTGACATATCGGGATCGATCTTGTCCCGCCGGTCGCGCCCCATCCGCGGCGCGCAGGCGATTAATTTCCTGTAAGGATTGCGATGTCTCTTGCGGGCTGAGCGGTCCGGCCGCTTCGCCGATGACGCATCAGATTCCTAAGTACCTCGCTTTGATTTCGTCGTTGGCCCGAAGCTCTTCCGGACGCGCGGAATAGACCACTTGGCCCTTGCTCATCACGTGCACGTAATCGACCAGTTGGAGCGCAAGCGAGGCGTTTTGTTCGACCAGCAGAATGGAATGGCCTTCCTCCTTCAACCGCGCGATCGCTTGCCACAGCCCCTGGATGATGATGGGCGCGAGCCCCTCGGAAGGCTCGTCCATGATCAGGCAGTCCGGGTTGGTCATGAGCCCGCGGCCGATGGCCAGCATCTGCTGCTCGCCGCCCGAGAGCGTCCTGGCGCGCTGGCTGCGTCTTTCGCGCAGACGCGGGAACAGCGCGTAGACGCGTTCCATGTTCCAGCCGCGACGGTCGAGGCTGCGCTCGGCGACCATGAGGTTTTCCTCGACGCTGAGCGTGGGAAATACGCGTCGACCCTGCGGCACGAGACCCATCCCGCTGCGCACCGTCTCGAAGGAAGAAACCGCGGTAATGTCCACGCCCTTGAACAATACCTTTCCTCGGCGCGGACGATTGAAACCCACGATCGAGTTCACCAATGTCGTCTTGCCTACGCCGTTGCGTCCGAGCAGCCCGAGGATCTGGCCTTGCTCGAGCTTCAAGGACAGGCCCTGGAGGACATAAGCGTCCCCGTAATAAGTGTGAATGTCCTGAACTTCCAAGATCGCCATCGGTCAGGCGGTCCCCAGATAGATTTGCTGCACCTTCTCGCTGCGACGGATTTGCTCCGTCGCTCCCGCCTCCAACACCTCGCCGAAATGGAGGACGGAAATATGCTCGGCGACGTCGAATACCACGTCCATATCGTGCTCGATGAGGAGGATGGCGAGGTTCCGATCGAGGTGGGCGAGAAACCGTATCATCTCCGAGGACTCGCCCGACGAGAGGCCGGCGGCCGGTTCATCCAGGAGCAGGATCTTCGGGTCGCTGGCGAGACCGAGGATGATTTCGAGCTGTCGCTGCTCGCCGTGCGATAGGTAGCGAACCTCGGTATCTTTGCGGTCCAGGAATTGGGCGCGTTCCAGGAGCCCGTAAGCCCGGTCGTAGAAATCGCGATAGGAGGACAGAAACCGCCACATCACAAACTTCGACCGCCGCAGACCCTGGATCGCCAACAACACGTTGTCGAGAACGGTGAGCTTCGGGAACAGGCTGGTGATCTGAAACGTTCGCGCCATTCCGAGCGCCGTGCGCCGATGGCTCGGCCACTTGGTCACGTCCTGACCGAACAGCACGACTTGTCCGGAGGTCGCGGGGAAAATTCCGGTGATCAAGTTGAACAGGGTCGTCTTGCCGGCGCCGTTCGGTCCGATGATGGCCTTGCGGTCGCCGGGCATGATCTTGAGCGTGACGTCGCGCACGGCGCGCAGGCCGCCGAAGCTCTTCGAGAGTGCCCGGAGCTCGAGAACGGGCTCGCCGCCGTTCGCGTGCGCGTCGGTGTTCACCTCGGTTTCCTTGCCGATCGCAAGTGAAGAGACCGGGGCTCCCGAGATGGAGCCCCGGCCAATGGCGGCGCTAGTTGCAGAATTTGCAGGGCGGGAAATCCCGGCTGTAGACGGGCTGCTTGAGGAACTCGTCCTTTTTGAACTGCCCGAACTGGCTGACGTTCGGATAGGTCTTGATGACGGTGTTCCAAAGCTCCTCCTTGTCGTAACCGAACATCTTCTTCTTCTCCACCTTCTTGATGTAGATGTTCTGCACCGGGTTGCGCATCTCGTCGATGGTGACGGGACCGCGAATCGTATCCAACTTCAGCGTGGCGAGCTGTTTCACGAATTCCTCGGCGCCCGGGAAGTTGCCTTTGTTGTTCTTGATGACCTCGTGGATCATCTGCGCCGTCGTGTAGTTGGTCTCCGAATAATACGAGGGGACCTTGCCGTACTTCGCGCGATACTTCTTTACGAAGGCCTCGTTTTTGGGAGTTTCCAACGCGGCGCTGTATTGCAGCGCGGACACGTGACCGATCACTTCGTCGCCCATGGACGGCAGCACGAACTCGTCATAGCTCGTCCCGCCGCCGATCACCGGCTTCTTGTTGCCGGAGGCGGCGAGCTGTTTGGGGAATTGCAGCGACATGGGGCCGACCATGAGCGTGAAGATGGCGTCGGCGTCTTGCCTGATGGTCGGAATGTAGGGCCCGAAGTCCTTGGTGCCGATCGGCGGCCAGATCTTTTGGATGATCTGCCCGCCGCAGGCCTCGAATGCGCGCTGGAAGCCGCCGATGACCTCATAGCCGAAAGCATAGTCGGCGCCGACCGCCACGATCTTCTTGTAGCCCTGGTCGCAGGCCCACTGGCCGAACGGATGGCTTGGTTGCGAGCTGCTCCAGCCGGTGCGGACCATGTACGGATATTTGGCCAGATCGCGCTGGGTCAGGTCGTCGGCCGCCGAAACGGGCACAACGTAGACTGTTTTGTCGGCGGTGCTGACCGGCGCCAGCGCGTAGCCGCTCGACGCCAAAAGGCCGCCAACGAGCATATGCACCTTGTCCTGCAAGATGAGCTTCTTGGCCCTGGTGACAGCGGTGTCCGGCTTAGCCTGTTCGTCCTCGACGATGAACTTCACTTTCGCCCCGCCGAAGTCGCTGTTGACGTCGTCAAGGTAGAGCTGGAAGCCATCGACCATGTCCTTGCCGACCTGGGCGAAGATGCCGGTGGTCGGCGCCACATATCCGATGCGCAGTTCCTCGGCGGCGTTCGAAGGCGGCGTCAGGCCCAAGGCAACAACGCCGCCCAACAACGGCGGACCGAGCCGTCGTAGCAAGGTGATTGTCATAGTCCTACTCCCTTGTTGTCGTGACATTTCCCGCGCGAGTCAGGAGGTCACAGGTGCCATTTTTTTCACGTCTTCTCGATTTGCAGTAGCCGCGCGTCGTTGACGGAGTCGCTCCGGGATGCCCATCAGCCCCGTTGGCAGGTACAGGATCGTCAGCACGTAGACGGCGCCCAGCGCGTACTGCCACCAGGGAACCAGCGTGCTGAGGTATTCGCGCAGGCCAAACACGATAAACGCGCCGATAACTCCGCCGACCAGCGTACCCGCACCGCCGAGAACCGCCATCAACAGCGCGTCGACCGAGGTGGTCAACACCACGTTCTCCGGGCTCACGATGCCAGCGGTATGGGCCCACAGCACGCCGGCGAGCCCGCCGAAGCCGCCCGCGATGATGAACGCGATGTATTTGTGCAGCCAGGTGTTGTAGCCGAGGATCTTCATGCGCAGCTCGCGCTCGCGAATGCCCGCCAGGCTTCGCCCGAACGGCGAGCGGACCAGCGTGTACATCAGCAGCAGCGAGACGGCGAAGAGGAAGAACACCAGATAGAAGAAGGTCACTTCGTTCGCGAGGTCGATGCCGAATTTGGGCCGTGCTCGCAGATTGATGCCGTTGTCGCCGCCAGTGAGTGAGTTCCATCGGTAGGCCAATCCCCAGGCGCATTGGCCGAGCGCAAGCGTGATCATCAGGAAGTAGACTCCCGTCGCACGAATGGCGAGCAGGCCGAAAATGGCCGCCAAGGCTGCTGCGAACAGAATCCCGAGCACGACGACCAGCCAAAAATCGTATCCCAGCCCGAATTGGTATCTGGTCGCGAGAATCGCGGTCAAATACGCACCGACGCCCAGATAGGCCGCCTGTCCGAGGGAGGGAAGGCCCGTGTAGCCGAGCAGGATGTCAAGGCTCATCACGAGAATCGAGAAAGCCAACGCGCGCGTGGCCAGCAGGATCACGAACGAATTGGTGTTCGGAATGATGATCGCGATCGCCGCCAGGGCCACAACGACGATCAAGACCTTGATGTGCTGGCTCTTCATGCGTCGTTGCTCATTCGCGTCCGAACAGTCCGGTCGGCTTCACCGCCAGGATCAGCGCCATCGGCGCGTAGAGGGTGAAATAGGAAACTTCCGGGAATAGCGCCTTCCCGAAATTGTCGGCGAGTCCGACGACCAGCGCGCCGATCGCCGCGCCGCCCAGGCTTCCCATCCCGCCGATGATCACGACGGCGAACGCGATCGGCAACATCTCGAAGTCCAAGCCGGGATAGATGCCGAGAAAGGCGCCGCCGATCACGCCGCCCAACGCCGCCAAGAACGCGCCCAGCGCGAAAATCAACATGGAAATGCGCGAGGTGTCGATGCCGACGCCGCGCGCCATCTGCGCATCGTCGACGGTTGCACGAACGGCTGCGCCCATCCGGGTTTTTTCCATGACCAGCCACAGGACGAGGCCAATGGCGAGTGCCGTGCCGATCATGAATATCCGGTACAGCGGCAGATAGAGCCCGCCGACCACGATGCTCTTGGTCAGCGCATCGGGCGGGTTGATGTCGAAATTGTTGCCGGTCCAGATGTCCAGCGCCGCCTGCTGGAACAGGAACGCGAAGCCCACCGTCAGCAGCACCTGGCGCAGCGGGTCGAACCCCAAGGGCCGCAAGAACACGCGCTCCATCGCCACGCCCACCGCGGCAATGGTCAAAGCCGCGACCGGTATAGCCAGCAGCCACGAGCCCGTCGTCCAGATCACCGACAGTGCGACATATCCGCCCAGGAGGAAGTAGGATCCATGCGAGAGGTTGACGATCCGCATCACGCCGAAAATCAGCGAGAGGCCGCTGCCCACCAGAAACAGCAGCGCGCCGTATGAAATTCCGTTGAAAGCCTGGGTCAGCCAAAATTGCGTATTCATTCCCTCCCCAACCCCTCTAAGTCGCCAAGGCGCGACGAGCTTACCTTACGACGGCTCCGGCTGACCGCAAGCGCCGTGGACAGATGAGTCACACGGCGTGGTCGGCGTCGACGGCTCCAGTCGCCCGCTTGGGTTGGAGCTAGTTGCGGCGGCTTCCGCGCTTCTGCGCTGCCGCTTTTTTGGGCGGAATGATCGGCAGCAGGAGATAGGGCTGCCGTCCGGCGCCGAAGTGCAGGCTGGTGACGCCGCCGAAGACGTCCATGGGACGATCGCGCGGATCGTCGTGGAGGAACGGCCCGCAACCCGTGGGCTCGTTCTTGAAGTTCGACAGCTTGCCGCCGCTCGGTCCCGCGTAGACATAATCCCTGCCGCGGACGGTGAGGCCGACGCGGTGGCCGGCCGGAATCACGATCGAGGTCGGCCAGATCTCGATGTCGAGCTCGACCACTTGGCCTTGCTTGAGCGGCTCGACCTTGTCGTGGCTGTGGTAGGGCCGATAGGGCGTGGACAGCCGCTTGTCGAGCTTGCGGTGCGAGGCGCGCAGCCAGCCCTGGCCGACCGGGGTGTGCGGATCGATGGCGCCTTGGAACACCACCTCCTTGAGGTCGCCGCCGAACACCCGCAGCACCACGAACAGGTCGGCGTCCTTGGTGGACGACGAGACGAAGAGCTTGACCGCCGAGGGCCCGGTGATCTCGGTCGCTTGCGTCAACGGCTCGCTCAGAAAGGTGACGCCGTCGCCCAACGCTTCGAATTTAAGCTGCGAGCTCTTGGCCGCTTTTTTGGGCGCACGCTCGCGTGTGAGCGCGCCGCTTGCGGGGTCGAGATAGAACTTCGTCCACATCGTGCGCTTGAGCGGCCACTCGTTCTCGGCGCGCTCCACGAACTTGTCGATGTGGCGCACCTGCAGCAGCACGCGCGGCTGCCGGTCGAAGCCGTTGTTCTTGCCGCGCAGGAAATGGTCGAAGAAACGCAGCTGCAGCTTGCGGCCATAGTCGGTGTAGAAATGGGTCCAATGCTCGATGCCGTGCACCTCGAGCCATTTGTCCTTCGCGGCCGCGCGCACGAAGCCTTCGAAATTGCCGCGCGGATGCAATGGCTGGCCGCCCCAATTGGCCGCCGATAGGAACGGCGTCTTGACCTTGGACCAAACCGGCGAGCGCGCGCGGTGGTAATCGTCATCGAGCGGGTGGGCGCGGATGTCGTCGCCCAGCGCGCTTCGATTGTTCTTGAGCTCCGCTTCCGACAGCGTGTGCGGCCCGCAGACCAGCTCACCGTGCACCCGGGAACGCTTGCCGCGCTCGCCTGCACCGTATTGCACGGTCTTCACCTGCATGTCGTACCAGTTTTCCCAGAACGTGCAGACGATACCGCCGTGATGGGTCATGTCGCGGTACCAGTCGGCGGCGCCCTCCCAGATGCACATGGCGGCCAGGTGCGGCGGCTCGAGCGTGGCCACGTGCCACTGGTTGATGCCGTAATAGGAAATGCCGTTGAGTCCGACCTTGCCGTTGGACCAGGGCTGGACGCCGGCCCATTCGATGCAGTCGTAGAAATCCTTGGTCTCGCGCGGCGAGAAATGATCGATGAAGCCGGGCGAGCAACCGCAACCGCGGGAGTCGACGCGCACGCAGGCATAGTCGTGCGGCACCCATTTCTCGGGATCGACCACTTCCCAGCTCTGGTAGAGGTTGCTCGAGCCGGCGGCGACGTCGGGATGCTGTTCGGCCATGCGTTGCCACGCGCTCGGATAGCCATCCTGGAACGCGAGGCCCTTGGCATAGGGGCCGTAGCTCAGGATCACCGGATAGCGGCCGTCCTTCACCGGGCGAAAGACGTCGGCGCGCAGCACCAGACCGTCGTCCATCTTGATCGGGACGTCCCAGTCGATGCGCATGCCGTCGCGCACCTCGCTGCGATGCTCGTGGGTCTTGCCCTCCCTTGCTCGAGCGCGCGTCTCCTCGACCGAAGCCATTCCCGTCCTCCCGTTCTATCCAGCCCTTCAGCCGTCACGCCTGCGATGACGATGGAAGGTTTTTTCGTGCAGGCGATATATTATGGTAGGAACAATTCCTTCACAATTTCCGCAAGGGGAGGGCCCGTGAAGTTATTCTCATTCTGGCGCTCGCTCGCGACCTTCCGCGTGCGGATCGCGCTCAACCTCAAAGGCCTCGCTCCGGAGGAGGTCATCGACGTCGATCTCATGAAGGGCAGGCAGCGCGAAACGAAGTACCGCGCGGTCAATCCGCAAATGCTCCTGCCGGCGCTGGTCGACGGCGAAGGGCCGGCGCTGTTCCAGTCGCTCGCCATCGTGGAATATCTCGACGAGACCCATCCGCAGCCGCCGCTTCTGCCGCAGGGAGCGCGCGCGCGGGCACGGGTGCGCGGACTGGCGCAGATCGTCGCGTGCGATTCCCATCCGCTGCTGGTGCCGCGGGTGCGCGAGTACCTGGAGCACGAGCTCAAACTCAACGAGCCCACGCGGCTCAAATGGATCCACAACTGGATTGGCGAGGCGCTGAAGGCGCTGGAGACCAATCTCGCCGGAAGCGCGGACACCGGACGCTATTGTCACGGCGACGCCATCACGATCGCCGACATCTGCTTGGCGAGCCAGGCGGCGGGGGCGAATTTCTACAAATACGACCTCGCGCCTTTCCCGACGGTGCGCCGGATCGTCGATACCTGCATGCAAAACGACGCGTTCGCCCGTGCGCATCCCCTGCGCCAGCCCGGCGCGCCCCAGGCGGCCTGAAGCGGCGCAGAGATCTTTCCTTCCAACCCGAGGGATCCCATGCGACTTGCAACCTTCAAAACCGATGGCCGCACCAGCTACGGGGCGGTGACCGACAGCGGCATCATCGATCTCGGCCGCAAGCTCCCGCAATATCCGACGCTGCTCGACGTGTTTCGCGCGCAGGCGCTCGCGCAAGCGCGCGCGGCGGCGACCGGGCGGCCGGACTACCAAGTCAAGGACGTGGAGATGCTGCCGCCGATTCTGGCGCCCGAGAAGAACATCTGCGTCGGCATCAACTATCCCGACCGCAACGCGGAATACAAGGACGGCAGGGACGCGCCGAAATATCCCAACCTGTTTTGCCGCTTCCCGAGCTCGCTGGTCGGCACCGACCAGCCGATCGTGCGGCCCAAGGTGTCGGATAAGTTCGATTACGAGGGCGAGATCGTGCTGGTGATCGGCAAGGAAGGCCGGCATGTCCCGCGCGAGAACGCACTTGCCACGATCGGGGGCTTCACGCTCGGCAACGAAGGCAGCGTGCGCGACTGGCTCCGCCACGGCACGTTGAACGTCACGCAGGGAAAGAATTTCGACAAGTCCGGCAGTCTCGGTCCTTGGATCGTGACCACCGACGAGCTCGACCCCGCAAAGCCGCTGCATCTGACCACGCGCGTGAACGGGGAGCTGCGGCAGGACGACAGCACCGACCGCCTGACCTGGGGCTTCGCCTGGCTCATCAACTACATCAGCACGTTTGCGACGCTCAAGCCCGGCGATTTGATCTGGACCGGAACCCCGACCGGCGCCGGCGTGCACCGAAATCCCTCGGTGTGGCTCAAGCCCGGCGACGTGGTGGAAGTCGCGGCGCCGCAAATCGGCGTTCTGCGCAACACGGTGGTCGACGAAGTTTAGCTCGCCCTCCGCTCATTCCCGCGTAAGCGGTCCCCGCGACGCAAGCGTCGCGGGGTGCCCCCCGCGGGGACGAACGGATGTTGCGCTGTCGGCCGCTCAGTGCGTCAGCTCGGTGACCTTGCCGTCCTTGGAGCGGCCCTGCGCATAGTACTGGCCGATGTTCTTCATCAGCGCGGCGTCGGACACGGAATAGATTACCGCGTCGGTCTTGCCGGTATTGATGTGGCGCCGCCACAGGAAGTTCGGCGCCACGAAAATATCGTTCTGCGTCCAGTCGAAGCGCTTGCCGCCGACCTCGGTCGCGCCCGAGCCTTCGATCGCCACGTAGAAAGTGCCGGCGGTCTCGCGCTTGAGTTCGGTCTCCTCGCCCGGACGCAAGAGTTGCGCCGAATAGTTCAAGGTTTTGAACACGGGCTCGCCGGTCACCGGATTGACGAAGTCCACCTTGATGCCCTCGTGCGGATCGCCCTTCTCCTTGCGCAGGCTGTGCAGCGTGTCGAGCACGTCGGCGCCGCGGTAATGAATGAGTGGCGCGGGGCTGCGGCCGACGCCGATCTGGTGATCGACGAACGCGGGCATGATGCCGCCGCGGCCGTAGAGCCGGCGCGAGCGGCCATCGCTTTGCGTCACGGCCTGGACCTTGGCGTTGCCTTGCGCGCCCGGCATGTCGTGATCGACCCACGCGGCGTCGAGGAACTCCATCAGCGGCCAATCCAGCATGTCGATCCAGATCACCGGCTCGCTCGAGTCGTTGCCGTGGTCGTGCCAGGTGCCGTTCGGCGTCAGGATCAAGTCGCCGCGCTCGGCGGTGCAGCGTTCGCCCTCGACGACGGTGTAGCCGCCCTTGTCCGACAGGATCGTGCGGCTGGCGTTGGGCGAGTGCAGATGGACGGGCGCAACGTCGCCGGGATTGTAGATCGAGATGGCGCAGCGGATGGTGTTGGTGACCTGCAGACGGCCGTTCAATCCGGGATTGAGCAGAAGAATGCTCTGCCGGTCCGCGAACTCGATCGGCGACACCTCGGCCTTGCGCGCAATCTCGGAGATGCGATGTAGATAGGGGCTGAACTCGCTCCAGCGCCACATGTAGGGAATCGTCTTCATCTGGTTGGCGGCGACGCGGCCCGAGGCGAGCTGCCCGCTGCCTTCGCCGCCCGTCGCGCTGAACCACGGACGCTGGGCCGGGGCATTCGCCTGGGTACGAATCCAGACGTGATGCTTCGCGGCGTCGACGTTGATGGCTTCCATCATCTCGCGCGCCTTGTTGGAGAGCGGAACTTGCTTCTTCTGCGTGGCGGCTGCGGCGGCGGTCATGACGTTGTCTCCTTGCGATCTTGCCGTGACGTCCGGGGTGGCGTGCCGCTCGCGCTAAAGCCCAAAGCTTCGAAATGACTCGGCGGCGCCTGATCCAGGGTCGACCCTGACGAGAGGTATAGCGCCCCTCCCGGAAACTTTGCAATCGACGCAACGGCATGCCGGGGCTGCAGGGCCCTCATTTGGCGGCCAAGAAATCCTTGATCGCGCGGGTGAAAGCCGTGGGCTGGTCGAGGTTGGAAATGTGCCCGGCGCCGGCCAGCTCCACGTAACGCGAGCCGGGCAGCGCTTCGTTAAGCTTGCGCATGGGCGCCGCGGCGGCGTCCTTCTCACCGACCATGAACAGGACCGGCCGCGTCACCGTTGCCACCGCGGCGGCATAGTTGTGGTCGGCGAGCGCGGCGGCGCATCCGATGAAGCCGTTGACCGGCGTGGTGCGGATCATCTGGCGCACCTTGTCGAGGTGCGGCGGATTGGCCTTGATGACCTCCGGTGGGAACCAGCGCGCGAGAGTAGGCTCGACCAGCGCCTCCATGCCCTGCTTTTCCGCGACCACGATGCGCTCCTCCCATTGCTGGCTGCTCGTCGGCGTCGACTGGCACGGCGAGTCGCAGACGATAACGCGGTCGAGCCGGTCCGGATGTTTCTGCGCCAAGCCGAGCGCGGTGGCGCCGCCCATGGACAGGCCGCCGAAATGCGCCCTCTTGATCGCGAGCGCGTCCATCAGCGCGAGTGCGTCGGCGATCAGCAGCTCGAACGTGTAGCGGCCGGCGGGCGCCTCGGTCGTGCCGTGCCCGCGCTGATCGTAGCGCAGCACGCGAAACGCGCGGCCAAGCTCGCGCGCCTGGTCGTCCCACATGGCCAAATTGGTAGCGAGCGAGTTGCTGAGCACGAGCCAGGGCGCGCCGTCGAGCCCGTCCACTTGGTAATTGATGCTGATCCCGTTGGCCTTGATCTTCATGACGGCGGCGTCCCTCTAACCGGCGCGTTGTTGGGTCGCGGATGCAGCCTGCGCGCCTAAAAAGTCCTGCAGCAGCGCGAGCAGCGCCCCTCCCGCCTGCGCCGGCATCATGTGCACGGCGTCGATCAATTCGAAGCGCGCGCCGGGAATTGTCCGCGCGAACTGCTCGCTGGCGGCCGGCGGACGCACCTGGTCGAAGCGGCCGGCGACCACCATGGTCGGCCGCCGGATGTCTTTCGCGAGATGCGTCACATTGGGCCGGACGATCGAGCGGTTCATCGCGGCGAAGCACACCGGATCATGGGCGAGATAGCGCCCGCGATAGGCCGCGTAAGCGGCGCGGTCGCCGATGTCGGCCGGCCAGGACTTGTCGAGCGTCACCGGAATGGCCTTGCGCAAGCCTTCGCGCTCGGCCAGGCCCGCGCGCTCTTCGAGCGCGGCCACGCGACTGGGATCGGCGCCGGTGAATGGATTGCAGAACACGAAGCTCGCGATGCGGTCGGGATGCCGGGTCATGTAGATCAGCGCCTGCATGGTGGCGGCGGCGACGGTGACGAAGTGGTAGGGCGCGGCGAGGCCGCTGCCTTGCAGCACGGCTTCGAGGTCCTCGACCAGGATTTCGGTGGTGATCGGTTGGCGCACCTTCTCCGAGACCCCCGAACCGCGCTGGTCGTAGCGCAGCGTGCGGAAACGCTCGCTCAGGGCGGGAACAATGCCGTCCCAGCTGTCGAGCGTGCCCCCCATCTCATGCAACAGCACGACCGACGGCCCATGTCCGGCAAGCTCAAAGTGGATGCTGATGCCGTTCGCGTCCATCCAGGGCACGGTTGTCCTCCCGCGTTTGCGCTGCGCATAGAGGCATGAGCGCTTGCAAAATTCAACACGAGCGGGTGAGGGTAGCGCGCGGGAGGCAATGATGGCATCACCGCGCAGGATCGACGTTCACTTCCACCTCATCCCGCCGTTCTATCGAGAGGCGGTCTACGCGGCGGGAAGAGGCCCGGCCATCGGCAAATATCCCGACTGGACGCCGCAACTCGCGCTCGACTTGATGGATGCGCACGGCATCGAGGTCGCGCTCACGTCGCTGGCGCAGCCCGGCGTCGGCTTCGGCAGCG
>Ga0137383_10001335_pt1 | contig 14528 bp, 15 predicted proteins | sample SagtaG_19_FD_104817 | JGI IMG/M metagenome (GOLD analysis project Ga0137383, IMG submission 104817) | Vadose zone soil microbial communities from Sagehorn Ranch, Mendocino, California, USA - Sage2_R_40_16 metaG | ecosystem: Environmental > Terrestrial > Soil > Vadose zone | place: USA... | reverse complement strand
AGATGCTGGCGACGCTGCGGCGGCTCGTCCTTGCGGAATCCCCGAGCCTTGAGAAAGTCCCCGCGGACCGCTGCTGCCGTTTGCTCGCCCAGGAATGGCGGCGCCGTGGTACTCGCGTCGAAATCTTGCCGTAGCGCCATCGCGGCGATCATCTCCGCATCACGTGGTGGAAAGCCGCCGGGAAACCGGCAGGCCAACTCCTCGTACTCGGCCATTACGATACGGTGTACGCGAGTGGCACGCTCAAATTCATGCCCTTCCGCGTGCGCGTCGGCAAGGCCTACGGTCCGGGTATTTTTGACATGAAGGCGGGCCTCGTTCAGGCGCTCTTCGCTCTCCAGACATTGAAACAACTCAACGTCCCACTCGCCAAGCGCGTCGTCCTCCTGTGGACTTCCGACGAGGAGATCGGCAGCGACACTTCCCGTAAACTGATCGAGCAAGAAGCGCGGCGCAGCGACACCGTCTTTGTGCTCGAGCCCGCGTTCGGCCCGAAGGGTTTCCTGAAAACTTCGCGTAAAGGAGTTGGCGAGGCGCAATTGATCGTGCGTGGCCGAGCCGCACACGCCGGGCTCGCTCCCCAGGAAGGCGTCAATGCCATCCACGAGCTGGCGCGCCAGATCGCGCGCCTCGAACGCTGGAATGATCCGCGCCGAGGGGTCAGTCTGAACGCGGACATCGTCGAAGGCGGTACGCGCACAAACGTCATCGCCGAGCACGCTAGCACCGCTCTCGATCTCCGCGCGATGACCCTTGGGGACATGCGCCGGATCGAAAAACAACTGCACGCACTGCGACCGATTTTGCCAGGAGCGAAAATCGAAATCCGCGGCGGTTTCAACCGCCCGCCGATGGAACGCAAAATGAGCGCAGAGCTATTCGCGCGCGCGAAGGCCCTGGGGCGACAGATGGGGCTTTCTCTTGGTGAATGCTCCGCCGGCGGCGGCTCCGATGGAAACTTTACCGCCGCGCTCGGTGTTCCGACGCTTGACGGCCTCGGCGCCATCGGCGATGGCGCGCACAGCGAACGCGAACACATCGTCATCTCCTCGCTGGCCCCGCGCGCCGCCCTCCTCGCCGCGCTCATTGCCGCATCGTGACCGCGCGAGTGCGCCGAGCGGCAAGCGGGTGGCCTTACGTGTTGAGCAATTCTTTTCAGATGTCCGAATTCAGGGAGCGCCCTGCGATTTCCATCATCGTCCGTAAGTCTTGCGCAGATACTCGGCAGTGGATTGCATCACGTCGCCGTAATCGCCGTGGAGGATTTCGCGCACCGCGACTTCCGTGGCGCCGCCTCGCGCAATGCGATCCAGGATCCGGGTGATGTCGGTCATCCCGCCGGACTGCACGACCGCCTCCACGTTCGCGAGCGACCAGGCGTAAGCGTATGCGGCCGAATCGCCTGACAAACGCATCCACGAGCCTTCCAGCGCGCCTAGCGACATGAACTGTTTCGCATCGTAAATCTCGACCAGCGTTGCGGCGTTTTCGCCGCTGCGCTGGCCCTCCATCCATTGCGCCAGTCCTTCGTTGAGCCAGACGGGGCAACGCCCATGCGTGCGTTGCGTGAGGAAGCTGTGCGTGAGCTCGTGTTTGAGCACACGCGACAATTCCGGCGAAACGTTGCTGAGTCCCTCCACCGGCACGCGGATCCGGCCGTCGTTCAGCGCTCCCACCCACGCCGGCGCGCGCGTGATGTCCACGAACGCGTCTTGCGTATAAAGGACTACGCCGATCGGATCCGGCGGCGTGTAATCCAGCTCCGATTCAATCTTACGAAAATGCGCCTCCAACACGCGAAGGACGTCGCGCGCCAGCGCGGGCTGCGCCGCGCCGCTGTAGCGCAGCGTAAAATGCCCGCTTTCATTTTCTCCGTAATTCTGTTCTTCCTGAAGGTCGCGTTGCGCCTTTTCCAGCGCGGCCTGCACCTCGGGATCCTTTCGGAGCGCAAGCGCCCGCTTCCACTCGGCTACTGCCTCGCCGATCTTATTCAGGCCGTAATAGGCCCAGCCGGCGAGCTTGTGCACGTCGGGCGATTCCGGCTCGACGCGCTTGGCGCGATCCAACTCGTCCAACGCCTGCTTGTACTCGCTGCGGCGCAGGTGCAGGTAGGCCACGTTCATCAGCAGTGTGGCCTGCTCCGGCGCGAACGTCAGCGCCGTCCGTTCTTCCTGCAGCGCGTGTTCGTAATCGCCCCGGCTCAGCTCGAATTGCGCCGCCGCGTGATGCGCCATCGCGGCGCGCTGGCCGCTTCCATTGGCTCCGGATCGCGCCTCTTCTTCAAGTTTCGCGATGAACTCCCGATCGATCGAGCCATCATGGACCGCTCCTCGAGCGATTTCATCTCCCGGAATCGTGGCGGCGGCAGCCGGGGGCGTGATGGCCAGTTGCGTGGCCTCCTTGCCTGCGCCGTGAACATCGATTACGCCGCCCCTTTCGATGTGATCGACGATCGATTTTGGCAGAGTGAGCTGTCCCGCCGAAGTTTCGTAGCGGACCTTGTCCCCTTCCTCGACGGCATACAGGGCGACGATACGCCGCCCATTTTTCAAGACAATCGTGTCCGCAAAGATGGGCGCCGCGCACAGAAGGAGGGAGACAGAAAGAAAAACCGCTCGGAAGCCGTGGCCCGGGCGCCGCATGTTTCTATTCTAGCGTGAGCAGTCACGCCAGGCGCACGGGGGCTTCCTCTCGGTGCCGAATGTTGCTAGAGTCAATTCCATGAGGGCCCCGATCCTGTGGATGGCCCTAGGCAGCGCGTTCTGCTTCGCGCTGCCCGCCGGGTCGCAAACCACAGCCGTATCTCCGCACCAGCTTTACGATTCGCTGAATGGAGTCCGCGTGGATCCGGCCGCCGTGTACCCCGTGAAGCAGGTCGAGTTGTTCCGCGCCGATGTGAAGCTTACTTTCGAGGAGGGAACGCTCGCATTTCTGACGCCCGTGGATGGGCGCGTCACCGGCGTGGTTTTCAGCGGCCACGGGCGCGCCTTCACTGCCCCGCGCGACCCTGTTGAGAAACAACAGATGGCGCGATTCCTCGGCGTGCCCGTCCTCGACGAGGAGTTCCGGAGCGCATATATCCGCTTTTCCGACGGGGCCGCGGAAGAGTTGGCCGGCCAATTCTGCCGCTCGAATCTTTCGGCTCAAGCCGATCCCGCCTACGTTGCCATGTGGAATCAATTGCTGCCGCATCTGAATGCGCCCCATTCGCTGCGTATCCTGGCCGATTGGCTCTCCGCGAATCCCCGGCCGTATTTCGCCGCCGCACTCGATGGCGTCGAACGGGGCATGTTTGATTTTGTTTTCGACCTCCGCCGCGAGGAACAGGTACAGCTCGGCCAGTGGCACACCCTGGACGGAACTCGGTATTACGACGTCTGGGCATCGTTTCGCGCGGCATCCGCGCCCGCGCTGGGTAGCGCGTTCCGTGCGTCGCACTATTCCCTGGAAACCTCCATTTTGCCTGACCGCTCCTTGGATGGGACCGCCAACGTTACGATTCGTGCTGAACGCGAGGGCGAACGCCTTATCACCTTCGAACTCTCGCGCCTGCTGAATGTCGACTCCGTGATCGGACCGGGTGGGGAAGAACTCCCCTTCTTTCAAAATGAAGGCTTGAGCCAGCGCGAGCGCGTTGTTCGGGGAAACGATTCGCTCTGCGTCGTTCTTTCCGAGCCGCCCCACCGCGGCCGTGAATTCACTCTGCGGCTGCGTTTTCGCGGCAGCGTGATCTCCGACGCCGGCAACGGCGTAGTCTTCGTGGGTGCGCGCGGAAACTGGTACCCGCATCTCGGCGGGCCGGACAGCTTTGCCGATTACGACCTGACGCTTCGCTGGCCGCGCAAGCTGCGTCTCGTCGCCACCGGCACGAAGCTCGACGAGCGCGAAGAGGGCGATTTTCGCATCGGCCGCTGGCGCGTTGAAAAACCGGTTCCGGTCGCGGGCTTCAATCTGGGTGAATACGCCTCCGCGTCCGTTACGGAATCCGGCTACGCCGTGGAAGTTTTTGCGAATCGCCAGCTCGAGCAGGCATTGAGAAGGCGGCTCGCCCCCCTCGCGCAGGACATCCCGATGGGGCAGGTTACGATTGGCCCGGAAGGACCGAGGGGCCGCGCGCGGCTCGAGATGGCGATGCCGCCACCGAGCCCTGCGGACGCACTGCGGCAGCTTGCGCGGGAAGTCTCTTCTTCCATACGTTTCTACGAGGCCTACAGCGGACCGTTTCCCTACCGGCAGCTCAACGTCTCGCAGATTCCCGGCACGTTCGGCCAGGGGTGGCCCGGGCTGCTCTATGTCTCGACGTTCTCTTTCCTCCCTGCGGACGCACAGATTCGCGCCGGGTTGACCCCTGCGGCGCAGGAACATTTTTCCGAGCTGGTGCCGTTTCACGAGGTCGCGCACCAGTGGTGGGGCAACGTGGTCGGCTGGGAGAGCTATCGCGACCAGTGGATCGACGAAGCTTTCGCCAATTATCTCGCCCTGCTTTTTGCCGACAGCCAGAAGAATCCAGGCTGCGCGCTTCGCGATTGGCTCGAGCGCTACCGCGCGCGTCTGCTCGAAAAACGCTCCGGAGAAGATTTTTCTGCCGCCGAAATTGGGCCTCTCACGCTCGGCAGCCGCCTGGAAGACTCCAAATCACCGGATGGATTCGAGCGCGTGATCTACCCCAAGGGCACCTGGGTAATCCACATGCTGCGGATGCTGCTGCGCGACTCAAGCGGCCGCAATCCCGACGCGCGTTTCCTCGCGCTGATGCACACCCTGATCACAAAGTACGCCTACCGCGCGCTCTCGACCGAAGATCTGCAGCGCGAAATCGAAGCGGTGATGACGTCGGCCATGGACCTCGAGGACACGCACTCGATGGACTGGTTCTTCGACGATTGGGTGCGCGGCGTGGGGATCCCGCACTATCGCGTGAAGTACACCGTGAAGCGGCTGGACAGCGGCTACCTTGTCCGGGGCAAGTTGTACCAGAGCGGCGTTCCGCGCGGATTCATTGCACCGGTTCCCTTGTTCGCGAGCATCGGCTCGGGAAAACCGCTGCCGCTCGGCACGGTGATCGCTTCGGGCGAGGAGAACAGCTTTCACTTCGTCACGCCAAATGCGCCGCGCAAGATCCTCGTCGACCCCCAGATGACGCTCCTGTGCAGCGTGGAATGAGCGAAGCTACCCCGGCGGCCAGCGGAAGGAGCGCCCGCCAAGCAGGTGCAAATGCAGGTGGAATACGCTCTGCCCCGCTCCGCGGCCGTTATTGAAAATCGTTCGATAGCCCTCCTGGAGTTGGCGCTCTTTGGCAAGCTGCGCCGCAATGAGCAGCGTTTTACCCAACAGGGCTTGATCCTCCGCCGATGCTTCGCCGAGTGACGCAAGGTGTTTCCTGGGACAGATGAGGATGTGGGTCGGCGCCTGTGGATGGATGTCCTCGAACGCAAAAATCTCCGCGTCTTCGTACACGAGCTTCGCCGGAATCTGCTTCGCGCCGATCTTGCAGAAGAGGCAGTCGTCACTCATGGTTTCTCCCCCAGCGCAGAGGCGTCGTCCAGCCGCACCACAAATGGCGTGAAGCCTTCCTTTTGCCGCAGTTGCTCGCCGAATCGCCGCGCGGCGTCTTCACCCGAGATCTTCCCGACGCGCACACGATAGTACAGTCCGTCCGGTGATTCATACGTTTGGATGAAGACCGGCGAATAGTTTGCGCTCATTCGGTCGCGCAGACGCTCGGCGTTGCCGCGCTCCAGGAATGCGCCTACCTGTATGGCGAAGAAGCCCGCCGTCGGATCGCCGCCGGAGAGCACTTCCAGGCGGACCGGCACCACACCAGGGCCAATCATGTCCAGCTCGCGCGCGGCCGCCAGCGACAAATCGATGATCCGGTTTTCAACAAACGGCCCGCGGTCGGTGATCCGCACCGTCGCGTTTCGGCCATTGGTGAGATTCGTGACGCGTACCACGGTATCGAACGGCAGCGTGCGGTGTGCTGCCGTGAGCCGATACATGTCGTAGATTTCGCCGTTCGACGCGCGCCTTCCGTGGAACGGCAGGCCGTACCATGAGGCGTTGCCCTCTTCGACATATCCCGGGGACACAGGAAGATCCGGAGACTTCGCCCGGGGCGCAGGCCTCCTGGCTGGCGCAGGCGCCGCCGGCCCGACGTCCGTATCGCGCTTCGCCGCCTCCGCCTTCTCCGCCGAAACCGGGGCGGGCTTTGAAGGTGGCGGCTGGCCGCGATTCACAATGGGCTGACGCCCGGCGCAGCCGGTCAGGTAAATTGCGCAAATGATGCGTGAAGCGTGGAGAAACCCAGGGAAGGGGCGCCCGGAGCGCATCGCAGCGAATCGCCTCACAAGTTCGCGCGCCTCAAGACTGCGGCCGCCGCGCGTTGTATCGGGATTCGAGCTTCGCCGCCGTTTCATTCAGCTTCTCGGAGACCTCGCGGAGAAACACCGCCGTGCGGCGCTCGGTCTCGGGAGCGACCTCCTCTTCGAGGTACTTGCGCAGGCGGGCGAGTTCCTCTTCTACGCGGCGTCCAAACTCTTCAAATTTATCCATGGCGTCCGTGCGCCGAACTGCGCGGCGCGATTCCGGTATTATAGGCGGAACGTCGCCGAACGACCAGACAGGTTCGCAAGGAGGCTGATTGGCACTCCCCTATCGCTGGCAGTGGCGGATCGAGCGCTGGAAAAAATTTCTTCGCAGCTTATTTGGCGGTGGCGACGAGCAGCCGCGGCCGAAGATTTGTCCCGCGTGCGGCGCGCTGGTCGGCATTTCCGCCACGCGCTGCCACGAGTGTGGCACCAGCCTGACTTTTTCGCTGGCGGCGGCGAGCAAGTCGTTGGGAGGCTTGATTGGCGGAGAAACTCCGATCACCACGCTCATCCTCACCGTAAACGTTCTTCTTTTCGGCGTGAGCTTGCTCGCAACCGGCCGCGAGACGGGCGCCCTCAACCTGTTCGGAAGCATAAGCGGACGCATTCTGCTGCGCATGGGGGCGCGCCAGTCAATTGCGATTCTGCAAGGCGAGCTGTGGCGCCTCGTCATGCCGATTTTCCTGCATGCGGGTCTGCTCCACTTCGGAATGAATTCTCTTTTCTTCGTGGATATCGGCCCGCAGGTCGAGCGGCTATACGGTTCGGCGCGCTACTTGTTCATCTATGTCTTCACCGGCGTCTGTAGCTTTATCGCGAGCACCGCGTGGAATTTGTGGATCTACGGCGGATACGGGATCGGCATCGGAGCGTCCGGCGCCTTGTCCGGATTGATCGGTATCTTGCTGGCAATGACGAGCCGCAGGGGCGGCGCGTATGCGCGAATGATGCGTTCGCAGATGATGCGCATGGTCGGATATTTGGTGATCATGGCGCTGTTGCCCATCGGCGTGGACAATGCAGCGCACTTCGGCGGGCTCGCCGCGGGATTCCTTCTGGGCAAAGTTATGATGGACCGCGAACCCCTCAACTCCCGTGAGCACAATCGCGCGTACGCGATGGGCTGGACCGCTGGGATCGTCGTCGTCGCATGTATGGTGACGATGGTCGTTCATTATCTGCGACCGAGCTGAGAGAACCGCAACTAGTACCGTTCCAACTATTTTCCGCTAGACTCCCACGCGAAAAACAACCCCATCCCCGGCGGTTTCCATGCGGGGACTTTGTCTCAACAAGTTGGAACGGCACTAGGCCCCGTGCAGCCGCCGGGCGATGATCACGCTGTAGTGAAATCCGGAGACCACGGTGAGCGCGGCAACCACGACGATGAGCCCGCCGTTCAGTGCCGTAAGCCAGCCCGCGGGAAATGCCGATGCCGCAACCACGGCGAATACCAGCACAATCTGAAAAAACGTTGTGAGCTTCCCATAGAGCGTCGGCGGAAACCGGCGATAGCCGGAAATCAGGATAATCACCGCGGCCACGACCAGAATCAGAACGTCCCGGCTCAAGACGAGAATCGTTAGCCACCACGCCAGTTTCTTATCGAACGCCAGAATCAGAAACGAAGACGAGAGCAGCAGCTTGTCTGCGATCGGGTCGAGATAGGCGCCGAGCGCTGAACGCTGATGGAGCCGCCGCGCCAGTAGGCCGTCAATTCCGTCGCTGAGCCCCGCGAAGATGAGAATGAGAAGCGCCCAGCGGTATCTCTGGTAGGAAATAAGAATCAGGAAAAACGGCAAAAAGCCGAGGCGCAGCAGCGTGATTTGATTCGGAACCGTCCAGATCCGGCCAGTCATCACACCAATCGTAGCGCAGCTCAGGCAAACTGGGCCAGATACTCGAGGATCGAGCGGCCAATCTTTCTTTGAAAAATCTCGGCCATCGAAGGAATCGCGCCGGAAGGCTCGTCAAGCGCGATGCGCTCGACGCGGTTCATCGGGAAAAACAGCGTGGGCAGTCCGATGCGCTCGCCTTCCGGGCCGTTGATCTGCCGCACGAAATCGTCGAACGAATTTAAGTCTATCCCGCGCAGAGTGATTCCCGCCGTATGAATCGCCAGCAATTCGCCCCATACCTTTTCCTTTGGGGTGTGCAGGCTAACAACAACAATCGAGTGCGGTTCCATGGAAGCTGCCGGATAGCTGGGCTACAGAGTACAGCATTCGGCAGCCAAGGGCGAGCAGCGCAAACGCGAAGTCTACATTACCCGCCGGATCTCACACGGGCATGGGCTTGGGGCCGGCCGGCGGCAGGAGGAGCTGCGGCTCGGTCAACGATTCCACTTGTTCGATCGTTGAATCCGGGGCGATCTCGCGCAGGAGGAGGCCCGCGGGCGTGACGTCGATCACGGCCAATTCCGTGACGATGTGGTCCACGACTTCGACGCCTGTAAGCGGCAGCGTGCACTTCTTCAGGATTTTCGGCTTGTTGTCGCGCGTGGCGTGCTCCATGGCGATGAAGACGCGCTTTGCGCCGGCCACCAGGTCCATCGCTCCGCCCATGCCCTTCAACATTTTCCCGGGAATGGCCCAGTTGGCGAGGTTCCCCTTTTCATCCACTTGCAGCGCGCCCAGGACCGTCAGGTCCACGTGCCTGCCGCGAATCATTCCGAACGATTCGGCGCTCGAAAAATAGCAGCAGCCGGCAATTTCGCTGACCGTTTCCTTGCCCGCATTGATCAGATCCGGATCCACTTCGGAATCGAGTGGGTACGGCCCAACGCCGAGCATGCCGTTCTCCGACTGCAAGACCACCTCCATGCCCTTCGGGATGTAATTGGCCACGAGGGTGGGCATTCCGATGCCGAGATTGACGTAGTAGCCGTCGCGCAATTCGCGCGCGATGCGGCGCGCGATGCGTTCGCGTTTTTGTTCTTCGCTCAGCGCCATGACAAATCTCTCCGACATCAGCCTTTGCGCGTCGTTCTTTTTTCGACGCGCCTTTCGTAGTGCGGCCCTTGTAAAATCGCGTCCACGAAAATGCCCGGCGTGTGAACCTGGTCCGGGTCGCGCTGGCCGATTTCGACGAGCTGCTCGACTTCCGCAATGACAAAATCTGCGGCCGTCGCCATCATCGGATTGAAATTGCGCGCGGTTTTTCGGTAGATGAGATTGCCCCAGCGGTCGCCCTTCCACGCTTTGACGAAGGCAAAATCGCCGCGCAAGGCCCGCTCGAGAACACATTTCCGGCCCTCGAACTCGCGCACCTCTTTGCCTTCCGCGACCATCGTTCCGTAGCCCGTCGGCGTGTAGAACGCGGGGATTCCGGCTCCGCCGGCACGGAGCCGCTCGGCAAAGGTCCCCTGGGGATTCAGCTCCAATTCCAATTCCCCGCTCATGACGAGCTGCTCGAACAGCTTGTTCTCGCCGACGTAGGTCGAAATCATTTTCTTGACCTGGCGGTTCTGCAAGAGCAGTCCGATGCCGAGTTCGTCCACCCCGGCGTTGTTCGACGCCACGGTCAGTTTTTTCGTGCCCTTGCGCCGCACCGCGGCGATGAGATGCTCCGGGACGCCGCACAATCCGAAGCCGCCCATCAGGATCGTGGCGCCGTCAAAGAGCTTTTCGATGGCGGCGTCCGCGCTGGGAACTCGTTTGTCCATGCCGGACTCCTGCAAGATTGCTGAAGGCGCGACGCGGAAGTTTACTTCAGGTCGCGAAGGAGTTTGTAGAGTTCATTCGCGGAATCGAAGTCGGCTTCGAGTTCGCGCGTCGCCAGGCGTTCGCGAAGATCGTCGATCCGCCGGGCGAACAGGTCCAGCGCCGTGGCGAGATATTCGCGATTCGTGAGCACAATGTCGCGCCACGTGGAATACGGGCTTCCGGCAAGGCGCAGCGTGTCCCGCAAGCCGGGACCCGCGAGCGTAATCGGGAGCCCGTTCTCATCGAGGCGGTCGTATAGGAAGGACGCGAGAGCCACGGCCAGGAGTTGCGGAAGGTGCGAAGAGAGCCCCACGGCATAATCGTGTTGCTCCGCGCCCACCCAGACCGGCCGTGCCCCAATGCGCCGCGCCAAGTCCACAAATGCCTGCGCAATCGCATCGTCCTTCTTTCGCTCTCGCCCTATGAATGCATACACGCAGTTTCCGAACAGGTCCGCGTCCGCGTGCGCGAGACCCGACACCTCTCGCCCCGCCAGCGGGTGGCCCGCGAGGAACGCAACTCCCGCTTGCATCTTGCCGCCGAAGACTTCCGTGGCCAAATTGCAGATGCGCGCCTTGGTGCTGCACGCATCGGTGATCAGCGTTCCGGGCCCGGCATTCCGCGCGACGCCCGGTAGAAGATCCAGAGTCACTCCAATGGGCAGGGCGAGATAAACCAGATCCGCTCCCGCCAGCGCGGGAGCGAGTTCGCCGGAAAATGCATCCTGAATCGCCCCGCGCGCGTGCGCTTCGCGCACGACGGCTTCGCGGTCCCAGCCGGCAACGTGAATTTCCGGCGCGTATTTTCGCAGCGCCAGCGCGAACGAGCCGCCGATCAGTCCCGTGCCGAGAACAACGGCGCGGCGAAACTGTGGCGCGTCCGCCATACCCTAGTGCCGTCCCAACTTGAAGATGCTGAGCATTTCGTGGGCTCTGCGCGCTAGAGTTTACCCGTCTTGTCCGGCAAATCGGCCTGAAATCGTTGGAACGGCATTAACCAATGCGGCGGCCGACGGCGGGTGCGATGATCCGCAATTCGGCCATGAGCGTGTCCAGTTGGTGCGGGAAAAGCGACTGCGCGCCGTCGGAAAGCGCGTGATCGGGATCGTTGTGCACTTCGATGAGCAACCCGTCCGCCCCGGCGGCGACGGCCGCGCGCGCCATCGGCGCAACTTTGTCGCGCCGGCCGGTGCCGTGCGAAGGATCGGCGATGATGGGCAGGTGGGAAAGCTTCTTGATCACGGGAATTGCCGCAATGTCGAGCGTGTTTCGCGTGTAGGTTTCAAACGTCCGGATGCCGCGCTCGCACAAAATCACGTTGTAATTTCCACCCGAGAGGATGTATTCGGCGCTCAGCAGCAATTCCTCAATCGTCGCGGACATGCCGCGCTTCAGCAGGACGGGCTTATGCACTTCTCCCAGCGTGCGCAGAAGGTGATAGTTCTGCATGTTTCGCGCGCCGACCTGCAAAATGTCGGCATACCGCAGCATCATCGAAATCTGCGACGGGTCCATCACCTCGCTGACAACCACGAGGCTGTATTTGTCGGCTGCCTCGCGGAGAAACTGCAAACCTTTTTCACCGAGTCCCTGGAACGTGTACGGTGACGTCCGCGGTTTGAAGGCGCCCCCGCGCAGTATCTTCGCCCCGGCGCGTTTGACGATTTCCGCCACGGTCTGAATCTGCTCCGCAGACTCGACCGAGCAGGGCCCTGCCGCGACAATGACGTCATTTCCGCCGATGCGGACGCCTTTGCCCACATCCACGATCGTGCCTTCCGGCCGGAAGTGCCGGCTCGCGAGCTTGTACGGTTGCGTGATGCGCACGACTTCGCGCACGCCGTCCAGCAGCTCGATATCCCGTGGATCGAAATCTGTTTTGATTCCGACCGCGCCGAGCACCGTGTGCGTTGCGCCGGTCGAGCGATGGATGTCGAACCCCATCGCGACAAGCCGGTCGATCACGCGCTGGATTTGCTCGTCGCTGGCCCCCTCCTGCATCACGATCACCATGGCCTACCCCTTCTCCCCTCGCCGGCGTCCCGGCCCCGGCCCGGCCCCTCGTGAATTCACTCGCGAGTCCTCTTCCGCCCCACTGTCGGGATGCATGGCCGTCCGTTCGATCGAGCGCGCTTCGTCAATGATCCGCTCGAACAGCCGCCGGATCGCTGCGTGCGAGAGCGGCCCGCCGTTCGCCCGCTCCACGCTTTCGAGCACTTCGCGTTCGCGCTCCGGCTGATAGAGCGGCTGATGTTCCGCCTGCTTGATGCGCCCGATTTCAATGGCGCAGCGCGCCCGCTCGTTCAGCAGCTCGACGAGCTTCTTGTCGATCTCATCGATGCGGCGTCGCCAGTCATTGATGGTCACGGCGCCACCTCGCGGCGGCTCATCCCATGTCGCGCAGCCTCTTTCAGCGCGCGCACGCGCTCGCCGAGAGCCGCTGCCGCCGCTTCGGGCGATTTTGCGCGCTCGATCTGATTCACCAGCGCCGAACCCACGACGGCCGCATCGGCAAGCCCGCCCAGAATCGAAACATGTCCCGGCAGCGAGATGCCGAAGCCCACGGCGATGGGAAGCTGCGTCACGCGGCGCGCGCGGCGAATCAGCGCCGGCAAATCTTCCGGCAGCGCGTCTTTCGCGCCGGTCACGCCGGTGCGCGAAATCAAATAGAGAAAACCCGAAGAACAATCCGAAATCTTCTTGAGCCGCTCGTCCGTGGAAGTCGGCGCGGCCAGAAAAATCGTGTCGAGCCCCCGCGCCGAAATAATTTTCCGGTAATCCGCCGATTCTTCCGGCGTTAGATCGGTCGCCAGCACGCCATCCGCGCCGGCTGCGGCGGCCGCATCCGCAAATCGTTCGAGCCCCATCTGCAGGATCGGATTGAAGTAACTGAATATCACCAGCGGCACTTCGCTCGACGCGCGAATTTTTTTCACAAGGTCTACCACGCCCGCCAACGTCGTGCCGCTCTTCAGTGCCCGTTCACTCGCGCGTTGGATCGTCGGTCCATCGGCGATGGGATCGCTGAACGGCACGCCCAACTCAATCACGTCCGCGCCAGCCTCCGCCAGCGCCAAGACAAATGTTCGCGTGGCGTCGAGCGATGGATCTCCGGCCGTAACGTAGGCGACGATCCCCAATTCCCCATGGGCGCGCAGCTCCGCGAAGCGCCGGGAGATGCGGGTCGAGGTGGCGGGTCGGCGGCTCACGGGGATTCGATAAGACTAAAGAAGGCGGCGATACGTGTCCATGTCTTTATCGCCGCGGCCGGAGAGATTCAAAATCACGAGGTCATCGCCGGTGAACTTCGAGAGCCGTTCAATCAGCCCCGCAAGGGCATGCGCGGTTTCGAGCGCGGGAATAATTCCCTCCGTTCGCGCGAGGAGCTGTCCGGCTTCGAGCGCAGCGGCATCGCTCACGGCGGCGTATTCGGCGCGGCCTTGATCGGCAAGCCAGGCGTGCTCCGGCCCGATCGCCGGGTAATCAAGCCCCGCCGAAACCGAATGCGTCAACGCAATCTGGCCATCATCGTTTTGCAAAACGTAGGTGTACGTCCCCTGCAGCACGCCGGGCCGCGCGCCGGAATAGCCCTGTGCGGCGGCGAGCCGCGCCGCGTGCTCGCCGAGTTGCGTGCCGCGCCCGCCGGCTTCAATCCCAACCATCTTCACCGTGCGGTCGCCAAGAAACTCATGGAACAACCCGATCGAGTTCTAGCCGCCGCCAACGCAGGCGTAGAGATGCGTTGGCAAACGCTTCTCCGCGGCGAGAATCTGCTCGCGCGCCTCGCGCCCGATGACCGACTGAAAATCGCGCACCATTGTCGGATAGGGATGCGCGCCAAGCACCGACCCGAGCAAGTAGTGCGTCGTGCGCACGTTCGTCACCCAGTCGCGCATCGCTTCGTTGATGGCGTCCTTCAGTGTGCGGCTGCCGGCCTCGACGCCGATCACTTCCGCGCCCAGCACGCGCATGCGCACCACGTTCAGCGCCTGACGCGCCATATCCTCCGTGCCCATATACACGGTGCACTCGAGCCCGAGGCGCGCGGCCACCGTTGCCGACGCGACGCCGTGCTGTCCCGCTCCGGTTTCCGCCACGATGCGCGGCTTGCCCATCTTGCGCGTCAACAGGCCCTGGCCGATGGCGTTGTTGATTTTGTGCGCTCCGGTGTGGAGGAGGTCTTCGCGCTTGAGGTAAATCCGCGGCCCGCCCAGGTGCTCCGTGAGCCGCGCGGTAAACTGCAGCGGCGTCGGGCGCCCCGCGAAATTCTTCAGCAAATCCGCAAATTCTGCCTGAAACGCCGCATCCGTTTTCGCCGCCTCGTACGCGCGCTCGAGCTCCTCGAGCGGCGCCATCAGCGTTTCCGGCACGTACCGCCCGCCGTAGGGACCGAAGCGTCCCGTAGCCGTGCCCGCCGTCTGCGTCAGGGTGCTCATGGCATCTGCTGCGAATGCGTT
>Ga0137383_10001330_pt1 | contig 14546 bp, 14 predicted proteins | sample SagtaG_19_FD_104817 | JGI IMG/M metagenome (GOLD analysis project Ga0137383, IMG submission 104817) | Vadose zone soil microbial communities from Sagehorn Ranch, Mendocino, California, USA - Sage2_R_40_16 metaG | ecosystem: Environmental > Terrestrial > Soil > Vadose zone | place: USA... | reverse complement strand
TCCCAGTACCAGATGTTGATCTCGGAGGCCATCACGCGGTTCGCCTGCGCGAGGCCCAGTTCGCGCTCGAGATAGGTCTTGGCATTGTCATCCACGTCGAACACGATGGACGATTGATAGCTGGCCAGGTTTTCGCCCAGCCCGGTGACGAAGTGTCGCGCACGTTCGAGCGCTTCCGCGCGGGAAACTTGGAAATTCACGGCGGCTTCGGGAAATGCGGCAAAGTAATATTTGAACGCAAAGAGCGCCCCGGCCACACCCAAAACCAGCCACAGCAACAACGCGCGGCGGTCGGAGCTCGTCAGATGCTCATTTGCCGAAGGCGGCGAAGAATCCACGGGAAACTCCTTCCTTGCGCGCAGAGCAGGACGCCCACTCTAACGATAGCGACGCGGAGTCCGCAAGTATCACTCGTGCCCGCGTGCCTTGCGGCAGGAATGATATAAAGACAACGACATGGAGCTGAGCCTGACAACGGAAGTGCGCATGGTCAAGGGCGTCGGCCCTCAGCGCGCCGAACTCCTGGCCAAGCGCGGCATCCACACGCTCGAAGACCTGCTTGGCTATTTGCCCTTTCGTTACGAAGACCGGATTCATTTCAGCAATATCCGCGATTTGCAGCCCGGCGGCACCTATACGGTTCGGGCACGCGTGATGAGCGGCAGCGCCGTGCCGTCGTCCGTGCGCTATCGCAAGCACGACGCGATTTACCACCTTTTGGTGCAGGATTCGACCGGCTCGCTCCCCTGCAAGTTTTTCCACGGAGGCTACCTTGAAGGCAGGCTGAAACCCGGTCAGCTATTGGTTCTTCACGGCAAGGTAGAAGTCGACAGGTTGCGCCCCGCGCGGATCGAAATGGTGAATCCTCAGATGGAGCTGCTTCGCGGCGAAGAGATGGACTCGACCGAAGTCGGACGAATCGTGCCGATTTACGAGGCTATCGGTACGTTTGGCTCGCGGGCGATCCGACGCGCAGTTTATGGCGCCTTGCAGCAGTTCGACGCGCATCCTTTGGATCCGCTGCCGCCCGAACTACTCCAGCGCCTTGGGTATCCTTCGCGGCGCGAAGCCCTGCTCCACACGCACTTCCCTCCGCCTGATGAATCGCTCGACGCGCTCAATGCGTTCCGTTCGCCGGCGCAGCAGCGGCTCGTCTTCGAAGAGTTTTTCCTTTTTCAGCTCAGTTTGGGGCTGAATCGGCGCGCCATACGGCGCGAGAACGCCATCGCGTTTGCCGTGCGCGAAGAACGCATCCGGGAGGCGCTGAAGCGCATCCTCCCTTTCAAGCCGACGTCCGCGCAGAAGCGCGTTCTGGCAGAAATCGCCGCCGATCTCGAAAGGCCGGTGCCGATGAACCGGCTGCTTCAAGGCGATGTGGGAAGCGGCAAGACGATCGTTGCGCTCGAGGCTGCGGTCATCGCCATCGAAAATGGCTGCCAGGCGGCCCTGATGGCGCCGACGGAAATTCTCGCCGTTCAGCACTTTCTCTCCGCGCGAAGGATTCTTTCGCGCGCGGGCTACCGCGTTGAACTGCTCATCAGCGGATTGAATCCTTCCGAGAAAGCAGCCGCACGCGAGCGCGTCCGCGCGGGCGAGGCGCAGCTCGTCATCGGCACGCATGCGCTGATCGAAGAGGAGGTTCAGTTTAACCGGCTCGGCTTTGTCTGCATCGACGAGCAGCACCGTTTCGGCGTTTTGCAGCGCAAGCGGCTGATGGACAAAGCAGCGGTGCACGGCATTGCGCCGCATGTGCTCGTGCTGACCGCGACACCGATTCCACGCACGCTTTCGTTGACACTTTACGGTGATTTGGACGTTTCGTTGCTCGACGAGCTGCCGCCCGGCCGCACGCCAATTGTAACGCGCATATCGAGCCAGCAGAATCTTCCCGGCGTTTGGGGGTTTTTCGGTCGCGAAGTGGCCGCGGGCCGCCAGGCCTACATCGTCTATCCGGTCATCGAGGAGACGAAACTCGAACTGAAAGCGGCCATCAAAGAATTCGCGCGCCTCTCGAAAGAAGTTTTTCCCAAGTTGCGACTCGGCCTGCTCCATGGGCGGCTCTCGAGCGACGAAAAAGAAGAGGTGATGCAAGGATTTCGCAGAAACGAGATTCAGGTGCTCGTGGCAACAACCGTAATTGAAGTCGGTGTGGATGTGCCCAATGCGACCGTGATGGTGGTCGAGCACGCCGAGCGCTTCGGGCTGGCGCAGCTTCATCAATTGCGCGGGCGAATCGGCCGCGGCGAGGAAAAGTCCTATTGCATCCTGATTGCGCCGACGCGGATGAGCGACGAAGCGCGGCTGCGGCTGGAGACGATGGTTCGCACGACGAACGGTTTCGAAATCGCCGAAACCGACCTACAGCTTCGCGGCCCAGGCGAATTCTTCGGCACGCGCCAGCACGGCGACCTTGGCTTCGACGTCGCGAATCCGCTGCGCGACCGTGAGCTGCTGGAACTGGCGCGCCGCGAGGCGTTCCATCTGGTCGAAGATCCAAATCAGAGCCCGCTTTTGCAGCAGATCCTAGGCGCTCTCCCGGCGCACTGGCAGAGACGTTATCATCTCGCTCGGGTCGGCTGACCATGCGCGTCATCGCGGGAAAATATCGCAGCCGCGTCTTGAAAAATCTTCGCGGGTTGAAGCTGCGCCCGACCAGCGACCGCTTGCGCGAAACTCTTTTCAACGTCATTGGATTATCCATCGAAGGCGCCCGATTCATCGATGTTTATGCGGGCACCGGAGCCGTCGGCATCGAAGCGCTCAGCCGCGGAGCAGCCGAGGTCATCTTCATCGAAAAGCATGCAACCGCTGCGAATCTGATCCGGCAGAATCTTGATTCGCTCGGCATTACTTCTGGGGCGACGTTGCTCGCGGTGGATGCGCTTCGCGGACTTGAGATGCTCCAGGCCTGGCGGCAATCCGAACCCGGAGACGCGGCAGAGATCATGTTTCTCGATCCACCGTATGCGGAAGCCAAGGAATACGAGAGCGTGCTGCGCTTCCTGGGAACCGCCGGGCTGCGTGCCAAAGACGGCCGCGTCATCGTGGAGCATCGCCGAAATTCAAACTTGCCGGAAACGGTCGGCAATTTGCATCGCATCCGCCTGCTCAGACAAGGAGATGCCACCCTGAGTTTTTATCTTTGGAATAGTGGAGTAGACTGATCCTCCGTCCCCAAATCCACTCCGGGGCATCTCCCGCGCCGAAGGTATAATCGAAACTTCCATGCCGGCCGAACACGAACAAAGTGCCTTCGATCTTTCGCGACTCGCGAGGAATCCTGGGGCCTCGGCACCGGGGCGCAGCGCTGCTGAACTCCTCGGTTTGGGCCGAGGACCCACCAGGGCCGTGCGTCGGCCGGCCGGCAGGGCGCCACAGCTCGACGTGGCGTGGGGCAGCTTCCGGCAGAGTTTTTGGAGTGTGGTCGTGGCTGCGATCGGCGGCCCCGCTGCAGCGAAGCCATTTCGCCCGGGCGAGTTTTTCAAAGACTCATGGATTGAGCGCCGAGCCCCCAGGCGCGCAGTTGTTGCCGCGGCGCTTTGGCACGTCGCTATTTTCGTCATGCCTTATCCGGACTTTCCTGTGGCCCCGCGGCGCAATCCGGCGTTCGACAATATCGAATTAACCTGGTCCGGTCCCATCAACGATCTCCCCGAGCTTGATCTGCCGGGGCCGAAACTGAAGGCCATTCCGCACGCACAGCCGGACAAACCCCTCCCTCCGAAGGGCGCCGATGCTTTCCATCCGCGGCAGCGCATCTTCACCGATCCTGTGCGGCCGACGCATCCGCGGCAAACCCTCATCCAGCCCGCTTCGCTACCGGAACCACCCAAGATACTCACGAATCTCCCGAACATCGTGCAGTTGGGTTCGAGCGCGGTGCCGGCGCGGCCGCGCTTGCAGATCAGTCCAGAGACGCTCGCAAAACTCCGCCCACGCGATCGGCGCATTGCGACTGTCTCTCCCGAGAAGGCGCCCGTCCTGACGGAGGCGCAAAACTTCACACCTCAGGTACGTGAAATGAACCTTGTGGCATTCAGCCACGCGCCCGAAAAACCAAATCTGCAGATCAACGCGGGAAGCGTTCCCCGCGTGGCGAATCGGACGCAGAGTGGCGAGGCAGCGCCCGCGCCGGAAGTAGCTTCGGCGGTTCCTGCGACCGCGGCGGGTATGCCCGTGACGCTCATCGCCATTTCCGCTACGCCCGCTCCTCCTACGCCCAGCGTGCAAGTCCCCCAAGGCAATCTTGCCGCACGTGTTTCGATTTCGCCAGAAGGGACGCAGCGGGGAGTTCCCGGCGGCGTCGCGAACGGTGTGCCAGGCGCAGAGGGTGTTCCGCCTGGGGGCTCCGGAAGCAACGGCGGTACGGGCACCACTCCCGCAGGAAATTCAATCTCCGTGAGCATCAGTGGCGGCGAGCCCGGGAAGACCTCCGGCGTTTCCGGCCTTGGAGAAACTTCTGGGAAGCTCCGAGTGGCTCCTGCGCAGCCTCTCATCTCCAAGCCCGAGCCACGCGGCCAGTCCGATGACGCTCCCTCGCAAGCGGCGACGCAGAACTTCGGAGCGTTGCCGCCAGGGGCAAAGCCCGAAGCGATTCTCGGAGCGAAGCGGGTCTATACGCTTGACATCAACATGCCAAATCTCAACAGCGTCACGGGGAGTTGGATCCTGAATTTTTCCGAGATGCGCACAGACGCTCCCGGACTTGGCGTCGCTCCCCCCGGTGATCTGACCGGCCCGTCGCCGCTTCACAAAGTGGACCCGAAGTACCCGCCGGCACTGAGGAACGAGCGCGTCGAGGGCGATGTGGTGCTTTACGCGGTGATCCGGAAAGATGGTTCGGTGGACAGCATCCAGCTTGTGCGTGGAATCGACGATCAGCTCGACCAGAACGCCATGCAAGCGCTGGCGCGGTGGAGGTTTCGTCCGGCCGAACGCCAGGGCGAGCCGGTCGAGCTAGAAGCCATCGTGCACATCCCGTTTCGCGCCGTTGCACCGGAGTAGCCTCGGGCGAACAAGGATGCCGCGCCGCACTCAGGCGCGGCCTTCTGCGAGTTTGACCAGCGTGTAAAGCGCGTGATTGACGGGCACGGGCACGCCGAGTGCTTCGCCGCGCCGCGCAATGTAGCCATTCAAGGAATCAATCTCGGTCCGCTTGCCCTTTGCCAGATCCTGCGCAGTGGACGACGTCGCGCGGCTCATCTGTTGCGCTAGCTTCAGGGCAGTCGCGATCCCTGCTTCGGGATTTTCCATCCCGGGCACGCGAACTCCTGCCGCGCGGGCGACCGCAAGAACCTCGTACACAACCGTTTCAACGAGTTTGCGCGCGTCGGCATTGGCTACAATCTCCCCATATGTGACGCGCGCCAGCGCGGAGATGGCGTTCGCCGAGCAGTTCATGGTCAATTTCAACCAAAGCTCTCCCTCGAGATTGTCGGAAATGCGGCAGGGAACGCCAGCGCGCCCGAACAGAGTAGCCAGCATTTCTGTCCTTTCGCAGCGCGGGCCGATGACCAGGTCTCCGCGACCCACGTGCATGACACGGCCCGGTTCCGGCACAGAGGCGGCCACGTACACCGCGGCCGGCAGCGCTTCGATCCCGGACGCGGCGCGAATTCTTTCGGCGTTGTCCACCCCGTTCTGCAGGCTGAGAAGGAGCGTTTGCGGCGAGAGAAACGGCGCCAATTCCTTCGCCGCCGATTCCGTGTCGGTAGTCTTGACGCAGAAGAGAACCAGCTCGGCACCGCGCGCCGCGCGGAACTCGGTAGCGGCTTCCACGCGCAGGGTTTCGTGAAATTGCAGAGTGTCGAGCTGCAAGCCGCTCTGCTTCACCGCATCGGCGAACTTCGGCCGTCCGATGAAGATCACCGGCGCGCCCGCGCGCGCCAGCATGCCGCCGAAGTAGCCGCCCACTGCCCCCGCGCCCACGACGGCAACTCGCGGCCATTTCTTTGCTTCGGCCATGGGAAAGAAATTCTGCCACGCCTGGTACGTGCGCGCCGAGGATTTCCATCGGATTCAGGCTGAAGCCGCGGCTCAGATGGTGGCCACGGCGATGAGCCGGTCGATGTCGCGCTCGGTGTTATAAAGGTAGGGCGACACGCGCAGATTTCCCTCTCGCAGGCTGACGATCACGTTCTCTTTGCGCAGCCTCTCATAGAGCGCGGCGGTTTTTTCCGGCGTGCGCGCCGCAAAGCAGCCATAAGGCCCGCGGCGCGCGGGGTCGAGCGGACTTGTCGCGATACAACGGTCGCGAGGCAGGCGTTCATACATCATCTCGATCAATGCGCGGTTGTGTTCGGCAACGGTTTCCGGTCCGACTCGCAGCACAAACTCGAGGGACGCGTCCATCGCAGCCAGATTGAAGAAGCTGGAGGTTTCGGGCGAATCCCAGCGCGCCGCGCCCGGAGCGGGCTTTGGATCATCGAAGACCAGCGAGTGGAAGCGGTCCGCCCCCTGGAGCGCCATCCAATAGAACGGTCCGGGCCGAAGTGTTTCAATGAGGTCGCTGCGCACCCAGAAAAACCCGGTGCCATACGGGCTGAGAATCCATTTGTAGCCCGCACAAACCAGAAAATCAGCACCCAGCTTCCCCACGTCCAGAGGAGTTGCGCCGCAGCACTGGCTTATGTCCAGCAGCAGGTACGTGCCTTGCGCGTGGCACGCCGCAGCGGTCCGCGAGGCATCGAGCCGCGACGCATCATCAAACCGGACAAGGCTCACGGAGACCAGCCGCGTTTTCGGTGTGAGCGCGGCAATCAGGTCGTCCGCTGTTAGGAAACGCTCACGCGGAGCCACGACCCGCAGCCGAACTCCCTCGCGGGCCTCGAGCGGCTTCCACGCCGTGAATTGCGCCGGGAATTCGCCCTTTGCCGTGATGATTTCATCGCCCGGCTTCCACGAGACTCCGTAGGCAACGGCCGCGAGCCCGCCGCTCGCTCCGGTCGTGAGCGCGACCTCTTCCGGTTTGCCGCCGATGAGCTTGGCGATCGACGCACGGACGCGGTTCGGCGTTTCGAAATACGCGGAATCCGGCATCTTATGCGGGAATTTCTTCCATTCGAGCGCAGCCTGGACCGCCCGCAACGAAACCTTGGGCATTGGCGCCTGCCCGGCCGCATTCAGATAGGCTGCGTCCTCAAATTCGAACCATTCCTGCCGCCAATCGGTGGGTTTCAGGCTAATTGCAGTTGCCATGAAGATTTTCCCCGTGTCCCGCGAGACCGAAGTTGCTTCTCAGTTCTCGGTCGCGTTCGACCGGGCGCAACCTCCATCTTGGATAAAGGCGGAGGAAGACTAGAAATGGGCCCGTAGTTCGCGAAACGCGGGCAGGATCACCAGTTTTCCCGAGCCGCTCATTACTGCCTCCTGCTCCATCTGCCAGGTATGCTGGTGGGGAATGTACACGGCGTTCAATCCCACCAGCATCGCTGGATTGATGTCGCTTCGGGGGCTGTTCCCCACCATCCAGCCTTGCGTCTTGACGATCTTGTGTTTGTTGACCAGGCTTCGATACGTCGCTGCGTCCTTCTCCATCACTATCTCGATCGCCTCGAAGAAGCCCTGCAGGCCGGACCGCTGCACCTTCGCGGCCTGTTCGGCAGGCTCACCCTTTGTAAACAGGATCAGCCGGTGCCGCTGCGTGAGGTACGCGAGGGTATCGGGCACTCCGTCCAGGATTTTAGGCGGCGTACGCTCGAGTTCCGCCACGCGCTCATGAATCTGTACAACCATCTCCCGCTTGGCCATGTGATCGGCAAGCTTCACGTACGTCTCCTCAAGCGAGCGGCCAAAGCTGCGCACGCCATAGCCGTACTGGCGGATGTTGCGCCGCTCGGTCTCATTCAAGATGTGACGGATGTACGCGCGCGGGTAGCCGTAAGGCTCGACGAGAGAGATGAAATCCTCGATGAGCTTCTCGAAGAAGACGTTGTTCTCCCACAGCGTGTCGTCGGCGTCGATGAGCAGCGTGTGCCGTCTCATGAAGGGTCACTCTCGGCTTTTGCGTGCGGATGAAGCTTCAGTGTACAGCCAATTCGATGCGGATCGATACTCGCTGATTGGCCCGGCCTTTGCGCCACGGACGGCGCAGCGGTCTCACAGCGTTGCTTGACTCTTCACCAACTTCAGCGAGTCCGCTGCGATCTCGGCCGCGGCATGCGGCCGCGCCATCACGTTTTCGGCTGGCTGGTGGTCAGGCGTTCCAGGATGCTGCGCGCCACATGCTGCAGCTCCCCGAAGCGCGTCAGATAATCCTGGAATTCACGGTTGAGTTCCTGCGCCTCGACCGGCGCGTGGCTCGTGCGCAGGATCATGTCGCGCAGCTTGACTGGATGCGGCAGAACCGCGTCTTCCTGCAGTTCTTCGAGAGCGATTTTCGCGTCGTAGTGATACATGTTGCCCCCTGCGGAAGCGATCTCTCCGGCTATTGTACTCGCGGAATCTGCGCCTAGGCAGCGGCGGGAAGAAATTCGTAGCGATCGATCTTGGCGGCGACGCCCATTCGGCCGCTTTGTTCCTCGACCCGGACAATGTGTCCGCTGCACCGAATGTGGACGTCGTCCGAACGGGTCACCCGCTGCGGCAGGGTAATCACGAAATCGATTTCGCTTCCAATCTCAAAGATCCGGTCCGCGAGGAAATAAAGGCCGCGATAGCTGACGTCGCGGGTCTCTGCGCTGAGTTCGCGGCCGCTTCCATCCGGGATAAGGCGCAGCGGCAGCGCCATGTTGAATCGACGCGCTTCGCGGCGGTCGGAAATGTCTCCCATCACGCCCCCGGCTGGAGAGATTCAAGGAAAAAATAACATCAGAGCAGCGGTTCGCAAAGAGGAAAAAGGTAATAGTACGTTTTTTCCTCAGCAACTTGCCCCTTACGCAGTGCGGGGAGTACTATGCCATTAAGTCCCGCTTAGGCTTTGGCAAACTCTCGGGCAATGGAGCGCCGTGAACATTACCGAGTGCGCCTGCGCCTGCCGGCGCGCATCCGCTGGGGTACCCCCTTTGAGCAACGCATCGAAGTGCGTGAAACGCTGGACGTTTCTCGTGGCGGCCTGCTGATTCCTTCAGCTGCGGCCGTGGAGCCGGGCACGCGCGTTTGGGTAACGTTCCCATACGATTCTTCGATTCCAGATGGACAGCCGGAAGTTCCCGCACGCGTGGTCCGCTCCGAACGTGTGCCGGGCAGCGAACCGCGCTTCGGCCTGCGCTTTGAACCCGCGTCTTTGCACGCCCGGAATGGCCACAACGCGAAGATTCCCGCGCAGGAGCGCCGCGTCAGCGTGCGCCGCCCCTTCGCCGTGCCCGTACGTGTCCGGCCGGAATATTCGCCGTGGTTCGAGGAAGCGATGACGCTCGACGTTTCGCCCGACGGCCTGCGTTTCCTCAGCACGCGCGAATACGAGCCCGGAGCGCGCCTGATTCTGTGGTTTGGTCCAGGCGTCTCCTCTCCCTGGCGGAGCCGCGGCGAATTTCGCGCGGTGGTCGTTCGTTCTGACCCGGAGCCGGACGGGCGCGCTCTGATCGTCGCTGTGTGCCGCATCGGCGAATGATTCGCCTGCGTTTCAGACGTTTCAGACGGCTTTTCCACAATTTCGATCCCCGCGCTACACTGTGCCTTTTCAAAGTGGACGCCGATGACGGCCACACACGAAGTGCGTTCCTTTTTTCTCGAAGGCCCGGTCGGGCGGCTGGAAGCAATTCTCTGGACGCCTGCCCGCAGGACTCCGCCGCCACTCGCTGGCCTTGTTTGTCACCCGCATCCGCTTTTCGGCGGCACGATGCACAACAAGGTGGTCTATCAGGTGGCAAAAACGCTCGACCGGCTTGGCCTGCCCGTGCTGCGCTTCAACTTTCGCGGCGCCGGCCTCAGCGCAGGCGTGCACGACAAGGGGATTGGCGAGCAGGACGATGTTCGCGCAGCGCTCGACTTCCTTTCGCGTGCATTTCCCAGTGCGCCGCTGCTTCTTGCGGGTTTCAGCTTCGGTTGCTGGGTGGGACTCCGGGTTGCTTGCGAAGACTCTCGAGTTGCCGAACTCGTCGGACTTGGTGCGCCCGTCAACGACTCGGACTTTTCCTACCTCGCGCGATGCGCCAAACCAAAACTCTTTCTTCAAGGCCGCGAGGACCAGTTCGGTGCTCGGGACAGGCTTGAGCGGCTCGTTGCCTCGTTACCCGGCGAGAATCGGCTGGAGGTGATCGAAGGCGCCGACCACTTTTTCGGCGGCAGGCTCGAAATTCTGGACAAGGCCCTTTCGACTTGGCTCACCACCCGCTATCCGAAACTGCTCTAGCCCAAGCCGCTGATGTGCTGTCTCTCAGTTTCCGATATCCGGTGCGTTATGCCCCTTTGCCGCGCTCGAAGAGCTTGCGGAACTCCTCCATCGTCCCCGGCGGCACCTCGGCGAGTCGCGCATTCGCGCGCACATGTTCGATACGCGACATCCCTACCAGCGCCGTAGTAATCCCCGGCGCTGACCGGGCAAACTGCAATGCGCTTTCCGCATCATTTGCCAGGGCAAACGCCTCGCGGACAAACGGCGGCAAATTCCGCGCGATCTGGCCCTGGAGTAGCGAACCGCTGGCTACGACGGTAATTCCCAGCCTCTCCGCTGCCTCGATCAAAGTGACTCGCTGCCCATCCAGCATCTGATTGCCGAGCGTCAGCGCTTCCGTCATTGCCAGGTTGAACGGCAATTGTACGAATCGAAAGCGGTGCTTTTCTCCCGCGATGCCGCGCGCGATAGCTTCGATCTCGGGAAGCTGCAATGCGTCTCGAGTCTCCGCTGGCTGCCGGAAGCCGTTCCAGGTGGCCGCGCCGTAATATTGGATCTTCCCCGCCGCTGCGGCAGACTCAAGAAACGTGAACGCTGCGCGCACTCGAGCAGAAAACTCCTCGCCCGGGACCTCGCTGAGTTGCGTCTCCGGATTGTGAACGTAATACACGTCAACCGCCTCGACGCCCAGGTTATGCAAACTGCGTTCGAGCTGGTCTTCGAGATAACTCGGCGACATGCAATGGCATCCCGCGACGATGTCCTTCGCGCGCATGACGCCTTTCTGGATGTATTCGCGATAAAAGTATTCGTTCGCGTCAGCGGGAACTGACCCATCCGGTGTGAGGTACCCACCTTTTGTGCAGAGAACGACTTCGTCGCGCTGAAAGCCCTTCCGCGCAAGCTGGTCCAGAGCCGCGCGGATGCTCCGTTCGCTCCGTTGAAAGCGGTAGTTAATCGCGGTGTCGATCAGGTGGATGCCGCTCTCGGCCGCAGCGACCACGGCCGCGGTGTACGATTCATCCGTCTTTGCGTCGGGCTGGCCGAGATACGTGCCGATTCCGAGTGAAGGAAGCACGAGCCCTCGTGTTTCGCGAAAATGTCCGCTCGCCGCCCGCGCGCGAAATCTGTCCGCAAAGCGCCGCGTTCCTTCCGCCGTCGCCGATTTCCTCATGACGCTCCTTTAGCTCGGTTTGTTCGTTTCTGAGTTCGGCGCGGATGCGACTGCCTCCGTTTTTGGCGCCAGCAGGCGGGAGCAAGCCCGAAGTATGCGGCGGTACGGCCACTCCTTTTCACGCATGACCGCGGAGCGGTCAACGTCTCGGAAGAAGATCTCCCCCTCGCGCGGGTTGCTGTAATACCAGCGCGCAATAAGCCACAAATGCTCGTTGAGATGTTCGCGTGGATCGGCGGCAACCGATTCCATTCGATCGCGCAGAATCTCTTCCGCCGAGCGCGGTTGGCTCGCTATCTCCGCAAAGCGCAGAAAGAACGGCTCGGCGAGCCGCCCACTGCAAACGGCGAATACGCCGATCGCCTGCTCCTCGGCGGTCCGCTGCAGGATGACCGCATCCAGGTCCTGAATTCGGCGAGCCAGCTCCGGCCGCAGGCGCAGGACGTCGTTCAGTTTTTCGAGGCGCTTGTGCAGGTTTGCAGCGAGCTCGAAATCAAGCTCCTCGCTCGCTCGGGTTCTCTCCTGTTCGAGCGAGGAAACGAGCGAGCCCCCGCTCGTCCCAAGGAAGTTCAGCAGCCCATTCACCTCTGCGTCGTACTCCTCCTTCGTGCAGCCCGCGAAGCACGGTGCGAGGCACATCTTCATTTCGGAATAAAGGCAGCCGGGAAACGCTGGGTCGCGCCGGATTTTGATCTGGCATCGGCGCACTTTGAAAAAATCAAGCGCGCGCTCGGCGAAGGCTTGGGCAGCGCGGCGCGACGCAAACGGCCCATAGTACACGCCGGCGGTCGGTGCTCCCGTGTCATCCACTGCGATCCGGCGCGTAACATAGCACCGCGAGTACGCGTTACGCAGATTCACTTTCAAAACGGCTGGCGGCCGCAGCCGGATCAGATCGCGGTATCGCTTCGGAAAATGCTGCCTAGCGTGCTGGTAATACGCGAGTGCCTGCTCGAACGCGGATCCCGTCGCTCGATACCTCACCGCGCGGGCGAATTCGCGCAGGTTCAGCCGCTTGCTCGCGGGATCCGGCGGACCCAGCAGCCGCTGCAACCTGTGTCGCAGATCCGCCGTGCGGATTAGAAATGGCTCGGCTTTTTCTTCTTTCGGTTCGATCAAACAGACTGCCGCTCGTACCGGCAGCGCCGAAAAAAACTCTTCCGTTCGTCCCGAGTCAAATTCAAGCCCACTGTCGAGTTCCAGCACTTGGTCAGGATACTACGATGTGACTAGGACTTCAGGACCCATGACGAGATCACCAGCCGCTGAATTTCGCTTGTCCCCTCGTAAATTTCCGTGATGCGCGCATCACGATAGGCGCGTTCGACCGGGTATTCACGGCTATAGCCGTAGCCGCCGTGAATTTGAATGGCCTTGTGCGCCACCCGAGTCGCCATCTCGCTCGTAAAGAGTTTGGCAATCGCCGACTCCATGCTGAACCGCGCGCCTGTGTCCTGCTTCCAGGCTGCCTTGCGCACAAGGAGCCGCGCCGCATCGATCTCCGTGGTCATGTCGGCAAGCATGAACTGAATTGCCTGAAACTGCGAAATGGGATGGCCGAACGCCATGCGCTGTTGCGAATAGTCGAGTGCCGCTTCGAACGCGCCCTGCGCGATTCCCACGGCCTGCGCGCCGATGCCGATGCGCCCGCTGTCGAGCGTCGATAGCGCGATCTTGTAGCCTTCGCCTTCGTTCCCGATGCGATTCACAACGGGCACTTCGCAATCCGTGAACACCAGCTCGCAACACGCCGTCGCGTGGATGCCGAGTTTTTTTTCCTCCTTGCCGACTCGGAAACCGGGCGCGCCTTTCTCGATCACCAGTGCAGTGATGCCTTTTTCGCCTTTCGGCGGATCCGTGTTGACGTAAACAATCGTCGCGTCGGCCGCACCTCCGCTCGTAATCCACGCCTTCGTGCCGTTAATCACGTAGGTATTGCCCTTGCGCACGGCCTTCGTTTGCAACGCCGCAGCGTTCGAGCCGGCTTGCGGCTCGGTCAGTGCGTAGCAGCCGATCTTTTCCCCGCGCGCGAAGGGAAGCAGAAATTTCTTCTTTTGCTCTTCGGTGCCAAAGCGATGAACGGGGTCGCAGTAAAGGGAATTCTGTACGGAGAGAATCACGCCGGTAGAAGCGCAGCAGCGCGAAATCTCCTCGATCGCGATGGTGTAGGCGATATGATCGAATCCCGCGCCGCCTTCGGCTTCGGGAAACGCGATGCCGGTCAGCCCCAACTCCCCCGCCTTGCGGAACGTTTCCAGCGGAAAGTGCCCCGTTTCATCGAGCTCTTTCGCAAGCGGCTTTACTTCCGATTCCGCAAATTCGCGCACGGTGCGCTGCAGCAGCTTCTGCTCTTCGGTCAGCTCCAGATTCACGTTGACTCTCCGTCTTTGACTTGCGAGCCGCCCGGAAATCGCGAATTCTAAAGTGAGTCCTTCAGATCTACACGAACTCAGGCCGCGCACCCCTTAGCTGAGCGCTTTGCGCAGACGTTCGTAGGTTGTCTGCAAATCTTCCGGATGCACGCGCGTCTCTCCGACGGTGGTCATGAAATTTGTGTCTCCGAACCAACGCGGCAGGATGTGCATGTGTAGATGGCCGTCCACGCCGGCGCCGGCCGCGCGGCCGAGGTTTAGGCCCAGATTCATCCCGTCCGGCTTGTACGATTTGCGGACTGCGGACTCGACACGCTTCGCCAGCGCCATCATTTCGTTCAACGTTTCCGCATCACACTTGGCCAGCTCCGCCACATGCTCGTAGGGCACCACCATCACGTGGCCCGAGGTGTACGGATAGCGGTTCAAAATGATGAAGTTCTTCGCGGCGCGGTGCACGATGAGCGCTTCCGCATCATTTTTGGCAGCGAGCGCGGCGCAGAAAATACACTTCGTTTTTTTACCGGCGGACTCGGACAGGTACTTGTAACGCCACGGCGTCCAGAGGTAGTCCATAGCGCTCCATCGGCTTTCCGAATTTCCCGGCGCAAGGATAGCGCAAAACCGCTTCCAGGATGGACGCCTTGTGAAGTTTGGAATGAAACGGCGAAACTCTTAATCGGGAGTTGGCTCGCAGTCACCCGCGGCTCAGAGTGAGGCCCGCTCT
>Ga0137383_10001329_pt1 | contig 14552 bp, 18 predicted proteins | sample SagtaG_19_FD_104817 | JGI IMG/M metagenome (GOLD analysis project Ga0137383, IMG submission 104817) | Vadose zone soil microbial communities from Sagehorn Ranch, Mendocino, California, USA - Sage2_R_40_16 metaG | ecosystem: Environmental > Terrestrial > Soil > Vadose zone | place: USA... | reverse complement strand
GGCAGGGATGGAATTCGCCGTGGATCCAGGCTCCTGACGGTTCACCGGCGAATGAGGCGCCCTCCTTCTTCATTTCTGCCAAGAGCTTGGCGTCTCCGACCGGCCCCCGGACCAGCTTCGCACCGGTTCCCTGCAACGCCTCATCCACGGCCATCGACGCGTCTATTGGAACTATGAACGGACCGTTCGAATCCTTTGCGAGAAAAGAAAGATAGGAGCCCAGAATCCTGTCTTGAAGTGGACATGACCCCTTCTCATCAACTACGTAGAATCTATCGCCATCCCCGTCAAATGCTATGCCTATGTCCGCCTTCATCTCTCCAACGATTTTGGAGAGCGTTGCGATACTCTCTCTCGTCGGTTCAGACCCTCGACCCGGGAAGCTCCCGTCAGGATACGAGTTTATTGCCGTGACGTTTCCGACTGCAGCCCTGTAAATCTCAGGAGCCAAGATTCCTGTTCCCCCGTTCCCGGCGTCTAGGACCACACGCCATTTTTTCTTGAACGGTATTGAAGACAAGCGCTTCGTATACGCTTCAGGTTCTCCTCCTCGCACTCGGCCCGGCTTGTATTCCTGTTTCAGCTTGTTCTTTGCTGGGGTGTCTGTGACAAGAATGGTCGAGTCTTCTAGAGATTCCCCTTTTGAGTTGAAAATCTTGAAGCCATTGTATTCAGAGGGATTATGGCTCGCGGTAATCATCACTCCTCCGTCCGCTACGATAGATCGGGTCTGGTAAGCCAATGCTGAGGTCGGGATCATACCGTAGTCAGTGACTTCGGTGCCTGCTTCGAGGGCTGAGGATAGGAAGGCGGCTCGCAGGACCGATCCAGAATGTCTTGGGTCTCTCCCCAGAGCCAGTCTCGGACCCAGCGCCTGGGGCAGGATCCTTCCGAGCTCAAAGGCCGTTTCGGGAGTGATTGAGTCCGCGTACTTGCCTCGGATGCCAGAGCTGCCGAATTGAAGCGTCAAACTCTCGAACTATTGAGACACAGTTTCTGGAACAGCTGTGAGTATCTCTTCCTCGGGCGGCTTTTGAGGTTCCTCTAGGCTCAGAGGCATGGACAGCAGCTTGGATTTTCTGACGCCTACGTGTCTTAATGGACAGACTTTCTTGGCTTCGTTGTAAACGTCCGATCCCATTTTTCCGAGGACCATTTCGTGGCACATCTGCGAATAAGTAAGCTTCGATGCCTTCTCCGCAACGATCTTGCCCATGACCTGCCTGACTGCGTGCTCCTGTGAGCCTTTGATTCTCCCGTGGCTGAATGCGACGATGTAGACCCTGGTTAGGTACTTGTCGATGGTGCTGGCGGTGAATATTCCATCGCTTCGAGTGCTGCCTCGTCTGACAAGGCTTCGTAGATAGTCCGTTGAATACTCGTGGCTCTTGAGAATTGTATCGGCACGGTCTCCCGCGACTGAGACGACAAGAAAGTAGAGTTTTGTTGATTGGTGAGAAAAGTCGTTTGTGATGTCATAGAGTGTTGTTTCGACGACTCTTCCGATCAGCTTCTTCGGATCTTCGCACGGGATGTTAGCAACGTTCTGCTCTCCAAAATACGACGGGGTGAATACTGAGTACCACTCTTTGACTCTCCATTTGTCTCGAACCTTTTTTGTAGCTTTTGACATGTGATCTAGCTTGCCTTGTTTTTGCTGATCATTCCTAGTGTGGCATCTGCAGCTTGAACGCAGCGGAGGAGGTCGTCCAAGGTGGATATGAAGGTTTCAATTCGGCCATCGAAGACGATCGAGAAAGACACGTAATTGGCGGTGGCTCGAGTTAGAATATTGAGTCCCTTCATTTCTGCGTTGTCTGGTTCCAAGCTCTTGACGATCGACTTTGACATGGCTGTACTGCGGGATCTGATTCTTACTCGTGCTTTGATCAATCGAGCAGTCCTTCTATGGAGGACTCGACCTCGGTCAGAAATCGTTCTAGTTCGATCTTGGGAATTGTCGCGCCTGCTGCGATTGCGTGTCCTCCGCCCACTCCACTGTGTCGGGGTGCTAGGCTCTGTAGGGTCTTGCCGAGGTTCACTCCTTTTTCGAGGAGCCGTTCTGTCGCCCTCGTCGAGACTTTTGCATCTCCCGAGGCGGTTACTGACGTCACGATTGTGACTTTATCGCCGAAGAGGTTTGACGAAGAGACTAGGGAGGAGACGGCTCCGGTCATATTTTCATCGATTACGCCATTACCATTTACAATGACGACGTGTCGGCCCCTACGCATAGCATTGGGGGATGCGGCGATCCAATTCATGTACTTTGATAAGGTGGTCTTGTATTGCGAGTAGACCTCCTGGGCGGCCTTGTACGAATCTCCACGATCTCCGACGCCGATGGCGATTCCTAGCGCTGCTCGATTCATTCGTCCGCACGCGTTCAGCAGAGTTGCAAATTCTCTGCCGTCCCGGAGGGAGGTACCAGGGTCTTCCCTGAGGAGGCTGTAGACGGACCCTATGAGGTCCATTATGATCTCTCCTTTCAAGTTCAGCGAGATTATGTGCGCAACGATCTTCTCGACAATCCGCTGCTTCTCGTCCAGCGACAGATCAGATATTGTTCTCCACCTGTCGTCTATCTTTGTGGGAACGCGGGCAGCGTCCAACAGTGCCAAACAACGATCCTCTTCCCCGCTCAGTCCGGGTAGGAAGGGGTCCGTTGTTGATGCGATTGCTCTGTGAACGGGTCGGGTTTGCCGTCCGAAAAAGATCAGGTCCTGTTTCACCTCGATCAGTCTAGAATCGACAGCGTCCTTCAGAATTTCCGAATTGAGGCCCTTGAACCCCCTCTTGGCGGCTTTGTCCTGCTGATCGCCAAGCGCGCCTACAATGGCCATCGGGGATAAGTCTACATTTCGAGAATCCAAAGCCTTTGCCAGAAGATAGGCGGTCCCCGCTCCACTGATTTCCTCGGAGCCGTTGAACCCCATTATGTGAGTGTTGAAGTGGTGAACTCCGACGGGGTCTCCCAGAGGCTGGTGATGATCAGCTATTACGATATCACGGTTTCCCAGAATCTTTGATATCATGTCGAGATAGCCGCTTCCTATATCTGTAAAGATCACCAGGCCAGATTGGACCTGTTCCATATCCTCAAGGACTTTCTCATCGATCCTGTCAATAACCCTCAGATGAGTAAGAGCTGGCAGCCGGTTAAGCGCTCTGAGCATTATGCTGCCAGCGCTAATGCCGTCAGCGTCGAAGTGCGTTGCCAGCAGTACGATATCGTCTCGAGCCTTCTCTCTTATGAGAGAGGCAGTCCGGGTTGCCTGGTCACGCAGCTCGAGATGCTTTTTCTCCCCGCTAGCGGAGGGAGGCTGCAACAGGCTTGTACTGCCACTCCTTCGGGAGTCGACCTATGGCCCGGTAGTAGCTCGCGAGTCTATGAATCTTTGACTCTATCAGAGCAAGATCTCGCTTGTTGGGATAATCCTTCCTGTTCTTCTCAAGATGTCTTGCCGCGCTCGTTGCTTTCTTTACGAGAATTTCTAGGTCCTCGGGAATGCTCTGGCGAGCGTCTGGAGGAAGAAGATGCGCGAGCCGTTTGCCGGCTATTTGTGAGACCAGAGGAACACCGTACCTGTCTCGCAGGATCTGGCCGATGATGCTTGGAGGGTTTCCCTCCTTAGAGAGCTTGAGAACAAGAGCGTCGATTTCTTCAGGCTCGTACTTGAACCAAGAGGGGGGGCGTCTACTCACAGGGCGTGTTGAGCCCGAGCTGCCCCTCTTTCCCGAGTAGAGCCTCGCCATAAACCACTATCTCCTGTTGTGACGGGTTGCACGTTTGCCCTTTTATTTAAGTCGCTAGAGGTGGAAACCCTCGGCCACAATTCCGTGACTTGTCCTTGGCAGAATTGAAGGAATTCCCAGAGAATCGAGTGCGGTCTTTAGTTCTCTGTCAATAGTAGCAATCGCGGTGGGAATCTTCTCTGTAAGAGCAAACACAATCAGGGAGGCGTCAACATCAGACGGTCCTGGTCTGTGTTCCGCAATGGCATAATTTCGTTTAGAAAGGAACGCAAGGCTTGCTTTGGCCCAAGTCGCAGTTGCCGAGGTCGCGGTCCGCGCAAGCCTCTCCAGCTCCCAAATAACGAGGTCGAGCACTACTATCGCAATCTTTCCCCGAATTTCGGCTTTGATCTCATCTTCGAGATCTCTGTGTTTTCTGAGCAGAGCAATTATGAAATTCGAGTCTAGAAGTATCTGGAAGTAGGGTCTACCGCTCAGCGGATTGTCCCGAACCCGATTAGTCTCCAACTCTCGCCTATGCGACGACTGAGAGCCACTTTGGAGCCAACCTCGGCACAGATCGGCTTCTTCAGCGAAACATCAGCGATGTCCTCGCGAGCCGATAGGACCATGCCTGAGGTCACCGCTGTTCCAGCATTGAGAACAAGTGGTTCGTTTGATCTAATTTTCTGAACTGTCACGAGCTGTTCTGTCCCTACAGCCTTCTCGAATAGATCGACATCCAAGCTGACCTTCTCAAGTGTTGCAGGCAGCGTTCCTGTTCGTCCAACCACGTTTCCTACCAGGCCGTCAGATTTCGTGACCGACGGATCCAGGTCGGTACCCACCGCAACTAGTCCTCCGGGAGTGGCTTGTTTTACATCGCCATCTCCTGCTTGCAGCCCACCAACCCGGGCTATGAGCGACTCGTAGACAACCTTGCCCGAAGACTCTGTCTTTATACCTGGTCTGATCTCAATCTCGTCGCCCTTCTTGAAAACTCCTTGAACTATCGAGCCCCCCACAACCCCTCCAACAAGCTCCTCCACTTCAGTCCCGGGCCTGTTCACGTCAAACGAGCGGAGAACCGACATCCTCGAATCTACTGATTGATCTCTCTTGGGAGTAGGAATCTTCTGTTGAATAGCCCATATGAGAACATCCATGTTGAGTTTGTGTTGGGCCGAGACCGGGATTACTGGCGAGTGTTCGGCGACGGTTCCTTTACTGAACTCCCTGATTTCGTCATAGTTTGTCTTCGCTCGTGCGCGATCTACGACGTCTATCTTGTTCTGCACCACGATCATGTTGCGCAGGCCTATCATCTGAGCCGCGAGCATATGTTCACGGTCTTGTGCTTGAGGAGTCTTCACGTTGGCTGAGACTACGAAGAGTGATCCATCCATGATGGCTGCGCCTGAAAGCATTGTGACCATTAGACTGTGGTGACCTGGACAGTCGACGAAGCTGACGGTTCGCAGGAACTTTGTTTGGCTCTTGCAATTAGGACAAATCTTGCTCGTGGAATAATTGGACGGAGGCTCACACGAAGGACATTCGTAGAAGGAAGCGTCAGCATACCCGATTCGGATGGTGATTCCTCGACGGAGCTCTTCCGAGTGCCTAGCAGTCCATACCCCCGTGAGCGCTTGGACAATGGTGCTCTTTCCATTGTCGACATGCCCCAGGGTTCCAATGTTGATCTCGGGTTGGATCTCTAGACACTTCCGGGCGAAGGACTGAAGCCTCCCTTTGAGGCAAAATTTAACCTTTCGAGAGCAAAGCCCGACATTGACCGAGAGTCTCAGATGATCTGCCTGGGTGTAGAATCAACGGCGCACACCTTCGGCGCCAGCATGGTTGATGAGGATGGTAGAATCATTACAAACGTCAATTCAACCTACAGGCCTCCCGCGGGAGTCGGGATACATCCCCGAAAGGCTTCAGAACACCATGCGGCAGTCTCGGACTCCATAATCGGAAAAGCGATCTCCTCCTCTGACGGTCACCAGTTGGATCCTGATGTGATAGCGTATTCAGCGGGTCCAGGACTAGGCCCTTGTCTACGTATAGGCGCTACCGTGAGCCGTGCTCTCGCCTCATACTTGGGCAAGCCATTGGTCCCCGTCCACCACGGGGTCGCACACCTCGACATAGCAATGTCTCTAGGGCATGTCCGAGACCCCCTTGCAGTCCTAGTCTCAGGCGGTCACACTGCCATCCTCGTTCACGTCGATAGAAGATGGAGGGTGTATGGCGAAACTCAAGACATCACTCTGGGAAATGTTCTGGACATGTTTGCTCGAGAAGCGAGACTGCCGGCGCCTGGAGGCGTTTCGGTGGAAAGAGCGGCGAATGAAGGCCATGAGCTGCTCAACCTTCCATATACAGTCAAAGGGAATGACGTTGCCTATTCAGGACTGCTGACCGCCGCCATTAACCTGATGAAGCGAGGAGCGGGCTTGGAAGATGTCTGCTACTCGCTCCAAGAGATCGCGTTTTCCATGCTTTCCGAAGCTGTCGAGAGGAGCCTTGTTCAGACCCGGCGGAACGAGGTGCTTCTAGCCGGAGGCGTAGCCGCAAATTCACGGCTGAAGGAAATGATCGGATTTATCGCGGAGGATCACGGCGCGTCCTTCTACCCAGTCCCAATAGAGTACTCTGGAGACTGCGGCGCACAGATCGCATGCTCCGGAAGCCTCGCCTTTAGACACGGTGTCGCAGTAGCCGAACAAGACAGCCACGTAACCCCACGGTGGCGGATGGATGAGGTTGACGTCCCATGGATACCTCGAACCTAGCCGCCGAGCCCTTCCACAGAGGAGCAGAGGCCGAGCTACTCCTCTCAAAGATTGACATATGGAGCGTGGTCATAAAACGGAGAACAAGCAAGAAGTACAGACGCGGGTCGCTGGACCAGAAAATAAGAAGAGAGCGAACATACGCGGAGGCGTCACTCTTGCATGAGGCCAAAGTTGCAGGGGTCAGCGTCCCGAGCATAATGGGAATCGAACAACAAACGAACAGCATCGTCATGACACACGTTGAGGGAAATGTAGTCAGGGATTGTCTTGACACGATGAATCGCAGGAATGCGATGAGGCTGTTCGAGTCCCTCGGCTCCGAGGTTGGCCTACTTCACGCTGCAGGAATAGTTCATGGGGACCTCACAACCTCAAATGTTGTCGTTACATCGTCGGGCCAACCGTTCATCGTCGACTTTGGACTGTCTCGCCGCTCAGTAGAGGCCGAAGATAGAGGTGTAGACCTTCACCTTCTTCAGAGATCAATAGCAGCTAGCCACCTCCGGGATACGTCTCCCCTCATCAAGGCAATGACTCGGGGCTACGGGAGAACAGCGGGAGAGAAAGTTCTCAGGTCCAGCCTTGCAAAGGCGCGGGAAATAGCGAGGAGGGGACGCTACTTCGCCATCCGGTAAGGAAAGAGTCTGGTTTCTTACCGAGAATAGAGACAAGTTTCGCGAAGCAAGCTCGATTGTCGCTCCCTTCGGAATAAAGATCCAGCATATGAGAGCTGCAAAAGTGGAAATCCAGGACCCGAGACTCGAGAACATAGCCACATTCGCGTTGCAGACCGCCTTGGAGAGTCAGAGGCGTCTGATAGTCTTTGAGGCCTCTGGACTGTTCATCGAGGTCCTCAGGGGATTTCCAGCGTCCTACTCTTCTTTCGTCTCCGCGACCATCGGGTTGAAAGGCATCCTGAGTCTCTTAGGTGGTAGTCGGAATCGGAGAGCATACTTTCAATCATCGGTTGCCTTAGGCTCCCCGTCATTAGAGCCACAGCTGTTCACTGGTACTGTGAGAGGCAGAATATCACAAACTATCCTTGGAAAGAGTGGATTTGGCTATGATCCAATCTTCATTCCCGCCGGATCCAGGAAGACGTTCGGTCAGACGAGCTGGTCGTTTAAGAATAGGAATTCACATCGAGCAGCAGCCTTCCAAAAGTTCGCAAAATGGTTCAGACGCCGTCAACTCATGCAGTCAAGCCTTGAACAGGTAAGATAGCCCTAAAATAACGCCCTGAACGTTCGATTGACATGTTTCGGATAGTGACGGTCGAGGACGTAGTCCGGATTCCTCCCCAAAAATTCGGGGATCCGATTGACGACGTAGCCAAAGAACAGATCAAGCTGAAGTATGAAAACTATGTTGACGAGGCACTCGGATACGTAATCCTAGTCACAGGTGTCGACGTGGAGGGTACCGGAAAGATACTTCCGGGCGACGGATCGACCCACCACAAGGCGGTCTTCAACTTGTTGACATTCTTTCCAGAACTCCACGAGGTCGTCGAAGGAGAGATAGTAGAAGTGACGGATTTCGGAGCCTTTGTGAGGATTGGCCCCGAAGACGCGCTGCTGCATGTCTCCCAGATCATGGACGACTTCATCACATACGACGAAAAGCATGGTGTGTTGGCGGGCCGCGAGAGCCATAGGAATCTTGGGAAAGGCAATCTAGTGAGAGGACGAATAATCGCTGTCAGCTTCCCACGGGGAGGCTCAGGTGGCAAGATCGGTATCACATTGCGCCAGCCGTTTCTGGGGAGACTCGAATGGATCCAGGAGGATCTGAAGGTCAAGCCCGCGAAGGGGGAGCATAAGGTTGAGCGATAAAGCCTGCAAGAATTGTAAAATGATAAGCGCGGGTCCGGTCTGCCCAAACTGCAAGTCGACCAACCTCAGCGATGACTGGACGGGGCTGGTGGTCGTTATTGACCCCGCAAACTCCGAGGTTGCACGCTTGATGAGCATTAAGGTCGCGGGTAGATTCGCGGTTAGGGTTCGCTAGAACGCCGGTCGTATCGTCTAGGGCGATCGCCTATTTCGCCGCATAATCGGTGAAGCTGCATGAGCCGCAAACCCATCTAGCTGCCCCTGTCGCGTGGTGTGCCATTACCGAGCCACACCGGGGACATTTTCGATTCTTCAACTTGGCATTGGGACCCGATAGGTCGTAGAGTTCGCTTCTCATCTGAAGTTTCTTCGGCTTCTGCTTCTGCTGTTGAGGTGCGGCCTGAGACATGGAGAAAGTGCGCTCTGCGAGTCCGCGTATTTAGTGTTGCTCCCGGGTCTCATCGAAACTTTATTAAAAGCGGTACCCGCCCTTGGCTCCTTAGGCCGATGAGAGTGAGAATCGATGGCTACAAAGTCTGTTTATGTAAAGTTCCAGGTTCCCAAAGAAGCAGTTGACAAGACCTACCAGCTGCTCCAAGTCGCGAAGGACACTGGCAAACTAAGGAAAGGCACAAACGAGTCTACAAAGGCGATTGAACGCGGTATCGCCAAGCTAGTCGTCATAGCGGAAGACGTTGAGCCCCCCCAAGTGGTCGCTCACCTACCGATTCTCTGCGAAGAGAGAAAAATCCCCTACCTCTATGTTCCGAGCAAACTGGAACTCGGCAAATCAGCAGGACTCGATGTAGGCTCCGCAGCCATCTCAGTAGTGGAGCCGGGAGACGCCGCCCAGTCGCTGAAGGAAGTCTCAAAAATAATTGAGACCATGAGAAAGACCGGTGCAACGAAGTGAGCCGCCGGGACAATACTGACGACTCGCTGATACCCGCTGAAGTAACTCAGGTTATCGGAAGGACTGGCGTAACAGGCGAAGTGATCCAAGTCAGAGTGCGGGTACTGGAAGGAAGAGATAAGGGCCGAATAATCACCCGGAACATCAAAGGGCCGATTCGCCTTAACGATGTCTTGATGCTCCGCGAGACCGAGAGAGAAGCCAAGAAGATAAGGTAGGGAGTCGACTGGAACGCCCAAGACATTCAAGTGTTCCTTCTGCGGAAAGAACTTCTCAAACTCTACTGGGCTAATGCACGTTAAGAACGACGGAACGATACTCTATTTCTGCTCCAGACGATGCCGAGTCAGCAACCTCTCTTTCGATCGAGATTCTAGAAAGCTGAAGTGGACGGCGTACTATGGCAAGAGAGAGAAGGGACGCTGACCGAACGACCTGACCAGCGAACCTTCGCGTTTCTCAAACCGGACACAGTCAAGAACCGCCTCGTGGGCGAGGTCCTGTCCAGGCTGGAACGGAAAGGGTTCACGTTCAAACAGCTGAGACTGCACCAGATTACGCATAAGGAGGCGGAGTCTCTCTATAGTGTGCATAAGGGGAAGCCGTTCTTTCAGGAACTGGTCGACCATGTGACTTCGGGTCCTGTGGTCCTCATGGTTCTCCAGGGGCCGAATGCTGTTGAGACACTTCGGAAGGTCATTGGAGCAACAAATCCTCTGACTGCCGAGCCAGGGACAATACGTGGCGACCTTTCGGTCTCCGTAACTGCAAACGTGATTCATGCCTCTGACAGCACTGAGAATGCGAAGAAGGAATCCTCGATCTTCTCGCTCGATGCCTCGTGACTCTGGGTTTAGAGTTTAATATTCCCCAGGCTCACTAGAGGGGTTGAAATGGAGTCTCCCAGAGATGCCTATCCGTCAGCCGATTGCAGTGGTTCTGGGCCATGTCGACCATGGCAAGACTACGCTTCTAGATCGGCTTAGGGGGACTTCTGTCGCGGCCCGTGAGCCGGGTCAGATCACCCAGTGGATTGGCGCGAGTCTTATTCCTGCTCAGACGTTGGCCGAGATTTGCGGTCCGCTTCTTGGAAGGTTCAATCTCAAGATCGAGATCCCAGGCATCCTCTTTATCGATACTCCCGGTCACGAGACTTTCAGCAACCTTCGCAAGAGGGGAGGATCGGCTGCCGACGTTGCAATCCTGGTAATCGATGTTACGAAGGGTATTGAGCCTCAGACTGTCGAGTCGTTGACGATACTCAAGGCTCGGAAGACTCCGTTCTTGATCTGCTGCAATAAGATCGATGCGATCCCGGGGTGGAAGACGCTCGGCGGGGCATCATTCCTGGCGAACGTGGCGAACCAGCGTCCGGAGGTGTTGACGGATCTTGACAATCGCCTCTATACTATGATGGGGACGCTCTCCCGGCACGGTATCAGAGCAGATAGGTTCGATCGGATTCAAGAGTTTGCCAAGACCGTTGCTCTGGTGCCGGCGAGCGCGAAGACGGGCGAGGGAATGCCGGAGCTTATGGCGGTACTGGTGGGACTGACTCAGGTCTACATGAAGGGAGAGCTGAGCGTTACGAGCGGTCCTGCTGAGGGAACGGTTCTCGAGGTCAAGGAGGAGCCGGGGCTGGGCGTGACTGTTGATACGATGATCTACAATGGGCGGTTGGAGGTGGATGATGAGATCATGCTTGCGGGACGGAACGGGATTATCAGTGCGAGGGTCCGGGCGCTGCTTCTTCCGAAACCCTTAGACGAGATACGGGATCCGAGGGACAAGTTCTCAAACGCGAAATTCGTGGACGCGGCGGCGGGCATAAAGATCGCTGCTGCAGGGTTAGACGATGCGATTGCCGGGTCATCCCTTTACGGGGTCAAGGACGCGTCGAGTAGGAAGGCGATCAGAGAGAGGATTCTCAGTGAAGTTGAGGAGGTGCGAGTTAAGAAAGACCTTAGCGGGGTCGTTGTGAAGTCGGACGCTCTAGGCTCGCTTGAGGCTCTAACCACCTCGCTGGAGGCGTCGAAAATCCCGGTCCGACTGGCTGATGTCGGGGATGTTTCGAGGAGGGATGTTGTTGAAGCGAAGGCCGTGCATGTCAAGGACCAGTATCTCGGTGTTGTACTGGCTTTTGGTGTGAAGCTGTTGCCTGATGCTGAGGAGGAGATCGCCTTATCAAAGATTCCAGTCTTCAAAGGAGATGTCCTCTACCATGTTCTGGAGGAGTATTCTCGCTGGGTCAGTGCTCAGAGGCTGGCGGGTGCGAAGGCCGAGATGGACCTTCTCATACGACCCGGAAAGATCAAGCTGTTGAAGGGTGGTTTCGTCTTTCGGCGTAGCGATCCTGCTATCGTCGGGGTCGAAGTTCTTGATGGGATCATCAAGCCGAAGTATCCGCTCATCAACAGTAGTGGACGGCGGATCGGACAGGTCGTCCGGATCCAGGACCAGGGAAAGGATGTGGGAGAGGCTGGGGCCGGGAAACAAGTTGCTGTGTCTATTGACAAGCCGATGGTGGGAAGACAGATCATGGAAGGCGATATTCTCTACGTTGATGTCCCAGTGCAGCACGCTAGGGTGCTCTCTTCCAAGTTCAAGGAGCACCTAACTCCGGGCGAGCTTGCGATCCTAAGCGAGCTGCCAACTCTAACTGCAGGTGCCGCAACCACTTCGAGTGGTGGCTGATCAGCGAGAATTTTCTACATTACTGTGAGTCTCGTCTCATCGGACTCGTGTCTCCTCAGACCACGATCTATCCTTAGACGAAGCGTGTAATTTACTCCGGCACCGTCACCTACTACGTAGTCGCCGAATTTTCTGGTGTCCGCTAATGCGGGGACGCCGAGATAGTTTGCCACTCTGTCTAAACCAGCAGAGTTGGGGTCATAGGGATTCATTTTTGATGGATAGAACGCCATCGCAAGTTCCTCAAAGGTCCGAGTGACTGGTTTCCAGCTGGCACTAATCCTGCCTCCGCCTCTGATCAAAGAAAGGGTCTCGTTGAATCCGGCTCTGTATACAGGGAGTCTCGGATTTCTGTTCAAGACGATACCGGCCGTTTTTGACTGGGTCGAGATCGTGCCGGAGCAGCGAACTTCTCCACCGTCAGACGTTACGGTCACTTCTGACTCGTCTTTTGGAATCGCGAGAACGTTCTTGTCAACGGCTACATTGTATGGCGAGGTTCTTGGCGCGAGAAGTATCAACACGATGTCCTGTCCTTTTACCGGGTCAAGCTTGAAAGCCGGGCTGATAATGTAGCCTTCCATTGTCGAAGTGATGATTCCTGAACAGGGAAATCTGTATTGAGCTTCGAGTTCGATAGATATCTCGCCTGATTCGATAGCTGTGTACTGAGCTGGGGTCGTTTGCGACAAGACGAACTGGTTGTTAGGGAAAGCATCCTCACCGACTCCCTGTATCCATGAATAGAGGATTCCTCGCCCCTTTAACACGCCTCTCAAGCTACCGATACCAGAAACTGTGAAGTACTCTCTGCCGTTGGATAGGCGGTGGTCAACTGGATTTTTCACGTAGCTGATTAGTCGCATCGGTGAGTGACCCGCGCATGGAGTTGGTGGCGCTTTCGACCAATCAAGTCGGCCTAGCCAGCCAAAGGACGTTTATTAAGCGGGAACTGGTTCTCGCGTTGTTGAGAGGTCCCGTTGGCCAAGTTTCAGCTGATAGTCTCGGACCCGAAGACGAAGACCTCAAAGGCCGCGTCGCTGGAGGGGACGAAGGCTCAGGCGCTGGTTGGGAAGAGTATCGGCGAGGAGGTTGATGGGAAGCTTCTGGGGCTTGGGAATGTTAAGCTCAAGATTACTGGTGGGACGGATAAGGATGGTGTGCCGATGCGGTTTGATATTCAGGGTGCTGCTCGGAAACGGGCGATGTTGTCTGGGGGAGTAGGCTACAAGCCGTTGTCGGATGGTGAGAGGCAGAGGAGGCTTGTGCGTGGACGGACGATTTCTGATGATACTCTTCAGATCAATAGTGTGATTGTTAGTGGTGCTGCTGTGGTTCCGGAGTCTCCGAAGGAGGCGTTGAAGGCTTGAGCATGGAGGTTGTTGAGGAGCATGTGAATAGTCTCTTGCATCGTCGGGAGGCGAAGCTGGTCGTTCATCATGTGGGGCAGGGGACGCCGGACAGGATTACTGTCCGGAAGTTGGCCTCGGACCATTTCAAGGCGGGCCTGGACCAGGTCTATGTCAGGAGTATCGCGACCCGGACGGGAGGCTCCAGCGCGCTATGTGTTGTGGAAGTTTACGAGGATAAGAAGAGTGCTGATATTGTTCCAGCTTACATAAAGAACCGGAATCTACCGAAGGACCAGCGGGTCTCGAAACAGAAGAAGGAGGTGGAGCCGAGGCCGGCAGCGCCGGCACCGAAACCGAAACCGGCCGCAGAGAAGAAGGCCGAAGCGAAGCCGGCTGAGAAGAAGGAAGAAGCCAAACCAGCACCTGCAAAAGAGGCTAAACCTGCTCCAGGAAAGGAAGCGAAGCCTCCGGCTGGCAAGGAAGAGAAGCCAGCGGCTGGAAAGGAAGCCAAACCGGCTAAAGCAGAGTCTAAACCGAAAACATAGCCGAAATCCTAGGACCCTTGTGGGTCCAAGACGCTATATTAGCCTAGAACCGGAAATAGGAAACGCCGGATCTGTGCCACGAGACTAGCGTGCATACCTATTTTTCTATTTTTTTGGGGTCCGCAGGATTTAGCATGGAAATGAGGTGGTAGACGGCAGACTTGCCGTTTGACAACCTCAGAGGATTAACATGATCATGAGCAAGATTCCGATTCTAAGGCAATTCCAAGGCAACTTCCAGGGGACTGCCAGGCTTTCAATCTCGCATCGACGTGTATGGTCGTTATGGTTTCAGGAGCTTCTCCAGCTTCTGAACTCGCTGGTTCATGCCGGGGAGAAGGCTGAAGCGTTTTCTTTGAACAGTTAATGTTGAGATAGTGCCGCGGCTCCTTCTAAGCGATTCAACGATCGTCGCTGTTCCGACGATTTCTGCAGCACGCTTGTCGGCCGCGTAGAAGAGGCTTCTCCAGAGCCAGTGAATGTAGAGCGACAATACAGCAGAGGCGAACAGAATCCAGCCCGCAATGACGAGAATGAGTTCGATGGTTGCCTGCTCATTTCTCATATGAAATATCTGCAGAAGAGCAAAAATCAGCGGGACCACTCCGACACCCAAGCGCAGGACAAGTCGGACAATGAAACCGCGTATGTGCCCTCTGTACATAGACTGATTG
>Ga0137383_10001318_pt1 | contig 14603 bp, 14 predicted proteins | sample SagtaG_19_FD_104817 | JGI IMG/M metagenome (GOLD analysis project Ga0137383, IMG submission 104817) | Vadose zone soil microbial communities from Sagehorn Ranch, Mendocino, California, USA - Sage2_R_40_16 metaG | ecosystem: Environmental > Terrestrial > Soil > Vadose zone | place: USA... | reverse complement strand
GCGGCGGACCGCTCAGGGCAAGACCAAGGCCGAGATCATCCGCTGCTTGAAGCGCTACATCGCTCGAGAACTCTACGCCGTCTTGACCGATCCGACCGGTTGACAAGCCATAAGAGCATCCGAAGCATCAGCGAACTCGATGGATCTCCGCAAGTCGGCAGGCCATTGAGGCGGGATGGCGCTTCACCCAATGGGTGCAGTGCCCAAGGGCCGAGAAGGGGTCTCTGACCAGCGTCAACGCGTCATGTCATATGTGCGTTTCGGTGGATTGGGGCTTAGGGCACCACTTGCTGGTCGAGGACAGAAGAATGTTGGCGAGTTTCGACACCGCTCCGGCCCGTAGGGAGGAAGGGTCCCACGGTGTTCGGAGGCTCGGGGCGCCCTGGTAGGAGCGCCATGTAGCGGCGTTCGAGGCCCGACGCTCGGCCTCGCGGTGCCGTGAGTCGTCAGCTCGCCCGGCGGGGGATGCAGCGCACCTGGCTGGCATGGGGGACGGCGTCCAGCACGGCCCGCTCGACCCGCCGGCAGGCGTGGTCGACCGCGGCGAACGGCTGGTCGGGGTCGGCGGCCGCGTCGACTTCCAGCAGCAGCGACCGGCCCATCCAGCGGCCACGGACCCCAAGGACCCGCACGCCGGGCAGGCCGGCGGCGGCCTGACGGGCGGTGTGGAGGTCGTCGGGGTCGAGGCTGTCCATGAGCCGGCGGGCCAGGTCGCCGGTGACCTGCCAGCCGACATGCAGGATGAACAGCGTGACGGCGAACCCGGCCAGCGGGTCGCCCCAGCGGTGCCCGAGCGCGACCAGCACCAGCCCGAGCAGCGCGCCGGCCGACGACAGCGCGTCCAGCCAGGAATGCTTGGCGTCGGCGACCAGGGTGGCCGAATGGATGCGGCGGCCCACGCCCAGCTTGTAGCGGGCCACCAGCTGGTTGCCGACGATCCCCAAGGCCGCGCCGGCGATCCCCAGCCCGACCAGGGTGGTAGGCCGCTCGCCGGTGAGCTTGCGCCAGCTCTCAACCCCGGCCACGACAGCGCTGGACCAGATCAGCAGAGTCACGGCCAGCCCAGCGAGGTCCTCGGCGCGCTGGTAGCCGTAAGGGTAGGCCGGCGACGGTGGGCGCTTGGAGACTCGGAAGCCGACGAAGACGATGGCCGAGGAGGACACGTCCGACAGGTTGTGGAGCGCGTCGGCCAGCAGCGCGACCGACCCGGTCACCAGCGCCAGGACGATCTCGACCAGACCGGTGGCGGCCAGGCCGAGCGCGGAGACCGCGACGGCGCGGTTGGCGGCGTGCCGGTCGGCGGTGTCATCGCGCCGCTGCCGCTGGGGTTGGGGTTGGGGGGCTGCTGGGGGGTCGGTGTGCGTGCCGAGCAGGTCGCAGGTGGCGGTGTGGTTCATCGCGTGGTGCTCCCGGGTCATGTCGGTTCTCATCGCAGGTCTCCGGCGTGGGGCGGCCGCGGCCATGGCCCGCCGCCACGACTGGATAGCAGCATAGCTGCGTAGCTACGCAATCAGCCAGGGCTGTAAGCTAACGGGCATGCACGAGCAGATCCCCGACTTCCAGATGCCGAGCGCCGAGCAGGCCCGCCTTGCGGCCGAGTCGTTGCGGCTGCTGGCCGACCCCACCCGCATCAAGCTGCTGTGGGCGCTGCTGCAGGGCGAGTCGTCGGTGGCCTGCCTGGCCGAGCTGGTCGGCGCCCCATCGACCGCGGTCAGCCAGCATCTCGCCAAGCTCCGCCTGGCCGGGCTGGTCCGCGGCCGCCGGCAGGGCACCTTCATCTACTACACCGCCGCCGACGTGCACGTGCGTCGCCTGCTCGCCGAGGCGCTATTCCACGCCGGCCACGCCGAGGCCGAGCACGTCGAGCGCGACCTCCCAGACCCCGGCTCGGGCTCGCCGGCCGTCCGCCGATCGGCGACCAGCCCGCCTGATGGGGGTCTCCATGGCAGTTCGTAGGGCGCTGCTCATGGGCATCGAACGGGCATCCCTGTTCGTCAGCTCGTGGGGTGCTGGTCAGCTCGAGCGCGGGTGTGGGCCAGGCGGTAGGAGTCGGTGCCGGTCTCGAGGATGTTGCCGCCGAAGGTGAGCCGGTCCACGATCGCCGCGCACAGCCTGGGGTCGGTGAAGGTCTTGGTCCAGCCTTCTGGGGCTGGGACTTGTTCGTGGTGGGGAACCTGGGCTGGTGCCTGCGTCTTTGGGTCTTCAGCGGCCTCTTTGACTCTTGAGGTGCAGGGGCCGTATGTTCGGCGCCGCCTTAATCCTTCAAGCGTGAGGAAGGTGTGCGGCGTGGCGGGGGGATCGCGGCTGCGGGTGCTGCCAGGCGGAGCCGTGGCGCAGGGGCCGGTCACCAGCGACCCGTGGGAGTTCCAGGCCCGGTGCGTGGAGGCGTTTGTGGCCTCCTGGCACGCGCGTGGGTTCAGCCCGGTGACCATCGACAACGACACCGGGTTGCTGGAGCGCGCCCTGGCCGCGCTGGGCCGCCCGGCCTGGGAGGTCACCCCCGAGGACATCGACCGGGTCGTCGGGGACTTGGCGGTGGCCGGGCGGGCGGCGGCCACCCGGCGGGAGTACGTGCAGATCTTCAAGGGCTTCCACCGGTTCTTGCAGGCCCGCAAGGCGGCCGAGATCCAGGCGGTCTTCGGGGTTCGCCTGGTCTGCCCGGTGGACGAGTTCAACGCCTCCCGGCATGTCGGCGACGACTCCCCGGCGCTGCTGCCACCGCCGACCCCGGAGCGGGTGGCGGCGTTCTTCGACTTCCTCAAGACCAGGATCGCCAGTGCGCGGAAGTACGCGCCCGCGGCCAGGGATTACGCGCTGTTTCGCACCCTGTATCACGCCGGGCTGCGTTCGGAGGAGGCCGCGCTGCTCGACCGGGCTGATGTGCATTTCGGCCGCGGTCCGTTTGGCAAGCTGCACGTCCGCTTCGGCAAGGGCGCCCGCACCTCTGGTCCCCGACCGCGCTGGGTGCCGATGCTGGACGGCCTGGATCTGGTGGTGCGCTGGTTCCTTGACGACGTGCGCGGCAAGTTCCCCGACAGCCCGGTGCTGTTCGCTGATGAGTCCGGTGGCAGCCTGCATCCGGGCACGATCCGCAACCGGCTGCGCTATCTGATGGAGCTGGAGGGCGGCCCGGCCGTGGAGCGGTTTAGCCCGCATGGGCTGCGGCGGGCGTGCGCGACCCACCTGTATGAGCGGGGCGTGGACCTGGTGGCCATCCAGCAGTTGCTGGGTCACTGGACGGTCAGCTCGACGATGCGGTATGTCCGGCCGTCGGCCACGTTTATCGAGGACGCCTACCGTCGCGCGGTCACCACGACGCTTGGCGAGCTGGCCGGGGAGGATGAGGGGGCATGAGGGTTCGGTGGCGGCTGCGGATGGCCGCGGCCCAGCGGGAGGTCTGGACCGGGGCGCAGCTTCGGCGGCTGCTGCGCGAGCGGGCGGGGCTGGAGTTGTCGGCGGCGTCGGTGTCGGCACTGCTGACCAGGGAGCCCGCGCAGGTGAAGCTGTCCACGCTGGCGGCGTTGTGCACCGCGCTGGAGTGCACCCCCAACGAGCTGTTCGAGGTCGACACCACCCCGGTTGCGCAGCCGATCCCGCCGCCCACGGCGGTGCCCGAGGAGCCCAAGACCGCGTCGGCGCGGGGCCGGTCGCTGCCGCCCCTGTGAGGTCCAGCGGTGGGCAAGCGGCAGCGGGACTGCACTGACTGCGGCGCGCCGGTTGGCTATCGCGACCGGCTGGTGTGCTGCCGCTGCCACCGCCGGCGCGCCGAGCAGGCCGCCAAGACGTCCTGTCCGGGCTGTGGCCGGCAGCGGGTCCTGCAGCCGGCCACCGGCCGGTGCGTGTTGTGCTCGCGGGTGTGCGCCCGCTGCGGGCATCCGGTGCGGGCCGTCTCGGCGACCCTGTGTCGGGACTGCCGCCGCAAGGCCGAACGCGAGGCGGCCCGGCGGCCCTGCCCGCGCTGCGGCCGAGGCGGCTATCTCCGTGCCGAGACCGGCTGGTGCGGCCCCTGCACGCGCCCGCGGCAGGCCAAGGACCCGCCCAGGGTCTGCGCCGGGTGCGGGCGGCTGCGGCGGCATGAGGCGCTCGGGCTGTGCTCGGCCTGCTGGCAGCGCCACCCCGACCGGCCCTTCGTCCGCGGCCAGCACCTGGCCGACCGGCTGGCCGACCCACCCACCTGGCTGGAGGGGTTCGTCGCCGATCTCGCCGCCCGCAACAGCGTCGGCCGGGCCTGCACGATGCTGACCACCCTCGGGCAGCTGCTTGAGGAGGAGCGTCCCAGCCACCCCCAGGCCCTGCTGGAGCGTGCCCGCCGGCCGGGCCGCTCGATGGGCTCGCTGGCCCGCGCCCTGGAGGGCTTCTTCACCAGCCAGGGGCTGGCGGTGCCCACCGACCAGGCCGCCCGGCTGGCCGCCGGACGCCGCCAACGCCGCATCGACGCCGCTCCCGACGCGCTCCGCCCGGCGGTCGCGGCGTTCGCTGCGTGGATGCTGCGGGCACGTGAGCGTGCCCGCCGGGCCGGCACCCGCCCACGCGCCGACGGCACCATCGAGGCGGCCCTGGCCACCCTGCGCGACCTCGCCCGCTTCCTGGCCACGGTGCGCGGCAAGCTGGACTGGGCGCTGGTGGACGTGGGTGACGTCGAGGCGTTCCTGGCCACCCTGCCCAACGGCCGCAAGCGACGGCTGACCGTGCTGCGGCAGTTCTTCGGCTTCGCCAGACGCCAGCGGCTGGTGCTCGCCGACCCCACCGGTGGGCTGTCGGCCAAGCAGCCCAGCGGCTTCACGGGTGCGACCGTCGACCTGGAGGCGCAGCGTCGGCTGTTTCGCCGCTGGATGACCGACCCCGACGTCCACCCCCACGAGGCCCTGCTCGGGGTCCTGGCGTTGCTGCACGGAGCCTCCAGCCGCGAGGTCCGGCTGCTGCGGGTCGACCAGATCGACCCCGCCGCTTGCACGATCCGGCTCGGGCAGCGTCCCCAGCCGGTGCCGCTGGACCCGGCGAGCTGGACGGTGCTGCAGCGCAGTCTGGCCCACCGCGAACGCCTGGCCACCGACAACCCGCACGTGATGGTCACCCGCGGCACCAAGGCCCACCGCACGCCGGCGTCCACGGCGTATGTCAGCCACGTGCTGGACGCCTGCGGCGTCCCGCCGCGGGTGCTGCGCTGCACCCGCCTGGTCGACCTGGTCAACACCATGGACCCCAAGCTGGTCGCCGCCGCGTTCGGCATGGACCCAGAAGGCGTGATGATCTATCTCGCCGACCGCGTCCATGACGGCCTTCTGCCAAGCGACGACAACGATGGAGTCGTCCATAGTCCTGAGCTATCAGGTCGCCGCTGAGGCCCGTCATCGGCCTGCCCAGGTCTCGGGGAAGAGACGTTGACTTCAGGGCAGGACAGGCACCGGCGTTGACACCGTCGCGGTAGCGCCCAAGTGCTTGACGCATGCCGATATAGGAATATGATTGTCGTCATGGCACGAGCAGCGACGACCTCGGACGTCTTCAACGCGATCGCCGAGCCGCAGCGCCGGGAGATCCTGGCGCTGCTGCGCACCGGCGAGCGGCCGGTCACCGAGCTGGCCCAAGCGCTGGGCATGACCCAGCCGGGGGCGTCCAAGCACCTGCGGGTGCTCCGGGAAGTGGGGCTGGTGCGGGTCCGCGGGGCGGGCAAGCAGCGGCTGTACGGCCTAGACGCCCGCGGGCTATGCCCGATCCACGAGTGGGTCGGCGGATTCGAGCAATTCTGGAATCAGAGCTTCGACCGGCTGGACGAGTACGTGCGCGAGCTGAAGCAAACGACACAGGAGGAGTAGCCGATGGCGACGACGGGTCAAGGGGCGCGGAGCAAACCGGCGACGGCCGACCGCGAGATCGTGCTCTCCCGGGTCATCGACGCCCCGCGGGAGCTGGTCTTCGAGGCGTTCACGCAAGTCCGGCACCTGTCGCAGTGGTGGGGGCCGGACGGGTTCACCACCACCACCACCCGAGCCTTCGAGTTCCGCGCGGGCGGGGTCTGGGACTTCGTGATGCACGCCCCGGACGGGACCGACTACCAGGAGTGGATCACCTGGACCGAGCTCGTCCCACCGGAGCGGATCGCGCTGCTGCACGGCGAGTCCCGCGACGACCCCAACGCCTTCGAATCGACCCTGACCTTCCAGCCGCACGGCGAGGCGACCCGGATCGTGATGCGCACGGTGTTCCCCACCAAGCAACTGCGCGACCAGGCCGTGGAGGAGTACCACGCGATCGAGGGCGGCGAGCAGACGCTGAGCAACCTGGCGGCCTACGTCGCCGAGATCGCCCAGGCGGGGGAGGGGCGCTGATGGCCGGGAAGGTGTTCTTCAGCGTGTCGATGTCGCTGGACGGCTTCGTCGCACCGGAGTCGATGGAAGGTCTTCTCGCCACGCCCGAGCAGCGGGAGCAGGACCCGAGGCTGGGGCGCTGGATGGCGCAGTGGATGGAACTGCAGCAGTGGATCTTCAACCAGCGGTTCTTCCGGGAGAACCTCAAGCTTGGCGAAGGCGGCGAGGAAGGCCGCGACAACGCCATCCTGCAGGCCACCTACGAGCGCACCGGCTCAAGCGTCATGGGCAAGCGCATGTTCGACCTCGGCGAGCAGGCATGGCCGGAGGAGGCGCCCTTCCACACCCCGGTCTTCGTGGTGACGCACGAGAAGCGTGACCCGTGGCCGCGGCCGGGCGGGACCACCTTCTGCTTCGTCAACGACGGCATCCACAGCGCCCTCGACCAGGCCCGCGAGGCGGCCGGAGACCGGGACGTCCGCATCGCCGGCGGCGGTGAGACGATCCTGGAGTACCTCAACGCCGGCCTGATCGACGAGTTCTCGATCACGCTGTCGCCAGTGCTGTTCGGCGCCGGCACCCGCCTGTTCGAGGGCGTGGACGCCGACCGCATCACCCTGGACCCGGTCCGCGCGGATCCCACCCCCATGGTGACCCACCTGACCTACGCCGTGCGCGAACGGTAACCAGCCAACACCACCGCGCCACGACCACGCGATCCGGACCCACCGACCTCAGTTGGCGTCGTGACCGGCGAGCAGCGCGGCCAATGATCGCCACGGCTGGCACGGCCGCACGGCCACCCGAACCTGTGAAGGCTCGATCCCACCGCGCACACGTTGCCGGGAACCTGTGCGCTTTGCCGAAGCTGTCGTTGGAGGCGATCGCCACGCTGGCCTTTTCCTCCCGCTCGGTCAACACCTGGAACAGCAGCTCAGCGCCGCGGCGGTCCAGCTCCATATACCCAGCTCATCAATGCAGAGGAGATCCACGCGGCCGTAGCGGGCGATGGTCTTGGTCAGCTGCTTGTCGTCGGCGGCCTCGACCAGCTCGTTGACCAGCTTGGTGGCCAGCGTGTAGCGGACCCGGTAGCCGGCCATGGCGGCCTCGGCGCCAAGCGCGATCAGCAGGTGCGACTTGCCGGTGCCGGAGTCGCCGATCAAACACAGCGGCTGGCCCTTCTTGACCCACTCGCAGGTGGCCAAGGTGTGGATGACGGCCGGGTCGACGGTGGGGTTGGCGGCGAAGTCGAAGGCCCGCAGCGACTTCTCCCGCGGGAAGGCGGCGGCCTTGATGCGGCGGTCTGAGCGGCGGCGGGCGCGGTCGTCGCACTCAGCCAGCAGCAGCTCGGCCAAGAACCCGAGGTAGGACATCTGCTCGCGGGCGGCTGCCTCGGCGAGTTCGGGGAACTGGCCGCGGATGGTCGGCAGCCGCAGCATCCGCCCAGGCCTGGTCGACGGCGGCCTGGGCGGCTTGTTCGGTCAGACCACGGTGGCGTTGCACGGTCATGGAGACTCTCCCTCGGCGGGACGCTCAGCACCGGGCCGAGGGCGTCGCAGCAGTTGGTCATAGACCGCCACCGAGGGCAGCGGCCGGGTGTCGGGCGGCAGGTGCGCCAGCCGCCGCTCGGTCAAAAAGGTCACCGTCGCCCCATCCGGCGGGGCTGATCCTGGCAGCGCTGGCGCGAGCGCCAGTGTCGAGGCGTCGGCCCCGGCGGTCTCGGCGGTCTCGGCGGCCTTGCGGGCCTCCAGCGCGACCGCGTCGCAGGTGAGCGCGCCGGCCCGCAACGCAGCAGCGAGCCCGGCGACAACGTGCCCATGGGCCAGGTGCCGGCCCAGCAGCAGCACCTCGATCAACGCCCGCGTGCGGTCCCGGTCACCGTGGGCCTTGCACGCGGCCGCCCACCAGGCGTCATGCGCCGGGGTGAACTTCCCGGCCGCGCGGGCCTGCTCCAGCGCGGTCGCCCCCGGCAGCGCGCCCGGTTTGCGGACCAGCGCCTCCAGGTAGTGGTCCAGCTCCAGGTGGACGCCGGCCTTGGCGATCAGCCGCTCATGCCGGGCGACCTCCTCGTGCCGGTCGTAGACCACCAGCTCCGAGGCGCCCAGCATGACCCGCACCCGCCGGCCGATCAGCCGTACCGGCACCGAGTAGCGGTTGGTCCGAACCGTGATCTGGCTGTAGCGGTCCACCCGCAGCCCCAGCTGCAGGCCCGTCTCGAACGGCTCGGCCGGCAGCGGCTTGAGCAGCGGTCGCTCAACCGCGAAGTGCTCACCGACGGTCCGTGGGCGCGTCCCGATGCGGCGGGCATCATCCTCGGCGTCCCAGCGGTCCACCAGCTGGTTCAGCTCCGCCAGGGAGTCGACCTCCGGGACCGGGACGAGGTGGTTGCGGCGAAACCAGCCGACCTGGCCCTCCACGCCGCCCTTCTCGTGGGCACCCTTGATGCCGGGCTGGCCGCTTGGGGGCGGCGGCGGGGCGTACAGGGCGGCGTCGGCGCGTAGCCGCGCGGTCACGGTGACGTGGGTGGGCAGCCCTCGCAGCGGCTTGCCGATGTAGGCGGCGTCGCCGACCAGGTGCACCGGGCGGTCGCCAAGGTGGCCGGTGACCAGGTCAACCAGTTCACGGGCCAGCACCAGCGGGGTGCGGTCTGGGTCGCCGGGGAGCCACAGCCGGGCCAGGATCGGCAGGCACACCGCCCGGTCCAGGAACGGCAGGTGCACGACGGCGCCGACCACGACCCAGCGGTGGCCCCAGGCGGGCCGGTGGCGGCCGGGCCCAGCGCCGTCATGGTGCCAGGCGGCGCCGTGCAGCCTGCGGCCGGTGCGGCGCCACAGGGTGTCGTCGACCGCCAGCACCACCGCCGCGTCGGGCGAGACCAGCATCATGGTGATGAGGTCCAGCAGGACCAGGCCGAGCTGGTCAGCCGACCAGCGGGCGGTGGCGAAGAACCGGTAGGCCAGGTCGTGGTGGCGGCGGCCGGCCAGCCGGGCGCCGACCAGCATCCCGGTGACGGTGCGCAGGCCAGGCTGGGCCAGGAACCCGGCGACCATGGCGCGGAAGGTCGCAAACGTCGGGGCGGTAAAGCAGGGACGGAAGACGATCAGCAGGTCGGCAAGCGAGCACGGTAGGCTCGGCGTGGGCATCGGCGGTGACTCTTTGGTCGGATGAGCCGCCGATGCTCTCCTGCTCCGGCGAAGCCAGGCAAGCCGGTCGCCGCACCGGCCCCGCGACGCGCGAACCAAGGTCGGTTCGGCGCCTACCTTCCCGGCCCGCCCGTCTCGGGCCACCCTCGACCGGACGCGACGCCGCGATCACCCTCCAAGCCGCCCCGCCGCGCCAAGCACGCGCAGGGCGTTCAACGTGACCATCTCGTTGGCGCCGCTGCGGCCCCAGTCCACGGCCTCCACGTTGCTGCCCGCCGAGCCGGGCGGGCGCCAGTACCTGCGGCCGTCCACCCGCCAGCGCCCGTCCTCGCCACGCTTGGCGTCGAGCAGGTCCAGCGCCTCGGCCGCCCTGGGGTCCGGGGCCTTGCCGCAGCGGGACACCATCAGCAGCCCGTGCAGGACGTCGTAGTGCCAGTACGGCGGGTAGTGCAGCCTCAGCCATTCCTCGTGCGCGACCTGACCGGTGCGGTGGGACCGGAACAGCCGGTGGGCCAGCAACATCTCCGCGGCCCGCTCGGCCGCCTCACCGGCGGCCTGGTTGCCGGTGGCCTGCGCGTACTCGGCCAGCCCCCACAGCGGCCCGATGCTCTCGTGGAACGACGAGTGGGCAACGCCCGGCCGCGGGTCGCAGTTCCAACCCCCGTCCGGCCATTGCGAACCCAGCAGGGAGCCCACAAGCGTCCCGACCCGCACGTCGCGGGCCATCCCCAGCCGGCAGCAGACCGCCAGCCCGTAGCCCTCCTGGGTGGCGTGCTGGCGGACCAGGCCGTCCACCACGCGGATCGTGCGACGGTGCTGCGGGCTCGCAAGCCAGGCAAGGACCTGCTCGGCCGCGGCCACAGCCTGCGGGTGGCCGGGCGGGATGGCCAGTTCCACCAGGGAGACCAGCCGCCAGAAGGCACCGGTCCACTTGCGGTAGGGGTGGACACCGAAGCCGCCGTCGCGCCGCTGGCCTGCAAGCAGCGCGCTCACCCGGGGGCCAGTCGAGATCCCCTCGCGGCTCGCCCGCACCTGCCTGCTCCGCGGCGACTCCCCGATGACCTGCGTCAGCGTCAGGTAGCGGACCGACGCATCTCTCGAGGCGAGGAGCCACGCAATGGCGTCCGCCCCCATCATGGACGGAGCCTACCAACCCCAAGCAGTCCAACCAGACACCCATCTGCTCCTCTGCCGCGCAGCCCGGTCAGCACCAAGCCAAACACCAGCCCAAAACTACGAAACACGGTGCGCCACGAACGCGGAAAGGAGCCATCGATGTAGGCGAGACTCCTGGAAGTGATGCTGTGCGAGAGATGAAGGAGTTGGCCCTTCGGAGTCGCCCTGCGGGGGGAGGCTCCAAACCGCCACCTGCTGCGTTGGCTGAAGACCGTCGTGGTGAGCGAGGTGGAAAAGGCGCACGTGATGCGTCAGGTGGGGACCAGGAAGGCGGTGCGCAGCCCCTCGCTGGAGGGGTCGCTGGTGACGTGTCGTAACGCAAAGATGACATCAAAACCGGGTGTTTCGATTTGGCCCGGGAGGAGTCTGGCGGGTGCCCGCGTCTTGGCCAGGCGGTGTCCGGCGTGTAGGCGACGTGAGCCTGGTCTGCCGCTCTCGCACGGAACGTGGGAAGGCGTGTCCCGATACTGCCGCCCGGTGGGAGGCGAGAGGGAGTGTCCCAAGCGGGCTGAACCCGTCAGGGACTGAGTACCGTCGCGGGACACGCCGGCGGACCGGCCCGTAGTAGCGGGGAAGCTCCTGCCTGGCGCGGTGGGGTGGAGCCAAGGGGCCGGGTCATCTGTGGCCGTGTTCGGTGGGCCAACCGGGGTGCCCGGGAGGAGCTTGATGGACCGGCAGACAGCCCGGTGTAGCCGGTTGTCCAGCCGTAGCCGATGTCGTTGCCGTCGACCGTCTCGACCGCCTCGGGCGGCAGGACCTCGCGCACGACGCGCTGCGCCTCCTCGGCGAGCGCTCGCACGCCTGGCTCGAGCCGCCCGAGGCGGCGAGCTGCTCCGGGTGACGGGAGCCCGCGCCGAGCAGTGCCGCACGCCCTCGACCGGGTGGCATGGGTCGGACGCCACGCCCGGGTCGCGATCGCCGTAGAGTGCTGGCGGCGGCAGGTGGCGGCGTGCCGTGAGGGCTTGCGGGTGGGCGAGGTGGGCATGGCGGTCCCGGTGGTGGTTGAGCTGAGCGCGGTGATCGTCACCGTGTCCGGCGACACCCCGAGAATCCTCACGGTCAGAGACGCGCTGCCGTACGGGCCGCTCGACCCGGAGCGCGACCGTACCCTCGGGCTGGGGCTCCGCCGCTGGGTGCGTGAGCAGACCGGCCTGGAGCTGGACTACATCGAGCAGCTCTACACCTTTGGCGACCGCGGCCGCGACTCGGCCGTCGCGGCCCGCGCGCTGTCCGTCGCCTATCTGGCGCTGGTCCGGGAGGGGCGGCCGTTTGAGAGCGGGGACGCGCGCTGGCGTGACTGGTACGGGTTGTTCCCCTGGGAGGACTGGCGCCTCGGGCGGCCGGCGCCGCTGGAGCGGGGGATCGCCTCGGCGCTCGACCGCTGGGTCGAGACCGCCGGCGACTCCGCCACGCGGCGGCTGCGGCGCGTGCGGGTCGACGCCACCTTTGGCCTTAGAGGCTCCCGCTGGGACGGGGTCCCGGCGCTCGAGCGCTACGAGCTACTGTACGAGGCCGGGCTGGTCGCAGAGGCGAGGCGGGCCGGTCGCGCGCCGCCGCCTGGCACGCCCGACCCCGGCCCCGGGCTGCTTGGCGAGCCGCTGGCGCTCGACCACCGACGGATCGCCGCGACCGCGCTCGGCCGGCTGCGCGGCAAGCTCACCTACCGGCCGGTGGTCTTCGAGCTGCTGCCGCCGACCTTCACGCTGCTGCGACTGCAGCAGCTCGTCGAGGCGCTCGCCGGTGCCCGCCTGCACAAGCAGAACTTCCGCCGGCTGGTCGAGCGGGGCCGCCTGGTGGAGGGCACCGGGCGCTACGAGTCGCGCACCGGCGGTCGCCCGGCAGAGCTGTTCCGCTTCCGGCAGGAGGTCCTCTGGGAGCGCTCGCGCGCCGGCGTCACCCTCGCCGCGCAGCGCGGCTGAGGGTTTGCAGGCGTCTTCCGCACAACAGCGGCGCCGCCCGAGGGGTGCTCTGGGGCCACGCGAGTGCCGGCGTAGGACCAGATGGGGGTTCGGGGAACCGGCCTGGGGTCCCTCCGAATGCAAGCGGGCGCTGAGCTGGGTCGTTGCGGCCCACTAATGCTCAGATCTAGCATAACCATGTACTCAGTTTGAGCATAAGGACGTGGGCCATGAGCACAGCCACGGTGGCCGACTACACGACCTGGGCCGAGGAGGTCCGCCGCCTGGCGGCGGCGCGCCGGGCGGTCATCCTCGCCCACAACTACCAGGTCCCCTGGATTCAGGACGTGGCCGACCACGTCGGGGACTCCCTCGCGCTGTCCCGCGCCGCGGCCGCAAGCGACGCCGAGGTGATCGTGTTCTGCGGCGTGCACTTCATGGCCGAGACCGCCAAGATCCTCGCGCCGGACCGGACGGTGCTGATCCCCGACCTGGCCGCCGGGTGCTCGCTGGCCGACTCCATCACCGCCGAGCAGCTGCGCGCCTGGAAGGCCGAGCACCCCGGCGCAGTGGTGGTCGCCTACGTCAACACCTCCGCCGCAGTCAAGGCCGAGGCCGACATCTGCTGCACCTCCTCCAACGCGGCGGAGGTCGTCGCCTCCATTTCCCCCGACCGGGAGATCCTTTTCCTGCCCGACTTCTTCCTCGGCCAGCACGTCCGGCGCGTCACCGGGCGCGAGGGCATCCATGTGTGGCTCGGCGAGTGCCACGTGCACGCCGGCATCCGCCCGGAAGAGTTGCGCGCAAAGCTCGCCGCAACGCCCGACGCCGAGCTGCTCGTCCATCCGGAGTGCGGCTGCACCACGACCGCGCTGTGGATGATCAGCGACGGGCAGCTCCCCGCCGAGCGCGCGCGGGTCGTCTCCACTGGCGTGATGGTCAGCGCGGCACAGCGCACCCGCTGCCGCACGGTGCTGGTCGCCACCGAGGTCGGCATCCTGCACCAGCTCCGCAAGGCCAACCCGTCGGCGACCTTCGAGCCGGTCAGCGCCGACGCGGTCTGCCGCTACATGAAGATGATCACGCCCGCCAAGCTGCTCGCCAGCCTGCGCGAGGGTGTCCACGAGGTGCGCGTCGACGAGGACGTCCGCCACCGGGCCGAGCGGGCCGTGCGGCAGATGATCGCCATCGGCCGGCCAGGTGGCGGCGAGTGATCCCGCGCGTCCTGGGGCACTGTTGCATTGAGCCGGAACGCGCCGAGGATGCTCAGCGAAGTGGAGGAAACCTCCGGCAGGAGGGCTCCAAGAAGATCGCAAAACGCTCAATTATGCCTTCGATCGGCCCGTTTGAGCGGCTGAGTGGAGATAGCTGGCTGAGGGTGATCGCTCAATGCAATGCAACAGCCCCGCTCACCCCGCTGGCCGAGATGGTCGACCGGGAGCGGCCTGCCGCCCTGGATCGCGACCTGCAAGCACTGCCCCCGTGACCCGATCCGGCGCTGCAGGCTCCTGGGCCTCGTAGGCAGGGCCGCCGAGGAGCCAACCAGTCATTGGTGGTGAGCAGCACGGCCGGGCTGCCACCCAGCAACCGACCGCCTATCCGCCGTTGGGCAGGCGGACAGCGGCACGTGCGAGCCACGTGATCGCCTGACCCGGCCGCCGCATGCCACCATCGCCTTGGCACCAGGCTCTGCAGGGCGCCGCGGCGGCAGGACGCGAGGAGGTGGGTACCTGTGGTTGAGGCATACATCCTGGTCCAGACCGAGGTCGGTAAGGCGGCCCAGGTCGCCAGGGACATCGTCGAGATCAGGGGCGTGCAGCAGGCCGAGGACGTGACCGGCCCCTACGACGTGATCGTGCGCGCCGAGGCGCGCAACCTCGACGAGCTCGGCAGGCTGGTGGTCGCGCGGGTGCAGGCGGTCGACGGCATCACCAGGACCCTCACCTGTCCGGTGGTGCACCTGTAGCGCCGCTCGACCACCTTGTGGTGCACGGCCGACAGCAACCACAGCAATACGGGCCGATCGCGGCGGTCGGCGGCGAGGGGCTGCGCTGGAGGCGCCCGGGTCAAGGACGCCT
>Ga0137383_10001301_pt1 | contig 14688 bp, 10 predicted proteins | sample SagtaG_19_FD_104817 | JGI IMG/M metagenome (GOLD analysis project Ga0137383, IMG submission 104817) | Vadose zone soil microbial communities from Sagehorn Ranch, Mendocino, California, USA - Sage2_R_40_16 metaG | ecosystem: Environmental > Terrestrial > Soil > Vadose zone | place: USA... | reverse complement strand
CGCCTGAACAATGGAACGGGCCTCTACTATGTTGAACTGTACAATGTGCCGGAAAACGAGCTGTATCAAAGCCCGATCGTTGACAAGTCAGAACTCAACGACCCCAATATGACAGGTACGTCAGTAGCGCGGCAGGTATCAAGTGACGGTTCGACATTTTACACGCTGTACATTGATACAGACCATAACATCGCCTTCGTACATATCCTGCCGCTCGATCCAGGCTTCCCGTTTGCACGTTGCATCAACTTGCCCGTAGGAAAATCTGCTGATCTGCTGCACTATTACACACTGACCCTCTCAGCTGATGGCACAAAACTCTATGCTGCCAACGGCGCGTTAGGTGTAGCCAGTGAAATCGACTTGAATAACGCAGGCACAAGTAATATCTATAGCGACCAGGTCGTCGCTACGCAGCATTTTAATCCCAATGTCAGCAGTATTAGCAGCGACGATAAGGCTCGCGTGCTGCGCAATGGAGCAGTACTCTCGCCCGACCAGTCTACGCTCTACTTTGTTGGAGTGAATGGTATCTGGTCGGTGAACACGCTTGACCTGTCTGCGAAGCGCGGGATGTTCAAACACTTCCTGCCGCAGCAATCCTTTACCGGGATAGCGCTGAGCGCGGATAACCGAACGTTGTATGCCGTTAATCCCACGAGTGGTATTACCCTGCTCGATGCCGCCACAGGCCAACCTGAACAGGTACTCCAGGGGCCTGCCCATGCTCCCTGGGGCATAGAATGGATAGTCAACTAATGATACTCTGTTTATGAACGCCCACATTTTGATTGTCGATGACGATAGCCGCGTGACGGGTGCGTTGCGCCGCACGCTTGCCTACGAAGGTTACCAGGTCTCGGTGGCCGGGAATGGCGAACAGGCCTTAACGTTGGCTCGCACGAAGCCGCCCGACCTGGTGATTCTCGACCTTATGCTCCCTGGTATTGATGGACTCGAGGTCTGTCGCCGCCTGCGCAGCGCGGGAGATAGCATAGCCGTACTGATGCTGACAGCGCGTGACGCGGTGGTAGACCGCGTAGCGGGACTTGAAACGGGGGCGGACGATTACCTGGTCAAGCCGTTCGCCCTTGAAGAATTGCTGGCGCGTGTGAAAGCATTACTGCGCAGGCACAACCCCTCCGATATCGCCCGTGAAGTGCTGCTGTTTGAGGACCTGGAACTGGATATGGCCACCCGCCAGGCCAGACGGGGCGACCGCCGAATTGATCTCAGTACGACCGAATTTGAACTACTGGCCCTGTTCCTGCGCAACCCGCGCATCGTCTTGACGCGCTCGCTGCTGATGGATCGCATCTGGGGCAATGATTTTGAGGGAGGCCCGAACGTGCTGGAGGTCTACATCGGCCACCTGCGCAGCAAGTTAGAGCAAAACGGCGAGAAACGGCTCATACAAACCATACGCGGGGCTGGCTATGTCCTGCGTACTCCTGAATAGGAAGGAGACGTTATGTACCTTCCACTACAGCTCCGACTGACATTTTTCTACGCGCTCCTGCTGGGGCTTGCGCTCTGGTTCTTTGGCAGCGCCGTCTACACCCAGGCGGAACAACGCGCGTACCATGACCTGGATAACACCCTGAGTAGTCGAGCAACCAGCGTCAGAATTGGCAAAGACTTGTCTATAGCTCAACAATCCGGTAATCTTCCTCTTTATCTATCGAACAGCATTAACGGTCTGGGTGCCGGTGATGTTGCAATTGAGGTACTGGATAGCCAGTTACATCTGCTTGCTACGACCACCTCCACTTTCCAGGATGGATTGCAATCCAGTGTAGCGGGCTTCGACACCAGTCCCATTCCCTGGGACAAACAGGCTGCGCAATGGATAGAGGCCCATCCCAATGCCCCTGATGGATCCCCCAACAGCATCTACAGCACTATCACCTACCAGGGTCAGCACGTGCGCGTCTACACCACCATCAATAGCGGCCTCGGCCTGAATAATATCATCCAGACGGCTCGCTCAGAACAAGACATCGAGCAATCATTGAAGGACCTGCAAGCGTTGCTCTGGCGGGGCGGCGCGCTCGTGATGGTACTGGCTCTACTGGGAGGATGGCTCATCACCTGGAGCGTACTGGCGGCAGTGCAACGCATGAGCAGAACAGCGCAAAAAATCGGCGCATCCCAGGATTTCAGCCAGCGCGTACCTGAGCGATCACGGCTGGGCAAGAACGAGCTTACGCGCCTGGCAGGCACTTTTAATAGCATGCTCACCAACCTGGAAAAAGCCTATAAATACCAGCAGCGCTTTGTGGCCGATGCCTCGCACGAACTGCGCGCGCCGATCACCTCCATTCGTTGCAATCTAGATCTCCTGGCAAAGGCTCCCGACCTCGCTCCCAACGAGGTAGAAGCCGCGTTGACCGATGCGCGCGCAGAAGCAGACCGTATGGGCCGCCTGGTCAATGACCTGCTTACGCTGGCGCGCTCTGACAATACATCGCAGGTATCGATAGTTGATGGCTATAAGAAATCCCAGGCATACAGCGAAAAAGTAGACCTGGATAGCCTGTTGCTTGAAGTGTATCGACAATACCGATCAGTTGATGAGGATGGACAGGATGCGCGTAAACAGAACGGGCCGCGTATCTTCCTGCAAGATATTACGCCCGCGCAGGTATATGGAGATGCCGACAAGCTGAAGCAGGCGCTGGTAGCTCTGCTGGATAATGCTATAAAATATACTCCTTACGAAGGATCGGTTGCACTCTCTCTCAGCACTGACAATTCATCTGCGCTTTTACGGGTGAGCGATACCGGTATTGGCATTCTGGATGAGGATTTGCCGTATATTTTCGAGCGTTTCTACCGCGCAGACCCCGCGCGCACGCGCGATCGCGGCGGTAGTGGGCTAGGATTGGCCATTGCAAAGAGTATCGTCGAAGAACACGCGGGCTCGATTGAGGTTGAGAGTACGCCTGGGAAAGGGAGTACATTTTTGGTGAAGATTCCCCTGGCTTAGAACTTGCCAACATCCCTCTACGAATAACCTGCGCATTTTTTACGCAACGCCTCCAAACTGGGAACATTTCGTCATACCAGCAAAATCGCTGGTTAAGATTTCTCAATGCTCGACAGGTACTTTTATGTCAATAAATCACGGATCAATGCATGCGCACCTTTCCATTAGGGTAATATCCTTCTTGAGTTACCTGTACTCAAAATAATTCAAGATGTATCACAGTGTAACAAGGCGATTTCTGCGAGAGCTTTTGTGGATAAGCTTCACCCGAAAAGAAAGGATACGAAGTTGCAAAAAATGGTTCTACCCGGTGGATGGGACACCGATTTCATTCCCCCAGGCCCGAAAAAGAAAGCCAGGCGCATGAAGAGGCGAAACCTTATAGTAATAGTTTCCATTGCCCTATTACTTTGCCTGATAGTTACTGCCGCCTCTGCCTTTGCTCTTCTCAAGTTCAAAGGAACGCTGGTCGGCAACGCGGTCTACCACAACAACCCGAGCAACATGAACTATCAATCCCAATCAATGAATGGGAACGGGAACAATAAACCCGTTACTACGATTAACGGCCTGAATAGAATCTCAGTTGTAGGTAGCACGGCCTTTATTGTGGATGGGCATGGGAAAACAATCTCCGTTGATCCCAATCCCTATGGCGTGGTGATTGCTCCCACCAGCATGACCGCATCCACCACACCCGGTTCTCTCAAGCCGGGCGATATCCTGGTGACGAACTTTGGCGCGAATTCGACTGGAACAACGCTTGTGCGTTTCCCTGCTGGAAAAGGCCCCGGCCTGCTCTTCAACGCCATGAATAACCCCGGCACCAAAGGGCCAGCGTTCGAGGATTTCAATACGGTGACGGGCACAGACTGGGTAGCGAACTTCTCTGCAAACAATGTCCAGGTGTTCAAGCCCGATGGCACAATCAAGGCGACGATTACCAATCCGCTCTTCAATAAGCCCTGGGCGCTGGTGTCCAATCATGGTATGCACAATCCGATGGATGGAGCGACCGGCTCGTTCTTCACAACGAACACCGGCGACGCGACTATCGACCGTATCGATGTGATCCCTTCCAATAATGGGACGACCTTCCGCGTCTTCCAGATTGGTCAGCTTACTCAGATCAACGGCGGTACGAAGATCAACGCGACCTGGGTTCCGTCGCTGCAAATCGGTGGGCATCAATACTCGGATGTGCTGCTCGCGCTTGACCTGGCAAATAATCGCGTAGCCGCCTATCCAAACAGCACCACCCTCAACACGACAGCCATGCGCTCGACCTCCAAAGGTATGACCGCCTTCCAGGGCAAGCCTTTGAATATGCCCGCCGGACTGACGGTCAACCCACTCAATGGAGACCTGCTGGTGGTCAACATGAATGACAACAACCTGGTGGAACTGAACCTTTCGCAAGGCAAGGCTGTGGGTACGCGCGTGCTCGACATCGTGCCGGTCGATGCTCAATCAGGCAATGGATCCGCGTTGTTCGGCGTAGCAGCCGCAAAAGACAGCATGGGCAACCTCGAGGTCTTCTTTACGGATGACAATTTGAATACCTTGAACCTGTTGGGTATGTAGGCTGGTTTAAGGTGGTTGAGCCAGGCATTTTGAGTCTGACAACGAGTCAACTCGACAAGTTACCTAACGCGTGGTACACTCAGATGAGTTAGGTAACTCGTTTTGCCTGATGCGTCCCCTACTCAAAGGCTACACGATGACACGTACTCAAATTCCGTTGGTATCTGATGGCGGTTTACTCTTGCTCGATGGGGCAGAGAGTAGGCCGTCTCCTGTGGTTGTTGGCTCAGTTGCCTGGTATACCTGGTTGGCAGATCAGCAAAACCAATCCTTTTCGTTCAGAAACGATTTAGGCACATTTACTGCTCGGCGTGAGCGACAGCGGCAGGGCTGGTATTGGTATGCCTATCGTAAATATGAGGGGAAGTTGCATAAGGCCTATCTGGGCAAGTCGGAGACATTGACCATCGAGCATCTCCAAGCAGCAGCCGCGGTACTAACGGGCAAGAGTAACCTTGCCGGCGACCTGGAGGGGGATGCGGAGGCTGCTGTTAGAGGTGATATAGTTCCTCCGATGACCTCTGTTGCCCTCACACCATCAACCCGGCATGAGCCAGCACCGGCGGGCGCGAAAGTCCATTTCTTTAATCTCCCCATACAACTTACATCGCTCGTTGGGCGAGAGCGTGAGGCCGAGGTCGCCTGTACGCTCATACAGCGCCCAGGTGTGTACCTGCTTACACTTACAGGTCCGGGAGGCGTTGGCAAAACGCGCCTGGGTTTGAAGATGGCACACGAACTGAGAGGGAACTTTGCCAATGGCATCTGTTTCGTCTCGCTGGCTCCCCTCAGCGACCCCAACCTTGTCATGTCTGCCATTGCCCAGACGCTTGGGCTGGCTGAAAAGGTAGATCAATCCCCTCTCGAACAACTGAAAATATACCTGCAAGACAAACATATACTGCTCTTCCTCGATAATTTCGAGCAGGTGGCGGAGGCTGCTACATCCCTGGTTGAACTGTTGCAAACGTGTCCACATCTGAAGGCGCTCGTCACGAGCCGCGCTCTCTTGCATGTTCGTGGCGCATATGAGTTCTACGTACCTCCTCTGGCACTGCCTGACCTCAAAAGCCTTCCAGACAGTGAGGTCTTGTTACAAAATGAGGCGGTAGCCCTCTTCGTCCAACGAGCGCAGGCCATCAAGAATGACTTTGAGATCAACGACATCAATGCTCGCTTCATCGCGCAGGCCTGTGTACAACTGGATGGATTGCCGCTAGCCATCGAACTGGCGGCGGCACGCATCCGGCTGTTCTCCCCACAGAAACTGCTGGAGCGATTGGAGCACCGGCTCCAGGTGTTGACCGGAGGGGCAGACGACCTGCCCGAACGGCAGCAGACCTTACGCAACACCATTCAGTGGAGCTACGACTTGCTGCATGCACATGAACAGCGCATCTTTCGTCGACTCTCCCTCTTCGTAGGCGGTTGTACGCTCGAGGCCATTGAAACGATCTCACGTACCCTTGGCGATCAGACAACACAGGTCATGGACGGAGTGATGTCGCTGCTCAACAACCATTTGCTGTACCAGTACGAGCAATCAGATGGCGAATCCCGCCTGATGATGCTTGAGACGATCCATGAATATGGCCTGGAGGCTCTCGCTACGATTGGGGAGATGGAGGAAACCCAACGGGCACACCTGGCGTATTATTTGACGCTAGCAGAGACATCCGAGCCTGAACTCCGAAGTGCCCAACAGCGGGAGCGGCGGGAGCGATTGGAACGAGAGCACGAGAACCTGCGAGCGGCACTCAAATGGGCTCAGCACAACCAGGAGATTGAGTTGGGATTGCGGTTAGCGGGTGCGCTGGGGATATTTTGGTACATGCGCGGCTACCTGAGCGAGGGTCGTGCCTGGTTAGAAGAACTGCTATCGCAGGACGAAACGAGCAGCAGCGCCGTATCGACAGCTGTACGGGCAAAGGCCCTCAACAGCCTGTGTATGCTGGTAGCGGAGCAAGGTGACCATGGACGAGCCGCGCTGCTGGCTGAGGAGAGCATGGCGTTGTTCCAGAAACTGGGAGACAAACAAGGGAGAGCGACAGCCCTCAACCTGCGGGGAAACGTCGCCAAATACCAGAGTGATTATATGTCCGCGGTCGCGCTACATGAGGAGTGCCTGAGCTTGCAAAGGGAACTGGGTAATAAAAGAGGCATCGCAGTGGCACTCAATAACCTGGGAGCTATCGCAGTAGAGCAGGGTGACTACAGGCGAGCACTGGAGCTGTGCGAGGAAAGCCTGGCAATCAAGCGCGAGCTTGGCAACAAACATGGCATCGCGCAATCCCTCGTGAACCTGGGCGACATAGCTCACAAGCAGGGGGACGCTGCACGAGCGTCATTGCTCGCGGAAGAGAGTCTCCAACTCTTCCGTGAGATGGAGGATACGCGCGGGATTGCGCTTGCACTCAACAATCTAGGGGAAGTAGTACGTGATCAGGGCAATTATTCCCAGGCTGCCGAAGCGTTGGAGAAGAGCTTAGCCTTGTACCACGAACTTGGCAATAAGTGGGGTATAGCTCTCGCACTCGGCAACCTGGGTGATGTGGCACTTGAGCTGGGTGAACTCGAACGTGCGAAGGCGCTCTATAAGGAAAGCATGGCGTTGTATCGGGGGGAAAGCAACATTGTAGGGGTGATCGCGTGTCTGAACGGACTGGCAGGTGTGGCCACGGTGCAGGGCGAGCCTGTGCGGGCAGCACAGATGTGGGGAGCGGCGGAAGCGCTACGCAGCGCCGTTGGTGTGCGCATCCCGCCAGTTGAGCAGACTAACTATGAACGCCTGGTTACTGCTACGCGCGTCCGTCTCGGTGAAAAGGCCTTTGCCCACGCGTGGGCCGAGGGACATGCTATGACGCCTGAGCAAATCTTTGTCACGATAGAGCGCATTACCATGCCTGTTGCGTCGATTCCTGCTGTTCTACAAACCACTGCCCCTATGAAACCGCCGCTTTCGCCTACCTACCCCAACGACCTTACGGCACGCGAAGTCGAGGTGCTGCAACTGTTAGCGACAGGTCTGACCAGTGCTCAGATTGCGGAACAGCTCATCATCAGCCTGCTCACTGTGAATACGCATGTGCGCTCGATCTATAGCAAACTGGGCGTGACTTCACGCAGTGCTGCAACTCGCTATGCCATTGAGCATAAGCTGGTGTGAAGCCAGGTGCCCTTGTAATGCTAATGCGAGATCCCGGCTTATCTTACAGAAACTATTAGCACTGTTGCATCTATTTTATCCTCTACAAGCATCAACTCCCCACTTCTAGGTATGGCATTCAGCATACCGATGCTCCCAATAGCAATTGAGAAATACCCAGTTCTTGGGACGCACTTTCAACTTAATCAGGGTAAACTTAAAACAGAATTTCGTATGGTGATCCCTACAAAAGTATCAAAGAGGAAACAGCGTAATGGAAGAACGAATCGGTGATGCCTTCGCACTCGATGAGATGCTCACGGTCGTCGGTAGCAAATTGCTGCCAGGTGCGACAGCTCCCGACTTCTTCCTGGATTACCTTGACCTCACGGATATGACGGTCCAGTGTGCTCGAATGGCAGATGTTGCAGGTAGAATACGCCTGTTCAATGTAGTGAACTCACTCGCCAGGCCCATCTGTCACCACATAACGGTGCAGTGGGAGAAGTTACGTACTAGTCTCCCACCAGGTGCCTACATCTACACCGTCAGTATGGATCCTCCTGATGCTCAGGCTCACTGGCAGTCTATCGAGGGGATTCTTCATCAAACGCTTTCTGCCCATCGTGGCGAGCAGTTCGGGCAGGACTACGGAGTGTGGCTCAAGGAATGGGGTCTGCTCCAGCGAGCCGTCTTTGTGATTGATTGTGACAATCGCATCGTCTACAGCGAGTACGTGGCCGATCAGATGCGCTCGCCTGACTACGCGGCGGTCATGCAAGTGGTCTATCAAAAGGTCTAGTTGAAATACCAGTTAATAGGTTTTAATGAATTTTCAGATTGAGCAACCTGCTCAAAAGGAGAGAGAGATGTCGAATCGCCCCTGTCCCAAATGTAGTACCCTTGTCGCTGCGAATCAGCGTTTTTGTTCAAACTGTGGAGCGGGAATGGATGTTGCGCAACCATCCTTTCAAGCGCCTATTCCTACTGCTCCACCACCACCGAATTACCCACCATCCCCGCAAGGCAACCAGCAAATGCCCTCGTATGGACAGCCTCAGCAAAACCCGTCATATGCCCAGGCACAACCACAGCAAAATAATACGAGAGGCGCTTTTGCTGCGCTAGCAGCTCTGTTCTTGTTGAGGCGGGGGCGACGAAGGTCGGGAGGTGGGCTTTGTGGAGTAATAGCGGGGCTTCTCGTACTGGCTATACTTGTAGGCGTGGGCTTCGCAATTTTCAAATCGATTGGACCTTCCATTGGAAGGACCAATACTAGTGGTGGCCCTAATACAGGCAATGGCACGCTGACTACCCAGCCGCCAATAACAACCATACCAATCAATGGGAAGGTAATGTATGTTGGCATTGATATTACGATCATAAATGCCCAGCAATCGCTCGCTTTTCTCGACGACAACGCATCGAGCCAGGATGGTATGGTGCGCGTGAACCTGCGAGAGATTGGTTCCTCCTCGGTAGGAGGATTTGGTTGGGGTGACACCGCCCGATTGATTTTGCCGGATAAAACTATTGTTAGTCCTGTCAATGAACAACATGCGATCAATCCCGACACAGGAACGACACAAATGAACTGGTTGGATTTCCCTGTAGCCAGGAGTATCAGCCTCAACCAGCTTACCTTGCAAATAGGCCAGCCCAATCAGGCACAAGTAGTGGTTCCTTTGACGGGGAAAGCCGACCTGGCGCAGTATCAGCCAAAGACGGTCAACCCCAATGTTACAACCCAATACGCCGGGTTGACCTGGACGATAACGTCTGCAACCCTGGCATTGAGTGCCGGGTCTCAACAAGCTGATAAGGGAATGCGTTTCGTCACACTGATCTTGAAGGTGGATAATTCTTCGTCGAATGATTTTAGTGCATTTGACGGTGACTACATACGTTTAACAGCTGGTAGCGCCACCAGCTCACCAACATCCGACTCGAATTTTCCAACCGGCTTTAGTGCTAACTCAACAGGCACAACAGGAACTTTGATCTTCGCTGTGCCAGAGGGCAACACCTCATATTCATTGATGCTGTTGAATACATCGTCTACACCGTTCACCCAGGCCACGGCAGCTTTCCAGGTGGCATGATACCTATCACTCGGTTGTATAAACAACACTTGCCCTTCGCAATAAGAGCAAGTGTTGTTCGCGTTATCGTGTCATATCTCAACTGTCTTAGGGTACGCTGATGTTCTCCACCTGGGGCCTATGGTTATCCCAGCGTTATACAACTGCTACTGCGCCGTCCTCCCCCCATCAATGGCAATCACCTGCCCCGTAATATAACTCGCCCCCTCAGACGCCAGAAACAGCACAGCAGGAGCAATCTCACCAGGTTGACCGATACGCCCCATCGGCGTCGTTGCGTTATAAATACCCTCAGCTCGCTCAATGATGGCCTCGGTCATGCGGGTTCTAAACATACCTGGGGCGATAGCATTCACACGAATGCCGCGCTTGGCCCATTCTACAGCAAGCGCACGGGTCAGATTGATTACGGCAGCTTTGCTGGCATTATAGCCAACAGTGTTCAACTGGCCACCGCCGAAGCCCGCGATTGAGGCGACGTTGACGATTGCGCCTTTGTTGCGCTCCAACATGTGTCGTCCCACGACTTGAGACATGAGGAAAGTGCCGGTAATGTTGGCGTTGATGACCTGTTGCCAGCGATCCAGGGGATGGTTTTCGGCGGGTGCGCCCCATGTCAGTCCAGCATTGTTGACCAGCACATCAATCTTGCCGCACTTTTCCAGAATTTGCTGCACGGTTTGTTCAACTGAGGAGGCATCTGCAACATCGCAGGTCATGGCATAGGCGGAGATGGCGCGCTCTTTCAGGAATTTTTCGGCCTCAGTCAGCCACTGTTCACGGCGGGCGGTAATTACTACCTGGGCGCCCGCATAGCCGAAGGCGTGCGCGATTTCCAGTCCTAATCCGCGCGAGCCGCCTGTCACGACTACGACTTCACCCTTAAAATCGAAGCTTACTGTACCCATTGATGCCCTCCTATTGCAGTTTTGAGATGATCATATCACAAATCTGCGTAGTCAGGCATATGAGCTCATCAAAAGTCGACCGCGAGGGTCGCCCCCACCCTACACGAACGGATCGCTCACCCGTATAGGGTACGGGCGACCCTCGCGGTCGCCCTGGAAACGGGTCGATGAGTCGATGACCCTTAACTTGACGCTAATGAGGCGACCCTCGCGATCGCCTCATTTTACCTGGGAAGGGACTACTCTTCTTCTAAAGTGTCGTCGTCTTCTTCTTCGCCTTCGATTTCGGCGGCTTTGAAGGCGGTCATATTGCCGCGAATCTGCTCTTCGAGGGCGGAGGCAACGTCGCTGTTCTGGCGTAGAAACTCTTTGGCGTTCTCGCGTCCCTGGCCGAGACGGATCTCCCCGACGTTGAACCACGCGCCGCTCTTCTTGACCAGGCCCATCTCTAAGCCGAGGTCGATCAGGCCGCCTTCGCGTGAAATACCTTCGCTGTACATAATATCGAACTCGGCGACGCGGAATGGAGGCGCAACTTTGTTTTTGACCACGCGCACACGGGTTCGGTTGCCCATCACATCCGTACCCTGTTTGATGGTATCGGTACGACGAATATCGAGTCGGACCGAGGCATAGAATTTGAGCGCCTTGCCACCAGAAGTTACCTCTGGATTGCCGAACATTACGCCAACCTTTTCACGCAGCTGGTTGGTGAAGACAACAGCGGTATTGCTGCTGCTTATGGCTGAGGTGAGTTTACGCATGGCCTGGCTCATCAGGCGAGCTTGCAGACCCACGTGCGAGTCACCCATTTCGCCCTCGATTTCGGCACGTGGGGTCAGCGCGGCTACCGAGTCGATGACCACCACGTCGATGGCATTGCTGCGCACCAGGGCATCCACGATTTCAAGCGCCTGCTCACCGGTATCGGGCTGCGAGATCAACAGGTTAGTGGTGTCAACGCCGCAACGAGCTGCATAGGTGCGGTCAAGCGCGTGTTCGGCGTCTACAAAGGCTGCATAACCGCCTGCTCGCTGCGCGCTCGCGATAATGTGCTGGCACAGCGTGGTTTTGCCGGATGCCTCCGGGCCATAGATTTCTGTGACACGCCCGCGTGGAATACCACCGACACCCAGGGCAAGGTCCAGCGCGATTGACCCGGTCGGGATGACTTCAACATGAATTTTGGAGACATCGCCCAATTTCATTATCGCTCCTTTGCCAAAGCGACGTTCAATCTGGGTAAGCGCTTGCTCGATTGCCTTTTCACGCTCGCTTGTGGCAGCAGACACAATTGTACTGCTTCGATCCACCATAGACTTATCCTTCTTACTCATTGGCTCTCTCAATTACAGGGTTTTGGATACAGAGATTGCGCTGTTCCGCTTCCCTGCGTTCCTCCTTATTTTTTATGCTGCCAATCCCCTCAAGGGGAGGGGAATCTCCCATCGCCTCATTGTGGCAAGAAATACCAATTGTGTGGTTGCTACCACAAGGTACACAGTTCCCTGTTACTTATTCTCTGGCAGAGTCGCGAAAGCGGAAACAGGCCTCTCTCCATGCCTGTACCTGTACAATGTAGAACGAGTGTACCATAGCCACAAGTATATGTCAAGCAGTTTTTGGCATCCCACGAGGGCGCGATTCATTGCGCCCCTACAGGTCGCGCCGTCCTTCGATAGCGCGGCCAAGGGTGCCTTCGTCGGCATATTCCAGGTCACCTCCCATCGGGAGGCCGCGCGCAAGGCCGGTGACGCGCACGTTGAAAGGTTTCAGTTCCTTCTGGATGTGATTGGCGGTATATTCGCCTTCAAAATTGGGATTGGTGGCGAGAATGACCTCACGCACGTTCCCTTTGTGCACACGTTCTATAAGTTCTTCGATACGCAGATCTTTCACTCCGATGCCCTCAATAGGCGAGAGCGCTCCATGCAACACGTGGTACAAGCCCTTGTAGACACCCGTTTTGTCCAGAGCCAGTACATCGAGTGGCTCCTCGACTACGCAGATCACTTCCTGGTCCCGATTAGGGTTACTACAGATCATACAGGGATCGGTTTCGGTGATGTTGAAGCAGCGCGAGCAATAGATAATGCTCTCTTTGACGCGCATGATCGCTTCAGCCAGGCGGCGTGCCTGGTCGGTCGGGCTGCGTAGGACGAAGAATGTCAGGCGCTGCGCCGTTTTGACGCCAACACCCGGCAATTTCGAGAATTCCTCGATCAGCGCTGCCACGGGTGGTGCAATGTTACTCATACGTTAGAACATTCCTGGGATGCGCATGCCTCCTGTCAGGCTGCTGGTCATTTTCTGCTGCGCTTCCGCGACCTTGTCAAAAGCGGCTTTGGAAGCAGCCAGGACCATTACCTCGAGTTCGGCAATATCTTCCGCGTTAAAGGCTTCGGGATCGATTTTGACGGCAGTGATCTCAAACTTACCGCTCATGGTGATCGTCACTGCGCCGCCGCCAGCGGTGCCGGTAAACTGGCTTGCTTCCAGTTCTTCCTGCAATTTGACGAGTCTCTGCTGCATTTTCTGGATATCACGCATGTTCATGGTAAAAATTCGCTCCTTACTTGGGATAGATGTCGACAATTCTGGCTGTAAATGTTCGTATGATCTCCTGCACAACGGGATCACGACGAACTTTCTGCTCAAGCGTCTCTTGTGATGCTCCTTGCATATTCTCTCTCACTACGTTCGTTCTGGCAAGTGCAGGTGAATCGGATGTGGCAGGAGTATCGGCATAAAGATCAATGGGAGGCGCATTTTTCAGGGGTGGTACATTCCCATTGTCCTCAATGCTTGCGTCGTCCTGTTCAACCCGCGGTGCCGGCGATGAAGAAGGAATAGGGGACACAGGCGGCTCGCGGTATGCTGAAGGTTGTGGAGTCAATGCCGCACTGATTGAATACACAGCCGAATCCCGCGTGGGGGCTACCGATGGAGATTGATCCGGCGGTACCAGGCGCACCTGGCACGGCAGACTTAATTCCATCTCCAACGCCCACTCCAGGTCTTTATAGCGATTCTCATCCCTGACATATTTGAAGTGCGCCAACTTCTCGGCCTGGATGACTACAACAGGTTGTTCAGTGCTTCCCTCAACACCCACTACTTTATAATAGCCCAGGTAAGCCGCGAGCATGCCGCTCTTACTCTTCTGCCTGGTACGCTTCCTCACGTTTTCCCAGGCGTTGATAATCTGTTGCACTGTGAGTGATGGCTGCACTCCACTCTGTGCCACGGCCGCGTCCTGGGGAAGCGGTGAAGGCTGTATTTCTTCTTGCCTATGACGCCCCTTCTCTACCGGGGCATTATTCATCTCGGCCTGTCTCGAAGCTGTATTTCGCGGAGCTTGCATGGGTTGCGTGACACGGGTTGGTATGTCAGCCTGGGTAAGAGGAGGCGAGATGACAGGACGGGCAGCTTGAGTTTGTGTAAGAGCTACGCCGGTAGAGAGTTGACCTGCTTGCGCGCGGCGATGCACATCGATGCATTCCAGGGCTGCCAGTTCCAGGCCAAGCTGCGGGGTTCCCTGGTTCTTCTGCATAAGTTCATTCTGCGCGAAGACACGCGCGCACTCGGTCAGTTCCTCCAAAGCAAAGCGCTGCGAAAGCTGCTTGATGTCGCGCATCTCATCCTCTGTCAGATCGAGGATAGCGGCGGCATCCGCACCGGCCCTGGTCAGCATCAGGGCGCGCCAGTACTCCATGACCTGCGAGTTGACCTGGCGCAGGTCGGCGCCCGCCTCCGATAGTTCGTTAATGAGGTGCAGCACCGCGGAACTATCGAGGTCGACGATAGATGTGATAAATTTGACAATGGCGCGCGGGTCGGCCACACCCAGCATGGACTGTATCTGGGCGAGCGAGATTTCATTGCCCGCGTAAGCAATGGCCTGATCCAGCAAGCTCAAAGCGTCGCGCATACCCCCGGCGGCAGCTCGGGCGATCAGCT
>Ga0137383_10001298_pt1 | contig 14710 bp, 10 predicted proteins | sample SagtaG_19_FD_104817 | JGI IMG/M metagenome (GOLD analysis project Ga0137383, IMG submission 104817) | Vadose zone soil microbial communities from Sagehorn Ranch, Mendocino, California, USA - Sage2_R_40_16 metaG | ecosystem: Environmental > Terrestrial > Soil > Vadose zone | place: USA... | reverse complement strand
GATGCAGTTCTCCGGCTTGAGCCACGGGCAGTACATCCGGTGGTGCACGGCGGCCGAGCCGAAGTCCCACAGCACCAGCTCGCCGGTCCGTGTGTAGAGCGCGTACCGGCACAGCTTGTCCCTGGTCCACTCGCCGATCGCGACGCCGGTCAGGTACCTGATGTTGTTGTTGTCGAAGACCAGCAGCGCGCCGAGCCCGGCCGCCTCCATCGCGGCCTTGGCGCGCTTCAGGCGGTACTGGCGCAGCCGGGCGAAGTCGACCCGCTCCTCGAAGTCGACGTTCATCCGGCCCGGCGCCGGGGCGAGGGGAAGGGCGGGAACGGCGCGTTCAGACATGGCGACTCCTCTGCTGGTGCACCACAATCCAATGGCCTGTGCAGTGTGACTGTCAAGCCTTGTGGACCAGGGCGTGCAGTGTAGATTTACACCATGGCGGCTGACTTCGATCCGGGCACCGGGCTCGGGCCACGGCTGCGCCTGGTCCGGGCCGAGCGGCAGCTGTCCGTCCGGGAACTGGCCCGGCGGGTGGGATGTTCGGCCAGCCTGATCTCGCAGATCGAGCGCGGGGTGTCGGTGCCGTCGGTGGGCGTGCTGTACTCGCTGGCCTCTGAGCTGGGTAGCTCTCTCGACTACCTGTTGTTCGGGTCGGGAGCCTGGCCGGCGGCGCCCGCGGTGGCGGCGGTGGTGGTGGCGCCGCCGTCTGCCATCGTGCAGCGGGGCTGCGACCGCAGGATCATCGACCTGGCCAGTGGCGTGCGCTGGGAGCGGCTCACCCCGCAGTCCGAGGGCATGACCGACTTCCTCGAGGTGATCTACTCCCCCGGCGGCCACTCCACCGACGAGCGGCGCCCGCTGCGCCACGACGGGCGCGAGTACGGCCTGGTCATCAGCGGCACGCTGCAGGCCAACGTCGGCTTCGAGAGCTACGAGCTAGGCCCGGGCGACTCGATCGCCTTCGACTCCTCTACGCCGCACGAATACCTCAACAAAACCGGCGACTACGTGCACGCGATCTGGGTCGTCATCCACTCCGAGCCCGGCCGGGCCTGAGATTAATCATCGTGGACATTTACCCCCCGACAAGCGGGGGGTAAATGTCCACGATCTCGGGGTCAGGGGTAAGTCACCACGTCGACTGGCTTTACCGTTCCGGGATTGGTAGAAGTCACCGGGCCGCCGACGCCGTTGACGATCGAGTCGAGACCTCCGGAGCCGCTGATCCACACGCCGAAGACATCGTGGAATTGCACGCCCTGGGTGTGCGGGGCCTGGAAGGCCTCGGCGTCGTGCAACGTCGCCGAGGTCTGGATGAAGACGACGTAGCTGCCCATCCCGTAGCCCTGGAACGTCTTGACGTTCGGGGTGACCAGGAACGCGGGGTAACCGTTCTGGGTGGGGCTGGCCATCCAGGCGGACTGGCTGGGCGGGTCGTACGGCAATTCGTTCTGGAAGAAAATGTCGGTGCCGCGCTGCCCGCTCCAGATCACCTCGTTCTTCTGGTAATGCTCCACGGCCAGGCCGTAGGCGGTTACGTCGGATCCGGTGACGACGAGACCGGTGCTGGCGGTGTTCTGGGTCCAGCCCACCGCGTTGCCGTGGTCGGCGCGCCAGGCCCACACGTTGTCGATGATCGAGTTCGAGGCGTTGTCGAGCAGGCTGACGGTCGCGGACACCGGCGTGGTCTCGGCCCCGCCGATGCGGAAGTAGACATCCTGGATGAGGTCCGGGTTGCTGGCGGAGCCAGGTCCCGGGGTCCCGACCGAGAGCAGGACCGGCGAGCTGACCGGGCCGGCGTCGATGATGAGGCCGGATAGCTTCACCCCGCGGTTGGGAATGACAACCATGGCGGCGTTGCCGTGCTGAGGGACCAGAGTGGCCAGGCCCAGGCCCAGCACCACGGTGCCGGGATGGGTGACCACGATGGGCTGGTCAAGGTGGTAGACGCCGGGCGAGAGGATGAGGTTCTGGCCCCGTGCCATCGCGGCGGTCATCGCCGAAGCAGGCGTGTCCGGGCTGGCCACGAAGAACTTCGACAGCGGCACGGTCGTCCCTGGTCCCTGGCCGCTGGCCCAGGACGGCCCGGACGAACCGTGCTGGGCCGCGGGGACGAAGACGTTGTAGTTGCCGCCGGCGTCGGTGAACAGGAACGGCTCTTCCTCGGCCACCGGACTGGCGGACAGGACGGTGTTCTGCTCGCACTGGCCGGTGAAGACCGGTGCCGGCGCGCCCTGCACCCCGGAGTAGACCATGTTCCACAGGCCCTGCGGGCAGCCGGCCGCGCCGCCGATGGCACTGTTGCGCACCATGAACTGCTGGTTGCCGAAGAAGTTGAGGTTGCCGCTGACCTTGCTGTCGGCGATGAAGCCGCCGCTGGCGAAGTTGTTGTTCGCGCAGTAATCCTGGAAGACGACGCTGCCGTTGACGATGGCGCGCCTGATCGGGGCGGCCTGCGAGGCCGACCACATCTCCGCGGAGTTGGTGCAGCCCGTACCGAACGGATCCACGATCGCAGGCACGTAGGCCGGAGGCGAGCTCGGCAGGTCCACGTTGAGGGTCAGGTTGGACAGCGATCGCCAGAAGTTGTCGTCGGAGTTGCAATTCTGGGTCCCGGCGGTGCACAAGTTGTTGAACACGTCGATGGCGCCGTTGACGACCGTGTCCTGCGGCATCGCGCCCAGGCCCGCGACTTGGGTGTAGTAGCCGACCTGGAATACCAGCGGGTTGCTGGCCGACCCGTAGGTGCCGGGCCGGAACAAGACGGCGTACCGCAGGCCGTCGAACTGGCTGGCCACGGGGACCTGCTGGGCGGCGATGCTGTTGAGGTCGCTCTGGATGGTCGCCTGGCTCATCGTGTCGTTGAAGACACAGACATTAGGGCCGAACGAGGCCACGTTCGCGCCCGGGCAGATCGACGGGGCCCCAGTAGCCGCCGTGGCGACCTGGGACGGCGCGGCGGCGAATCCCGCCCCCGCGACCAGGGCGGCCGCAGCCAGAACCCGGCGCCACCGCCAGTGGGCGGTAATACCTCTGGTGATGCTGTTCATCAGTGCTACCTTTGCTCCTCAGCCCTTATTACGGGCGTCCCCCCAAGGTGTCGCGAGATTCGTTAGCCATTCCCTGGTGATTACGCGCCAAAGAGCCGCATGCCACGCTCAAGAAGGGCCAGCATGGACGACGATCAGGGACGTCGCGGCGGAAAGCGTTATGTCTTGAATTACGCAGTGACAAGGCGCCAGGGTGGCACTTTCCCGCGATATCCCGGAAACGACATCGGCTCTTAACCTAGCGGTGACGTTGTTAACACGCCATAAACATCATTGCCCGGCCATCAAAAATCCGTTAACAAGGCCGGGTCGACAATCTTTCATAGTTTGCAGGAAAGGCAGCCGCCGGGATCGCACATGGCCGGGGCGGGCGCCGCTAGCCCGCCGCGGCGCGTGCGGGCAGGTGCCGGGCCAGGCTGACCACGTGGTCACAGCGCTCGGCGACCTCGGGATCATGGGTGGCCAGCACCAGCGCGCCGCCGTCCGCCGCGACGCCGAACAGCCGGGCCAGCACGAGCTCGCGAGTGACCGGATCCTGCTCCGCGGTCGGCTCGTCGGCGATGAGCAGTTCCGGGCGCGTCGCCAGCGCCCGCGCCACCGCGACGCGCTGCTGCTGGCCTCCGGACAGCTCCTGCACCAGGTGGTCCTCATGCTCGCGCAGGCCAAGCTCGGCCAGCGTAGTGCTCGCGGCGGCCATGGCCTCTCCGGCGGGCATGCCCGCGGCACGCAGCACGATCTCCACGTTCTCCGCCACGGTCAGCAGCGACACGAGCCCGTAGCCCTGCAGCACCGCGGCGGTGCGGGCAGGCAGCGTGCCCGCAGTCACCGGGTCCCCGCCGCGCTCCACCGTTCCCGCCGCGGGAGCGGCGATCCCGGCCAGCACGGCGAGCAAGCTGGTCTTGCCTGACCCGGACGGCCCGGTGACCGCGACCCGGTCACCGGGCTGCACGGTCAGGCTGACGTGATTGAAGATCACCCGCCCGCCGCGCTCAAAGCGCAGGCCCTCGGCCTGGAGCAGGCTCACGTCTCCTCCTCGTCACCGACCGTGCCCGGGTCCACCCGGCGCAGCAGCACTCCGCGCTCGGTGCGGCTCGCGATCGCGAGCGAGCCGGGCGGGAACTCACCGAGCAGATCTGGCGGCAGCGTCACCGTGCCGTCCTTGCCGACCACAAGGAACTCACGGCCGCCGTGGCCGGCCGCGCCCACCCGGCCGTCCCTGATCGTGATCGTGCGCCCGAACGCGGCGGCGACCTCAGGGTCGTGAGTGACCGCCACGACCGTGGTGCTCAGGCTCGCGTTCGCGGCCTGGATCAGCTCGATCACATCACCTGCCGACTCCGGGTCGAGCTGGCTGGTTGGCTCGTCCGCCAGCAGCAGCCGCGGCCCGTTGGCCAGTGCCACCGCGACCCCGAGCCGCTGCTGCTCGCCACCTGAGAGCAGTCCGGCGGGCCGGCTGGCGATGCTCGCCAGACCGACGCGCTCCAGCAGGTCCGCCGTCCGGCGGCGCTTGATCCTGCGGCTGCGCCGGGTCGGCGCCTGGGCGAAGAGCACGTTTCCCGTTGCCGACTGGCTGGGCAGCAGGTTGCTGGCCGGGTTCTGCAGCAGCAGGCCGACCTCGCGCAGCCGCATGCTGGTGAGCGCCGGGGCGCTGAGCCCGGAGAGCTGGCGCCCGTCGATCTGGACCGTTCCCGCGGTGGGCTTGAGCAACCCGGCCAGGTGCCACAGCAGGGTGGTCTTCCCCGCGCCGGACGGGCCGAGCAGCGCCACCATCTCGCCCGACTCTATGGTGAGATCTACCCCCCGGAGCGCGGCAACCTCGCTGCCTGGGGTGCCATAGACGTGGACGAGGTTCTCACAGCGGACGGCTGGCGGGCCAGGGTCGGCCTGGCCGGGCGCGGCGGCCGGGCCGGCTGTGGCGCGGGTGGTCATGGCGGGGCCTCCCTGAGCAACTCTGGCCGGACCGACCGGATGAGCGCCACGGCGGCCACCGTGGCCGCAGCCACCAGCAACGCGACGATGACTATGAGCGGGACCAGGACCTGCGTGGCCGCAGGGGCGAACAGCAACGGAGGTGCCGCTGGCGGGGCGGGGAACTCCGGCAGGTTCCGCAGTACCAGGACGGCTGACCCTATTCCGGCGGCAACCCCTGTCACCACGCCGAAGCCGAGCACCGTCGCCTGCTCGATGAACACCGACGAACGCAGCGCCCGGCGCGGAACGCGCCCGACGACCATGGCCGCGTACTCATAGCGCCGCCTGCGGCCCGCCTGGTAGAGGCCGAGCACCCCGGCGCCCGCGGCCAGCAGCGCCGCGGCCACGGCGGCCGCCAGGAACAGCACGCTAGCCAGCGCCGGGCCCTGCCGCATCAGCGCCGCCTTGGCATTTGCCGCCGTGGCCACACCGTCGATCGTCACGCCAGCCGCGGCCAGTTTGGCGCGTACCGCGGCGAGCGCGCCCGGCGCGACCCACACCTGCTCGGTGACGGCGCCGTCGTAGGTGAAATAGGCCACCCGTTGCGCGTAGGCGCGGTCGACGACGATGCCCGTGGCGGGCGCGCCGGGAACGGCGGCAGCTAGCGCGATGGGCTTCACCATGAGCTGCTGTCCGTCCAGGCCAACCGCCGGGATAGCCCGGAGCCTGCTGGTGAGCTGGCTGGACACCAACGCGGGCAGCGGGCTCGGTGTGTCGCGCCGGTCGAGAGCAGGGTTGCAGGCGCTACCCGAGCTGAAGGACCAACGCAGCCCGCCGGGGCCGGCCAGGACCTGGCCCGTGGTACTCCCGCAGCCGACCTGGTTCTCGGCTGTGGCGGCCCAGCCGTCCGCGCTCGTCAGCGCCGCCGGCACGGGTACCCAGGTCCCGCCCACCTGCGCGCTAAGGCCGGTCAGCGTCACGCTGCCCTGGGTTTGGACGCGGATGCCGGTAGGGGTGTCAATGCTCACCATTGTCACCCGGCACGGGCAGGCCGTGAGCGTGGCGGAGAGCCAGCCCTTATGCAGGGCGCCGAGGCTGATCGGCGTCTGGCCTCCGTCCGGTGACCCCTGCTCGGCCACCCACAGGGTGAGCGCCGCCTCCGGCACGCTCCCTGCTTGGCTGGTGACCCGGACCCGCACCGCCGCTGACCCGGTTGGCAGCGTGACCGCCGGTGGGACCCGCGGGTCAAGTGCCGCGCCGACTGACGCGGGCGGGCGGCCGACGAAACCGGACCGCCACTGGGCCACCCGCGCGAACCGCTGCGGCTGCACGGCCAGCAGCACCGCGCCATTGTCCGTGTCGCCCGCAGAACGGTCTACGGCCGCGGCCTGGTTGCCGCCCGGATCGATGCGGTCCACGATCGTCCCGAGGTCCTGCCCGGCCGGAGCCCTCACGCTCAGCACCGCCGCGGCGCCCGTTTGCGCTGCGGCGACCCGGTCGATGTTGCGCTGATTCACCGCGAAGGCGATGATCGCGAACGTGGCCAGCGCGAACGCGGCGGCAAGGACGATCGTGGTCCTTGTCCCGCCGGGGCGGCGGGCTATGTGCCGCACGGCCAGGAACAGTCCGGTCCCGCCGCGCCGGCGGGTGATTCCGAAAGCGAGCCCGCACGCGACCGGAAGCAGCCGCGATGCGACCACCGCCGCCGCGAGCCCCAGCAGCCCGGGAACGAGCAGGCCAAGCGAGCCGGACCTCGCCGACGTTACCTGGCCCCCGATGACCAGCTCGGCCAGCCCAGCCAGCGCGCCGGTGAGCAGCACCGCGTCAAGCACCCAGCCCCGGTCCGCAGCGCCGCGGGCGGTTCGCCGCCACTGCTCAGTGACCGGGCGCGCCAGTGCTCGCCGGCCGGCGAGCACAATCGCCACGAACCCGCCGAGCGTGGCCGCCGCCGCGGCGGCGATCGCCAGGGCAGGCAGGCCGGCCTGCGTGCCGGGCCGCAGCAGGATCCGGGTCAGCCCTGCGGTAGCCGCCCAGCCCGCGAGCACGCCGACCAGCAACCCGACGGCGAGCAGCAGCACCGGCTCGGACAGGCCGAAGGCGAGGGTGCGCAGGCGGCCATGGCCCCGCAGCCTCGCCAGCGCGACCTCCCCGGCGCGCGCCTCGGCCGCGTCGGTAGCGATGAGGAACAGCAGCAGCCAGGCGAGCAGGAGCAGCTGGCAGGTGATCAGGAAGACGGGTACATCCAGCGTCTGCCAGCCGGCCGTGACCTGGCCGGTCAACTGCGGGATGGAGCTGGTCAGGCTCGCGCCCATCCCCTCGAGGGTGGGGTCGATGAGCAGGTCGTTCACGGCCGCCGTCAGGCCGGGGAGGTCGCCGGGCCGCACGCCGCCTGGCGCGAGCACGTCAAGGACCGTGGCATTACCCTGCGCGCTGCCCGGCGCGTCGGCGAAGGTGGCGGCCGACGTGAACATCGCGTCCCAGGGTGGGGGGTTCCGGAGGCACTGCGGGTTCTCGAAGATGAAGTCGGCGCACGGGCCGTTCAGCCAGTACGCGGCCCCGAGTTGCGGACCGGACGGGGCCGCGTACTCCCCGGTGACCATGAGGCGGCCATACCCGGACGAGGTGGCGATCGTGTCGCCCGGCCGGACATGGCTGAGCTGGGCGTATGAGGTGCTCACAAGCACCTGGCCTGCCCCGTGCGGGCAGAACCCCGCGGTCAGCCGCAGGTGCGTGCACGCATCGGTACGCCAGGTGAGCGGCGTGATGTGGCCGCCCGTGCTCACCTGGGCCAGGATCGATTCCACCGGAGGCTGGAAGAGCCGGTTCACGACCGCGAGTCCGCCCAGTTGTGCCGCCAGGACACTGGTCACCTGGGCACTTAGGTTGTCGGCGAGACCGGCCACCGCCCCGCTGTCATCAGCCTCCGCGGTTCGCAGGATCGGAGACTGGTCATGCAGGTTGTCCTGCAGGATGGACGCGCGCGCGGCCGCGTCGTAGGCCGGCCCGGTGGCCGCGGCCGCGGCCGCGGCCGTCGCGACGAGCAGGATGCCGAGTGAGACTCCGGCCCGCTGCCGCACCCCGCGGAACGTGCCCGCGATCAGGCTCACCGGCTCTCGCTTCCCCTCGGCGCCGTAATCGGCAGCCACGCAGCCGGCTGACCCGGCGCGGTCACGTCATGCACTCGCCCGGACGGCAGGTCGATCACCGTCCAACCGCGCTGCAGGTTGTCTGCCTGGGTGAGGCCTTTGTTGTTCACCAGCGCCGAATAGATGAGCTGCCGCCCGTCGGGCGACCACAGCAGCTGCGTGGGGTAGAGGTCATGGCGCCCGGGCAGCACGATCGTCCTGGCCGCCTTGCCCTGGCCCTGGCCCACGGCCCAAACGGTCACGCTTGACCGAGCGTTCCGGCTGACCGGGCAGAAAGCGATCTGCTGCCCGTCCGGCGACCACGACCACTGCAAAGGGTAGGTGCCTGCCGGGATCCGCATGTCCGCCACAATCTTGCCGGCCCGGGTGACCACGACTATTTCCTCTCGCGCCGGCGGGCCCGTCGCTGGCTGCGGGTTCCCCGCCGCTACGTCCAGCGCCAGCAAGCTGCCGTCGGGGCTCAGATACGCGGACAGCTGGATCGTCGTCCCTCGCGGCCAGCCCAGTGCGCTAATGAGCGCGGCGGCGGTAACGATGGTGCGCGGCGCCTGCCCCGGCCTGAGCAGCTCGATGGCCTTGTCCGGTGCTGACTGCGGACCGTTGCACTCAAACTGGGAGGATGCCGCCGACGTGCTGGCCGGCGCGGACACGAGAGCCCCGGCGGATTCCGGGTCACCGGCCGAGTCCGTGATTGTGCCGAGCGCGTGTTGCTGTCCGCCGACGGTAGGAATGAGGTGCGCGACCCAGGAGACCCAGGACTGATTCCCGGAGCTCGCGCTGTCACACTCGGTCTCGACAACGTACCTGCTGCGGTCGGCGAACGTGGCGCGCTCCCACTGGTAGCCGGCTGCCTGCGCCACGGCCGTCAGGCCCGCGCGTTCTGCCAGATTGCTGACGGACGTGGGGCCAGCCGGGCCCATGGTCACCAGCTGCCCTTCGAGGTTCACTAGGTAACGCCCGTCGCTGGAGGCGACCGGAAGGTCGCTGCCCTGCAGGGCACCGACCCACGTGAGCATCACCCGATGGCTGCCGTCCGGGGCCGCGGTACCGAGCAGGCCGCTGGGCTGGCGCTCGAACACCACCACGCCATCGCCGTCGGCGAAGCGAGCCCGGGCCGATGCGGAAGGTCGCGGCGAAGGCAAGGTCAACAGCACCACCGCGGCCACGGCCCCGGCGACCCCGCAGGCGACGGCCGGCCAGCGCAGGCTACGCCAGGACAGGCGCCTGCGAGGCTCGGGGTCAAGCGCGGGAAACGGCCGCAGCGGTCGCTTTGCCGACACCTCTGCCATGCCAACATCATGCGGGACGTCGGGAAACTTTTGGATTAAGCTTTGGCCGCATCCACATCAGGCGGCCGGCTGGAGACGATGGCGGCCATGGTGAGCTCGTCGGTGAACGGGCCGTCGACCAGCAGGCACTCGGCGCGGCGGCCTTCGACGCCGTGACTTGCGTTCTAGGCGGCGGCGTTCGGGGTCGCCGCGGGGGCTTCTTGCGGGGAAGGCGGACCGGTTCCCTCCGGGGCGCCGACGACATGGCTCGGCAGGGCCGTGGCCTGGTCGACCCAGCCGCCGATGCGGTCGACGAGTTCCTGGCTGCAGGCGGCCTCGGCGTGGCCCATGCCCGGCATGAGCCACAGCTCCTTGGGTTCCCTGGCCGCCATGTACAGCTGGCGGGCGTGCTCGGGCGGGAAGTAGTGATCCTGGTCACCGTGCACGATCAGCAGCGGGACCGGCGAGATCTGCGCCGCCGCCTCGGCCGGCGGGACCGGGGCCAGCTTCCAGCCCTCCGGGCTGATCCGGGTCTTCAGCCACCGCCGGGTGACGAACCGGCCGATCCGGTGTTCCACCGCGAAGTGCACCCGCCGCATGGATTCGGTGCCCCGGTAGTACCAGCGGCCGGGGCCGCTGACCGACACCACCGCGTCGAGCCCGCCGATCAGGCCGGCGTGCCGCAGGACGATGGAGGCGCCCATCGAGAAGCCGACCGCGGCGACCCGCCGGTAGCCGAGTTCGCGGGCCCAGGCGACCACCACGTCGAGGTCCTTGATCTCGCGGTCGCCCAGTGTGGACAGGCCGCCGGAACGCCCGTGGCCGCGGAAGTCGAAGGTGAACACGCCGGCCATCCGGTGAAACCGGTTGGCGATGCGCCAGACGTGGGGCCGCTGCCAGGACAGCGTGAAACCGTGCGCGACCACGATCGCGAGGTCCCTCGTACCCGGCAGGTGGATGGCGTCGATCGGTACGCCGTCCTCCGTGACCAGGGTCGTTGCCGTCACGACAGGTTTGGTCATGGTTCACCCCGACAGTCAGGCTACGCCGCGGTCCGGCGCCCTTTGACAGCTGTAACGACGCCGCGAGCAGTATCAATCCAGGTCCGGGCCAGATCGACGCAGGACTAGCCGACCGGGGCGCTGATGGTGAAAGCTTCGGTTATCCGCCTAGTGATCGTTAACCGTGAAGTGAATGAAGGAGCATCATGTCCGTGCTGCAGGCCCTGACCGACGCCATCCGTGACAGCTCCGTCGAGGTGATCGATCTCACGGCGCCGCTGAGCGCCGAGACGCCGATCATCCAGTTGCCCGAGCCGTTCGGGAACACCGCTCGCTTCGGGCTGACCGAGATCAGCCACTACGACGACCGCGGGCCCGCCTGGTACTGGAACGACATCGTGACCGGCGAGCACACCGGCACCCACTTCGACGCCCCGGTGCACTGGGTGACGGGCAAGGACGGTGAGGACGTGGCGCGGGTCCCGGTATCGCGGCTGATCGCCCCGGCGGTCGTGCTCGATTTCAGCGCCGAGGCGGCCGCGGATCCGGACTTCCTCCTCGAGATCGAGCACGTCAAGCAGTGGGAAGCCGAGCACGGGCCGCTGCCCGAGGGCTGGCTTCTCTACCGGACCGGCTGGGACGCACGGTCCGATGACCAGGCCGCGTTCCTCAACGCGGACGCCACCGGCCCGCACACGCCGGGGATCAGCGTGTCCTGCGCCAGGTGGCTGGCCGAGGAGTCGCCGGTGATCGGGCTCGGCACCGAGACCGTCGGCACCGACGCGGGGGCCGCGCACTCCTTCGACCCGCCGTTCCCCTGCCATTCGGCCCTGCTCGGGGCGGGCAAGTACGGCCTCACGCAGCTGCAGAACGTGGCCCGGCTGCCGGTCACCGGCGCGGTGGTGATCGCGGGCCCGCTGCCCATCGTGAGCGGTTCGGGGTCCCCGTGCCGCGCGCTGGCGCTGGTCGAGCGTTCCTGAGCATGCGGGTCGCGGAAGCCGTCGGCCGCGGGCTGGCCGGGCTCGGGGTGAACACCGTGTTCGGGGTGGTCGGCAGCGGCAACTTTCACGTCACGAACGCGCTGGTAGCCGGCGGAGCGAGGTTCGTCGCGGCCCGGCACGAGGGCGGCGCCACCGTCATGGCCGACGCCTGGGCCAGGACCACCGGGGCTCCCGGGATCGTCACGGTGCATCAGGGCCCGGGCCTGACCAACGCGATGACCGGCATCGCCGAGGCCGCCAAGAGCCGCACCCCGCTGCTGGTGCTGACGGCCGAGGCCCCGGAGATCCAGTCCAACTTCCACGTCGACGTGGCCGGGCTGGCCGCCGCCGTCGGGGCGGTCGCGATGAGGCTCTACTCCCCCGCCTCGGCGCTGGCCGACGCGCACCGCGCCTACTCCACGGCGCTCGGCCGCCGCACCGTCGTCCTGGCCCTGCCGCTGAACGTCCAGGCGGCCCAGTATCAGCCAGCACCGGGTCAGCCAGCACCGGGTCAGCCAGCACCGGGTCAGCCAGCACCGGGTCAGCCAGGCGCAGTGCCCGCGCTGAGAGGGACGTACCCGCCCGCCCCGGCCGCCGAGGCGGTCACCGCGCTGGCCGGCGTGCTGCGCGAGGCGCGGCGGCCGGTGTTCATCGCGGGCCGGGGCGCCCGGGGCCAGGCCGCCGAGCTCGAGCAACTGGCGGACGCCTGCGGTGCGCTGCTGGCCACCTCCGCGGTGGCCAAGGGGCTGTTCCGCGGCAGCCCGTGGAACCTCGACGTCAGCGGCGGGTTCGCCACGCCGCTGGCGGCCGAGCTGATCAGCGGCGCCGACGTCATCGTGGCCTGGGGCTGCGCCCTGAACATGTGGACGACGCGGCACGGCAAGCTGATCCCGCCGCAGGCCACGCTGGTTCAGGTGGACGACGACCCGGCCGCGATCGGCGCGCACCGGCCGGTGCACCTCGGCGTGACCGGGGACGTGGCCGAGACCGCCCGCGCCGTCGCCGACGCGCTCGGCGCTGAGGGCAGGCAGGGTGGCCGAAGCGGGGAAACCCGGCCCGTTCGGGATGAAAAATCACCTGGTGCGGCAGGTGTCGGCGGCGGGGAGGATGCGCGGGGCATGGCGGGGTACCGGTCAGTGGAACTTCGGGCGCGGATCGCGGACCAGGGGCGCTGGCGGGACGTGGCGTACAAGGACGAGAGCGACGGGGAGCGGATCGACCCGCGCACGCTGTCCATCGCGCTGGACGACCTGCTGCCTGCGGAGCGGACCGTGGCGGTGGACTCGGGCAACTTCATGGGCTACCCGAGCATGTACCTGTCGGTCCCCGACGAGGCCGGCTTCTGCTTCACGCAGGCGTTCCAGTCGATCGGGCTCGGCCTGGCCACGGCCATCGGGGCCGCGATCGCCCGGCCGGACCGGCTGGCCGTCGCCGCGCTCGGCGACGGCGGCGCGCTGATGGGCGTCAGCGAGCTGGAGACCGTCGCCCGGCTGGGGCTGCCGATGGTGGTGATCGTCTACGACGACGAGGCCTACGGCGCGGAGGTGCACCACTTCGGGCCGGAAGGCGACCCGCTTGACGTCGTGCGGTTCCCGCCGGCCGACATCGCCGCGATCGGCCGCGGGTTCGGGTTCGAGGGGCTGACCGTGCGCGACGCGGCAGACCTGGCCCCGGTGCGCGGCTGGCTGAACGGCCCCCGCGAGCGCCCGCTGCTCATCGACGCCAAGGTCACGTCCGCGCACGGCTCGTGGTGGCTGGAGGAGGCCTTCCGCGGGCACTGAGTTGTCCGGGCATTGAGCTAACACAGCCGATCGCGCGTCCGGGCCCCCGTGGCGGGGGGGCCCGGACGCGCGTCCGGTTCACGCTGCGGCCGCACGCAGCGCAGGCCTGGGAGCGGAGCAGGCTAGGCGTCGTCGGCCGACGACTTGGACCCCTTGACCGCCTTCTCCGGTACCTTCCCGTCTGACTCCGCTGACGATATCTCGTCCGCCATCGAGGATCCGACGCTGATCAGCTCGTCGGACGGGTACGCCTCTTCGCCGTGCACCGCCACGTCGCCGATCTCCAGCTGGTCGTCGGGGATGCGGAGGTTCATCCTGAGGACGTGCTTGATCACCATGAGGATGACGAACGTGACGACCGCGTCCCAGATGATGATCGTGAGCGCGGCTTCGGCCTGGACGAGCAGCTGATGCCCGTGCCCGTAGAACAACCCGGTGCCGGAGATCGAGGGGTTCTTGCCGAGGCCGAGGTACACGATCATGTTCGGGTCGGCCAGCAGGCCCACCAGCAGGCCGCCGGACAACCCCGCGATGCCGTGCGTGTACACGACACCGAGCGCGTCGTCGACCTTGTTGAACGGCCACACGTACTTCGGCAGGTAGGTCCAGGCCACCCAGACGATCGCGGAGCAGACCAGGCCGATCACGATGGCGCCGAGGCCGTTCACGTAGCCGGCCGCCGGGGTGATGCCGACCAGGCCGCAGATCATGCCGTTCAGGCCGCCGAGGAAGGTCGGCTTCTTCTCGCTGCTGAACGCCATGTCCATGATGATCCAGGTCATCATGGCCACCGCGGTCGCCAGGTTGGTGTTGATGACCGCGGCCGCGGCGTCCTGGCTGGCGAAGTACGGGTCACCGCCGTTGAAGCCGTTCCAGCCGAGCCACAGGAGGCCGGCGCCGACGGCGACGAACATGAGGTTGTTCGGGATGGCGCGCTCGCGGTCGCGCTTGAGCCTCGGCCCGACCACCGCGGCGGCGACGAAGCCGGACACGCCCGCGGCCAGGTGGATGACGTAACCGCCGGAGAAGTCCAGGGCGCCCTTGCCGGCCCAGTAGCCGCCGCCCCAGAGCAGGAACGCGTTCACCGCGTAGGCGAAGGTGATCCACAGCGGCACAAAGATCATCCAGACCTTGAAGCTGATCCGGCCGATCACGCTGCCGATGAACAAGATCGGGGTGATCGCCGCGAACACGAACTGGAAGTAGACCAGGGACGCCTGGGGGAACCTGAAGTTGGGCATCAGGCCGTTGAGCAACGGGATGTTCGCCTGGCCCTGTTCGGCCGCGTGGCCGAGCACGCTCCGTGGATCGCCGACGAAGGTGCTGATCAACGGAGTACCGAAGCCCATCTTGAAGGCCCAGAGCACCCAGGTGATCAGCACCAGGCAGAACGTGGTGAACACCATGAGCACGGTGTTCATGGCCCACTTCTTCTGGACGAGGCCGCCGTACAGGACGGCCAGGCCGGGGATGGACATCAGCCCGACCAGCGTGGCAGCGGTCATCTGCCAGGAGTTATCCCCTGAGCTAAGCCAGCTGGGATATGGATTCACTATGCCTCCATGGGGCAATAAGGCCT
>Ga0137383_10001288_pt1 | contig 14756 bp, 13 predicted proteins | sample SagtaG_19_FD_104817 | JGI IMG/M metagenome (GOLD analysis project Ga0137383, IMG submission 104817) | Vadose zone soil microbial communities from Sagehorn Ranch, Mendocino, California, USA - Sage2_R_40_16 metaG | ecosystem: Environmental > Terrestrial > Soil > Vadose zone | place: USA... | reverse complement strand
GCATTCGGGAGTTGGCCGGAATTCCTGCCTGATTGTTGCGCGGGTGCGACTTCCGCAGTCGCCCGGCGCGCCGTAATGTGGTCCCGATGAGAAATGTTCGCGTTGCCCTGGTTTGGGGGTCCCTCGTGATTGCAACGGGGACGAGCTGCGCCCGCAATGCGGGGTGGCGGCCGCTCTTCGACGGTCGCACGACGACCGGCTGGCGCAACTTCCGCAGCGACTCGATTGGCTCCGGATGGCAGGTGGCGGACAGCGCGTTGACGCGTGCCCAACCGGGCGCGGGAGACATTATCACGCGTGACAAGTTCAAGAACTTCGAGCTGTCGCTCGAGGGGAAGATCGCGCCGGGCGGGAACAGCGGGATCTTCTACCGCGCCAGCGAGGATGACGACGCGATCTACTGGACCGCGCCGGAGATGCAGGTGCTCGACGATGCGCATCATCCCGACGGCGCCTCGCGGCTCACCTCCGCCGGCGCCAACTACGGAATCGATTCGTCCCCGCCGGGCTTCGTGAAGCCCGCGGGCGAATGGAATCAGGTGCGCCTCGTGGTGAACGGCAACCACGTGGAGCACTGGCTCAACGGTACGAAGGTCGTCGACTACGAGCTGGGCTCCCCCGCCTGGGAGGCGAAGGTGAAGGCGAGCAAGTTCGCACCCCACGTGCACTACGGCCGCAACGTCGAGGGCTACATCGGCCTCCAGGACCACGGCGATTGGGTCGCGTACCGCAACATCAAAATCAAGGTTCTCCCGTGACCAAACAGAACAGGAAGCGCATCAGCAGGCGCCGCTTTGTCGGCGACGTCGCGACGGGCCTGTCGTTCACGATCGTACCGCGTCACGTCCTGGGTCGGGGATTCGTGGCGCCGAGCGACAAACTCAACATCGCGTGCATCGGCGTGGGCGGGATGGGCGCGAACGACGTGCGCGGCGTGGGGAAGACCGAGAATGTCTACGCGCTGTGCGACGTGGACGACCGCCAGGGGGCGCAGTCGTTCAGCGCGTTCCCGCTGGCCAAGCGGTTCAAGGACTTCCGGGTGATGCTCGACAAAGAAGGGAAGAACATCGACGCCGTCACCGTCTCGACGCCCGACCACACGCACACCGTCGCCGGCATGATGGCGATGAAGCTCGGCAAGCACACCCGCATTCAGAAGCCGCTGGCGCGGACGCTGTGGGAAGTGAAGCAGCTCGAGGACGCGGCCCGCAAGTACAAAATCGCCACACAAATGGGAAACCAGGGCCACGCCGAAGAGGGCACGCGCCTGATCCGCGAGTGGGTGGAGGCCGGCGCCATCGGCACCGTGCGCGAGATCCAGCTGTGGACCAACCGGCCGATCTGGCCCCAGGCGATCGACCGTCCCCTCGACGAGTTCTACACGCCGTCCACGCTCGACTGGGATCTGTGGCTCGGACCCGCGCCGGCGCGACCCTATCATCCGGCATACGCGCCGTTCAAGTGGCGCGGCTGGTGGGATTTCGGGACGGGCGCGCTCGGCGACATCGCCTGCCACTCGATGGACGCGTCGTTCTGGACGCTCAACCTGGGTTACCCGACCCGCATCGAAGCCGAATCGACCAAGCTGTTCAGCGAGACGGCGCCCGCGTGCTCGCGCATCACGTATTCGTTCGCGGCCAAGGGGAACCGGCCCGCGGTCCAGGTCGTGTGGCGGGACGGCAGTCTCTATCCGCCGCGCCCCGCGGAAATCACCGATCCCAACGCCTGGCCCTTCGATACGAGCGGTCAGCTGTGGATCGGGGACTCGGGGAAGCTCGTGGCGGGGATCTACGGCGAGAACCCGAAGCTTCTCGATGCGGCGAAGCAGGCCGAGATCACGGCCCACCCGGTGCCGCAGAAATACCCGCGCACCGAAGGCGTGTACGCCGAATGGATCGCGGCGTGCAAGGGCGGCACCCCGGCAGGATCGAACATCCCCGACCACTCGGGACCGCTCACCGAAATGGTGCTGCTCGGCAATCTCGCCGTCCGCACCGCGCAGCCGATCGACGTGAACCCGCAGACGGGCGACGTGGTGACGCCGGGGATCCCGGCTGAATACCTCAGGCCGCAATACAGGCAGGGTTGGGGCTGGTAGGCCTCACCCAATGCCGTGCCCCCTCTCCAGAATGGAGAGGGGGTCAGGGGGTGAGGACGGGGTGCTTGCGCACCCACACCCCCCTCCTGTATTTTTATTCACACCTATGCATAAACAACCCAATGCCGGCAACGGCCCGCTTGTCGTCCTCGCCTATTCCGGCGGGTTGGACACTTCCGCCATCGTGCCCTGGCTCCGCGAAACCTACGGTGCCAGGGTTCTCTGCTTCGCGGCCGACGTGGGGCAGGGAGGCGGCGAGCTCAAAGGACTCTCGGAGAAGGCCAAGCGCTCCGGCGCCGAGTCTTGCGTCGTCGAAGATCTGCGCGAAGAGTTCGTGCGCGACTTTGTTTTTCCGACACTTAGAGCCGGAGCCGTATACGCCCGCACCTACCTGCTCGGCACGTCGATGGCGCGGCCCCTCACCGCGGCGCGCCAGGTCGCGCTGGCGCAGCGCGTCGGCGCCCAGGCGCTCGCGCACGGCTGTACCGGCAAGGGCAACGATCAGGTCCGCTTCGAGCTGACCTACGCCGCGCTCGCGCCCGATCTCCAGGTGATCGCCCCGTGGCGCGAGTGGAAGTTCCAGAGTCGCGAAGACCTGATCGCCTACGTGCACGCCAAGGGTGTTCCCGTCCAGGCGACCGCCGAAAAGCCGTACTCGACTGACCGCAAGCTGTGGCACTGCTCGCACGAGGGCGGCATCCTCGAGGATCCGTCGCAGGAAGCGCCCGACCACATCTTCGTGATGACGAAGAACCCTCTCGAAGCCCCCGATGAGCCCGTGCTCGTCGAGATCGGCTTCGAAGAAGGCACCCCGGTCTCCGTCGATCACGTGCCCCTCGGCCCCGTCGAGCTGCTCGAAACGCTCAACGAGGTCGCGGGCGAGCACGGCGTCGGCCGGGCCGACGTCGTCGAGGACCGGCTCGTCGGGATGAAATCGCGCGGCGTCTACGAGACGCCGGGCGGGACGGTGCTCTACGCTGCCCATCGCGAGCTCGAGCAGATGGTGCTCGACCGCCGGACGCTGCGCCTCAAGGACGAGGTGGCGCTGCGCTACGCCGACTTGGTGTACGACGGCCGCTGGTGGACCCCGGAGCGCGAGGCGATCGACGCGCTCGTCACCGCGACGCAGAAGAATGTGACGGGCAGCGTCCGCCTCAAGCTCTACAAGGGCAGCATCACGGTGGCGGGACGCGAGAGCCCCAACGCGCTGTACCAGCCGTCGTACGCGACGTTCGGCAAGGACAACGTCTACAATCAGAAGGACGCCGAGGGGTTCATCCGGCTGTATGGGCTGGCGACCAGGATTGCGGCCGGATTGAACGCCGAACGGACTGATGTCCCCACCGTCTGACCTCCACCAGATGTGGGGTGGGCGCTTCGCGCTGGGACCCAGCGAAGCGCTCGACGCGCTGAACCGCAGCCTCCCCGTCGATCATCGCCTCTGGCCGCAGGACGTCGTCGCGAGCAAAGCCTGGGTGCACGCGCTCGGCCGCGTCGGCGTCGTGTCGCCCGCCGAGGAAGCGCAGCTCGAGCAGGGGCTCGACCGCGTCGCCGATCGGTTGGCCGACGGTGCCGCGGTCGGCGCACCCGACGAAGACGTACACACGCTCGTCGAGCGCCTGCTCTATGAAGAGGTCGGAGCGGTAGCCGGCAAACTGCACACCGGCCGCTCGCGTAACGACCAGGTCGCGACCGACCTGCGACTCTGGACCCTCGACGCGATCGACCAGCTCGATGCCGATCTGGCGGCTCTCGGTCGCACGCTCGTCACGAAAGCCAAGGACGGCGTCGACGCGATTCTGCCCGGCTACACCCACGGCCAGCGCGCGCAGCCGGTGCGCTGGGCCTACGTCCTGCTTGCGCACGCCTGGCCCCTCGTGCGGGATCGCCAGCGTCTCGCCGACGCCCGGCGCCGCGTCGCCGAGCTGCCGCTCGGCTCGGGTGCGCTCGCCGGTTCGGGATTCCCGGTCGATCGCGTCCTCCTCAAAGAGGCGCTCGGGTTCCGCGCCCTGTCGGCCAACGGGCTCGACGCCACGGGCGATCGCGACTTCGTCGCCGAGGTGCTCTTCGCGATCGCGCTGATCGGCACCCACCTGTCGAGGCTGGGCGCCGAGCTGATCACCTACGCCAGCGGCGAGTTCGGGTTCGTGACGCTGTCGGACGCCTTCAGCACCGGTTCGAGCCTCATGCCGCAGAAGCGCAACCCCGACGTGTTCGAGCTGGCGCGCGGCAAGGCGGGCCGTCTCCTCGGCGACCTGGTCGCCTTGCTCACGACCCTCAAGGGGATCCCAGCCGGCTACCAGAAGGACCTGCAGGAGGACAAAGCCCTCTTGTTCGACGCGTGCGACACGCTCGGCGTCGTGCTACCGGCGGTGACGGGCGCGATCGACACACTTACCGTGAACGCCGAGAAGATGGCTGCGGCGCTCGATCCCGCGATGCGCGCGACAGACCTCGCCGACCTGCTGGTCGAGGCCGGCGTTCCGTTCCGCGAGAGTCACGGCCTGGTAGGGAAGCTGGTCCGGGAGGCGGAGAAGGCCCGGGTCCCGCTCGACAAGGTGCCGGTCGCGGTCGCTGCGGCGATCCATCCCGCTCTGGGCGCAGCGGTTACGCAGCTGGGCACCTGGGAAGACAGCGTGGAGAGCCGCGCAACGGTCGGCGGGGCGTCGCGGACGTCGGTCGAGGGCCAGATTGACGAGCTACGGCGGGCGTTTACGCCGGCAGGGAGCCTGTAACCCCGTCACTTGCCGGGACTTCCCCGCTTGTGTTAGCATACTTGGCCTATGCGCTGCCTCGCGCTTAACGCTTCATTCGAGCCACTGACTATGGTGCCCGTGCGCCGGGCGCTCCGCCTCATCATCGACGGCAAGGCCGAGGTGGTGGAGGCCGAGGGTGCGCCGGTCCATAGCGAGCGCCTGGCGGTGCCGCGTCCGGCCGTGATCCGGCTGGTACGCTTCGTCCACGTCCCCCGCCGGTTCCGCCGCCAGGTCACCAACACGTTCCTGTTCGCCCGCGACAACTACCGCTGCCAGTTCTGCGGCCGCTCCCAGCTGGAGCTGCGGCAGCGGGAGTGCCTCACGCGCGATCACCTGGTGCCCCTGTCGCGCGGCGGCACGAACGCCTGGACCAACGTTCTGACCGCGTGCTCGAGCTGCAACACGCGCAAGGGCAACCTGCTGCCCGAAGAGGTGGGGATGCACCCGATGCGTATGCCCCACGAACCGCATTTCGTGCATCTCTCGTGGGCGGTCCGCCGCCTGACACGCACGCAGGCCAAATACATCCGCTTGTTCTACGGGGCGGATGTGCTGGCGACCCTCGAGGCGCTGTGAGCAAGACTCCGTGGGTCGTCGCCGGCGCCGCCGCCATCGTCCTGGCGGCGGTGTTGTTTTCCGCCCGGCCGGCGGCCGGCGGTACCCATCCGGACCCGCGTCCCGGCGTCACCGCCGAGCGGGTACTCACTGACGCCGCGATTCCGCACACGCCTGGCGCGGCTGAGGCGTACGCGGCGGCCCGCGCTGCGGCGGGCATGCTCGACGGCGTCTACTGCCACTGTGACTGCTCCAAACATGCGGGGCACCGCTCGCTCCTGACCTGCTTTGAGACGGAGCACGGGGCGTACTGCGACATCTGTATGGGTGAGGCGATGATGACGGCGCAGATGGCCGCCCGGGGGACGTCGCTGAAGGAGATTAGGGCGGCGATTGACGCTCGGTTCGGAACGTAGGGCTCCGCGCCTCCAGCCTTTGCCGCGGCAATCCCGCGATCCGCACCAGCACGCGCTGCGCCCCCCGCACCAACGCCTGCCCGAAGTTCCCCTCACCCGACACCGCCGGCCCCACGTCGCCCCGCAGCCAGCGCGACAGTTCCTCCAGATCGGTGTCGTTGAGCGTGCTCACTTCGAGCCGGCACAGAAAGTAGAAACGCCCGCTGTTGCCGGTCGGCGGGTGCAACGGAATCGTGTAGGGGATCTCGAGCGCGCGCGCCAGCTCCTCAGGCGTGGCGTAGCGCGTGGTGCTGCCGCCGGTGCGGATCAATACGAAGTCGTCGGCGAGGGGATCGTGCCGCGCCACGGCGTCCCACTGCACGTCGCGCACGAACTGATCGAACCAACTGGCGCGCACCTTCCATAGCTCGAGCCGATAGTGGAGCCGCAGTGGGAACCCCGACCGCATGAGGGCGACGAACCGCCCATCGGCAAGAAGACCGGTGCTCTGCACGCGCGGCACGTCGCTGTGCAGCATCACCGTGAGCGCCGGCGCCGGAGGGGCCGCCTGCGCCTCGGCGCCCGCGACCGCGCCCATCAGCAGGGCGCAGAGGAACAGGACCGGCTTACGCCGCACCCTAGAACCGGTGGTCGAGCCGGACCGTGAAGCGCAGTCGTTCGCCTGTCGTCACCGCCTTGGCGACGTATAAGCCGAATCCACCCCAATCCACGCCGAGTCCCAGGTCGGCAAGCCAGCTGCCGAGCGTCGGCAGCCGGCCACTCGGCAAACGCCCGGGCCCGTTGCCCACGAGCCACGCCTGGCCCGCGTCGCCGAACACGACGAGGTCGGGCCCTTCGAGGCGCAGCAGCGTTCCGCCCTCTTCGTCGCCTTCCTCACGCCCCGTCCCGAACGGCGTGTAGCTCCAGTTGAGCTTCAGGTGCCCGCGGTATTCGGCCTGGAGCGCCACGACGCGGTCGCACGCCGCCACGAGCGACCCCGCGAACGCCGCGTCGGTGATGTCGCGATCGCAGGCGCTGTGGCGGAAGCCGTACCCGGTGAGCGGGTCGGGACCCCCCAGCGATAAGCGCCGCTGCAGCGGCAAGGGATCGCCGCCCATCCAGCCGCCGGCGAGGAGGCGCAGATTCACTCGGCCCGACGGGCTCACCCGAGCGTAGCGCCGCACGTCCAGGAACAAGCGATTGAATGCGTACGAGCCGTCGGTCGGAATCGCCGCGCGCACCGCCGCCGGCACGCCGGTCTGCGGCGTCACGTCCTTGCTGCTCGAGTGCTCGAGCGTGGCGCGCACCAGCCAGCCGGAGGTGGGATCGTCGGGGTCGTTGCGCGTATCCATGGTGCCGTTGGCGCTCAGCGTGAGGTAGTGTCCCTCGTCGATGGGCGGGTTGGGACGCCACGCGTCCGAGTTGCGGAACAGCGTCCACGGATCGCGCGCGGCGACGCTCGCCTGCCAATCGCGGCGCAGCTCCAGCGCCACCGATACCTGCCGCTCGGGGTGGGCGAAGACGCGCGCCGCCCATCCCTTGTTGAGGAAGTAGTCGCGGTAGTCGCGGGCGAAGACGAACGCGCTCCAGCCGACCTCGGCGTTGCGCAGCCCCCACTCTTCCACTGGCGCCACAACGTCATAGGCTCGGAAGCCCACCCCGATGGCCTGGACCTCTCCCGAGCGCAGCTCGGTCCGCAGCATGTAGCCCAGGTCGCTGCGCTTGTCGCTCAAGTCGCCGGCGGACCGGAAGACGCCCAGCGCGTCCAGCCGGATGCGCAGGTTGTCCTGGAGTTTCCAGTCGAACAGCGGGCCGAAGACGATCGGCAATCCTTCGACCCGGTTGAACGTCCCACCCGTCGCGATCGTCAGGGACGAGCGCGTGTCGGCCGTTCCCCACGACACGCGCGCACCGGGGTTCCACAGGGCGCGGCGCCGCAGGTTCGGCGCGTAGGCGATCTCGTCTCCCTCCCCCCGCAGCCGGTACAGCAGCGGCTCGCGGTATTGCCGCAGCTCCCCCCCGATTCGGGCTTCCGCGGCGCCTTCGACCGTTCCACCGACCACAATCAGGCTCCCGGTGACCTCGGCCCCGGGCTCCAGCAACACGTCGCCGTTGATGACGACGAGCGTCCCGGTCACGCGGCCGCCGATGAGCGCGGGGCCATTGCGGATCGCGACGTCGCCGCGCCACTCGTTGCCCCGCGGCAGGCGCGTGCGACCGACGAGCCGCGTCGTCATGGGGGAGTTATAGAAATGGATGACCTCGTCGGTCACCACGCGGGGCAATTCCAGCGCCTGGAGCGTGGCGCCCGAGCTGTCGGGGTGAATGACGATCGTCGTGTCCTGAACCGTCGCCAGAACCAGGAGAAGGGCGAGCATAATCGAGCCTTGGTTGGGGCCGTGGGGCGCCTGTGCACGGGACGTGCCGCGGCCCGAGACCGCAACTGCGCGGCCGGCGGGCCGTGCCGTGTCATCCCGTCATGTTTCAATCATGTTTCGGGGCGGCTCGAGCCCGAGTCGCCGCATCCGTCGATACAGGTTGGCGCGATCCGTCGAGAGCCGACGCGCCGCCTCGGCGACGTTGCCGCGCGCCGCGGACAACGCGCGTGCGATCAGCTCGCGCTCGTACTGGTCGAGTGCCTCCGCTAACGCCACGTCCGGCGCCGAACTCGCGGCGTCGCTGCCGGCCGCCGGCGCGGCCGCCACGCGGCCGCCGTCCTGGCCGTGCGGAATGACGCGGGTCACGTCGTCGGCGGTGATCGTTTCGCCGGTGGCGAGGATCGCCAGGCGCTCCACGATGTTCGCCAGTTCGCGCACGTTGCCGGGCCAGCGGTAGGCGGCGAGGAGCTGCAAGGCCCCCGCGTCGAGCCGCACGGCGCGGCCGAGCCGCGCGGCGCAGCGGGCGGCGCAGTGGCGCACGAGCGGCGGGATGTCGTCGGGGCGCTCCCGCAGCGGAGGAATGTGAATCGGCAGGACGTTGAGCCGGAACCAGAGGTCCTCACGGAATTGGCGCTGGCCCACCGCGTGCCTCAAGTCCTTGTTGGTCGCGGCGAGCACGCGGACGTTCACCGTGAACGGCCGCTCGCCGCCCAACCGCTCGACGACGCCCGTCTCGAGCACGCGGAGCAGCTTGGCCTGCGCCTCCGCGCCCAGGTCGCCGACTTCGTCGAGGAACAGGGTGCCGCCGTCGGCCAGCTCGAACCGGCCCTGGCGCCGCTCGGTCGCGCCGGTGAAGGCGCCGCGCTCGTGCCCGAACATTTCGGACTCGACCAGGTCACGCGGGATCGCCGCACTGTTCACCGTGACGAATGGCTTCCCGGACCGCGCGCTCTGGCGATGGATCGCCGAGGCGACCAGCTCCTTGCCGGTGCCCGACTCGCCCGTGATGAGCACGCGGGATTCGGTAGGTGCGACGCGCGCGATCATGGCACGCAGGTCTTCCATCGCGGCGCTGATCCCGACGAGCGGGTCGGAGTGGCCCAGCTGCTCGTGCAGGCGGCGGTTCTCGGCGAGGGTGCGGCCCAGCTCGAGGGCGCCGCGCAGCGCCACAAGCACGCCCTCGGGCGTGAGCGGCTTCTCGAGGAACTGGAACGCGCCGAGCTTCGTCGCGCGCACGGCGTCGGCGAGGTTCGCCTTGCCGCTCATCATTACCACCGGGACGTGCGGCGCCTTTTTCTTGAGCTGCTCGAGCGTGGCCAATCCGTCGGGCCCGGGCGGCATCATCAAGTCGAGCAGCACCGCGTCGGGGGCGTCGTCCTCCACCAGCGCCAGCGCTGCCTGACCGTTGGGAGCCTCCAGCGTCTCGAACCCCTCGGATTCGAGCAGCGCGCTCACCATCTTGCGGATGTTTGCCTCGTCGTCGACGAGCAGGATGCGTGGACTCATGCTGGGGGGAAGACGATGGCGAAGGTGGCGCCGCCGCCCGGCGTCGCGGTGAGGGCGATTGTGCCGCGGTGCGCCTCGAGCGTCTGGCGCACCAGCGCCAGCCCGAGCCCCGTGCCGTCGGCCTTGGTCGTGAAGTAGGGCTCGAAGACGCGGTGCCGCAGCTCGTCGGGGATGCCCGGCCCGTGGTCGGCGATCGTGACCGCGATGCCGCGGCCGTCGCCCGTGACGGTGACGTCGATCGCGCCCTGACCCTTCATCGCCTCGGCGGCGTTGCGGAGCAGGTTGGCGAAGGCGCGCCGCAGCGGGTCGTAGTGGCCGAGCAGCGTGCGAGGCCCGCCGTTCGCCGTGAGCCGGACCTGCACCCCGTCCGGCACCCCGGTGCGGCCCAGCTCCTGGAGCAGCTCAACGAGGTCCACTTCGCTGTGTGGGCCCTCCGGCAGACGCCCGAAATCCGCGAATTCGCGGGCTAGGCGTTCGAGCCGATCGGTCTCCGCTTCGAGAACCTGCACTGCCGTCTCGGTCCGCGCATCCGCCGGTCCGAGCGTCCGCCGCATCTGATCCACGGCGATCCGCATCGACGTCAGCGGATTCTTGATCTCGTGCGCCACGCGACGCGCGACTTCCTGGAACGCGCGCAGGCGCTCCGCCTCGAGCTCCCGGTCGCGGGCCACGGCGAGTGTCTCCGCCAGGTCGCGCAACGCCTGGCGCAGCGCCTCGAACTCCGGGGCGCCGCGCGCTGTCGCCTCCCCTCCCACCGCGGGCAGCGGCTCGCGCCGGCGGATCAATTGGGTCCACCCCACCAGCTCGTCGATCGGGCGCGACAGTTGGCGCGAGAGGTGCCCGGCGACGTTCACCGACGCGTACAGTACGGCCGCGCCCAGCAGCAGGATCACGACCGCAAAGGCGGCCGTGATCAAGTCGAGGACCGTTTCGGCCTGGCGGGCGAGGCTGACCGAGTTGGATACCTGGTCCAGGTGATGGCGCAGCGCCACCCGCTCCGCCGGCGTGAGGTGCAGCGTGTCGACCGCGTCGCGCAGGATGCGCGCCGAGAGCGCGACGCGCTCGGACGATGCCCTCACCCCTGCGGTGGGGAGGAGGGTGCGCACCGACAGCACCCAGCCGGTCACGGCGAGCACCGTGGGCACCGCGGTCATGGCGACGAGGATCAGGAAGATTCGCCGCCGGAAAGGAAGCGCCATATTTCACGGCAATGTAGGGGATGGGCTTGGCTGTGACAAATCGACACATCCCAAACGGAGGTTCAGTGAAGTCCCACACTCATTACCTATGGTTCAACACGAAGCAGCGTCAGGAGATCATCGACATCACGGAAGAGGTTGCGAAGCAAGTGGAGCTGAGCAAGGTGGTCGAGGGAATCGTCCTCGTGAGCGCGATGCACATCTCGGCGTCGGTGTTCGTAAACGACCACGAATCCGGGCTGTGGCACGACATCCTTGGGTGGCTCGAGGAGATCGCGCCTTGGGATCCCGAGCGCTACCGGCACAACGAAACCGGGGAGGATAACGCCGCCGCGCACCTGCGCAGTCTGACGGTGGGGCACGAGGTGATCGTGCCCATCACCGCCGGCAAGCTCGATTTTGGCCCGTGGCAGCGAGTGTTCTACGGGGAGTGGGACGGCCGGCGCAAGAAGCGAGTGATCATCAAGGTGCTGGGGGAGTAGCAGCCACCAGCACCTTCTCGAGCGCCCCGTCGCGCAGCTGCTCCTGCAAGCGCACGACCCAATGACGATCGGTGCTGATCCACGCGATCGTTTTCGCTTTGTTCGACGGCACCTGTAGCTCGACCTTCCAGCAATCGAACGTCCCGGCCGGCACCGTCTGCGATTCGCGTCCCACGACACGCGCGTCGAGCGGAATGGGATTCGCGTCTCGCCAGGCCCAAGTGACGTAGACGCTCCCCCGCCAGCCGTCACGGATCGGTAGCGTCTGAAGGACTGGCAGCCGGTACAGATAGTGGATTAATCCGAGCCCCGGGCCCATGAAAGGCTGCAGCTGAGACCCTGTGTATCCCGCCGGCACCGACGCGAGTAGCAGCGGCCCGATCGAGCCGCTCGCTGGGAACTCAAACGCGCGCGGCGCTTCGCCCGGACGTTGCAAGCGCCGCTCGGCTACGGCGCGACGTAGTGGCCGCCACGTCTCACGGTCGACTGTGAGCGTGTCCCGCGAAACGAAATAGCGACTGCCCCACCGGTTCGCGATCTGCCACACCCCCTTCCCGCCGTAATCACCAGCGGTGATCGCGAGCGTGTCGCCGGTGATGGTGTCGGTGGTAAAGCCGTCGATGATGACGCGCGACTGAAACACCCACTGGCCGGCGCTGAGCCGGGTCCGATCCAACTCGGCCAAGGGATAGCTCGCCACGTACCGCTTGCCGCCTGGCTCCTGCGCCACGGCCTCGGATGCCCACCAGAAGGCGTTCGCTGAGGACGCGAGCCCTTCCTGGTTGTCCCGGCCGCGGGGGAAGATATTGACCGCGAGTAGCACCGCCGCCGCGATCCCTACGGCGACACGAATCCCGAATCCCCAATCAATTTGCTTGTCTCCAGTGGGGAGGATCACGCGGGTCCCCGCCGCCCGGCTTGCCACGATCCGCCCGCGGAGCTCCGAGTCAGGTTCGGGCGTCGGCAAGGCGCGCAGCAAACCGCTAAGGTCCTTGATCATGTGTCCTCCTCGAGTTGCCGTCGCATGCGACGCAGGGCGCGCAGCAGCCTCACGCGCGATGTCACGTGACTGATTCCCAGAGTTGTCGCGATCTCCGCGTGCGTGTAGCCCTCCATCTCCTTCAGGACGACCACGGCCCGCTGGTCGGCGGGCAACGCATCGAGCGCCGCGCGGAGCGCCGCGTCCTCGGATGTCCCGTGGGCGCTCGAGGCAACGCCCGCCGCGCTGTCCAGCCCGACCTCCTGGCGCCGGTGCGCCTTGCGTTGCCTCATCAGGGCGACGCGCGCCGTCACCCGCCTTAACCACGCACCGAACTGCCCGCGCTCTTCGTAGCGAGTCAGCGCCTCAGGTAGTCCCACGAACACGTCGTGCACCACGTCCTCAGCGTCCTCTCGAGTGCCGGTCAGCCGGTACGCCAGACGAAACAGACCGGCCCCGAAGGCGTCGTACAGCAGCCCCAGAGCAGCGGGGTCGCCGTTCCGGACGCCGCCGACCAAGTCGGCCGATTGTGGGTGCTCGGAGACTGGGTGGATGGCCATGCGCTATGATGCCAATGTCTTAGAGCCTCGGTTTGTTACAGCCCGTAGGGTCGCCTATAGTATTCCGCGCGCAAGTTGTTTATTATCAATGGTTCATGCATCTGGCAGATGAGTAGGCGAGGGGTCGGATTATCAGGCGGCGCCTGCGGGCCTCGGCAATGGGTCGAGGCAGCGCGCACGGGCGCGCCGCGATGAGTCCGGCGACCCTCCCCAACACCCTGCCGGCACCAACTACGGCGAGTTTCGCCACCAACAAGAGCCCGATCCGGTCCACCGGTGTGGTCGCGTTCCCCTTCGTGGGGAGCGACGCGCCCCGTGCGACGGTCGTGAGCCTGGAACCGAGTGAGAAATGACACCCCAGCAACACAATCATCTGCCGCGCCCCGTCCACAAAGAACCGCCCCCCCACGCCCCCAACGCCGCGCTGCTCATCGACTTCGATAACGTCACGATGGGCATCCGCTCCGATCTGCAATCGGAGCTCAAGCGCCTGCTCCAGTCTGAGATCATCCGCGGCAAAGTCGCGGTGCAGCGCGCCTACGCCGACTGGCGTCGCTATCCACAGTACATCGTCCCGCTCTCCGAGTCGTCGATCGACCTGATCTTCGCGCCGGCCTACGGCTCGAACAAGAAGAACGCGACCGACATCCGGCTCGCCATTGACGCGCTCGAGCTGGTCTTCACGCGGCCTGAGATCGGCACGTTCATCCTGCTCTCGGGCGACTCCGACTTCTCGTCGCTGGTCCTGAAGCTCAAGGAATACGGCAAGTACGTGATCGGCGTGGGCATCCGGGAATCGTCGAGCGATCTGCTGATTCAGAACTGCGACGAGTACTACTCGTACAACGAGCTCGCCGGCTTCACCAAGGAGAGCGAAGTGGAGTACGTCCGGCGCGATCCCTGGGAGCTGGTCGTCGAAGCGGTCAAGCAGATGACGGCGCACAACGACGTCATGCGTTCCGATCGCTTGAAGCAAGTGATGCAGGAGATCGATCCCAACTTCGACGAGAAGGACGCGGGCTTCTCGCGCTTCAGTAAGTTCGTCGTCGAAGCGGCCCACCGCGGACTCATCACGCTCACCCGGCTCGACAACGGCCAGTACGAGATCGCCCTCGGTCCGCAGGTGGTTGGCGCTCTGGCGCAGCCCGCCCTCGGCGCACTTCCCACAGCTGTCCCGGAGCGCGCGCCGCGCGAGCGGGAAGGTGGCCGCGGGCGGCGTGGTGGCCGTGGTGGACGCGGTCGCGGCGAAGACAAGCCCGCCGAACCGGCGGCCCCTGCGGCTGAGACCGAGAACAAGACCAGCTTCTCGTTCGGCAATGCGTTCGGCCTGCTGAAGCAGGCGATGGGCGGAAAGAGTCCCGACGAGGTGCCGGACAGCGTCGAGGAGATCGAGGCTCACGCTCCGCCGCCGGCTCCGGAACCGGCTGTGACTGACGAGGACGACATCCCGATGCCCGCGTCGTCGGCGCCGCCACCGCCTTACAGCGCGCCTCCGGCGTCGCCGGGGGGCATCCCGGCCCGCAGCGCGCGGTTCCGCCGCGGGTCGCGCGGGGGCCGCGTTGCGCCCCCTAAGACCGACGTCCCGAAGATCGGCGTCGTAGAGGTGGATCCGAACTTCCGCCCGCGGATCGACCTCGTGCCCCCGACCAGGCCGCCGGTCGTGCCACTGACTCCCGAGTCTCCGTCCGAGGGTCGCCGCGGAGGCGGGGAAGGTGGCCGTGGTGGTCGCGGTGGGCGTGGTGCCGGTCGTGCGCCCGGCGGCGACCGCGAAGACCGCGGTGAACGCGGTGAGCGTGGCGGTCGGAGCCGGCGCGGCGGGCGCGGTAGATCTCGCGGCGGACGGGGGGG
>Ga0137383_10001286_pt1 | contig 14757 bp, 14 predicted proteins | sample SagtaG_19_FD_104817 | JGI IMG/M metagenome (GOLD analysis project Ga0137383, IMG submission 104817) | Vadose zone soil microbial communities from Sagehorn Ranch, Mendocino, California, USA - Sage2_R_40_16 metaG | ecosystem: Environmental > Terrestrial > Soil > Vadose zone | place: USA... | reverse complement strand
TGTTCGGATGATTCAAGGCAGAAGCAGCCTTGGCTTCGCGCTGAAAGCGGCTCAGGACTTGCGGGTCTTTGGCTACTTCGTCGGACAGGAATTTCAGGGCAACAAACCGGCCGAGCTTCACATCCTCAGCCTTGTAGACAACGCCCATGCCGCCGCCACCCAGCTTCTCGATGACGCGGTAGTGCGAGATGGTTGGGCCGATCATTCGGGAGATGCCTCGCTTTCGGGTCGATTCATCTTACGGACGCTGGCTAGTCAACGAATGACGGGCTCTGGCGCGAGCGTGTCGGATCCGGAGCAATTGGCCTTGGAAGGGGGCTATTTGCGAAAGTAGCCGTACCCGACATTCTTGATTTGGGACGCTGTGCGATCACTCCCGGATTCCTGAACGCCCGTGACTCGGGAACGGACCGTTAACGGGTTCCCGCATTAGCCACAGGCTGTTAACAAGCTTAAAATTATGAAACGCACGCGATCAACAATCAACCCTCAACTCATCCACGTAAGATATAAGAAAAAAGGAGAATCTCAATGCCATACGTGAATGTCGGGAAAGAAAACTCCACAGACATCGAACTTTACTACGAAGATCATGGTGCGGGTGACGCGGTGGTGCTCATCCACGGATATCCACTGAGCGGTGCTTCCTGGGAGAAGCAGATTCCGGTGCTTCTGGCTACCGGTCACCGTGTCGTCACCTATGACCGCAGGGGGTTCGGCAAGTCCAGCCAGCCAACAGCGGGCTACAACTACGACACCTTTGCCGAGGATCTGCACAAGCTCGTGACACACCTCAAATTACGTGATTTCGCTCTCGTCGGTTTCTCGATGGGTGGAGGTGAAGTGGCGCGCTACTTGGGCAAATACGGATCGAAGGGGGTAAGCAAAGCGGTGTTCATCTCGTCGGTTCCGCCGTTCCTGCTCAAGACGCCGGACAATCCGGAGGGCGTGGATGGCGCTGTCTTCGATGGCATCCAGAAAGCCATCGTTGCAGATCGCTACGCGTTCTTCACCGAGTTTTTCAAGAATTTCTACAACACAGACCTCCTTTTGGCTAAGCGCGTCAGCGAACAGGCGGTGCAGGCTAGCTGGAACCTTGCAGCAGGCGCCTCCGCCACGGCAAGTCTTGCTTGTGTGCCAACCTGGCATGAAGATTTCCGCGAGGATCTCAAGCGCGTCGACGTACCCACCCTGGTCATTCACGGGGACGCAGACCGGATTGTGCCGATTACCGCATCGGGACAGCGGACGGCCAAGCTCATCAAGGGAACCCGGCTGTTTGTGCTGAAGGATGGGCCGCACTGCATAACTTGGACGCATGCGGACGAAGTGAATCGTGAATTGGTGGAATTCCTGGGAAAAGGTATTGCGAAGCATGCAGCCTCAACCACCAGAACGGAAGCCGTCGCGTAACCGACCGTTTTTCAAATCGTCACTTCACCGGAGGGTGCCGTCTAGGAACGGCACCCATCTTGCGCCAGAGAATCTCGGACATATACACCGCGAACCGCTAAGTTCAAACCGGTTTTGCGAAGCCAAGGACGAGGTTCTGGGAGGAGGGTCGGCAACCCCTCCATAACCGATTGTGTGCGGTTTGCCCCTGACTCGCTCGTAACCCGCCAAAGCGGCCAGCGGCACTGCAACTATCTGACCCTAATCCAATATATATTGAATAGGATCAGGAAAGATAATCAATGGGTGACTCCGTAACGGAAAGCCTGATCCTAGATCTTCTTGAGTGGCTGACAAAACGCGATCGAAGCTACGAAGAAGTGATGGATGCATGGCGTACGTCGTGCCCCAGACTGCCGGTTTGGGAGGATGCGAATGATCGCGGACTTGTCATGAAAGAGCAAGTGCAAGGACGCTGCATTGTTAGGATTACATCATTAGGGTTTGCCTTCCTTGAGCAAAGCAGGCTTCGAAAGCCTGAAGCGACCCGCACAGTCTGACTGACAGGAAGATTGCGATACCGGACGATTACCGATAGGTTGCCTCCACGGCAAATCTAAGGAACAGTCAGTCTATCCGTGACCTAGCGATCGGTTCGCGGGCGTGTGGTCGGCAAACCTGACATTGGGACTTCAGGGTTGCCCGTGATCCAGGCGCCGTCCCGAGTGGCAGATAACAAGGCTCGAGGAAGGTCACCCTCCCGACAACTTCTCAAACCAGGAACGATTTGATGAACTCTTTTGTGCCAGACGGCCCTGTCATTCGTAGGGTAACGGGCCCCATCCCCCGATCGGCCGCTAGCTCAAACCTCAGGAAAGGACAGCACTCTCGCTCTGCCACTATCAATTCGGCTGCTAGTGAAATCCATCTCTTGTCACCGGGGATTCGGAACAGGAACCGTCAGAGACTTCCCCAGTCGTGACGAGAGCAGACTTGAACTGAGCAAGAAGGGTTGCTTCTCGATTGCGCATCTCTTCGTCGGACAAGCAACACGCTACGGGGATTTCGTCATCCATACCATTACCTTTCCGTTAGATTCTGAATCAGCCACCAGCGTCGCACTGCAACCCCAGCCCAGATGAACTCAACAACTCCGAACGGCCAAGCTCCTTGCAGGAAGCCATATGCGGATCCTAGCAAGCACGAAGAGGCGAATGCCAAAATGAACCACGGACTACGCTTCTCCAATGCATAGAAAACCAGCATTGCGGTCACCGCGAACAGACCGAAAATTGTGAGTGGAGCCACCTAGTTTAATTTCCAACTTTCAGGTTCATCCATGCTAATCGCAGCACGTCTTACCCGTCATTGCCTCTACCCCCTCATTCGCAATAAGAGGAACCACGATGAGGGCAGCAGTTGGGTCAGCCCACCGCCATCCTGGACCCGCGTTAAGAAGTAGTCCGATCAAGAGAATGCGCGGACAAGTAGGCGCAGAAATCAGCCTGTTTGGCATCGGCGTGCATAGCCGCGTTTCCGAGTTCCTTGGCCACCTTCTTCTTTGCCCGAGAGAGAAGTGGCATCGCGATGAGGGAAACACAGGCCAAGAGAATTCCGGGAACGCTGTGCTCAGGAGCTTTTCTGCTCACGTGATCGGAAATGGACTCATAACCGACGTAAACAGCCAGTGCCAAGAAGCACAGCCCTACGATCCTCAGACTGAGCTTCTCATTTCGTTCGCGCGTCTGAACGTCTGCGTCAACGGTCATCCGCCAAAGCAGCACGAGCCGGACGTGACCTCGATAAAGCTATCAATGTCGAAACCCACCAGAGCGATGCTGCCCGAAAATACGCCCGCGACTACCCCGACCAGCCCCTCCAAACTGTTCCACGCGATCGTGAAATGCTCCAAGTGTTTTCCGCGTCAGGCAATAGCTTGGCGATTCATCGTCAGCGACTGCCGCTCATAGCTGACAGCCGTTGACGAACATCAGCCGCTACATCTAGAACCGCGCCGCCGAAGAACGCAGGCGCGGCACCCCAGTGGATATCTCCTGGGTAAAGTGCAGCGACATCCCAGACAATGCCATTGCGCTGACAACAGATTTGGGAGCTGGAAAGCTGTTGCTGCAGTTCTTTGGCAACGAGATGGTATTTGTCCCAGAACTGCACAGCTCGTGGGTCTGAGATGCGTGATTGCACTCTCCCTCTTGGTGGTGACCAGTCAGTGGGCAGCATCGGTTCCCATACGACAAGAATGCGGAGTCGTGCCGACGGATTCTGCTTCAATAGTTCTTCGATCGCGGAGGACCCCCGCAAACAGTAAGCTCAAGTTGGTGAGAGCAGCAATACCAAGCGATTGCGATCAGCGGCATCGTTGAACTCCCGTTTAAACTGGTCGAGATTGTTGGCAGTAAGCGATGTGAGCGGTGGCTGGCCATTCGGTGGTGCACCCCAGAAGTACCAGAACACTAGGCACGCCAGAGCGGCCACGATAAACAAGGGCACGTATTTCATCTTCGCACGCATACAATCACCAGCCTGCTACCAAGCTCGCGATGACTTGTGGGAAAAGAACAATCAGGAGAACTAGCGCAGCAGCGATCCAGAACAGCGCGATACTGAATGGGCTGCCCTTTCTGCATTGCTTGCGGCCACGATACAGCTGCAGAAATCCGACAACCAAGAGGCCGAGAGCTCCGACGAGTAGCCAAGGTCGCGCCGCCTGCAATCTGACACTTGCTCCTGCCAATCCAACTGCCCCGAGAAAGCCGAAAGGCAAGCAACAAGCGAGAGTCGAAAGAGCAGCGATAACTGCTGCGACGGGAGTTGCTCGTTCGGCGACTCTCATGCGCCTTCACTTTCCTTCGCCCTTAATAGAGCCACCCGAAGCATTGCCTCTGATGGAATACCGTTGCTTATTCGCGTATAAGCGACAAGCGAGGCCGCGTGTTTTCGTCTCGTTCTCGATGCGTTCGATGGCGGCATACCGCCCGCGCCCAGCGGCGATTGAATTTCATACGGTCCGAGTTTGGTGCCGGGAGTAAGGGCCATCCGTGCGCCATTATATATATTCCCCGATAACTGCCTTGCACCTGATCCCTGTGCTTCCGGGAGGGTCGGCAACCCTTCCCTTGCCGGGATTGGGGAAGGATTGCTCGTTAACCGGGCACAATACCGAGCGGCTCTGCTGCGATGATCGACTTCGACGCCGCCCGGTAATCGGAGGGCTCGTGAGAAGCCAAATATAATCGTATCGGTATACGTGTCGTTGGGAATTTTCCGAAATGCAGACGCTTGTCGCACTAACACGCAGAGTGTCTCCACGAATTGCCGAATGCGAGCTTACGTTCATCAATCGGCAAGCCATCGACTATCCGCGAGCCGTTCAACAGCACAGCCAATATCAGCAGCTTTTGCGCAACCTGGGAGCAAAGGTCATTGAGCTGCCGAGCGATGACCAGTGTCCTGATTGCTGTTTTCTTGAAGACCCCGAACTGGTTCTGGATGAGGTAGCGGTCATAACCCGTCCTGGAAGTGAAGCTCGTCGTCGCGAAGTGGACGGCGTCGCGCCAACCATCATGAAGTATCGGAACGTGGTGCGGATCGATTCACCGGGAATGCTGGAGGCCGGAGACGTCCTCCGCATGGGCCGTAATCTCCTGGTCGGGGTCTCAACCCGGACAAACCAGCAAGGGATTGAGATGCTACGAACGGCACTCAAGGCTTATGGATACGAAGTGGTCGCGATTCCCATGAAAGGAGCTCTACACCTGAAGAGTGTCTGTACAGCGCTGGATGATCACACCGTGCTCGCCGACCCAAGGCACTTTGATGCAGGCGAATTGTCTGAATACAAACTGATTGAGGTGCCGGCCGCAGAATCGATGGCGGCCAATGTGTTGCGGATCAACGCCGCGGTTTGTATCCACGCCGGATTTCATCAAACTGTCGACCTCTTACGAGCCAAGGGGTTCGACATCCGGACGCTAGACATCTCGGAGTTTCTCAAAGCAGAAGCTGGACTCACCTGCATGAGCATCCCTTTTTATGCGTCCAGCACTTAAGTGATTTGAGGGGCAGCTCGCAGTTTGCGGCGGCCAGTGAAGAAAAAGAAGGATCCCAGTGCTAAGAAGAAGAGGCTGCCGGAGAACATTTTGAGTTCGAATAACGGCACCGACCTCACTTGCTTTGAAGGCACAAAAACCACAGCTATCGCCAGCAGGGCAGTGAACAGGCCCACCGACCCAATGGTTCGCAGAGTGAAGTTACTGAAGCGGCCGGGTGGACGAAATGGCGCCTTCTTATCGCTTGTCAGCATAAGGATTGCCGCGAAGATATAAACATACGGCACCAGATTGAGAACCGCAGAAAGGTCCAGCATGGTGACGAAAGCTTCTTTGACCGCGGCCCCAGCGAAACTCATCGCCAGGAAAAGCGCGCACACTGTGCTCTGCGCGATCAGCGCCACGTGTGGTGTTTTATAGCGCGGATGTATTTTCCCCAGCGCAGGTGGAAGATAACGATCAAGGCCGAATACATAAGGAAGACGTGCGCAGCCGGTCAGCCAGGCCGATGCAATCCCAATTATCGACGTGCTCAAGATAATGGCCAACGCGGGCAGAATCCAAGGCAGGCCGACTTGCCGGCTCATTTGGGAGATTGCCTCGATGAAGCCCTGCACGACTCCGATTTGGGCGGCGGGAATGGCCATGAGCAAAGCGGCCGTCGTGGCTATATAGAGCAGTCCACAAGCGACACCGCTCAAGGCAATGGCGCCAGGCAGTGTGCGCTCAGGATTGCGAATCTCGTCGCCCATGACCGAGGCCAATTCCAGACCGATCAGCGAGAAGCACATGGCGCCGAAGGCTGAGACGGTCGTCCAGTCCAGATGCAAATGGATGAGATCGGACGGATGCAGGCTGGCGCCGTGCGTGCGGAAGGTCGACGCGCTCATCCCAATGAGCACCGCGCTGGCCAGGAGTGTCCCTATTCCGCCGAGATTATTCACCCACTTAGCCACTCCAACGCCGACAACGTTGACCGCGGTTATCAGGAACAGGGCGAAGAGGACAGCGAGAAAAGCGACGAAGGGGTTATCTATCAGCATTCGCGCTCGCGGTCCCCCAATATACAAACCGATCCCCAGCAGGTAGAGCAGCACGAAGGGAATATAGAAAACATTGGTCGTCAAGTAAGCCCAGCCGGCGATGAACCCGTGAAAATCGCCGAAGATTTCCTTGCTCCACAAATAGAGGCCGCCTTCGCCCGGATACCTGTGAGACAGCTCAATGATGGCAATGCCCTGCGGCAGGAAAAAACATAGCAACGCGGCCAGCCAGAGCCACAGGGCCACAGGTCCGCTGGTTGCAATTGAGGAGACGGTGTTGAGGTTGAGAACGGCGACGACGAACAACAGCGCTAAATCCCATCGGCCCAACTCGCGGCGCAGAGCGTTGGTGGGACTGGCATTGACGGGCCAGCCAGAACTGTCGTTCAGTGTTGGTGGGTGCTTCGAGACTTGCGGCATATGTTGCCCGAGACCGGGTCGGTACTAGGGAACACGCTTGTATTCTACTTCCGGATCGTCAAACCTTCCCTAACAGGATTACGGAAGGTTTGCCCGTCAGAACGCGCGCCCCAATCTCTGTTCCGCTCCACACTGCTCACCAAGGGCGCGCCTCCGAAAAAGCACTAGCGTCATCCAGCCGTAATCGGCGACAGGTGCCAACGGAGCTTCCAATTTCCCGCATTTTGACTTCGAGCCTGCGTTGGCGGATAGCGGAGACCAGGACAGGAACCGAGAAAGCATCCTTGCCGTCACATTCTCGCGCTGCGAGTTCTGCTAATCTCAACATTATTCACTGAAACTGCGGTTCACTCCAAGATAGAGAGCATTTGTCCCATCTATGGTCAAATCTCCAATCACCGCGCGCAGTCAGGATTTTGCTACTTGGTACCAAGATGTTGTTTTACAAGGCGACATGGCCGAGCCCGCGGAAATCGTCAAGGGCTGCATGGTCATCAAGGCCAACGGCTACGCTGTCTGGGAGTTGTTGCAGCGCGAGCTTGACGGCCGCTTCAAAGCCACGGGTCACCAGAACATGTATTTTCCTCTGCTGATTCCGCAAAGCTTTCTACATAAGGAGGCGGAACACGTCGAAGGCTTTTCGCCTGAATTGGCAGTAGTAACGCTGGCCGGCGGCAAGCAACTGGACGAGCCCTATGTGATTCGGCCGACGTCGGAGACGATCATCGGCCACTTCTTCGCCAAATGGATCAAGAGCTGGCGCGATCTGCCAGTGCTGGTAAACCAGTGGGCCAACATCATTCGATGGGAGCTGCGCACGCGCATGTTTCTGCGGACGACAGAATTTCTCTGGCAGGAAGGCCACACCGCGCACTCCAATCACGACGAGGCTGTGAAGGAAGTGCGGCGCATGCTGGACGTGTACGCCGAGGTGGCCGAGGACGTAATGGCGGTGCCTGTTATCAAGGGCGTGAAGACCCAATCGGAGAAGTTCGCCGGGGCGCTGCAAAGTTATTGCATCGAAGCCATGATGCAGAACGGCTTCGCGTTGCAGGCTGGCACCAGCCACGACCTCGGACAGAACTTCGGCAAAGCGTTCGACGTTCAGTTCCAGAACAAGGAAGGCCAGCTCGACTATGTCTGGCAGACCAGTTGGGGCGTGAGCACGCGCCTGATCGGTGGGCTGATCATGAGCCACTCCGACGATAGGGGTCTAGTGTTGCCGCCGAAGCTTGCGCCTACGAAGGCCGTGATCGTTCCGATCTATGGCAAGGGCGGCGAGAAGGATCGCGTACTCGAAGCTGCGCATCGCATCGCAAAAGAGGTTGGGGCAAAGGTGGACGACCGCGAAGGCCAGACTCCTGGCGCGAAGTTCTTCCATTGGGAGCGTCGTGGCGTGCCGGTTGTACTCGAATTCGGACCACGCGATCTGGCATCAGGCAGTATCGTACTCAAGCGGCGCGACACCGGTGGCAAGCAGCCGATGCCACAAGCCGAACTCGCGGAGAAGCTGCCTGCGCTTCTAGGTGAAATGCAAAAGAACATGTTTGACGCCGCGAAGCAGCGATTAAGAACGAATACGGTGCTGGCCAACTCGATCGGCGAAGTGGAGTCGATCCTCAATGATGTCACGGCCGAAAAAGGTGGCGGCAAGTTCGTCATGGCGCATGTGAAGGATGATCCGCGCTGCGACCTGCGCGTGAAAGAGTTCAAAGCCACGATCCGCTGTATTCCCCTGGTGGATGAATGTGACGGTCCGGGCAAGTGCATCGTCACCGGTGAACAGGTCGACCGGCGTGCGGTGATCGCGAAGTCGTATTAACCACAAACGATACGGCAGTTGGGGATTTTGCTCCGGGCGTATAGTCGGCATAACCCTTACCTAATCGGATAAAGTAAGGTTTGCTCGTACTCGTCATTCGAATCAGCCTGCGGTATTACCGTTCCCACCAGAATCTGCGGTGTTCGAAATCAAACGCGATCTTCCAGAACTGAGCTCCCCTAACCCCCAAAACGCCGTCAAAATTGTCTCCGTCATCCTTCCGGTCATCTGCAACGAAGGCAATTTGGGCGCCAATTGTTTCTTTGCCCAAATACACCTCGGAAATCCGCACTCTCTTGCGCTGAAATGTTCCACCAGCGTCGGTGACCTTTTCGCTCCCAAGCTCCTGAAAGCCGCTGGAGTCTGGCATTCGACTTTGAAAAAGCATCAGATCCGGGCCTCCCGAATCGACGACCAGGCGCAGTTGTCGAGTTTGAAATTCCATTCGAATGGTGACGACAGGTACATCGGTCTCAAATGGGGCAGAGAAAGTCAGATCCTCGATGGGGCCGAAGAGCATTTCCTTGGTTCTATAGTTGATCGTAAAACTGCTTCTCCTGAGGACATCCAGACCGACAATCCCGTCCACCTTGTAGCTGACGGCCTTCTGTAAGAACGAGAGGTCTTCGGTCAGAACTGGAAGGGACTCAGCATGAAGCGGGCCAAGAAATAACGAAGGCAGAACGATGAGCCGCGTCGGGACACTCTTATTCGACCGGGTCACTCTGCTAGGTTGTTCAGCCAGCCCAAGACGGTGCGCGATTTTCTGGTCAATGACACTTGGGTAAGCCCCTGTGTCCACCAGGAAATTTAGGTTTGGGATATTGCCAATAGATCCTTCAACAACCACCAGGTAGCCCCAGTACAGCCGAATCGGGATCTTGACGGGGACGTGAACCATCGATTCGGTCTCGGGCACTGCAGAATCAGCAGAAGCGATATTCAATTGAGACCAACTGGGGCACACGTGTGAGAGTGTCAGGACTACCAGCAAACAACTGGAGAAAAGCGGACGATTCATGGCGTTCACCTCTGAGGTTTTTCGCGGTGACGCCAACACTCAATGACAGGTTCGAGTACCTCAATGGACGCTTCCTACATTGCCCATTCATTTGTTCTTTGTTTCTAAGTTGTGGCTGGTAAGCGGTTTGGATGAAACACCTGTACAGGTCTGGTGGTTGGAGAAGCTGATCAATAGTGCTAGAGTTCGAGTTCACAGGCTGGTGTTCCCCATGGACGAGCTCGTTCTCCGCGGATTGTTCGTTTCGGAATGTTCGAAATGGACTTACAGAGTGGGGAACTGCACAGGAATGGAGTAAAGGTGCCTTTGCAGGGCCAGCCGTTTCAAGTCTGCGCCCTCCTGCTGGAACACTCGGGCGAGGTGGTCACTCGGGAAGAGCTCCGCCAGCATGTCTGGCCCAAAGACACCTTCGTGGATTTTGACCAGGCGCTGAATACGGCAATTACCAAGATCCGACTTGCGCTGGGAGACGACGCCGATAATCCAAGGTTTGTGGCAACCCTGCCGCGCCGCGGCTATCGTTTCATCGCCCCGGTGGAAAAGCCGGCTTCGCGAGCACCCTCGCCCGGTGCACCGAAAAGGCGCTTTGAGAGACTTAGGGCGAGATGGACTTTGATAGGTGTCGGGGCCGCGCTCTTTGCCCTGCTTTCGGGAATTGGAATCTGGTGGTTTGCGCGAAACCGTGCAGAAGAGCCTTTGCCTCCAGTTGGCGTGGAGCCCCTAGCTGGTCTGCCCGGTTTTGAAAGCCATCCGGCTTTTTCGCCCGACGGGAACCAGGTCGCCTTTGCTCTCCATGGCAAGGACAATTCCGGGATTTACACGACCACGGTCGGAGGTGAGAAGGCGCTGCGCCTAACTAGCAATTCGGGCGACTGCTGTCCACGGTGGTCACCGGATGGTCGACATGTTGCCTTCTCCCGCTCCGCTCGCGAGGGAGTTGATATTTATGTGATCCCATCTCTAGGTGGCACTGAGCACCGTTTATTGCCATCGCCGCCGGAAGAGCATCGGATCGCTAAAGTTCCCGGCTGGCGCTTCAGTGGTCGGTGCCTCGATTGGTCGCCCAATGGCAAAGTTGTAGCGTTTTCGGACAGCCAGCCCGACAAAATCCACGCTTGGATTTCTTTGCTTTCCGTGGTCGATTCCACCACACGACGGCTCACGTCACCGTCAAGTCAGAACCTCGATTATGGTCCTGCTTTCTCGCCCGACGGCTCATCCGTAGCTTTCGTCCGAGGGATTGTTGCCGGTGTCGTGGAAGACCTGTATGTCGTACCCACCGCTGGTGGTGCCCCAAAGCGGTGACCTTCGACAACGCCTGGATACTTGGTCCTCCGACTTGGACTCCGGACGGTCGTGACGTCGTTTTCTCCTCCATGCGTGGAGGTCTCGCGAGTCTGTGGCGCGTATCCGCTTCCGGAGGAACACCACGGCGGGTTCCAGGTGTCGGCGTGATCGCGGCATTTCCTTCCATTTCTCCAAAAGGTAATCAGCTCGTTTACCAGCAGATGGACTTTAAGAACAACTTTTGGCGGCTGAATCTGAAGGACGAAAAACATCGTCAAGGACCGCCCACGCTGGTCATATCAGAGAAAGCTCAGAATCCAGGGCGGGCGCAGTTTTCTCCCGATGGCAAAAGGATTGCGTTCGAATCGGATCGCTTGGGGTATTCGGAGACTTGGGCCTGCAATAATGACGGATCCAATTGTGGGCAATTGACTTCATTACGTGGTACCGCCGGAGCCGTACGTTGGTCGCCGGACGGACGGTACATTGCCTTCGAGTTTCGTCCCAAAGAACACAGCGAACTATATCTTCTCGAGATTGGCGGCGGCGTGCCGCGATTGCTAGCTACATTACCGGGAGCAGATAACGGCGGCCCCAATTGGTCGCGAGATGGAAAGTGGATATATTTCTATTCCGACCGAGGTGGCGGACCGTTTCAATTATAGAAGATGCAACTCACCGGGGGCCCCCCGGTCCAGATAACCAAGAACGGCGGTGTCTTTGGAGCGGAATCAGCCGACGGACGATTTCTCTACTATTCGAAGTTTGACGCCCCGGGTATATGGAAGATGCCACTGAACGGCGGAGATGAAATTCACGTCTTAGATCAGCCTCCCGGGGAAAAGTGGTGGAACTGGGCACTTGCTCGAAACGGGATTTATTTCCTCGGTTCGAGTGGCCGGACCGGTGCAATGGTTAGATTTTTTGATTTTGCAACAGGCCAAGCGACGACCATTTCGACCACGGACAGAGGACCAGGAAACGGATTAGCAATAACGACCGACGGTCGATCAATTCTCTACCATGACAACGAGTTGGCGGAATCTAGCATCATGTGGGTGAAAAACTTCCGCTGACATCGAATGGAACGGAGCGGTGTGACCACTCTGGAGTTCTCCCAGTCTAATTGCCTGACGATTGTCGAGCCAATGGTCGGCAACCCTTCCCTTACCGGATTATCACCCGCCCATAATCGACGGCTAACGCGAATGCAGCTTCCCGCAAACCGACCATTGGGATCGAGTTTTACGAGAAGGCGCTCTTCATCAACTGACTCACCGACAAGGGGGAGAGCAGCGTCACAAGCCCGGCATTCTTACCCATAGCGCCGTTTTGGGGAAGGACTTACCGATTGTTGATTTCGCTAGAGTGGGTCACTGCAGACAGAAGAAGCCAGCGTTTCTGATAGGATTTCTGGGCGTCTGCACTATGCTTTTTGCCGCCGCAGCGCAACCGGCGAAGCTTGGGATCATCCCCAATACTTCGATCACAATGCGCTTTACCATGTTCTCAAGGCCATCGCATTGTTCATGGTTTTCCTCGCATCACGAGAAACTCGCAAGTCAGGGGAGTTTATCAATTGATCAATCGACGGGAGCTCCTCGCCGGATCGGCAGCTTTCTACCTCACTTCGCAATTGGCTTTCGGCGCTGTGGACGATTTCCAAGTAGTGAATGACATCCACTCGCAACTCAATCGCACTCGGGTTGACCGCATCCTCAGGCCTAAGAACGTCAAAGAACTCCAGGCGGCGGTGCTTACAGCAAAAAGTGCCAAGAAGCCATTGTCTATAGCGGGCGGGCGCCATGCTATGGGAGGCCAGCAGTTTGGCACCGACATGATCCTGGTCGACATGACGGGGCTCGACCAGATCGTCAGCTTCGATCCGCAGCGGGGCTTGGTAGAAGTGCAAGCGGGAGCATTTTGGCCCGAATTTACAACTGCTTACCTTCGGCGCCAGCAAGGTGCGTCGCAGCAGTGGGGTTTCGCCCAGAAACAGACGGGTGCCGACAACATCAGCATCGGGGGAACACTGGCGGCAAACGCTCACGGACGCGGCCTTTCCATGCAGCCGTTTGTCAGCAACATCGAGTCATTCACGCTAGTCGATGCTGATGGCAAGCTCGTCCCGTGCGGTCGTCAACAGAATCCAGAGCTTTTCCGGCTGGTGATCGGCGGATACGGTCTGTTCGGAGTCGTCTCTTCGGTGACCCTGCGTCTGGTTCCGAGGCAAAAGATTGAGCGAATCGTAGAGGTGCGGGAAGTGGACGGTCTGATGAATGCGTTCGCAGAACGCATCCGCAGTGGGTTCCTGTACGGCGACTTTCAGTTCGCAATCGACCCAGCCTCGGATGACTTCCTGCATAAGGGAGTCTTTTCCTGTTATCGCCCCGTCGATCCAGCAACCCCGATGCCGCCAAAGGAGAAAAGTCTTTCCGATGAGAGCTGGAGGACCCTGCTCTATCTCGCACACGAAGACAAGAAGCAGGCGTTCCGCCGTTATGCGGATTATTATCTCTCCACAAACGGCCAGCTCTACTGGTCGGACACCCATCAGATGAGCATCTATCCTAACAACTACCATCGAGAGATTGATAAGAAGGAACACGCCAAGAATCCTGCCACCGAAATCATCACCGAGATCAACGTGCCGCGTGAGGCTCTGTCTTCGTTCCTGGCCGAGGTTCGTGACGACTTTCGCAAGAACCATGTTGAACTGATCTACGGCACGATCCGGCTGATTGAGAAGGAAAAAGAAAGCTTTCTGCCATGGGCGAAAGAATCGTATGCATGCACGATCTTCAACATCGACACGGTCCACACGCCGGAGGGAATACAGCATTCCGCAGAGGCGTTTCGCAGACTGATCGATATGGCGGCGAAGCGTCACGGCACCTACTACTTGACCTATCATCGCTTCGCCCGCCGCGAACAGGTTCTGGCCTGCTATCCCAATTTCGCTGAGTTTCTCAAACTCAAGAAGGAGTACGATCCAACCGGGCGCTTTCAGAGCGACTGGTATCGCCACTGTCAAGTTTTGTTTGGAGAAGCGGTGTGAGCGAAGCGTCCTTGGCCAATCCTTTTGCCGCTCCCGCAGCTCTGCAACGGCGCTACTTCTGGGTGCTCATCGCTCTGCTATTTCTATTCTGCCTCCGCGTTCTCGGCCAGATCCTGGTGGCGTTCTTCAAAGTCTCCTTCCTACCCCCCATGGAGGAATGGTTCTCAGGTCTTCTGCCCTACCCGGAGTTGTTGACCACTCAGATACTGATCATTGTGCTCTACGGGAGAATCTGTCTCGACTTCGCCCGCGGATTTGGCTTTTTCGTGACTCCCCGCAGGCGATTGGGGACTGGGTTCCTTATATTTGGGTCGCTTTATCTCGGCGTGATGATCCTTCGTTACGTCATGCGCATGAGCCTGTATCCCCATGAGCGGTGGGCGGGCGGATGTATTCCCATCTTCTTTCATTGGGTACTGTCCTCCTTCCTCCTTGTGCTGGGAAGGTATCACTGGCGGACGACTCAACCAGCTTTTAAGCCAAGTGTGGTAAAGCGGCTTCTTCAGGGTGCCGCGGTCGTGGTAGCGCTGCTGTGTGTCTCCGCGTGGGCGATCTACCAGATGACTCCTTCGCTCTTGGCGCACCAGCTTGGATTTCGCCCATCCCAGTTCGCCGTCCGCGCACAGAAGGGCAGGCTGCTCACATCC
>Ga0137383_10001281_pt1 | contig 14783 bp, 10 predicted proteins | sample SagtaG_19_FD_104817 | JGI IMG/M metagenome (GOLD analysis project Ga0137383, IMG submission 104817) | Vadose zone soil microbial communities from Sagehorn Ranch, Mendocino, California, USA - Sage2_R_40_16 metaG | ecosystem: Environmental > Terrestrial > Soil > Vadose zone | place: USA... | reverse complement strand
ATCGAACTGGATCTGTCTGCGGGTCGCGACTATATTGCCGTGCCGATCCAGGGCTGGCGAGATGTATGACGTCTCTCCAAAAGTAACTTGACGGAGACTCTTTCCCCCCGTCTGCACCCACCACAGATTCATCGGTCGCAAGTAGAGAACGGTGTCACCTCTCGAAGAGGAGTAGACGACTCCGGAGCCGTCGGGAAGCCAGGCAAAACCCTCAAGTGGATTCCCATCCTGTGTAATTGGTCGCACGTTGCCACCTTCGGCCGGCACATAAAACACGTCGTAATCAAAAGTTCTGCCGCGCTGAAATCCTAATTTCCCGTCGTCGGGAGACCAGCGCAGGTCAGAGTAGTTATATTCGGTCGGAAGAACCGTGAGCCTGCGGGGGTTCGAGCCGTCCGGATCGGCCACGGCCAGCTCAAGTTCGCCTTGATTGGAGTGGAAATAGGCGATGTGTTTGCCGTCATGGCTCAGGTCGGCGCCGCCCAAGCTGCTGACCAGCGGCCGAGCCGTTCCTCCCAGGGCGGAGATTTGCCAGATCTTTCCTTCCCCGTCCGGCTCCTGGGAAGAAGAGAAATAAATCAGCCATGAGGAATCTGGCGACCAGCGGGGGTATTGATGGTCGGCATTGTCCTGGGTCACTTGCAGCGGCGTACCTCCTGCCAGCAATCGCACCCAAATCTGCCTCCGTCCGCTGACGTCGGCCGTGAAGGCCACGGACTTGCCGTCGGGCGACAACGCCGGAAATTCTTCCATGCCCACAAAGTCGGTAAGCCGCCTCAACTCTGCGGGGGAAGAATTTTCCGCGCGCGGCCTCAGTCCGCGCGCCAAGAATCCAAGACCCGCCGCCCCAAATAGTGCCAACGCACCCAAAGCTGCTATCCCCCAGCGTCGACTCTTCCTTGCCGGGAGGGCCACAGCCGCCCCGCTTCCTGTTTCCTCACGGCTGAGCAATTCCAGATTGAATGCCAGGTCGCGCGCCGATTGAAACCGTTCCGCCGGATCCTTTTCCAGACAGCGATCAACCATGCGCCCCAGTGCCGGAGGAAGACTGCGCCCGCTGGCAGAAAGTTGGGCGGGCTCCTCCTTGAGGATCGCGCTCAGAGTATCTGCGGCCGTCTTCCCCTCAAATGCTCGCTTTCCAGAGAGCATCTCGTACAGGATCGCGCCCTGGCTGAAGATATCGGAGCGATGGTCGACGACCTGCCCGCGCACCTGCTCGGGTGACATGTACCCCGCGGTCCCTAGCACCACTCCTACCTCTGTGAAGCTGGCCGTCGCCACCGAAGTCTCAGACGTGACCTCGGGGACGATCAGCTTGGCCAAGCCAAAATCAAGGATCTTGACCACGCCATCGCGCGTGAGGAAGAGGTTTTCCGGTTTCAGGTCCCGGTGCACAATGCCGCGCTCGTGAGCTGCTGCCAGCCCTCGCGCCGTCTGCAGGGCGAATTCCACCGCCTTGCGTACCGGAATTTCGCCCTGCTGCAGCCGCTCACGCAGCGTCTGCCCTTGAAGAAGTTCAGTGACCAGATAGGGAGCGTGTTCCTCGGTCGTGCTGAAGCCATACACCGCGAGTATGTTGGGGTGGTTGAGCGCCGCCGCTGCCCGTGCTTCCTGCTCGAAACGTCGCAGCCGATCGGGGTCCGATGCCAACTCTTTCGGCAGCACTTTGATGGCAACTTCGCGGCCCAGGCTTTCATCGCGAGCGCGATACACTTCGCCCATGCCGCCAGCGCCCAGCGACTAGACTATCTCATAGGACCACAGTTTTATACCTCGAGGAAGGGCCATGACGCCGTGATTATAACCTTGGACTGTTTCTCAGGGGGGCGAGGGACGGGCTTCTACTCGGAAGCTAGAAGTTAGTGGGTCCGCAGAGGAATTGTTGAATGCTGATGCTGGGAAATACCCATGCACAACCATCAACAATTCCTCACGTCTGATTGTCCAGGACTTGAGCTCTATTTCGCTGAAATGTCGACGGAGGCGCGCGTGTTGTCCCAGTCGATGTTCAAGGTGCAACCGCTGCCTGACTTCTCATAGCTGATGGTGAAGTTCTCGACCGCCGATGGCAGCTTCGAGACCTTCATATCGACGCGAGCCAACTCGTCGCCTTCATACTTGTATGGAATTCCCCACTCACCAGTCTTCTTGTTGATGATGAGGGTCCATTTGTCGGCATTCGGGATCGTGAACAGAGAATAGCTGCCGGCAGGAACGTCTTTGTCGCCAACCTTAACGTCGGCGCTGGTTACGAACGCGGTGGCTTCGTTTGCGCCGGTACGCCAGACTTTGCCGTAGGGCACTAGGTCTCCATATATTTTGCGGCCTTTCATGCGTGGGCTGGAGTAATCAGTCTTGATAGTTTTGCCGCCACCGAGGTCACAGGAAGCGGAGGCAGCGGGACTGGGACGACTACCCTGGGCAGCGGCGGCGATGGTGAACGCGAGCAGCACTGCGGGAACGAGAAAGAAAACTTTGCGCATTAGATTCTCCTTGGGAGTAAGCAGCATTCAGCACTCAGCATTCAGCCAACATAAGTCCCGTGCTATGGGCGGTGAAGCTGAGGCAGGTGTTTAGACTATCCATCGGCGCGGGCGTTAGCAACCTTGGCGGCTGCCATCGGAGCCGGTGATACGGCATTTCCAGAAACTTCCTTGACCACAGAGGACACAGAGGTGCAGAGAGCAAGGGCTGAGTGCCGACTGCCGACTGCTAGCCTTGACGTTACAATCGATCCATGCCGGTATTCGACGAAAAGCAAGAAGAACTGGAACGTTACGAGACCATGATGGGGGTGCCACGTGGACGCCTGGCTGTAACCATGGACACGATCACCGATGCCATGGCTCTGATCGGGCAGCATGGAGTCTATTGCCAAAGCCTGCGCTGGCCGGGAAAGCCCGTGATGGATATACAGATCATTATGAAGAGCCTTACCGACGCGAAGGAGTTAATCCAAAGCGTAATGGAAGAACTAAAAAAGAAGACTGACTGAATCCTGTTGATTTTCGAGTGCAAAAATTAAGGCAAAAGGCCAAAGACGGCCACTCCACTCGCAGTTCCGACGTATACCTTACCATTCACGATCATCGGCGTGATGAATTTGTTTCCCGCACCAAACTGGTCGCGCGAGCCGGATGCCTGGCTGCTGTTATAGAGTTCGTTGGCTAAATTGGTGGCATCGTAAGCGTGCAGTACTGCGGGGCTGCTGTTTTCCACAGCCCACACGATGGCGTTGCTGCTGCCGTTCGCAGAAATGCTCGGGGTTGCGCCGGGATACGGGAAAGCATTGCCGGTTTTCGAACTTGCCGTCGCAGCGAGTTTCGCATTCGAGATAGGGAAGGCCTCGATCGTATTTCCGACCGCGCCATAGTAAACGGTGTTGTTGAAATAGGCGGGCATGGAAAACACCGCGTCGGTAAACGCTCCTGGAATCTCCTGGTAGATATTGTCAGCCGATGGATTGAACTTACCCATAGCATTGCGATCCACAACATAGATGACGCGATCTTTTCCGGCACCGACTGCGAGCTGGTGAGTCTGTCCTCCGCTGTCAGTCACGTCGGGTAAGACGAGAACACCGCCGGAGCCCAAGTCCTCATCGGCATTCGACTCCGCGACGGTACCGGACATGGTGAAATAGTCGGCGTCGGTCAAGCGTGCAGACGTGGAAAGTTTCAGGAATGAGTTGCCGAAATCATGTTGACTCGGAAACCCGTTAGCGTCGAGCGTGGTATCGAAGGTTCCGTTGGCATCGAGAAAATAGATGTTGCCATTCGAGTCGGCAGCGGGAGCGGTGCCTGACATCCAAATAGAGCCTTCACTGCCGTTGGGAGTCACATTCAAGACCTTCGTCTGGGTGAGAGTGTTGGCGTCATATCCGATGATCCAGCCCGTGTATGGCCGCTGATCGCAGTGTGAAGTCCAAGTGGTGTAAACCGTGCCGTTGAGCAGGAGTAAGCCCGCTCGTTCGGCGTACTGCCCGGCATCGAAAATCACGCTGCCACCCGTGCTGTTGTCGCCGGTTCCAGGATAGGCTGCGGTGACAGTCGCGGGACCGCCGAATAATTCAGCTCCGGGGGTGATATCTAAAGCGTGAATTCGCTGGAAGTAATTGCCCGTTGCGTTCTTGGACATGGCTACGGTGTAGAGGGCACCGTGGGGAGCGCGAGAGCGGTCGATGACGGGAGTAGAGGTGATACCGATCTCTGGCGCGATCTGGGAACAGTTGCGTGGATCGCTGGGGGTTTCACCGGAACCCAACAGCGAAGCATGCCACAGAGTGGTTCCGCTATCGGCGTCGAAGGCGTAGACGCTGGCGTGCTCGCTCACCACATACAGAACGTTGTGAGTTCCTTGACCGGAAATGCTGACTTGAGAAAGGTAGACAGGCTGGCCATCCACCTTGCCGTCCACGGAGTAGAAGCCCATCTTTCCGAACTTCGTAGCATTCACGTTAGCGGCAGTGAGAACCGCTTCACTCAGATTTGCGCCGGTTCGCGCATTGTCATAGTGGTAAGTGACCACGTCGGTTTGACCTGGCATTGAACTTGGAGATGGGCTAGCTGTAACAGTGCGCGTGGAATGGTTTCCCCCGCATGCCTGGCACAAAAATGCTGCCAGCAAGGGAACAGTTAAGCCCAAAGTTCTTAGGGTTCTGCCCGAAACAGAGACACGAGAAAGGTCCATTGCTTACCGTCGCAGGCTGCCCACGCCGTCGGTTAATGGGTTGAAGCTATCACACCGCTATCAGTTAGTTGTTTGGCACACACTTGCGGTTGCCCCATGGGGGGACAGTGTCTTCTCGAATTTGAATTGGCCACGTTTGCGGCCGCCCAGCGCAGGTCTAGACCACGGGCGAGTCAGCTCTGCTACGGTTTGACGCTGACCATCACCACACCATGAGATGCGACCGACGAAGAAAACTTGCCGGTGAATTTGCCAAGATCCTTGTGCTGCCACAGATCGCGGACCGATGCAGCGAGATGATCCGGATATCCCAAGGCATCCCAAGCTGCAGTGATCTTCTCCTCAGTGCCGCCCCGATTGAACAGCACCACGGCACGGCTTCCATCTTTTAGCTGCTTCGCCCACACTTCCAGATTACCGTCCTTTCCCACGCGCTCACCTTCGCGGCCGAGCGAGTCCTGATCCACTGCAATCACTTCTTTGTTGGTGAGAATGTTCTGAATTTCAGGGCGCATGTTGCGCAGATCATTGCCGGCGATCAGTGGTGCAGCGAGGATTGACCACAGGCTGAAGTGGGAGCGATATTCTGTGTCGGTCATGCCGCCGTTACCGACTTCCAGCATGTCAGGATCATTCCAGTGGCCGGGCCCAGCGTAACTGGCGAGGCCGACTTGCAGATCCAGGTTGACAAGCATGCCATCGGAGCAGCAACTGCCGTCCGGCCATTTGGTTGAACCTTCCCACTTGTCAGAGATGTCGGCAGTGCTGCGCCACAGGTTGCCGCCAACTTCTTTCCCCCAGAGCCAGGGCTTGGCCGTTCCCCATTCGCAGATGCTCAATACAATCGACCGTCCCGATGCGTCTAGAGCTGCGCGAATGTTGGCGTAAGAAGCCTTGGCATCCTGCGTGGTGGTATTGCACCAGTCGTATTTGAGATAGTCGACGCCCCAGGCGGCGTACTGGATAGCGTCCTGATACTCGTGGCCAAGGCCGCCCGGACGGCCTTGGCAGGTCTTCGATCCGGCGTCGGAATAAATGCCGAACTTCAGGCCGACCGAGTGAATGTAATCCCCGACAGCTTTCATCCCGTGAGGGAACCGCTCGGGATCAGCGACGATGTTGCTGTTCGCGTCGCGGCTCACTTGCCAACAATCGTCGATCACGATGTACTCATAGCCTGCGTCTTTCATCGCAGACTTAACCATCGCGTCGGCTGTTCCCTTGATAAGGTCTTCGCTGACGTTGCAAGCGAACTTATTCCAGGAGTTCCAGCCCATGGGAGGAGTGAGGGCAAGGCCGCTGGATGGAGCGTGCGCTTCCTGCAAAGCCAGAAAGCTGGCGGAGAGAAAAATGCTAAAGGTCGCAGCAACCACGTGCAGGTTGATTTTCATGGAAGCGTTTTACCAGAAATCGTGCGGCATTGCACTGAGATGTTGTCTATCGGTTCAGAACTGGAGCGCTGTTCCACAACTCGATACAATCTTCCGATTGACGACGTTGCTTCTCGGAGTACGACGGAGGGATCTTCGTGCCGAAACCCCTGAGTTCATTTTGGTTTGTCTTGACTTGTTTTTTCTTCTTAACTCAAATGCCAGATCCTTCCGGCGCGCAGGAGCGGGGAACCCGAACTGGAGTGTTTGACGGCCACGGCGACGTCGGCGCAGTTCTGCATGCGGGATCAGTTGATTACGACGCTTCGAAGCAAACGTACACGATTACCGGCAGCGGCGAGAATATGTGGTCCGTGGCAGATGCGTTTCAGTTTCTGTGGAAGAAAATGTCGGGCGATGTGACGTTGACCGCGGACGTTTTGTTTGCCGAGACACGAGGAAACGAGCACAAGAAGGCGGTTCTGATCTTGCGCCAGAGCCTGGACCCAGATTCCGCCTACGCGGATGTGGCGCTGCATGCTGGGGGGCTGACATCGCTGCAGTTTCGAGACGAGCAAGGAGCGGTCACACGCGAGGTGCAGTCGAATATCTCGGCGCCGAAGCGTCTGCGTATCGCCAAGCGCGGGGACTACGTTTACATTTCGCTCTCCGGCGGCACGGGAGAGCCGAACGTAGCGGGAGGATGGCTGCGAATTCCGTTGCACGGGAGCTTTTACGTCGGCCTGGGAGTTTGCTCACATGACAAGGACGCGGTGGCGAAGGCCGTATTCTCCAACGTCTCGCTGGACGCGCCCGCTCCCGCGCAATTGGAGAAGGCTGCACTCTATAGCGCACTCGAGACAATCGCAATTGACGGCTCCGGCAGAAGAGTGGAGTATCTTGCGCCCGGACGCTTCGAGGCACCGAACTGGACGCGGGATGGCCGCGCGTTTCTTTTTAACCGCAATGGTCGCATCGAGCGATTGCCGGTAAGTGGGGAGACGCCTGAAGTGATTGACACCGGCTTTGCCATCCGCTGCAACAACGATCACGGCATTTCGCCGGATGCCACGCAGTTAGCGATTAGCGATAACTCGCAGGAAGACCACAACTCCATCGTTTACATGGTTCCCATCCACGGCGGAACGCCGCGCCGCATCACGCAAAAGTCTCCTTCGTATTGGCATGGTTGGTCGCCGGACGGAACAACCCTCGCATTCGTTGGCCAACGCAACGGCGAGTTCGACATCTACACGATACCCGCAGCTGGCGGCGAAGAGACCCGACTGACTACAGCCAAAGGCCTTGATGACGGTCCTGAATACTCTCCCGACGGGAAATACATTTACTTCAACTCCGAGCGCACAGGCCATATGCAGATCTGGCGAATGAAGTCGGACGGAAGCGACCAGGAGCAGATATTTTCCGACGATCGCAACAACTGGTTCCCGCACATCTCGCCCGATGGGCAATGGATGGTGTTTCTTACTTATGAAACGGACGTGACCGGCCATCCCGAAAACAAAGATGTGATGCTGCGCCTGATGTCGCTCGGTGACAAGAAAATTACGGTCCTGGCGAAATTATTTGGCGGGCAGGGAACCATCAATGTGCCATCGTGGTCCCCGGACAACAAGCGGCTTGCGTTTGTCAGTTACCTGTTAATTCCGAATTAAGCGGCAGATGACCCCGAGCCCTGTACGTCGTTCTGCATTCCTCTGTGTACCTCTGGCCCTCACTGGTCACGATCTTATGCCAGCGTGTATTTACCTCGCTCGATCACCTTCTGTGCAATCTGCTGGCGCAATTCAATCGTATTGAACGGCTCGTGCTTGGCCAGGCGGCGGAGGACGGCTAGCTGAGTACGCAGCATGTCGCCGTCGGCAACGGCGGCGATGACTTTCTTCGCCGCCGCTTCGATTTTCTCCATGGCCTGCGAGAGATAGACCCGCGTCATCGCGATCGGCATGGTAGCCGCGGCCTCGCCTTTGGTTTCGGCGATCTTCTGTGCGCGCAACACCGCCGACTCCATCGCGTAGGTTTCAATCATCATGTCGGCGATGGCGCCCATGATTTCCTGCTGGTCCTGAATCGCTTGCATGTATTTCTGCGTAGCGGCTCCGGCGGCGAAGAGGCCTAGCTTCTTGGCCTGGCCAACCAGTTTGCGTTCTTCGGCCAGAGACCCTTCAAGGCCTTCACTCACGCTCGGGCCGGAAAGCACTTCGTCCATCAGCTTCTTGATGGCGGGCATGAGCGCCAACTGGCCGGACGTGGCGCGCTTCAGCAAGAAGCCGGTGATGATGAGGCGATTGATTTCGTTGGTGCCTTCGAAGATTCGATTGATGCGGGCGTCGCGATAGGCACGCTCTGCGGGATATTCCTCGACGAAGCCGTAGCCGCCGTAGATCTGCACGGTCTCATCGACGACATAATCGATCATCTCCGAGCCCCAGACTTTAATAATGGAGCACTCGACCGCGTATTCCTCGATGGCCTTGCGCGTTTCTTTAGCGGCATCGGCTCCGGACTTATCGACATCGGCAAGCGCGACGTCCATCATGCCTACAGTGCGGTAGACTAGCGACTCGCCGACATAGATCAGCGTGGCCATGTTGGCCAGCTTCTCGCGCACCAGACCGAAGTCGGCGATGACTTTGCTGAAGGCCTTGCGCTGCTTGGCATAGGCGATCGCGTTTTCCAGAGAGACACGGCCTCCGCCCACGCACATGGCACCGAGCTTGAAGCGGCCGACGTTGAGAATGTTGAAGGCGATCACATGCCCCTTGCCGATTTCGCCCAGCAGATTTTCGACCGGAACTTTGCAGTCGTTGAGGATGATGGGACAGGTGGACGATCCGCGAATGCCCATCTTGTGCTCTTCACCACCGACTGAGAATCCAGGGAAAGTTTTCTCGACCAGGAAAGCGGTGAACTTTTCGCCGTCGATTTTGGCGAAGACAGTGAACAGGTCGGCGAAGCCGGCGTTGGTGATCCACATTTTTTCGCCGTTCAGGATGTAGTGTTTGCCATCCTGCGAGAGCGTGGCACGTGCGCGACAGTTCATGGCATCGGAACCGGAAGAGGCCTCCGACAATGCATATGCGCCGACAATCTCGCCAGCAGCGAGACGCGGCAGGTATTTCTTCTTCTGCTCCTCAGTGCCGAAATAAACGATGGGGAGCGTGCCGATCCCGGTGTGTCCTCCCCAGGTCGTGGCGAAGCCGGCGTACTTCGCAATGTGGTCGGCGATGACTGCGGCGGTGACCTTGTCCATCTCGAGGCCGCCATAGGCCTCCGGGATCTCGGCTGAGCTTAGGCCGAGGTCGCCCGCCTTCTTCAGCAGGTCGCGAGTAATGGAGAAATCCTTGTGCTCCATCTTTTCGATATTGGGCACGATCTCGTTGACAGCAAATTCTTCTGCTGTTTGGCCGACAAGCCGGTGCTGCTCAGTGAAGTCTTCAGGCGTAAAGACTTCGTCAGGGCGGCGCTCTTCGAGTAGGAAGCTGCCGCCGGATATCCTGGAGCTGGGAACTGCCGTTGTAGCCATCATCCACCCCTTTTTAACCACAGAGGGCACAGAGGAACACAGAGGAAATTCCCGAATCGGGTCCACACTGACGCTTCTTCTGTCGTTTCCGTGAGTTTGGGACGCAAGCACTGTTATTGTAAATGACGCCGGCGAAATACTATGTCCAATCCCGCGACCGTGCTCTATCCGCCGGTCAATCAAGTCACTAACACCATTGTGACCGTGGCTATGCAAGGTACACTCTGTTCTGGGACCAGGATAGTTGGAGAGCGCTTACCAGGCTTGCCTTTTTCACGAACTCCGAAACCGGGTCTAAAGGTTCTCAGCCAGCTTGGCTTGCCCGTAATTTATGACGGCGAAAAGCTTGACTTGGGTCATCGCTTTGATCTGCTGGTAGAGGATCAGGTTGTGGTCGAAATCAAGTGTGTCGAGGCAATACATCCAGTTGATCACGCACAGCTGCTTTCCTACATGCGGCTCAGCGGCCAGAGCGTCGGTGTTCTCAATAACCTTTACGTGGCCCACTTGCGGGATGGCATAAAACGGATGGTAGACGGAAAGAGCTGGCAACAATAAAATGCCTTTCCTCGGTGGTCCCCCTGTGTCCTCTGCGGTTAAAGGTTTTCGAAAATGCCTGCAGCGCCCATGCCGCCGCCCACGCACATGGTGACGAGACCGTAGTGGGCGTTACGGCGCTTGAGCTCGCGGATGATCGTCGCCGTCAACTTCGCGCCAGTGCAGCCGAGCGGATGCCCGAGCGCAATTGCGCCACCGTTAGGATTGACCTTCTCCGGATCCAACCCCGCTTCTTTGATCACTGCGAGTGATTGCGCGGCGAAGGCTTCGTTCAGCTCGATCACGTCGATGTCAGAGAGCTTGAGCCCTGCCATCTTCAGAGCTTTCGGGATCGCGAATACCGGGCCGAGTCCCATCTCTTCCGGCTTGTATCCAGCCGTCGCGAACGAAACGTAGCGCGCCAGCGGTTTGATGCCGAGTGCCTTCGCACGCTCCGCAGACATGACTACTGTGGCGGCCGCACCATCAGAGGTTTGCGAAGAATTGCCTGCTGTCGCCGTGCCTTTAGCGTGGAACGCGGGCTTGAGCGCAGCGAGAGCTGCGAGGGACGTATCGGCGCGCGGTCCCTCATCGACCTTGAAAATAATTTCCTGGCGCTTTGGCTTCGAGCCGTTGGGCGTGGTGAAGCTCACGGGCACGGGGACTGTCTCGTCCGCGAATTTGCCAGCTTGTATCGCAGCCAGGGCTTTTTGGTGGCTGCGCAGCGAGAACTGGTCCGCGGCCTCGCGGGTGATGCCGAAACGTTGCGCGAGGCGTTCGGCGGTGAGGCCCATATTGAGGTAGGCGTCGGGATAGTGATCCACGAGCCAGGGATTCGGTGAAATTTTGTGGCCGCCCATTGGGATCATCGACATCGACTCGACGCCACCGGCGACAATGATTTCCGCGCCGCCGCTCATGATGCGCTCGGCCGCCATCGCAATCGCCTGCAGGCCGGAAGAGCAGAAACGATTGATGGTGAGCGCTGAGACCTCGACCGGCAGGCCGGCACGCAGCGAGGCAATGCGAGCGACATTCATCCCTTGCTCGGCTTCGGGCATGGCGCAGCCGAGAATCACGTCCTCAATCTCTTTGGCGTCAACCTGCGGCACACGTTCGAGCGCACCCTTGAGAGCGACGGCGGCGAGTTCATCGGGACGGGTGGCGCGGAGCGTGCCTTTGAAGGCGCGTCCCACGGGCGTGCGTACGGACGAGGCGATGATGACTGCTTTCATGGCAATTCTCGGTTCTCAGTGAGCACTTAGCGCTCAGCAGTCAGCATTTAGCCACGCGGCGCTATGCCACAGTCCAAAGTATCAGATGCGCGCGACCTCCATCCCGAACCTCGGCCGAGAGTGGGTGTCAGCTACCGGTGAATTTCTGACCGGGAAAATGCTGCCGGATAAAGGCCAAAATCTTGGAGAGAAAGGACTTAGGTCCTCTACAGACGCAACTCACGGCGCTGCGCCCCCCTCGATTAGGGATGGGCTGATTTTGAGGGGAACGCAAGCTCGGATGACACATCGCGCTGTGGAATATCTACGAAGCGGAAGGCCTTGTGGACCGCAGTCGCAGTGCTCTTGCTCGCGGCGCTGGCTGTCGGCCAAGCTCAAGAGCAATAGCTGGACGTGTACATCGCGCACGTCGCCCACCATCCAGCACACCCTGGGGAAGAGGGTTACGCAAAATTCCTCAAGACAGATGCCGAGGTGGTCGCAGGCACCGAGACAGTAATCAATCACTTCTTGCCGGAGCTAAGCAATGCTCCCGAGGAAGTGGCAGCGGTCGCACCGGACTACTGGAAACCGAAGGCTATGGTGGCTGCGAATGCTAAGGTCAAACCGGCGACGAACGGCAAGGTCAACGCAGCGCACACCAGCAAGATGGATGACAAGGACAAACAATAGTCAAGAAAAGTTGCTCGCGTGTAGTTTGGATAAATGTCTGGCGGCCAATTCGGGAGACGAATTGGCTGGCGGTGATCTGTTCCGGTGGCAATGCTAGGGGGATCCCCCTAAAGCTAGCTTCACCGAGCACGTGTGTAGAAGTAATAATCCGCACTGTAAGTGCTTTTCGTTTCGGCGTCGCGATGAGAGGCATCACAACCCTCAGTCGGGGGCTGGCCACCGTGCGTGTGTACTCTCTGAATGGTCGTTACGGTGGTGAGTACGCCTTTGCCTGCGTGCGCCACCGCATTTAACAGCAGCCATGGAATGGATTCGGAATCAATGGAGTCGATGCTGGCCACACGTTTTCCTGTGACTTCGCTGCCATCCTTGAGCTTCCAGGTTGGGCCAGCATAGTGTCGACCGATTACCTTATCCTGACGATCACGCAACTCGGCTTCAGGAGTTGTAAGGGTCCAAGTGAACTTGCCGTCCCCCCCGGCTTGGCAGGTGTAGATCTGCGATCCGGTAGCGTGCGCGAAGAGAACAACCTGCACCCGCGGGCGCTTCGATCGACTCCGGCACGTCAGGAGGAGATTCTTTCTGAGCGTTGGCCAGAGGGAGCCCGAGAAGACATGTTAATGCTCCGACCTTCAGCATTACAGCCGCACATCCCCAAGTCTTCGCATGGCGATAGATTGTGGCAGCGGCCAATTTTTTAGGATTCAAGGTCAACCATGTGAAAAGTCACCTTCGCTAATTCCTCAACGTCTTCCCCGTCTTCAGGGTGTACTGAATTCGTTCTTGCGTCTTCTTCTCGCCGCACAGTGATTTGAATCCTTCGCGTTCCAAGTCGAGGATGTACTGCTCGCTGACCGGCGTGCCTGGAGTGATATTGCCAGCGCACAGAACTTCGGCGATTGTGGTGGCTAGCTTCACTTCGTAGTCGGTGATGTAGTCCCCCTGACGCGTGAGGTGGACGCCCATTTTGAGCGCGGCAAGAATATTTTCGCCGGGGGCGGGGATGTCGATGCGGGGGACGGGCGGTTCGTATCCGGCGCGGACGAGTTCGAGGGCACGGGTCTTGGCGTCGGAGAGAAGGCGTTCGCGGTTCATAGTGATGTTGTCGGAATCGGAGAGAAATCCGAGGCCACGGGCTTCATGCGCGGAGGTTGCGACTTTGGCGGTGGCGATGGTTTCAAACGCGCGCTTCATAGCTTCCATGAGCTCGATGGATTCGCCGCGGCCTCCGGGACGGATTGACTCGGCGCTGTCAAGGGTGCGCAGTAGCATCTCTTTGCCGCCTCCGCCGCCGGGGAGCAAGCCAACGCCGACTTCGACCAGCCCTGTATAGAGCTCGGCGTGAGGTTGGCGGGCTGCGGCGTGTAGCGAGATTTCCGTGCCGCCGCCGAGGCATAGTCCGAAGGCGCCGACCACGACGGGCTTGGGCGAGAACTTGATGGCCTGGGTCATGCCCTGGAATTGGCGGATGGCGAGGTCGACGTCGTCCCACTCTTCTTCCTGCACGCTCATGAGCAGCAGCATGAGATTGGCGCCGACAGAAAAATTCAGGGCGTCGTTCGTGATAATGAACGCGTCGAAATTGTGACCGGGGCCTCCGGGCGTGAGCGATTGAGTGATCAAGCTGACGAGGTCTGAGCCGAGCGAGTTCATCTTGCTGTGGAACTCGACGCAGGCCACGCCGTCGCCGAGATCGACGAGGGACGCTCCGGAATTTTTCTTTACTACTCCGTTGGATTTTTTTGCTACTGTGACCGACCACACGCCCGCGGGAACCTGAACTAGCTTGTAGGTGGAACTGGGGAGATCGAAGAACATGCGGCCAGATGCGGTCTTGGGATCGTCGGCGTACCAGGATTTCTTGCCCGAGGCGAGAAGCTTTTCGACATTGGCCGCCACCGGCTTGCCTTCTTTCTTCACGCGAGCAACGGTGGCTTCGACTCCGGCGGCGTCCCAGAGCTCGAAGGGCCCGAGTTCCCAGTTGAAACCGAGGCGCATGGCGCGGTCGAGCTCGACGATGGAATCGGAAATTTCGGGGATGCGATTGGCGGAGTATGTCCAAAGATCGGAAAGCGCTGCCCAAAGGAATGCTCCGGCCTTGTCGCCCTTTTGCGGGGTGCCTTCCAGTCCCAGGAGCGTGCGCAGGCGGGTGCCCGTGTCTTCGATGTTCTTCGCCATGTCGAGAGCGGGAAACTTCGGCTTCTGGCGGGGATGGTAGTCGAGCGTTTTCCAGTCGAGAGCAAGGCGTTCGTTTTCTTTGCCTTCTCCGCCCTTTCCTTTCTTGTAGAAGCCTCCTTGGGTTTTGTCTCCGAGCCATTTGCGGTCGAGCATTTGCTTGCAAAAATCTGGAAGCTTGAGATCGCTGCGTTCGTCAAGCCCGGCGGATAGGAGTGTCCGCCCCACACGAGCATCGGCGGGGGAGGACGCCGGCCCCACACCGGCTTGCCCAATGGTGTTGGCAACGACGTGGCTTAGGATGTCGAGGCCTACGAGGTCAATCGTGCGGAAGGTCGCGGACTTGGGCCAGCCAACGGCTTGTCCGGTGAGCGCATCGACGTCTTCGATGGTGAGGTCCAACTCCTGCATCAGGCGCATCACGTTGAGCACTGAAAAAGTGCCGATGCGGTTGGCGATGAAGTTGGGCGTGTCTTTGGCGAGGACCACGCCTTTGCCCAGGCGCACGTCGCAGAAGTGAGCGACCGCATCGATCAGAGCGCGGTCGGCCTCAGGCGT
>Ga0137383_10001275_pt1 | contig 14811 bp, 17 predicted proteins | sample SagtaG_19_FD_104817 | JGI IMG/M metagenome (GOLD analysis project Ga0137383, IMG submission 104817) | Vadose zone soil microbial communities from Sagehorn Ranch, Mendocino, California, USA - Sage2_R_40_16 metaG | ecosystem: Environmental > Terrestrial > Soil > Vadose zone | place: USA... | reverse complement strand
GGCATCGGCGCCGGGCTGCGGCCCGGGGAACTGGCGGCGCTGCGCGGCAGCGATGTCGCCCGCCGCGGACGCCAGGTGACGGTCCGGGTCAGCGGGCCGGCCGCGCGGGTGGTCCCGGTCGCCCCGGGTTATGCCGGGCGGACGGCCGGGCTGGCCCGCGGCGCGGGAGACCGTCACCTGTTCCGGCCCGGCCCGGCCAGCCGCGGCTACAAGAACTTCGTCACGAACTTCGCCCGGACCCTGGCGGCTGACCCGGCCGCGCCCCGGCTGGGGATGAGCCGGTGCCGCTCCAGTTTCATCTGCGATCACCTGGCCGCGGGCACCCCGCTGCGCGAGCTGCTGGCCATCACCGGCATCTGCCAGGCCGAGTCCCTGGCGCGCTACGCACGCCACGTTGACGGCGCCCCGCCCAAGGCCGCCTTGCGGGCCTGGGACAAACGCCGGCAGGAGTGCTGAGCATGGACGGCGGCGGGCTGGATATCCCCGGGCCCGGCAGCGCCGTGGACGAACAGGCCGTGGCGTTCGCCGCCGAGCTCATCGACCGCAGCGGGAAGGCCCCGGTCATCGAGGCCGCGCTGGCCCGCCGCACCGGGCGCCGTCGCCCGCTGCCGGTGCGCGCCGTGCTCACCGCGCTGCTGTGCCTGGCCCTCAGCGAGCGGCCGCTGTTCTTGACCGAGGCCACCCGGCTGCTGTTCAGCCAGCTGTCTCCCGCTTCCCGCCGGCTGCTGGCCGTCCCTGGCACCGCCACCACCCGGCGGGCGTTCCTGGCCGCCTACCGCCGGGTCCGCTACTGTTTCGGCCAGATCATCAAAGCAGCCGACCCCTCGGCGCTGCCGAAGAACCGGCGGCTCACCGCCAGCGAGCTCAAGGCCCGCACCAGATCCATCACCCCCGGCCAGGCCACCGCCGCCCGCGACCGGCTCGAAGCGCTGGTCAATGCGCTGCTGGAGGCCAGCGTCTCGGTCCTCACCGAGGAGGAACGCACCGCCTTCGACGGCTGCACCGGCCTGGACGCCACCCCCGTCCCGCTGTTCAGCCGCGGCCCGTCCAGGCGCGCCGGCCTATGCGCCAGCGACCCTGACGGCGGCTGGTACGTCCGCGAGGGCGACCATCGCGCGCGCGAAGACGACAAGGGCAAGCCACTGCGGAAGATCTGCTGGGCACTGGAGGCCACCATCGCCACCACCGCCCGGCCTCCCGGCGCGCCGCCCGCCACGCCGAACCTCGCGATCGGCCTGGCCATGGCCCGGCCCGGCGAAGACCCCGGCGGCACCGGCGCCCGCGTGCTGGCCTCGGCCGCCGCCCGCGGCCACAAGACCGGCTGGCTCGGCTACGACCGCGCCTACACCGCCGCGCTCCCGGACCGCTTCCACCTGCCCGCCCGCGCCCTCGGCTACTCACCGGTCATGGACTACCGCGCCGACCAGCTCGGCATCCAGGCCAGCACCGGCGGCACCCTGCTCGTCGAAGGCAGCTGGTACTGCCCCGCCCTCCCAGAGCCGCTCATCACCGCCACCGCGCGCCTGCGCGATCACGCCATCGACCGCAAGCTCTATGACCAGCAGATCGCCGCACGAGCTCCCTACCAGCTCAAACGCAAAGACGGCCCAGACATCGACGGGTACCAGCGGCTGTCCTGCCCCGCCCTCGGCACCCACCCCGGGCTGATGTGCCCGCTCCGCGAGGCCTCGCTGTCACCGCGCGACGGGCGGCCCAAGATACTCCAGCCCCCGGAAGAACCGCCGAAGATCTGCAGGCAGACCGCGATCACCATCGCCCCTGACATCGGCGCCCGCTACCGCCAGGAGCTGCCCTACGGCAGCCCCGCCTGGCATGCCCGCTACGCCACCTTGCGCAACACCATCGAAGGCCTCAACAGCTACGCCAAAGACACCGCCCACCACGCCCTGGGCCAGCCCGGCCGCCGCCGCGTCCGCGGCATCGCCGCCCAGTCCCTGTTCACCGCGCTGCTGCTGATCGCCGCCAACATCCGCAAGATCCGCGCCTGGCGAGCCCTCACCGCCAGCGACACCACCAGCATCACCCGCCGGGCACGGCACCGCCGCGCCAGCCTGCGCGACTACCTCCCAGACGGCTGACCGCCCGCCGCACCTACCCCCGCCATTACCCAGCACAACCCAGCCAGGCGGCAGCCACGCCACAGACCCGCCAGAACACCGCAACCCGGCTGCCAGGCATCCGGCAAAGATCCCGCACGGCGGCCACAGCCAATCTCAGACCCAGCAGCCACACTCAAAAACGGTCACCGAAGCAGTTCTGTCGGTACGACACCGGCAGTTCTGTCGGTAACCCTCGGTGGAGCTGAGGGGATTTGAACCCCTGACCCCCTCGATGCGAAGCATGGCGACTCCGTCCGGCGCGGTCGCCCGGCGTCGCGTCACGGCAGCTAGCGACCGTGGTGCCGTCGCGGCCTGTCGCCACATGGCTGGCGACGCCTGGGGTCGTTGTCACTTGGCTCGTCACTGGCTTCCGGACCTCTCCCAGGAAGGGAGATCCGATATGGAAGTTCGACATCAAACGAGCCTCGCGGATGCGAGGGTAGCTGCTCGCCGCACCATGCGTGTGCGCAAGGCTCGGGACGTGCGTAGGCGCCTCGATGCCGTGATCGCCGCAGTCGATGCGCTCGACATGCCCTGGGGAGTCTGGGCGGACACTGTACGCCAGGACGTCGAGACCCGTCACGGCGTGGCCTACCCAGCGCCGATCGAAGACGCCGATGCGATCGTACTTGGCGATGCCGAGTACGGCGCCGCGCTCGACTGCGGCACAGCGCTCGACCAAGTCAAGCAGGCGCTCCAGGCTACCCTCGCCAGCTTCAACCAGGCCGAGCAGTTTCGATAACTTCGGCATTACCTCATTGTGATTTACATCACATGACCTTCTGATAGGCGATGATTCTTTATGCCGCTAGCGACCGCAACCGTCCGTTTGTGACCGCAACCGTCCGCAAGGGACGGTAAAGGTCTGGCATCATCCGCGACACGCGGGATGCGCAGAACAGAACCCTACGGGCAAGCTGCCGATAGAGTACCTGCCAAGTGCTCACCGCGACAGGCTTGAGGACGATCGAATTCCCGGGAGTCGATCGAACCCGGCCGCTCGGCTCTCTTAACAAGAGTCCGGGGAAAGGAAGGACATCATGTCCAAGGAGCACGAGGGACGGCGCAAGCCGCCTCAGCAGAGTACCCGGCTTCGGCCAGAGATCGTCGGCGTGGCCACGCAGGCGGTCATCCGGGCGATGCTGGATGCCCTGTTCTGGTGGATCGACAGGGGAGGAAGGCTCTAGTCCAACCCCCCTGCCGACCTCGGAAGGAGTAGCCCCCGTCATGGTTTGCGTCAGAACGGGGGCTTCTTCTTGCCCCGTCGTTTCTACGGAACGTAGAAGAATTTTCTACAGTTAGGTTCTAGCAGGTGGGTAACCACATGGCAAGGACTACTCGCGTGGGCGTGTTATGTTGTGACGATCAACGGGGCACTCCGGAGAACCAGCAGGTAGAGCGCGGATCTCGGCAAGGAACCATGTGGTAAGGGTATGCGCCGACTAAACGTTTAAGACCAGCGAATCCCGGTACCGTCGTCTCAGATGTCCCACGATGCGAAGTCAGCGCAACTCAGCGGCGTCCGCCCAGATTTGTTCAAAGACTTCAAGGTAAGTACTAACCAATTCACCGCCAGTGGCCTTTCGGAACGCAAAGACGGGCGCATGGGGGGCGGGGATGCCGTAGATGTGCTGGTTGACGAGGAGCCGATCGTCGGTTCGGTAGACCGAGTTGTACAAGACGGTCTGGTGAAGCCGAATCTCGATGTTCTCGACCTCGGCGAGTGGGCGGAAGAGCACGATGGCGTTGCGGACCTTGGCGGACATGGCGTCGCTGATGTCTCCTTCGGTGCCGCGTTCGGCGATGTGAGGGCTGTCCGGGTCGCCGAGGGCGATCCTGACCGTGACGCTGGCGCAGCCCTTGTCAGCGAGGATGCCCAGGATGCCTGAGTCCTTGGCGAGGAACAGGGCGCTGTAGGCCAGGATGCCGATCTCGTGCTCGGCGGACTCGAAGAAGCGCATCCACACCTGACGGGGAATCGCCCAGCGGTGCGGGTAGACCGATTCAAGCTCTTCCGGCCGGGTCCTTGCGGTGAGGGGACCGCCTGCGTCGGGCCATAGGTCCGCTTCGCTTGCGCCCACGAGATCGGCGATCTTCGCTCGGTTGCTGGCGTAGGGGATGCGGCCGTTGAGCCAGCGGCGGACGGTCTTGGGGTCGACGTCCAGGCGTGCGGCGACGTCGTCTTCGCGCAATCGCGCTCTGAGCAGCGCTCGGCGTAGCGGCTCGTTCAACGTTCCTGCCTCATATACCGCGGGGACACCCACGACGGTAGCAGAGACGTCCCTAGAAGTCCCTAGGGGAAGTTTAGAAGTTCCATGCTCCACGCCAGGCTGGTCATTGGGCCACGAGGTATACGCGGCCATCGTTGGCGGACAGAAGCCGCCGCAACTTGAGGACAAGGACCAGCACCGATGACGGGACGGCGCGACTCTGACGACCTTTCAGATAACCGGCCTAACGATGGCACCGCTCAGTGGGCGCTTGAGGGTAGGGACGATCGCCCACTCCGCAGTGGGTCTGAGCCGAAACGCCCGGATGTCGGCAAACTGTCGCTGGCACGGTGGTCGGTGCTGATGCCGATGGGGGTCACGCCGTCGTGGATGCGGGCTGACCTAGCGCGTCTGGAGTCAGAATTCCCCGCGTTCTCGTTCACCATTAGCCGGAACTGGCGCGGGTTCAGGTTCGAGGCGTGGCGAACCACCGCGGCAGACGGCCTGTACGCGGTGATCACCGACGATCCCAATGAGTTGTGGCACGAGCTTGAGATGGCCCAGCGGTGACCGGAACACGCGGCATCTTCGACCGGTATGCCGAGCTTGAGGAGTTGCGCGCCGACTGTCCCGGCTGGCGGATCAGCCGTGAGTAAGTCGGCGAGCGCGTCAGCTACCTTGCCCGCGGCCAGCGTTCCGGCGCCAACCCGCGGATCGCCGAGGCCGACACGCCGACGCAGCTACGCGCGATGCTTGAGCCGACCCCGTTTGACACCAGCCGGCCGAACATCGCCCGCGTCTACGACTACTGGCTCGGCGGCAAGGACAACTACGCTGCCGACCGTGCCGAGGCGGAACGACTCGTGGCCATCTATCCGCATCTGCCGAAGCTCGCCCGGCACAACAGGCTGTTCCTGGCCCGGGCGGTTGCCTGGCTGGCGGGGAAAGGCATCCGGCAATTTCTTGACATCGGCTGCGGGCTGCCCACCGCGCAGAACACGCACGAGATCGCCCAGGCCACACGGCCGGATTGCCGGGTTATCTACGTTGACTCTGATCCGGTAGTGGTCTCGCATGCCTGCGCCCTGCTGTCAGATACCGATGTGACCGCGCTCCGCGGAGATCTGGCCGACCCGGAAGTCATCCTCGCTGACCCACGCCTGCGGAACCTCATCAACCTAGCCGAGCCGACGGCCGTGGTCCTGGCGATGGTCCTGCACTTCTTCGATGACGACAGCGCTCGCCGAATCGTCGCCATGTTCGCCGAGGCTGTCGCGCCGGGCAGCTACCTCGTGATCTCGGTGGGGTCCGGGGATGATCAGACCGGCGGCCGGTTGGCCCGTGAATACCGGGCGGGCACGCTGCATAACCATTCCCCCGCGCAGATCTCCGGCTTCCTCGACGGCTTGGACCTAGTCCTTCCAGGCCTGACCGACGCCGCGACGTGGGTACCCGGATTGCCCGGACAACCACTATCGCCCCAGATCGGCGGGCACATCCTGGTGGGCGTGGCACGCAAGCGCGCCGCGGGGATCTTAGCGCCCTCGCGCAGGTCTGCCCACGCACGACGCCATGAGATCGAGACGGGGGATCATCGGATGCCGGATACCACGCCGCAGGCGGACGCCAGAAGCAAGCAGACGCATGCTCCCGTTCCGGTCGGCGTGGAACCGCTTGCTGCGCTGCCATCACGGCCTGTCTTCCATCATTATCATCCATCTTGACTGGCGCGCTCCGGCTTGGGTTCCGACAGACCCGGACGTGCTACTCAAGGTCAGAGCGGCGTTGAAACGACTGTAACTTGCGGTCACCGACCATGGCAGACTGCATCGGACGTCTCCAGACGGCACGCGGCGTCCGTGAACGTCCCGTGGCAGATGTCTAATCTCGTTCTCATGCCAACATCACCTGCCTGGGCCGAAGGCCTCGCCCGAACGCTGCTCGAAGCACCGCTCCCCCGCCGATGGGCACACGTCCAGGGCGTCGCCGCAAGGGCACGCAGCATCGCGCCCACCCTCGGGCCTGATGCCGCACTTCTGGAAGCAGCAGCCTGGCTCCATGACGTCGGCTACCTGCCCGAGCTTGCCGGTACCGGCCTGCATCAGCTCGACGGCGCCCTCTACCTGCGTGACGTCAAGCACGCTGATCTGATGCTATGCCGATTGGTCGCGCATCATTCCTGTGCGGTGGTTGAGGCGGAAGAACGCGGTCTAGCCAAGGTGCTATGCCGTGAGTTCGAGCCCGCGCCGCAGGTTCTTGCTAACGCCCTGACCTTTTGCGACATGACCACTAGCCCAGACGGAGAGCCTGTGCACGTCGATCGGCGACTCGCCGAGATACACAGTCGCTACGGCTCAGAGCACCTGGTCAGCCGATCAATCCATCGCGCCACGTCGATGATCCTCGACGCGGTGGATCAGCTTTCACGCTAACCGCATCGAGCATGCAACGCGCGTACACTGACCTGGGAGGTTGTGCCATGCCTGTGACATCCGGGGCGGTTCTTGAGGAACTCACGCCGCTTCATAGGGAGACAGACATACGGCTCAGTGCTGTCACTACGAGGACTGAGCCTGCTCAGAGGTCACTGACGTTTTCGTCAACCTCACCGTTTCCGGTGGATCTAGTATTGCCCCCGGAGAATATCAGCATAGAAATTGTCAACGATGATTGGCATAGCAAGCGAGTCTCAATCCCAATTACGTTTACCTCGGGAGTTTTTTCCCCCGACAAGGCGGTGCTCGTTGGTGAGGATGCTTTTCATCTGCTAAGCATGACCCTGTCACCTCATGCAGAAGCTGGAACTACCCTTACGACTTTGACATGGCACCTGCCGAAGGATGTGCCCGCTAAGTCTCTGGCGGATATGTTGAGCCTTATCAAGACCCTTCGAGCATCTAAGCGTATTCGCCTAAAGAGTCGAAATGGCTCAATTGCGGCGGTTTCGCATCCGCCAACAGATGATGATGTCAGAGAAATAGAAACCTATATTTTTCTGGTCGAGGCGCTAGCAAGGGTCCAAGAAAAGACCAAGACTTCTTTTCCTGCACCAGGGGAGTTTAGCCAAGACGAAGCTAATGTGCTCACCTGGGCTGATCACCTTCTCCAAGGTGAAACTGTCATGGGTACGTGGCAGCAGGCGACTTTGACGCTTCATCCTACAGACAACGGACGAGACTTGCTCTATAAGCAGACCGGGGATGAAGCTGGGGCTTATATTTTTGCCCAGCAGCAGGGTATACGAATAGCAGGGCAGGTCATTCCTCTGGGAGTGGTTGGTACACACTTGCTTTCTGGTCACGTTAGTGAGCTACATGATGAAGATCAGGCGAATAATGCTATTCGCATTACTCTTGTTCCGGACGATTCAAACGAATATGAGACTTGGCTTATCACGCCAGAAGCGCCTATTAATGACGTGATTCCAGGCGTCAGCCGACGATTTCGCAAGGAGTCTACGGAGTTCATGCGACGAAATGACGAACTGCTTCGGAGGCTTGCTCGCTTATGAGCGTGCGGTATCTGACTATGCCGGAAATCCTCTGGCTTCACCAGGAGAGTCTCAAGAGGTACGGCGGTGGCGCCGGGGTTCGCGATTCGAATTTGCTAAAGTCTGCGGTTGTCCGTCCGCAGATGTCCTTCAGCGGGTCCGACATATTTGCAACGTTGACTCAAAAGGCAGCCGCTTACCTTGATTCATTTGCTCGTAATCATCCATTTATAGATGGCAATAAAAGACTCGCGTATATTTCAGCCGGTCGTTTTCTTCAACTTAATACAAAATACTTGTTGGCCGATGCGGATGAAGCAGAATCTTTTGTCTTGGCAATCGTGACTACTGAACTAGAGATTGTTGACATAGCTAGTTGGCTTGACGAGCATTGCGTATCTTATGAAGAGTGGCTTGGAGACGAGAATTCTGCATTTTATATTCGAAGATAGTGCGCTTGTGATCTTATCTCGGTGCCGGATGTGTTTGAAAACCTGCGTTGACGCTTAAGCGACAACTGGCCTTCGCCACTTGCGTCCATGCTTCCGATAGCTGCCGTCTCCTCGGCAGGGAGGACGCACGGCTCAACGACATGCGTCCCCGACCGCACCCCCAGGGTCGGTGGCATGTTTACCACCTCCCATCAGCGCCTCGCCTTCGCTCTGACGAGATATATAGGTTAGCAGCATCGTTCTGCCAGGTCTGCGACTATCCTCCTATGAAGCATGGAAAGAGATGAGATAAATGAACGCTGATGATTCGATTTACCTTGGTGAAGTCGCTAAACGATTTAATGAGCATGTGGTCCAAGGTCTGGATCCCGCCTACGTAGACGCAGTAAAAATTGAAAACGAAATAATCAATAACGCCGATATCATACCGGTCAGGATCCAGAAACAAATTAGAGCCCAAGGGCGGAAGGTAAGAAAGGCGCGACTCCGCACTACTCGTAAGGTGCGGCGCGATATGTCCAAACATTGGAGTTCCGCTATCAATTTGCTCGATGAGTTTCTTGCTGTTGCAAATCTTATCAATGCTCGGCTTGTTAGGGCGGTCTTCATGAACGGCGAAATTCTAAGAAATAAAAATCCTAGACCGCTTCCCAATATGGTTACCGGCGCACATGTGAAATGCCTCCATCTGCTTGCCCTGTATGGCAAATCATGCCGTATTTCCACCGAAATATCACACCTGCTACACGTGGGTTTTCCGGACGCTGCAGCATCGCGATTGCGAACTCTATATGAACACCTCGTTATCATGATGTTGCTTCACAATGACGGCACATACGAGTTGAGCGAACGTTACCAGGAAAGTGCGGTTTTCGAGTATCTTAAACAATTGAGGAATGACCAAGTATGCCTTGCGGACCCTTTCTGGAGTGTATCCGACGCCGTCCTCGAAGAACTCGCTAGGGAGATCAGCGATCTAGAGACCGAAGCCAGTGAGGTAATCGCCAGGCGCGGTCCGAAGATTAAAGGACAGCATGAATGGGCCAGGCCCGCCCTCCCTGAATCAAAAAGGAACAACCTCAATTACAGGATCCAGTTTACTGACCTAGAGGAAGTAGCGGGCGCGGATTTCCTGCGTACCTTTTATCTGCTCGGCAACGACCGCATTCATGCTGGAGCATACGGAGTTATAAATCACTTCGACTTCAAGGATCCGAATATCTCCCTGACCCGGCAGCGTCGTGACGACTGGATAACCTACCTCATTGGCTCAGGCGTCCCGACCTTGATGAGCTGGGCGGCTCGTGCGGCATGTAAATCGATAGCATGGGAGGCGGAAGAGTACGACGAAATGCTATACGTATGCGCAATTCAGCGCATTGCGGATGCTGCCGTAAAGGCTTTTTCCGAGTCTCGCGCCAGTCCCCTTCCGCCCTCCTGATAGCTGCCGAGGTCTCGCCGCGCGCCAATCGGGCCGGGCCTTCGGCCTGGCCCGTGCTAACGGGCCGCTGGGCCGGTAGGCTCCAGGGTCAACGGCGCGCGCCGAAGGCGCGTCCCGCGCAGCGGGATGCAAGCACCGTTGACGCTGGAGCGACCGGCCCGGACAATGCGCGACGTTCCGGCCGACTGGCTCTGACATCTTCACAGCTCGTGGCTCACTCGCGTGAGGCTGACGGCCTGAGCGCGGTGCTGGCGATTAAGGTCCTTACGGCGTTCACGATGTGACATGATAATCCTATGACCGCAACGCCATCTCGACCCTGACCGAGCTATCCGATGCAGCACCCGCGGTAACTCCATAACTTAAGAAGAGGTAATCAAGATTCTTGGCCGATTAGAAGGGGGAGCTTCGATGGATCTGATAAATCAATTTATAGGACGATATACTAAAGAGTATGACTACTATAGCCAGGTCGCGCAACTTGCGCAGCAGAAGCTTGATGCTAATTTGCAGACCGCCGGAATCCGGTCGATAGTCACGGCGCGTGCAAAATCAATAACAAGATTGGAAGATAAATGTCGCCAGAGAGCCGAATCGGGCACCACATACTCGACAATTGATGATATCTTCGACGACATAGCGGACTTGGCGGGCGTTCGCGTTGCGTTGTACTTTCCTGCGGAGATCGATCAAGTTGACGGAATGATCACACGACTATTCAAAGTTCTTGACAAGAAAGAGTTTCCGGGGGAACCAAAGGCGAAGGCAAGGAAGAAGATATTTTCAGGATATTCTGCTACACACTATAGGGTTCAGCTCAAAGAAGAAGACCTAAACGAGGGAGAGAAGCGGTACGCAGCTGCGCGGATTGAGATACAAGTTGCCTCGGTACTAATGCATGCGTGGTCTGAGGTAGAGCACGACCTTGTCTATAAGCCGCTGATGGGAGATCTCTCTGACGAGGAATATGCACTTCTTGATCAGCTCAACGGACTGGTGCTGGCAGGGAATATCGGCCTTGAGAGACTGCAAAAGGCCGGCCAGGCCAGAGTAGCCGAAAATGATAGGAAGATAGCGAACCACTACGATTTGGCCGTCCATCTGCTGGGTGCGGCTGAAAAGGTGATCGACAAGCCTATCAGCGAATCTGGCCTCGGGAGGGTTGACCAACTATTCGATTTGATACGTGCGCTTGGGATAGATACACCTGGTCAGCTAAAACCATATATAGACGCCCTGCATGGAAACGTTGAGCAACGGCCTCTGGCGGAACAGATAATCGACGCCCTTCTTGCCGAGGATTCGAATCGTTATGAAATCTACAATTCCATCCGTAGGCAACGTCCATGGGCAGGCGAAGTACCAGATCCCAATAACGAGACGTATCGCCATATCGGTATGTTTATGAGCCGTTGGATGGAACTAGAGACTCTTTTGCGACGAAGTTCGCCACCAGGCGCTCGTCCGATTATCCCAACCGCCCGCCAGCTAGAGGGCATGAATCTGCTAAGCGGAGATATGGTTTACGAATTCGATCTGCTGCGAAGAGCGCGCAATGCGCTAGTTCACGGAGTTGAAGTGCCAGGTATTGAGTATCTCGACGAAGCTACCAAGCGTTTGGATATGATCATTGCAGAGATCAAGAGAAGGCTTGACGAGCAAGGGAAAGGCGACCAGCCGAGTTTACAGCTATGTTTCACTGTAGGATCCAGCCCAGAAGTGTGACTTCTAACCGACATACGGTACGGCGAGATCCGCCAGGTAGTGGCTAATCCGTATGCGCATCGAGCGATCCATCGGGTAGCTCTCAAGATCCTCCCGGCGCACCCAACGAACTTCGCTGCTCTCATCACTGTCCGTGGGCAGTCCGCCAATGGCACGAGCCGTTAGGACGATAGAGAATTCCTGGCGCGTCTCGCTGTTGCTGGTGTAGAGGATGACGTGCTTAGGGTCGGTGTAGATGCCGACTAGGCCCGTGATCTCACAATCGATGCCCGTCTCTTCTTTGGTCTCTCTAACAGCCGCCTGGGTCAGGGATTCGCCTAGATCAATGGCGCCCCCTGGGACGGCCCAGTTGTTGTTGTCGGACCGACGGATGAGCAAGACTTCACCCTCGGTGTTGGTCACGACGACGTTGACCGAGGGAACCAGGCTGTTGGGCTTGGGAGCGTTCGGGTCGTCGTAGTAGTCGATCCTGCGCGGCATCCTGGCTAGGTTCCCTCGATGGGCGTGGCGGTTTCCCAGACGCGCTCGAAGCTGTCGATGTACATACCTGTAATCTCCCCGCCTGGAAGTTTGCGCAGATGCCATACCGGGGCATGCGCGGCGGTCAGGCCCTGGATGTGGGTGTTGACCAAGAGCTGATCGTCGGCGCGGTAGATGGAGTTGTACAGGACCGTGCGGTGGAAGCGAAACTGCACGCTGTCGATCGTCCTCAGCGGTCGGTACATCGCGAGTGCGTTGCGGATCTTCGCGGCTTGTGCGTCGCCGACGCCCTCGTCCTCGCCGCGTTCGGCCACGACCTTGCTGTCCGGGTCACCGATCAAGATGCGGATGCGGACGCCTGCCCTGGCCTTGTCCTTGAAGATCCGCTGCACGCCGGCGTCCTCAGACAAGAACAGGCCGCTGTAGACGAGCACGCCGATCTCCTCTTCGGCTTGCGTGAACAGGTGTCCCCACACGTCCCTGGGAACCTCGGTGCGGTGCGGGTATACAGCGACGATCTCGCTCTCGGAGACGGCCATCACCTGATCGCGGTCTAGCGCGTCAGGCCAGATGTAGGACTCGTCCACGCCGAAGAACGCGGCGACGTCGTACCTGTTCTTGCGGTACGGAATCCGGCCCTTGGTGATCCAGCGCTCTACGGTCTTGGCGTCTACCTGCACGGCTTCAGCGAGCTTGGCGGGGGTCTCCCCGCGCTCCAAGAGCAGCGCTCGCAGCCTCTCGTTCGGCATTCCACCCAAGCCCGCAGGACGTACAGGGACGGCTTCACCCTAGCGAGGACGTCCCCCGAAATCCAGTAGTCGTCCTGTCGCGTAGTAACTGCGTCCTGACACTCCGGCGCATTCTGCTAATCCCCGCCCGATACGGACGGAGAACACACCGAGTGAAAGGACTCACCCACATGCACCATCCCCTCATCACCGTGGCGATGGCCACCGACCGGCGCCGGTTCTGCCCGTGCGGCGCGGTCACGGAGCATCCCAGCGGGTTGTGTCGCAAGTGCCACGCCCGCATGACGTGGCGGCGCCACAACACCCGGCCCCGCCGGCGCGCCGTCCGCCGCCGTTCTGGCCGCCAGGCGCGCGACCGGGCCCGCGTCCTCGCCTTCGCCGTATCCATGTTCCGCCCGACCGGGAAGGAGGCTGATCTGTGATGATCCTGATTCCCATCATCGCCGCGGTGTTCGCGGTCATCGCGGTGGCGCTGCTCGCCGTGGTGGTCGCTGCCATCCGGCAGGAGCCGCGCGACGCCAAACTGGGCTCGTATGCGCCCAACCCGATGGCCGCGCTGGTGCGGCGTCTGCTCGGGGTGTCCGTCCGCAGGCCGGAGACGGCCGGCGACGAGCAGCGAGAGCCATATCTCGCCGGCCACCGGCAGGAAGGTGACGGCCGATGAGCCATCCGCCCGGCTGGACCATGGACGAGCCGTGCCCGTCGTGCGGCTCGTGGGACATCACCGAGTACGAGATCCGCATCAGTGCCGACGCGATCAGCATGGGCTGGGAGTGCCGCGACTGCGGGCACCTGGCCTCATGGCTGTCCCGGTCCGAAGGGCAGGCGGGCCACGCTGTCGAGCGAAGGCTGCTCGCGGTGATGCCGCTGCACGCGATCACCACGCTCTACGGCGAGAAAGGACTACGCGAACGGTTCGCGCTGGAGACGGCGCGACTCGGCAGCACGGCCGAACGGCGTCAGGTGAAGCGGGCCCTGCAACTCGTCGGCCGGCTGCACGCCCTGGACCACCGTCAGCGTGAGCCGTACGTGAACCACCTGCTGCGCGTGGCGCTGCGGATCATCTGTCACTACGAGACGCGGGACGCCGATACGATCTGCGCCGCGTTGCTGCACGACGCGGTCGAAGGCCACGCCGGCGACCTGTCGCCAGACGGCCAGCCGGGAGCGCTCGCGGCTCTGGCCGTCGCCTTCGGCCATCAGGTCGCGGACCTGGTCGCGGCCGTCACCAACCCCGCCTGCGAACCCGGACTGGACAAGGACGACCAGTACCGGGCGCATGTCACGGCCAGCCTGGCCACGTGCCCGCGGGCACGGGTCATCAAGGTGTCGGACTTCACCGACAACGGCGTCGGGCTGATCCACACCACCGGCCCGAAGGTCGAAAGGCTGGCCCGCAAGTACGCGCCGCTCGTCCCGGTGCTGGCCGATCTGGTTGCGTGGCCGGACACGCCGCTCCCGGACCACGTCAAGGTGCGCATCCTCGACCAGCTCGGCCGAGCCGGTGAACGCTTCGCGGCCGTCACCACGAGCGACGAGGGACGGTGAGGGAGCCATGGCTATCTCGCTCTCGCTCGTGCTGGTGCTCGGTGTCGCGGTGTGGCTGCTGCACAGGTACGCCGGGCTGAAGCCCTGGCACGGCGTGATCTGCGTGCTGTTCGGCTTCTACCTGGCCACCAGCACCCTCGCCCCGGAGATCCGCACCACGGTAACCGCTATCATCCGCGCCCTCACGGGCCAGGGATAAAGGGAGGTGATCATCACGACCGAACCGAACGACTACCCGGACGCTGATCTTCAGGAGATAGCGAGCCGGCACGATAGCGCCGCTTCCGCCATGGGCACATTCGCCAGAGCCCTGGACACGATCCCGCTGCTGTGCGCCGAGGTCCGCCGGCTCCGCGCCCGGCTGGCCCGCACCCTTACCGACCTGCACAACCTGATCGCCGCCGCCCGGGCCACTCTCGGCGCCCACGCGGACGGCGAAGAAGACGCCCTGTACTACCTGCGCGACGAACTCGACGCGCAGGGCCAGCTTCCACCCGAGCACCGGGAGCGGCCATGACCGGCCATCCCTCGCGACGCCAGCTCCGCCGTCAGGCCCGCAGGCTCCGCCGTGACAGCTTCCAGCCGATGATGGTCTT
>Ga0137383_10001274_pt1 | contig 14812 bp, 14 predicted proteins | sample SagtaG_19_FD_104817 | JGI IMG/M metagenome (GOLD analysis project Ga0137383, IMG submission 104817) | Vadose zone soil microbial communities from Sagehorn Ranch, Mendocino, California, USA - Sage2_R_40_16 metaG | ecosystem: Environmental > Terrestrial > Soil > Vadose zone | place: USA... | reverse complement strand
CCAGCGCAAGACGAACTCTTGCGTCCGCGTGATTTCTTTTTCTTCAAAGACAAGCGATATCAGTTTCAGCTTTTGCGGCTGGTCGAAAATCAGCCGAATCGTTTGGGGTCCCTGTTCTGCGGCGCGCCACCCCCGCATCTCTCGCGAAACGAAGGCAGACTCGACCGGATAGCCTTTCTCCTCCGAGGTGATCTCAACAACGGCCGCCCTTTCGACATCCAGCCAGCGTTCAGCGCGGGATGAAACAGTCTCCGGAGTTGGGATTATAAGGCGTGTCCGCATGCAGAACCCAGTTTACTCCGGTCCGACTGCCGGCGATGTCGATTTTAAAACACTCGGTTTTCTGAGCCACTCCTCGACCGAATATCATTTCATTAGAATCGGTTGGTCTGACTCACGTTGAAAACCGGTTTCGCGCGTGCGCGTTACCCTTCTCCACCGGTGTAACGACTCCTTCTCAGCAGACCATTTGTTAAGATGATTCTCCCGCGCTCGCGCTTGCAGTTGATGCCTGTCACGCAGTAGGTCCCGGTTCGAGTCCGGTCGCTCCGGCCATTACGATCCGAAACTCCGAGACGGGTCGTTGCACAGTACCTCTTCCGGCTCGATCGCTATTCAAAGCTTCGCGCCTGCCGGCTTTTAGTACCTCTCGGGTGGATGGGATTCAAGATAATTCGCAGGATAAACCAGAAAAACTGAAGTCATCCTGAAGCACGCGCAAGGACCGCTGCGAGAAAACCAGCAAGGCGATTGGCGGTCGCCTAGAATACCAGCGGGAGGCTGTGCAGAGCCTTGGGTCAGCGTCTACTACGTTTGCTGGCGTCCTTTGCAGGAGTCGCGATCATCACGTTCGTGGCGTACCGCCTGATCCCGGTCAATACAACAACTGTCGGGTTTGCATATCTGCTGCTTGTGCTGGTCATTGCGAGTGCTTGGGGGTTTCTTGAAGCCGCGTTGGCCTCAGTCCTCGCGACTCTCTTCTTCAACTTCTTCTTCTTCCCACCGGTCGGCAAGTTCATGATCGCAGACCCGCAGAACTGGGTCGCCTTGTTCAGCTTTCTGGCGACCGCGCTCATTGCCAGTCGTCTGTCGACTATGGCCAAGCGCCGGGCCCTGGAAGCCATGGAGCGGCAACGAGACCTTGAGCATCTGTACGCGTTTAGCCGTGCCATGCTCCTAATTGACAGGACTACCCCCTTCCCACAACAACTTGTCGACAAGCTGGCCGAGATCTTCGAACTTCGTGCCGCAGTACTGTTCGAGCGTAATGCGAGCGTGTTCTATCGAACCGGGACCCCAGATATTGGTTTTGAGGACTTGGACGAGCAGCTTCGAGGGGCAGCGCTCCATGGGATGTCGCCCTCCGACCCAAAACGGCAAGCAATCATCGTGGCCGTGCGGCTCGGCCCAGAGCCGATAGCAAGTCTGGCACTGCAGGGCGGAACGATGCCAGACTCTGTTCTCCAGGGAATCGCGAATCTGGTCGCCATCGGTTTGGAACGGGCGAGAACACAAGATCTTGCCGAGCAGATCGAGGCTGCTCGTCAGAGCGAGCAGCTACGAACCACACTCATCGACGCCATGGCGCATGAATTCAAGACTCCGCTGACCTTGATCAAGGCCGCAACGACATCTCTCCTATCCAGCCCTGATGAGCCGAAGGAGAGCAGGCAGGAACAACTCACGATCGCCGACGAAGAGGCCGAGCACTTGAGGAAACTTATTGACGATGCCGTGGAAATGGCCCGCCTGGACACCACGCACATCGATGTTCATCCACAAATTTCCGATGTGCAGGAGACTATTCGCGAGTGTGTCGCTTCGATGGAGAGCGAGATCGACGATCGGCTCCTCGAAATCGGGTGCGACAAGCAACCACCCGATATTGCGTTTGACAGACGTCTGATGAAGCTTGCCATCAAGCAAATCATTGATAATGCTCTGAAATACTCCCCGGCTGACAAACCGGTGGCGGTCCGAGTGCTTGCCAGCAATGGCATATTGACGATTGAGATCACGGACCATGGGCCAGGCGTACCCGTGGAGGAGCAAACACGGATCTTTCACAGGTTCTACAGAAGCCCTTCCGTAAAAGATCAGATACCCGGATCTGGACTCGGTTTGACTATCGCGCGTAGCATCGCGCAGGCCCATAAGGGAGATCTGACGGTAACGAGCCGCCCTGGCGAGACAACGTTTCGAATCACTTTGCCAACTAGTTATGCAGGAGATAAGAAATGACGGCCAGCCGAATTCTCGTCGTTGATGACCAAGCCCAAATCCGGCGCTTCATGAGGACCACACTGGCCGGTGTCGGCTACGAGGTCGGCGATGCCAAGACAGGTGAAGAGGCACTCGAGAAACTGCGAGAGTTTCGTCCGGATCTGGTTCTACTCGACGTCAATATGCCCGGCATGGGCGGACTGGCGGTCTGCAGGGAGATCAGAAGCGATGCGAACGTTGCCATCATCATGCTCACGATTCGGAACTCGGAGGGCGACAAGGTTGCAGCGCTGGACGCCGGTGCGGACGACTTTGTTACCAAACCGTTCAGCACTCCGGAACTGTTGGCCCGTATCCGAGCGGCGCTCAGGAGAGTGCCGTCCCCTCCATCATCTCCGATCAGATTTCGGGTAGGGCAGCTGGCAGTCGACTTTGCGGCGCGGACTGTCTCGAACGGGACCACGACGGAGCATCTGACTCCGAAGGAACTCGATCTACTCCGCTATCTGACTCAGCGTGCGAATGAAGCAGTCTCACACCGAGAACTGCTGCAGGCAGTATGGGGGCCTGATTACGGCGATCAGGTCGACTACCTCCGTGTTTTCATCAAGAACCTCCGTAAGAAGATCGAGACCAACCCTGAACAGCCCGAATACATCAAGACAGAACCCTGGGTCGGCTATCGCTTCAATGGATCCATCGAGTCTTCATAAAATCCTTATGGTTGTTCTATTACTTCTTCAGGCCTTTTCGCCTACCGTCAAGTTGGAAATTCCAAGATGGTGGACCGAAAAGAAGCTTCATTCATCCTTGAAGGGCGCCCAACCCCGGCAACCGGACGGCCTGGACCGCCGGATGGCTGCGAAGGCGCCGGTAGGTTCGAGCTTGCGGTTGTCTTTACGTCGTTCGATGCAACTATTGCTGCGCTGAAGATGGCAGGCGCCCTTGCGAGTGGCCTGAGCGCACACATAACCCTGGTGGTTGCTCAAGCTGTTCCTTACCCTCTTCCATTGGAGGACCCGCCGGTGCTGCTCGACTTCATTCGGCCACGACTTGGTCAAATCGCAAGCGACAGTCCAGTGGAAACGACGATCCGTCACTATTTGTGTCGTGATCGACTGGTGACGTTGACCGCAGTATTGAAGCGGGGTTCAATCGTCGTCATCGGCGGTCGGAAGAAATGGTGGCCAACGAGAGAAAAGATTCTGGTTTCGCGACTGCGTCGGTTCGGTCATGATGTGATCCTCACGGAAACAACCTAAGCAGGCTGTAAGACTCACCTTGCCTTCAAATTCCTTCTTTGGATTGCCTCTCGCCGCTGCGCACGGGCGCAACGTATGTCTCCTGAAGAGACGGGTCGATGCCGCTGACAAGCTCCTTGCAACTCTTTACGAGGGCGGTATCCGTCGGTCTTCGATCTCCCGAAGATGCTCACGCAACCTACGGAGCACTTCTTCCCGCTGGCTGTTGCCCAGCTCCTGCCGAAGTTCGTTGAGCGCGAAGTGGACGACGTCGTGATGATGAATCTCCTGTGGGGCCAGGTCGCTGCTAAGTTCAAGCCAAATGCTGTGCAAGAGATCAATCTCCTTGGGAGTAAGACGTGGGGTATGAGGCCCAAGATAGAAGATATGCTCCTGGCCACTCGGGAAGAGAATTTCGAGCGTCAGCTGCGGTTTGGGATCGGGTAAACGCTCCCACGCCAAGCCTGCCGTGCGCGCTTCTTCAGTGACAGGCTTGGTCGGGGAAGGTCCCAGGACAACGGTGGATGACTCCAGGCTTTGGGCAGCGCGCAGAATAGCGTCCCATTTTTCGGTGGCTGCAGCGACGGCTAGGTGGACGGGCTTCCCCTTTTTTTCCGCGAGCTCTAGGGCGCGGGTGAAAAGCTTCTGCTCTTCGAGGCTGAAAAGCTGTTCCGGCGACAACTCGTACTCTCCTATTCCATGCAGAAATCGAAGGTGAAGCACTACGACGTCCTGTTTATGCGAGTCGGCCCGGTCGAGAACTGCCCCGAGGTTATGAAGTGTGTTGTAGTTCCGGACCATAACCAAGATGTTGCCGGGCCGAACGCCCAGCACATCGGGAGTCAGGTCCTCGCCCGGTTCTAAATTGAACTGATCGAGTTCCGCGTGAGCCGTAGCCCGCTTCCTGGTCATTCGCTCGGAAACGCTGAAGACGCCGAAGAAGATGATGGTAAAAGCCACTCCTGAAAGCGTGGCGACTTGCTTCGTGAAGAGATTAATAAGGCACAAAGCAAACAGAGTTAGAGTTATCAGCCCCAGACCCAGGGGGACCTCCAAGTTACCCACCTTCAGGTTCAAGGGGACGCGAAATTCCCGCTTGCCAGGTTGCTTGTAACGAAGCACAAGTACGGCAAGGCCCTTCATAGCGAAGCTCCACATCACACCGAACGCATAAGCCTCGCCCAGCACGAAAATGTTTCCTCGGCTGAGGAGAATGGTGAGGAGCTGGAGCCCCACAACCAGATTCAGGATGCGATGAGAAGTGCCGAAACGGTGGTGCGGTTGGCGAAACCAATGGGGCAGAATTCCATCCTCGGAGACTCGGTTCAGGACACCGTTGGAGCCCACGATGGCGGTATTGACGGCCCCGGCCAGCATTAAGACACCGACCACTACGACGAACGCCCGGAAAGCCAGTCGAACCGACAGAGGTCCGACGAGGTACATCGCCAGTCCGCCGATTGGGTTATCGAAGAAATTGTTGCGCACCGAATCGGGGATGATCATCACCGCGAAGAATGCAACCCCCGCGGTGAAGATGAGGCTGTAAGCAAAGATCACGAACCCTGCTTTTTCTAGATTTTTCAGCTTGGGATGCTCAATCTCCCGATAAACCTGAGCCATCGTCTCTTCGCCGCTCATGGCCAGGACGGAATGGCCCAACCCAACCAAAACGCCGATCAGTCCGACGGTATAGGGCAGCGAAGTGTGGCGCAGCCAGCCTAGCGCGTCGTTCGAATACACAAGGTTCGATAAATGCGGCCAGGGCGGAAGATGAGCTCCCCGTACCCAGAGCGTATAGACGCACCAGATGATCATCATGACCACCATCACCGTGGTCACGTACATGATGCGCAGAGCCTTCTCGCTGGACTCCGGGATACCTTTAATGTTCTGCCACCAGAAGTAGACGGTAACTACGCCGGCAAAGAGCGCAGCTGTCCAATTCACGTTCAGGATGAAATTGGAGTGGGCATGGCGCAGAAGCTCGTTCAAAAGACCCACCAGGTATAGGCCAGCCGATACGCCGCTAATCGGTCCTGTCAGGATGTAGTCGAACATCAGGGCTGAAACGGAGAACTTTGCTAGGGTTCCGCCCATGGCCTCCTTGACCACGCGATAGACGCCGCCACGCACAAACATGCTGCAGCTCTCGATGTAAACGGCTCGCACGGCATAGGAGAGCAGCATGATGGCCAGAATGAACCAAGGAGCTGTTTTCCCGACGAAGTGTTCAGAAATTGCGCCAGCGTAGAACGCGGACGAACCCATGTCGTTGAGTACCACCGCCGCCGCCCGCCAGAAAGAGATAAAGGCGAGCATGGCAGTTGTGGCCACTAGCACGCGTTGAGCGCCATTCATGACGACACATGGTGAGGTTCGTCCAGAAGAATTGTTAAGCATTCACATTCCTTCAAATACACCGACCAGCCTTGCTTGTGGTGGAGGTTTTTCTCGAATCTGAATTATGGAGAGAGCTCTGGGTGAAAAGGAAGCCTTATAGCTGAGTGCCCATGAAAAAGTTATAAAGAAATCATAAAGATTCCGTCGCTGACGAAGAGGCCCACGAGAAGCGCAGTGTTGAGCACGCTTCTGTGGTTTTTGAGCAGTGCGAAGAAGGGAATTGCAGCCGGTGGCAGCGCCGAGCAGATAAAAAACGAAGACGTCGTAGACTCTTTCGAGTCAGGGACGTTTCGCTGAACAGCCCTCCCCTAGAACTTTACCTGCTGCTTTCAGATCTGTTCCGCGGCGCTCCTTTGGCGAGTTCCAAGGCTTGGTGACGATGGTAAACCTTACCACAACGTGGACAAACGACTTTGGCATTGTGTTCCGCCATGTCTCTCAGGAAAGCCGAGAACGCCTCACCGCATTGCGTGCACACCAAATTGATCTTGTGGCTATCCATTTTGTGAGGTCTTCGACTCCGGCGTATCGGGCTGGTCCCGCTAGCAGTCGGAAATCGGAAATTACCTGAGCGTCAGGCCACCTTCAGGATCAGCTTACCCCGCGTTCCTCCCGTCCTACTCAGTTCCTGTGCCTCTTTCGCCTGCTCCAGCGGCAGAGTTCCCCCGAGCCTCGGTTTCAATGCTCCTTCGGTGATCAGCTTTGCGAGTTCTCACGTGACGAGAGATTAACGTACCCAGTCCAAGGGTCATGGCAACGTCCTGAACGGCGCAGCCGGAGCGCTCTGCAGCGCGACAACTGCTCTTCGCGCCTCTGGTCATCGCACTGCGACTCAAGCAGGACATTACCTCAAGGCAATCGAATCTCTGGAACTAACCATAGAGGCCAACCCCAAGCTCATTCAGAGATTCAAGACATTCAACAACAAAAGAAACAAATCCGATCTTCGCCGTCGGCCTGGCCCGATATCACGCTGCCATCGCCGAGATCGCGAATCGGAAATCCATTTCTGAAATCGGGTTTGTTCGTCTCTGGTGTCTCTGCCATGATTTGCCTCCCGAGCCGTTCGATACGGCAGTAGATCGAAGATGCTGGCCCTCATCGAACCGATGGTTCGGTTCATACTACTGGTCCCCCGTCATGTGAGTCCCCGTAGAGTCAACGAGAACATCCTTCACTCCTGCTCCAAAAGAGCCTTTACGTGGAGAAACGAAGTGACGAGCGTAAGCGTCTTCAATATTGTGGTCGCCTGTCTTTGAAAACCGCAAGAGGGGGCGAGAGTCCTTGGTCCATCGTTTGTACACGGTGAGCGAGGGCTTGAGATCCAGATCGTGCGCGTGCATCCGCAAAATACGCAAGATTCGGCTGGCCTTGCCTAAATTGCAGCGTATGACCCTCTCGAGATACGCAATCCGGCCGCGCCTCCAGTTCTCCACCGATTCCGGGGAAAGCAGATCCATACGAATAAAGAGTTCCAACGGAGCAACGAATCCCTTTTCCCGAAGAAGACCCTCAACCGCTTTCACAATCCGAGCGTAGTATGGATCCTGCCGGTAATTGGCCACGGTTATTTTCTTCAAAAGAGCGTCCTCGCTATCCCGGAGCGTCTTTCCCATCCACCAGCACACCGCGCGTCTCCAACTCAAAAGACCGATCCGGTCGATGCTTGCGTGCTCCGCGAATCTGCTCTTCTCGACTCCAAGAAATCGGATTCATTCATAGCGCGCAAAAGATCTGCCTCGGTCACAGTGACGGGAAGACGTTCGAATGCGGTAAACTCCTGAAGCATAGTCTCCAGCAGGGATACATCGCCGGCTTGGGGCGAGACGTAGGTAAAGCACTGGTGAAGGACACTCCGAGGCGGCAACTGCTTCAAGCGAACATCATATGAGCACACGATACCACTTTCAAACTTATTCGCGGAGGGGGATGGCCGGGTATCATTTCAGAAATGGAGCAGCTTCCGTACGGCGAAACGGGAGCGGTGCGGATCAACGACTGGCGAGTTCTGCAGATAGAATGACGGGTCCAGTGCGGGCTCAAAGGTCGCGGCTGGCGAAAGAGACTCGCGACATTTTCGTCCGATGACATTCTGGCGGTGCACAGCCGCATCCGCTTAGCTGTCCTATAGCACGAGCACATCGTTGCCGCGCGACTTAAGAGCGCGGTCAAACGTGATCAACTTCAAGCCTGCCACGGCCGTGAAAGCCAACATGTACGCGTCTGCCCAGACCTTTGGAGAGCGACGAGGCATTCGAGAGCGCGCGCGGAACTCCTTCTCGATATCCTCCGGCTCGGGCACGAAAACAACTCGATCATCAGCCCAGATCCGGTCCCACAGGCTCCAGGCTTCCGCCATAGATTTTGTGTCCACTCCCATGATCTGTTCGGTTGTGAGAAGCCTAAGAACAGTGATTTGCGTGAACCGACCGAAAAGGAATTGCTCCTGTCCGGCCTGCTCAAACCAGGATCTGGCTCTCTCGGAATGTATATGCCGGCTCCACAGGAGCGCCAGCCAGACATTGGCATCAAGGAAATTCAACGTGTTCATAGATCTGCTCATTCGTCAGGTCTACCTGTGGTCCTTTGGAAACAATCAGAGGAAATTCGACCCGCTTTGGCCTCGGCCGCTGTGCCTGCAAGACCACACGTCTCACACCGAGAAGAACCAGTTCACGAATCGAAGAACCAGTTCCCGCCGCCTGTTCCTTTAATTTCCGGTAAAGGGGCGCCGGAATGTCCACCGTCGTCCGAATCGATTCTTGCTTCATAAACATGATTATTTCATACGTGCCATAAATATGGAAGATACCGTCTTTTCGCCCAAGGAGTGGCAAACTGCCCGAGATACCGTCTTCCCTTAATCCTAATAGCATTGATCAAGTCGAGGATCGCGAAATGGCCGGGGGGGGGGGGACAAAAGGCGAACAAAAGGGTAGTTTACCGGCAGTTGACCTTTCCTGCAGTGACTATCAGTGACTTACAGCGCCGGGAGGCACCTCTAAATACTTGCAATCACTTTTAATGTCGGCTGAAAAGGCGGGCGTCGGCGGTTCAACTCCGTCCTGGCCATCATCATTCCAAAGCAGTTAGCCAAATTATCTCCGTGATTCCAGTCCGCTCTCAGTCCGCATTGGCAAAACATGCTCAATGCGGTCGGTATACCTGTTTAATTAAGAAGAACTTAAACCCGATCACTTCTTCCTCAGTCCGCTTTCAGTCCGCTTTGGCCGCATGGCTCACAATCGCAATTAGCATTTCCCTGCTGCGGCCATACGATCCTGGCTGACAGCATGGCTGTAAAACTGGAGCGTCAACTTCACGTCGCTGTGACGAAGCAAGGTCTGTACAGTTTTTGGATCGGTTCTCATGCGGATCAGAAACGATGCCAGACTGTGGCGAAGGTTGTGGAAGCCGAACCGGCGGGGATCATCGTCCACGAGTCGGCCGTGTTCGTCTCGATGCGATGAAAGAATTCCAGCTTTCACTGCAGCCAGCCGCAGATAATCTTCGATGAGCATGTTGGCGACGCGCCCTATTTGCCCTTTAGACGATCCGATGGGAACACCCAGTCGCCCAGTCGCGAATAGGGCGTCTTCTGTTTCCAGCGCAGCATAAATTCCGCCAGCAACGGATGGAGCGGCACAGGTCCTTTAGAAGCTTTGCTCTTCGGCAGACCTACTTGACCACACGTCCAACTTTAGCCATATTTTCATGAACCTCGGGAATATCCGCACGGTTTCTTAATCGGACAAGGAGACCGCGCTCTTTTTTCCTGCCCCGACGCGAAGTGACCCAGCGGAACTTCGGTAATCCGATTTTGTGACTGTCAGGCCATTCCCCTCTTTCTCCATTTCCGTCATTCTGTCTTCGGCAGCATGTGCCGCGGTTTCTAAGTCGGACTTCGGGGGAGGGCCGGCAAGGGAACCGCGGACCCCCCCCTGTTTCCTGCGAAGATTCCAAACAAGATCAATCCAAATTTTTTAGATCAGCCTCACGTTCACGTGATGTAAAGGCCGTGCCGATTTCAGCAGTACATAACGCTCTGCATTTAATCGCGATTCTCCTCGCGAGCCTTTCCATTGGTGGTCTCTTGTTGGTACTGCTTCTTCTCTTTCGGGTTGAGCGCGACAGTGCAGGAGCGCAGACCCGTCGTCGTGAAGACTAGACGCCTGATGAAAACAATTAGACCAACAATCCGGGTCAATGCATTTATGAAAGAGCGCCCCGCTTTAGAAGGTTGAGGCCGGATGTGGCGCCGCCTCCGCTGCGCTGTGCAGGGCTTCGCTCCGCTACCGCGGCGCTAGGGAGTAACTGCAGTAGTGTGTCCGTTGCGAAAGGACTACAGGAGAGCATAGGCAAATCGGCTGGAGAATGGCACTTTACCTTGAGGGGAAGATTAGCGTTGGTACGAATGACCTTCCCCCAAGGAGGCAACTCAAATGAGTCACGACGTCAAATATATCGGAATGGACGTGCACAAGGGCGCCGTGAGGAGAATTTTTCTTTCTTGACATCCCCTTTCATAGGATGAGTGTAATTGATTTATCGATAATTACAATTGCACCCATGAGCATCGACCGGTCTGGCAATTGCCCCCGTAAGAAGAGTGGAAGACGATCAAAGCTCGATTGCGACGGTGCGCGTTACTCACGTCGGGCGGTGGCAACACGGGCGTCTTTACCGGAGAGATTGAAGTACTCCGCATCAGAGTACTTCAATCGCGACTTGTAGCCGGGTTGCAACGTCAACCATTGGAAGAATCGCTTAAGATTCATAAGGGTCGTGTGGAGGCGTCGCCTTGCTCAGTTTTTGCCCCGATTCGTGGTACCCGGGGTCTATTTCATTTTGCCAGCGGCCGGACCCACGCCGGTGGCCTGCTTGGTCTTGGGGTCAATGCCGATCAGCGCCACTCCGCCCACTCCGCCGCGACCGACGGTAACCACGTGGCCACGAGCCCTCAGGTCGGCCTGCACTTCTTCGGGCAGGGTGTTGGGCACAGACAGGCTGCCCAGGCTGGCACGGTCCTGACCGAAGGAGCTGATGAAATGCGTGGTAGAGAAGCGCGGCGCCTTAAACGCCTCCTCGGGCATGCCGAACTCCACGTAGTTGAGGATGACCTGGATGGCTGCCTGATCCTGCTGGTCGCCTCCCGCTACCGAGATCGCCATCACGGGTTGGTTGTCATGGAAAAGCAGCGTGGGGCTCAGCGTAATTCGCGGCCGCTTGCCGGGCTGGATAACGTTCGGAGTTCCCACAAACGTGTTCAAGCTGCTGAGCCGGCTTCCGTGAATAATGCCCGTGCGTCCGGCCACGCCAGCTGTGCTTGACAGGCCGCTGGGAGTCGCCGCGATGACGTTCCCAAACTTATCCGTCACACACATGACGGTGGTTCCGCCATGCCAGGGTCCGGTGATGGTGGGCGGCTTGGTCGGTTTCATAGTGTAGGGGTCGCCTGGCCGGAGCTCGAGAGATGCCTTTTTCGGATCGATCAGCTTGCGCCGCATTTCGGTGTACTGAGCGGAAAGCAACTGCTGCATCGGCACCTTCACAAAGTTCGGATCGCCGTAATACTCGTCGCGATCTGCTAGCGCCAGTTTCTCCGCTTCAATCACCGTGTGGATGTAGCCCGCCGAATTGAACCCCATCTTCTTCAGGTCGAAGCCTTCCAGCAGGCGCAGCGTCTGTGAGAGATAAGGACCCTGCGTCAACGGACCTGCCTTATATACCGTGTATCCACGGTACGTGGTTTTGAGCGGATCCACCACGGGAGTTTTGCGTGCGGCCAAATCCGCCTTGCGAAGGAAACCGCCCTTTTCGATATACCAGGCTTCCAGGGCGGCTGCGATGTCGCCGCGATAGAAGCGGTCCGAGACGGCTTGCAGTCTCTGCTGCCGCGTACCTTTCGCGGCCTTTTCCGACTCCACCAATTTGCGAAAGGTCACCGCCATATCCGCCTGCCAGTTCACGCCGGTTTCGATCCTCTTCCGGCTGCCGGTATCGATATACCAACTGGGGCCGCCGGCGTCCAGAATGGCCAGCGTCGGCTGCACGACCTCGTCGAAGCTTTTGGTTCCGTAAAGTTTCAGCAGGGTGACGACCGCATCAATGGTGCCAGGCACGGCGGCTGCCTTGACGTCACCGTCCGGGATTCCGTGTTCCATGTACCAGGCGATGGCTTTGGGGTCGCGAGGGGCCTCCCCTTGTCCCTCCAGCAGCTTCACGTTTTTCTGGTCGGCGCTGTAAACCAGAATGGGAACCTCTCCTCCCACGCAGAACGCGCCTACATAGGTTACGGACAGTGCCAGCAGAGTGGCGGCGCCTGCATCGGCGGCGTTTCCGCCCTGTTCCAGAATCTTGATGCCGGCCGCAGTGGCGGCAGCCTTACCGGAAACAACCACGCCCTGGCTGCCGGCGGCGACACTCGGTCCCCGCGGGCTGACCGGCGTTTTGCTTGCCTGCGGCGAAGCGAAGGGCGCGAGTAAAAGGAAGAAAACGGATGATATCGAAATGATCTTGCGCATATGAGGTCAACTCCGTTGTAGTGGCCGGCATCCATTGCCCGGCATGTCATCAAGGCTATATCAACTCTCTTATTCCACGCTGCCTCGGCCGCTGTGGCCGGGCGCAGGAGAGCTGGAGCGCAAGCGGTTGCCCAAACTCATTGATTCTACAATCTCGAAGCCCACGTTTCCGTGCCTTCCAGAAAGACTTGGTTCTGGAATGTGGGGCGGAAGAGCCGTACTGGCAGTTTTTGGCGTGGCCAACTCTTATTCAATGCAGGGCCGCTAGCTTGAGAAAGCTCAGCCGGCCCGAAAGGACATTGTTTTGTCGCGACGCTTGAGGTTTGAGCCATTTCAACTCCCCAGTCCCGCTTGGTTTCTACTTAGATTTCCACATCGTTGGTCCGAGATCTACGGCGAGCATGTTACACAAAAGGACCTTGTTGACTACTCTTGGCGCTTCTATGCACCAACTTCGTGGCGCATACCTGTTGATAGGCTCTATTACACTGAAAATAAGCAAAATAAAGCTCCCAAATTTTTGTTGACTTTTGAACAAAAATTGCTCAGAAGTCTACTGCAAGAACCATAGAAACTGCAGGCGCCACATGAAGGGAATCCAGCCGCCCGGATTGAGTGTAGCCTCCGCCTCGCGAATAGTTTTGCTTTCCCGGCGGGAGGAGGAGGTTGTTCGCTTGGTGGCTAACGGCCTCACGGACCGTGAGATTGCACGAAAACTCAAGCGTCGGGCTGTCACGGTCAAAAGGCACCTACTTCAGATTTTTGCGAAGCTGGGTATCTCTAGTCGGGTCGAACTCATTTTTTACTTCTATAGTAAACGACAGTTCTCCCAAGGGAAGGTCACGGCTTCGGCAGACATGAGGGAGGAGCGATTCCCCCCGAAGAGCGGGCGCATACCGAAACCTAAGCGATTGGCTGGTTAAGTCCGTAGGGGGCTTCCAAATCGCTAGGCATAGAACGGAGCGCTGACAAAGGAAAAAACGGAAATTCAGCAGCCCCAGTACAAAAGATCACTATGCCTCAGCAAGAACGTCGGGAGCATCCACGCTACACCGTGCGGGTGCCCGTGTCCGTGAGGGTCAGCAACGGAGATTCCCGTGAAATGTCGGTCGAAAGTGAGAACGTAAGTTGGGATGGCATTTTGCTGTCGTCTACATCTCGGATGCCGGAAGGCACCACCCTGGGGTTAGTCGTGGTAATCCAACCAGCGACTGCACCGCAGTTTCGGCTGATAGGTAAAGGCAAGGTTGTGCGCGTGGAACAGCAATCATCTGCTGCGAAATTCTTTATCGCTATCAGATGCAATGCCTCTTTCCACTTCTCCAAAAAAGATTGAGAACTCAGATCCACCTAGACCTCGGATTCTCGCCTTCCTCAGGACACCTTGGCTTCATAGGCGACTAGCTTGTCATGTTTCGCGATGGATTCGACTTTCAAAATCTTTGGTAGGATCAACAAGCGGGTGCTCCCAAACATCAGACCGTTTTCGTCACAGTAACTTTTTTCCAGAACCAAGTCTTTGTGGAAGGCTCGGATCTGCCATCGGCGTTGCTGACGAATCAATCAGTTGAGAAAGTGCTTGTGGGGAGGTTTTTGGAAAGTTCCCGGTCATGAGTGTAATTGGCCTGGTCGACAGTTATCCATCGTGTCTTGGCATAAAATGCCGACGATCCTATCGTCCAAGAGGTCCACGCTTATGACACGACCAACGACGCAGGCGATTTCACCGTTCTTCATCGTCAGCAAAGTCGATCAAACCATCGCTTTTTACCGCGACAAGCTTGGCTTTGAGACAAGATTCCGGCAGCCGGATCGAGACCCTTTTTTCGCCATCGTCGGCCGCGACGGAGCGCAGATCTTCGTCAAGTCCGATAAAGACACGTCGCCGCTGCCGAACCCAAGGCGTAATCCTCCATGAGGTGGGATGCCTACGTCTATGCACCAGACCCGGATGCGCTCGCCGTCGAATTTGCCGATCATGGAGCCGCATTCAGCGTGCCGCTCAAGGATACCCACGATGGTCTTCGCGGGTTCGAGATTTGCGACCCTGACGGCTACGTCTTGTTCTTCGGTCGACCAAGGTAGACGGCGGGGTAGCGATCCGGGGGACATACGAAGTTTTGGGTTCCTACTTTTTGGGCTCGAATCCCCGGCCGACCCGGAACACGTGGCCATCCGGATGGCGAAGGTGCATCTCGCGAACGTTCCACGGCATATCGGTAGGCGGAAATGTGACCTCCAGCCCGGCGGCGACGCACTGCTTGTGCATCTCGTCCACATCGTCCACCCAGACCGACATCCAGACGCCCTTGTCGCCTCACGGAGCATCACGCCTACTTTCCACCGGAAAGGCCAGCTCCCCATGTTCGGGCTGGTTTTTCTGCCGCCGTCCGCTCATGAGTCGCGCCGCTTACTTGCCCT
>Ga0137383_10001270_pt1 | contig 14825 bp, 10 predicted proteins | sample SagtaG_19_FD_104817 | JGI IMG/M metagenome (GOLD analysis project Ga0137383, IMG submission 104817) | Vadose zone soil microbial communities from Sagehorn Ranch, Mendocino, California, USA - Sage2_R_40_16 metaG | ecosystem: Environmental > Terrestrial > Soil > Vadose zone | place: USA... | reverse complement strand
GGCTCGCGGCCTTCGCAATCCTTGCAGAAGTGCCGGGCATAGTCGTCGACGTGCTCTTCGGCCCGAAGTACCTCGGCGCCGCGAGCATCGTCGGGATCATCGCCCTCAGCTCCGTCTTCCTCGGCATCATCGGCTTGCTCACCTACTTCCACGTCGCCCGGCGCTCGTTTGCCGCGCTGTACAGCTGGGCGGGCGTCGCACTCGTATGGGTGCTGGTGGCCGTGCTGCACGGCGGGATGGAAACCATTGCAGGCGCCATGCTGGCGGCGAGCGGGTTCGTGGTGGTGGCCGTGTCCCTCCCGGCCTTGGCAGCCGTAGTGCGGCCGGTCTCCGGCGCAGCCGTGCTGAGCGACGGAGCCGTCGAGCTCCCTCCTGCCGAGATCGACCTCAGCCTTGTCATTCCGTTCTACAACCCGGGACACCGCCTGGCCTCCCACGTGCGAGCCGTCGTCGACGCCCTCAAGACCGAGCGGGTCACCTTCGAGGTGATCGCGGTATCGGACGGCTCGACCGACGGAAGTCCAGCGTCGATCGCAGGGATCGACCAGGTCCGGATAATCGAGCTGGCGGAAAACCAGGGCAAGGGAGCCGCGCTGCGCGTCGGCCTGGCTCAGGGGAGAGGCCGCTACCTCGGCTTCATCGACGGCGACGGCGACATTCCGGCTAGGCAGCTGAGCCACTTCCTTGCGGCGATCAGGGCGGGCGATCCGGATGTGGTCCTCGGCAGCAAGCTCCATCCGGGCTCGGATGTCGTCTACCCGCCGCTCAGACGGCTGTACTCGTCCGGCTACCGGCAGCTGACGAGGTTGCTTTTCCGGTTGCCGGCCCGGGACACCCAGACTGGCATCAAGCTCATCCGGCGCGAGACGCTGGCGGCCGTTCTTCCCAAGATGGTTGAGAAGCGTTTTGCGTTCGACCTGGAACTGCTCGTCGTCGCCCGCCGGATGGGCTACCGGAGCTTCGTCGAGCTCCCGGTCCAGATAGCCGAGCGCTTCACGACCACCATCTCGCCGCGGGCGGTCTGGCGAACGCTCATCGATACGTTCGCCATCTTCTACCGGCTGAAGGTTGCACTTCTCTACGGGCACCACCTCGCGCCGGTCTCTGGCCACAGCAAGGTGTCCCGCTTCTGGTCACGAGTAGGCGCCCGGCCGCTCGCTGCTGGGGCACTGGCCGGCTCACTCGCGGGCTCTGGGCCTGCGGGCAGGCCGCTGCGGATCCTTGCCTACAACTGGCGGGATCTCGCACATCCCCGGGCAGGTGGCGCCGAGGTCTACCTGCAGTCGGTGGCGCGCGAGTGGGTGAGGTGCGGCCACGAGGTGACCATCTTCTGTGCCTCCGTGGACGACAGACCCGCGCGAGAGCTTGCTGACGGAGTGGAGATCATACGACGCGGCGGACGCCTTGGCGTCTACCGGGAGGCCAGGCGCTACTGGCGGCGCGAGGGAGACGGCCAGTACGACCTCGTGGTTGATTGCGTAAATACGAGGCCGTTCCTCTGTCCTCGCTTTGTGGGGAACGTGCCGATCGTGGCCGTCATCCACCAGGTCGCCAGGGAGATCTGGCGGTACGAGACTCCCTGGCCGATCTCCGTTCTTGGACGTTACCTGCTGGAGCCGGCCTGGCTGCGGGCATACCGGGATGTACCGGTTGTCACGGTGTCCGAGTCAAGCCGTGAATCGCTAGCGGAATATGGCCTGCGACGGGTCACAGTCGTGCCGGAAGGATGGGTGCTGGCGTGACGGCACGGACTCCAGTCGAGAAGGAGCCTGTCCCGACCGTTGTTTTCATCGGACGGCTGAGTGCCAACAAGCGCCCTGAGCACGCCATTCGGGCCTTCGGCCTGGTCCGCCGCCAGTTGCCCGATGCGCATATGTGGGTGATCGGGAGCGGTCCCGGGGAGGCGAAGCTTCGCCGGACAGCCGGCCCGGGCGTGATCTTCCTCGGGCACGTGTCCGACGAGGAGAAGCGGGAGCGCCTGGCACGCGCGCACGTCTTGGTCGCTACGTCCGTTCGCGAGGGCTGGGGGCTTGTCGTGACGGAGGCGGCCGAGAGCGGTACCGTCTCGATCGGCTACGACGTGCCAGGACTTCGGGACTCGATCGGAGCATCGGGAGGCGTCCTCACGCGTGCTGATCCGGCGTCCTTGGCCTTCGGCCTGGTCGGGCTGCTCTCGTCCGTTGCCGGGGGCTACGGGCCCCGGGTCAGGCCTGCCGGTGTGGTCCCGTGGGCGGAGGTCGCCGCCGGGATCCTCGCAGTGGCGCGAGGGGCCCGATCGCCAGTTGCCCGCGTACCTCAAAAGCCTGTCGCGGCACATCACCATGTCCCGCGGCAGGCGGCGCCTAGTGACTACAAGGAGGAGGTCCTGGAGTGATGGGAACCGGCAACCGCATCCCCGATCTCGCTGTGATCATCCCGGCGCGCAACGAAGCCTCGCGCCTTGGCGGGTGCCTCGACAGCGTTCGCCAGGCTCTCGAATGCGCCGAAGTGACAGACGTTGAAGTCATCGTGGTCGACGACGACAGCACTGACGAGACCTCCGATGTCGCACGAGCGCACGGCGCGCTCGCGCTCCGTCAGAGCCGCAGGCTCGGCCCGCTGGCAGCTTGGTCACTCGGCATTGCCAACAGCTCCGCGTCCTTGCTGTTCCTCGTCGACGCCGATTGCCGGGTCGATAAGGGAGCCTTCTCTGCTCTGCTGCACGGCTTCGCGCGACCCGCCGCGGGGCTTATCGCGGCACGTAGCGAACCTGACAGCGGACGCACCGTCAAGTCGCTCGTGGAACGCTCTGCAACCTTCAGCGCTCTATTGCTCCACGAAACCAAAAGGCGTCTCATCAACCACGACTTCTTGCCGATCGGGCGGTTGATGGCTCTGCGCCGAGCCGCGTGGCAGGCGAGTGACGACCACCGGTGGCCGTGCGACCGGATCGTCGCATCGCGCGTCAAATGCGCGGGGTGGGAAATCATCTACATGCCGGAAGCGGTCGTGTACTACCAGCCGGTCAAAACGTATGACGAGCTTCGGTCCGATTACGTTCGCACGGCAGTTGCCCAAGCGCATCTCGCCGCCGACTGGGCGGAGCCACTGCCACGGGGAGTCGTATGCCGAGCCGCCTCCGCGAGCTTGCGACTGCAACCTTTGAGTGCCGCTGCCTGGCTCACCCTCAGGACGCGCCTGTGGAGCGAGCGGTCAGTCGGACTGATGCGACCGGACGAAGGGTACGCCCGCTGGGACAGGCTCCCGCACAGCTCGCCATGCCCCAGCCGTCCCGGGCACAGCCACCAGACCCCTGAGGAACCACCCGGGAGACCCGCGTGAACGTCCTGGACTCTCATCCTGGTGAGCTCATTTCGAGACAAGCCATGCGTAATCGTCCTCGGCATCGAATGCGACGGGGTCAAGCACGCCTTCGGCGTGGAGGATGGCTCGGCCGAGCACCTGCCGTTGCTATGCTCGTCCACATATTGGCGGCTTCCGCGTTGCTGCCCGTTGCGGGTCATCCGTATGACCTCACCTCGTTGACGAGTGCGAGCGGGGCGTGGCTGCGATGGGGCGTCCCGCTCTTCTACCGCTGGAAGTTTGGCTCCGACCTGAGCATGCTCGCGATCGGGTCTCAGAGCCTTTCTTTTGTCCTTGGGCACCTCGGCATGTCCGGCGCCGCAGCCCAGGCGGTGGCATGGAAGCTGCCTCTTGTCCTCGCCGATCTCCTCGTCGGAGCGATACTGGTCGATCTCGGCAGACAGCTGCGCTGTCAGCGACCAACACTTATGGCCACTCTCTGGCTGATATCGCCCGTCCCGCTCTGGGTCTCAGCCGGGCATGGCCAGATCGAGTCGCTGACGATCTTGGCTATCGTGCTATCTCTGGACCTGCTGATGCGCCGCCGGCCTCTGCTGGCCGGCGTGGTCGCGGGACTGGGCATCGGCGTCGAATACCTTCCGGCTCTGGTTGCGCTCGTTGCCTTCTTCTGGCTCTATGTCGCCGTCATTGAACGCCGCGAGGTTTACCTCTTCGTCGCGGGTTGCGCGGGTGCACTGGCTCTCTGCTTCGGGCCATCGCTTTCAACTTATCTCGGCCGCACAAGCCTTCTAGCGGGCCTCTTTTCTTCCGTTGCTGCTGCGAGCCATCCGGGGCACCCGCAAGTTGCAAGCCCCGTTGGCTCGTCGTTGTGGGCGGTGTTTGATCTGTCGCCGGGGCCATTCTGGCTCGCAGCAGCGCTGTCAACGTCAGTCGCGCTCATGATCGTGCTAGCACATAAGGCCAGAAGCACAGATAGCACCATCGATCGCAGACGGCTGGGAATAATGGCGGCTGGTGGTCTTCTTCTGTGTGCGATTCTCTTCGATCCAGGGGCGCTCCCGCAGTTCTCCGTCCTTGTCCTCGGTGGACTGTGCATTGTTGGCCTTTGTGTGGATCTGAGCCCAGCAGTCATCATTCTCGGACCGTTTCTCCAGCTGGCAGCTGGACTCATCTTCGTTTACGGCGGCAGCTTTCAGAGCTACTGGTACGACATGTGGGCAACCACCGGAGCGAGCGGTTGGCCGTTCCCGCAGAGTCTGCAAGCGGCAAACTGGGCGGCCCGGCTCGGCGTCGTGGTCGTCGCGCTTGGCCTGCTACTCGCGTTCTTCCGGATGCGCGGAGCGAAGATCCCGGCACGCCTGCGCAACGTCGTGGCTCGTTCGTCCATCGCCGTTGGTACGCTCGGCTTGGCGATTCTCGCCATCTGGTCGTTGCAGCCGGCTTACTGGGCGGCGCGGCTTGGCGTCGTGGTCGTCGCGCTTGGCCTGCTACACGCGTTCTTCCGGATGCGCGGAGCGAAGATCCCGGCACGCCCGGACGTCGTCGTGGCTCGCTCGTCGATTGCAGTTGGCGCGCTCGGCTCGGCGTTTCTCGCGATCTGGTCGTTGCAGCCGGCCTACTGGCAGGGAGTTGGATCACAGGGACCATCAACGCTGGCGGACTTCCCTTTCATTACGGCATTTCAACCCGGCACGGTATCGGGGACGCCAGAGCATGCGCTGATCACGCTCTCTCCCCAGAAGGTGCTCGCTGCGCGTGAGAGCACCGTCCCGCCGTCGCTGGAGCTAGCAATCACGGCGCGCCCGTTCTTCGCTCAGACGAAAGCGAATGTAGCAAGATTCGGAAAGGGTGCCATTCAGGCGCTGAGGATCCGGGACTGGGTGCGTGAGAAGACGCAGGTGCGTTCGTTGTGGGTTAGCGTCCTTCTCGGGAGATCTGCCTGGCACTCCCAAGCTGGCGTTCTCGGCGGTGTGCCCACGCTGGTTGTGCGGGGCTACCGCCTCGATCACCCTGCCCTCCGGCGGCCACCTCTAGGAGGACATCAGCCACGAGCCCGCGATCGTCGGCCGGTAGCGGATCGACGTCTGATCATCCCCTCGAGCAAGGTTGCTTGGGCCGCGCCGGGCTGGGCTGTCGTTTCGTACAACGTCCCAGCGTCGATGGTGTCCCTCCGTGGGCGGTTGAGGCTTGGATTGCGAGACAACCACCGCGGTGGCGACGTGATCGAGTGGAACGGGGGCCCTCGTGTGCGGTGGGTGCTCGTGTCCCTGCGCTCAGGTGCAGGCGCCGTGACAATCGACGGCACACGCTGGCATGGTCTGATCGCGCTGCCGAGTCCGACGCCATCGTGGTGGCTCCAGCGCGTGGAGGAGGCGTCTATTCAGGGAGTGCCGCTGAACCCACGTCCGCGCGTACGCGTAACCCGGGTGCTCATCGGCGGAAAGCGTGGCGCCATTACCGGTGGAGGTCTCGCATGGCCCAGCCCGGGTGTGCTCGATCACACGATTGACGGGCCGTTGCTTCTGGCGCTTGGCATAATCGACATCGTTGCGCTGCTGGGCGGCACCTTGGCGCTCGGCCAGTGGGCGGCGGGAAACTCACATCGCCCGCACGTCCCGGTTCGGGAGCGACCCGCAGAAACGGGTCAGGCGCGAGGCCGACATCGGGCTGCGGGCCGACCTCAGCCAGCACTCTCTTTCCAGCGGAGGCAGCTGAATGAGTAGCGCACGGGCCGCGAGACGATGGCGGTGGCCGGCCGGGCCCAAAAGCGTCGTGATGACCACGCGGTATCCGCTTGACCACCCGGGGGGGGTAGAAAGCGTCGCTCGAGCACTTGTGGACTGCCTTGGCAGGAGCGAGGAGGGCTGGAGGGTCAGGCACGTGGCAGCGTATTCAGGTCGGGTGGGGGCGGCACGGATCCCGCTGCTCGGTGACTTGGTTGCCGCAGGTCGCCTGGCCGCGCGGATCATCGGGAAAGGGGACATCATTCTTGTCCACGGTGCCGAGTACGCATGGGGTCCCTTGGCGGTCAGCAGGTTGACTAGGCGGCCAGTCGTGGCCGTCTGGCATGGCGTGCGAGCCAGCGAGGCCATTCCGCCTGCCAAGCGTCGCCTCGGCAGGGCTGTGAGACAATTCTTTCTCTGGAGTGAAAGTCTGCTATTGCGAACGGCCCTGCAGGCGGACGCCACGGTGGCAGTGAGCCCCGCGGTCGCGACTGAGATGCGGTCTCTCTACGGCATCCGGGGCGAGCTAAAGGTGATCCCAAACGGAGGTTCGATGGGGACGCCGCGCCGGACCCGTCGCCCAGACGACGATGTGCGGAGTGCCGGGTCGTCGAATGGCTTCCCGCTGCGCGCGATCTGGGTGGGAACCTGCGCGTACAAGAAGGGACTGGACCTCGCGGTAGAGGCCTGCAAGGTCGCGCGGGCACGGGGACAAGACATATCGCTCACGGTGGTCGGCATCCCGGTCGAATCAGCCGGTCTGGGACCCGCATCAGGTGCAAGCTGGCTTACCTGGCTGGGCACCGTCCCACCCGGCGAGATCGATGCGCTCTACCGTCGTCACGACATCTTGCTCTTCCCTTCACGTTACGAAGCTTGCCCCATGGCGGTGCTGGAGGCTCTGGCCGCGGGGCTGCCGGTCATCGGCTCGAGCGTGGTCCAATGGATCATCGAAGGTGCTGGTGAGGTTGTCTCTGGTGAGGACGCGGGGGCTTATGCCGAGGCACTCAGGGCACTCGCGGAGCCCGAGCGCCGCCACAGGCTGAGCAGCGCCGCCTTGAAGCGGGCGAGAGCATTCTCCTGGGAATCGTCCGCGGCGGGTTACCTTGAGGTACTCGACGTCGTCGAAAGACAGAGACGACGCCGGCACCGTCATAATTCAAGGCAACGCGCCTTTTCCAGCTCAGAGGCGGACTGAAGAGTCTGGGGCCACTGGGGTTTCGCGGAATTCGGCATACTGCCCGGGCGGGTGAGCGAACAAAATGAACTTCTGGCGGGAGTCTCCTCGATGACAATATCTCCACACTATCAGCGCAAGGCCGGTGCCGTGTATGCCGAGTGGCAGCTGCGCGCTATGGACGCACTGGGCGCAGAGGCCGCGCGCCGCTTTCGCCCGTTCGTCAGGGATGACGATGTCTGCCTGGATTTCGGTTGTGGGGGCGGCCGGATTCTCGACCTTCTTGAAAGTGGTAAGCGGATTGGTGTTGAACCAAGCAAAGTCCCAGCAGAGATCGCGCGCGGGAGGGGGATCGAGGTACATCCGACGCTCCAGGACGTTGGGGCCGGGACGGTCGACGTGGTTATCTCAAATCATGCTCTGGAACACTGCCAGGCCCCTTTCCAGGAGCTAGCGAGCATGATGCGAGTACTGAAGTCCGGCGGGAGACTGGTGCTGGTGCTGCCTCTCGAGGACTGGCGCCGGAGCCGCCGCTTCCATCCGGAAGACAGGAATCATCATCTCTTCGCCTGGACGCCGCTGCTCATCGGCAACCTCGTCACCGACGCAGGGTTTCGAGTCAGCAGCATTACCATCGTCCGTCACGCGTATCCGCCGGGGGCCGGCATCTTGTGGAGGCATCTTCCTGAGTTCGCCTTCGACGGGATTTGCAGCGCGTGGTCAATGATAGCGCTGATGCGCCAGCTCAGAGTCGTAGCAGAGCGACCGTAATAATTTGACGACGAGGTGCGGAGCGCGCGCCCGAACCCGCTGACGTCCTTGAGCGCCGCGAACAGGCTGGTGGTGCCGTGGCGCACGTAGTCATGGGTCTGGCGGGCCGGGGTGGTTGGCAGGATCGGCAGGTACGGGGCGGTCGGCTCGGGACCTGGCTCTGGTCTTCTCGTCCACGCACAGCACGACCGCGTTGTCGGGCCAACTCTCCCTGGCGGTGTTCGCCGACGACGGCCCCGAAGGCGCTGGGGAGCCGCTGGCGATCATGCTGCAGGCAGGGAACGCCGGGTCGAACACAGCGGAGGACCAGGTCGAGGCCGCGAAGCTGGCGCTGGCCTTCTCGCGATCGACGGCGCGGGGTCCTGATCCGCGCCGATTCCGGCGGCACCCACGATTTCCTCAACCGGCTGACCACCCCCCAGGCGAGTCCAGTACTCGGTGAGAATTGACGATCACAGAGGACATGCGGGAAGAGATCGCCAAGATCCCGGCCCGCGCCTGGACCCCGGCATATGACAGCAACGGGCGCCCCAGGGATGGCGCCTGGGTCGCGGAGATCACTGGAATGCTCAACCTATCCGCCTGGCCGAAGGGAATGCGCCTGATCGTCCGCAAGGATCGCCCGCATCCCGGCGCGCCGCTGCGGTTCACCGACGTCGACTGCAACCGGGTCACCTGCTTCGCCACCAGCACCAGGGGCGGGCAGCTCGCCGACCGCGAGCTGCGCCGCCGGCTGCGGGCCAAGTGCGAGGCCCGGATCCGCTGCGCCATGGACACCGGCCTGCGGAACCTCCCGCTCCAGGGCTAAGCCCAGAACCAGGTCTGGGCGCGCAGCCATGGCCGGCGAACTGGTGGCCTGGACGGCGCTGCCCGCCGCTGGGAACCCCAAGCGGCTGCGGCTGCTACTGCTCACCGCCGGCGGCCGGCTGGTCCGCGGTGGCCGCCTGCGGCTGCGGCTGGCTGCCCGATGGCCTCGGCCCGATCATCACCACGGCGATCGGCCGCCTCCAGCAGATCGCCCCTGGCTGGCCAGCCCGGCCCCGGACCAGCTACCAGGAAGGAGAAACCCAGAGCCCGTCAACCCCGGCTACCCGGAGGCTACCCGGTGCGACAACCGGGCTGGCCGGCATGGCCAAAACCTGAACCGGACACGGGAAATGGCACCAGGCCACCGCCCCAAGCCGACAACCTATGATCACGAGAAATCGAGGCTAGCGCGACTTGACCATAAGCCGCCCCGTAAAATCGATCCTGCTAAGGAAGACCGCATGATTCGCGAAGTACTCGTCGACCGCTTTCCGGGCGCCTTGCCAGTCGCCGTAATCGTCGATTATGAGTATTCCTCCGGGAGACAGCCTCGGGAACAGTGTCTTCATCTCGTGGAGGGTGGACTCATACCAGTCGGTGTCCAGTCGCAGCAGGGCGATCTGCTCTGGCGCCTTTTCTGGCAGGGTTTCCTCGACTGGACCGCGTACGTAGTGGATCAGGGAGTTACGGTAGCCGGTGCTTGCCAGGTTAGCGGCGACATGCTCTACGGTGACGCGGAGGTGGCTGTAGCTGTACGGCCCCAGGCGCTCGTCGGCTAGCCTGCCGCGCAGGTCCTTGTCCGCGCTGGTCGGCGGTGTCATGCCGTCAAACGTATCGAACAGGTAGAGTTCACGCTTAGCCTTGAGCCGCTGGAGCGTAAGGGCTGCGGCCATCATGCTGCCGCCCTTCCATACCCCGCACTCCACGATGGTGCCAGGGATCTCCCCGCGAACGATGTACTCGACAGCATGGCATACCGCAGCTACGCGTGCCGGACCCGTCATAGTTGCACGGCGAACCCGGTTAATTGTCTCGATTACCTCATCTTGGAGATCTGGGTATTCGAGCCGTAGCCGATCGCTATAACTTCGGCGAATCCCTTGCCTAAGCTGGCGGTAAGCGGGCGCGCACGTGCGCTGAACGACGGGGGAGAGGAGGAGAGCGGTAAGTTTATTCATGTCGCGCACAATAACACAACTCGGATGTCATCCTTCCCGAGACTCGGTGAATCCATTATTCAAGTGCGACGGGCAACGTTGATGCAATTGCCAACAAGCTCATAGTTATTAAGAAGGAATGTTACAAGTGGCAGTACGCCGGGCGGTAAGCCGGGACATGCTCGGGTCTACGGCGCCGGTCGTCCAGTGCCCCGTTTGGCCACGGCTCTGGCGAGAACAACGGCGATGTTGCCTCCCGAAGGCACGAGTCGTTGGCCAGCGTCCGCGAAGCGTCCGCGCCACCAAGCAGCATGTGCACCATGCGTTACGCCGTCTCTTCGAACACAGCCGTTGCCGCTAGCGTCGTGACGTGCATCTCGCCGAGCCTCGTGAGGAGGCAGGCACAATTCGCAGCGCGGTCCATCAGAACATTCAGTACCCCCGAGGATCAAGAAGCAGCCCGTCACCTGTCACCATGCAGCATCATCGACCGAATTGATACTGTCCCGCTAGATCAAGCCGCCGAGAAGGCGCGTCGACTCGAGAAAGGGCTGGGTTTCTTGAGTTCATTCCCAAATATGCCTTATTCTTCATTTGAACGAGCCTGGCACCTATGTTGGTAGGCAAGCTCTTGGCCAGTATTCGGAGCCGACCACGGGAGCCGAGTGTCGGATCATGCTCGCCCTCGCCGATGCCCGTTTCCCACAAAGCTTCATACAGCGGTTGTTGTATTTCCGAAATCGCGACTTCCTCTGATAGCTTCTTCGTGCGGACCAAAGCATATGTCTCGTTTCGGCTCATGGCGGTAGAGCGCCAATTCCCCCTCGGCGGAACCACTTTCCACCATACGTCAGGCCTGGCATGATCTACCAGAAACACCTCGGTTTGCTCGAAACCGCGCACTTGGTTGTAGATGCCGTAAAAAAGCTCAGGTGAGAATTGATAGAACCCATGTCCGATAAAGTTGTTTGTCGGAGTGACGTGCAAGATTTGCCCGCCAACCTTGCAGCATCGCCTCATATTCTCGAAGGACGACGAGACGTCTAGGACATGTTCAAGGCTACCAGCATCAACTATCGTGTCAAACTTTGGGAAATCTGGCTCAAGCGGGAGATTCAAGTCTCGCTTGTACTTGCAACCCTCATAGTCGGAGGCGTCAACCGAAGCCACCGCAGACGCGCCAAAGTGCTCCATGAGGAGGTCGTCTGCGTAGGGTGAAGCCAGACAAGCAGATGCAGCGGGGATTCCGAGATGCCGAGCCAGCTCCCTTTTACTGACATGCAATCCTTGACGGCCGATGGTCAAAGTCGACCCCATCGCACCATGAGCACGAAATGCGTACTCAAGAAAGCGGAGGCCATGTACATCTACTCCCATGCGCTCATCCTTCCTTGCACATATCTTATCTTACGAACTCGCGCGAGATGCGCTCAGCCGAATTTAGCCCCATCTGCCCAGTTGCGAGGGAAGTATACGACTCACTTCGGTCGTCGGAAGAAAGTTGTCGAATAGACGTACGGACCGCTATTCGACTTGTAGCCGCTCAGAGTCAGGCAGCCCCATCCCGCGAAAACCTCCGGCGGGGGCAGGAGAAATTGCCAGTTCGTGTCATCCAAGACCACAAAGCCATTCGGCTTCACTTTCTTGGTGGCTCGGCGAGCGCAGTCGATTCTGCAAATACCATCGATCACGACGACATCGAGGCTACCGTCAGGGAACTCGTCGATAGCTGAGATGTAGTCATCGAAGAAGTGCTGCCCCCTGTCGTCCAACTGAGGTTCAGAGCGATGTTCTCCGCTGTCGGTGCCAGGAATGAAGCGTACATCTGCGACTGGACACCGCTTCCTTACCTTCTCTGCCCATTCGCGGTCGTGTTCGATGGCAGTGACAGTGAGGCCGCAGCCCGAGAGCCAGACTGTCGAGCCGCCAGACCCCCACTCGAACGCATTGCCCGGCAGCGAGAGGTTTTCCCTGAGATATCGAATAGCGCGAGGATTCCACCACGGCATTCCAACATCCCAATTCGACCGCAGCGGATGCAGGAGATATGGCGGGATTGTCATCATCGCACCGGGCTCGCGGAGCGCAATCAGGCTAGATTCTCCGATTTTGCGAATCCTTGTTTGAATCTTCAAGTTATGTCAGCTTTCCGAACAAGGCGCTGCGCGCCAGCCTATGTTAGAGAGAACCGGTCAGCTCGCTTAGAGAGACGGTGAAGCAAATTAGCATCGTTCGACTGCTGCCACAAGCCACCAGCGAGAAGTTCTCCAAGATTGGCGGCCTGGATAAGAAGCGCGTCATAGGCTGCCCACATGGTGCGGCCGACTGTGCACCGTCTCTTCGAACACGGCTGTTGTCGTTGGCGGATTCTCGTGCATCTCGCTGGGCTCGTGAGGAGGCTGGCGTGATGGTGCGGGCACGCGCAGCGGTCGCAACCTCGACGCCGCTCGTGCTTGGCGTGGTGCTGGCGGCGCTTGTCTGTTATCCGTTTGCTGGTGGGCGGCTGCTGTTGCTGGACTTCGTCTCCGGCCCGCACCAGCCGCTCCTGCCGGCGACAGTCTTTGGCTTCGATGGCGGCCTGACCGGGGGAGTGCCGCTCGCGATGGGCTTGCGCCTTCTCGATCGGCTGCTCGGGCAGGCGGGCTCGGTCGTGCCGGCGGCGGTCTTCTTCCCGCTAGCCACGACCGGGGCGGCGAGCCTGGTGCGCGGCGCGGTGCTCCCCGCGCGCCTCGGCGCCGGGCTCTTTTACGCTGTCAACCCGTTCGTGTTCGACCGGCTCTACGCAGGCCAGCTAGGACTTCTGCTCGGCTACGCGTTGCTGCCCTTCGCGGTGACGGCGCTCCTGGATGCTGCGCAAGAGCCGCACCGTGTGGGCCGCGCCGCTTGCTGGGCCGGCGCGACGGTGATGATGAGCGTGCACTTCGCGTGGATTCTGGTGCCGGTGACGGCCGCGATCGTCTTGACCCGGGCGCGCCGGGTGCGGGCCTCGCTCCGCATTGGCGGAGCCGCGCTCGGCGCCGCGGCCATCAGCTGCTACCTGCTGGTGCCGCCGTTGATCGCGGGCGCTCGCCCGGCCGGAGCTCTCGCCCAGCTCACTTCGTATCGCACCCGGGCTGACCCGCGACTCGGGCTGCTGGTGAACGCCGCCGGGCTCTACGGCTTCTTCCGCCCGGGGCCGGCCGAGCCGAAGGACCTGTTCTCCCGCTGGCCCGCCGTGCTCGCGGCCCTGGTGCTGATCGCCGCGATCGGTTACGCCGCAGTACTGCGCGATGCGGCGCGCAGGCGCGACGGGCTGGCTATCCTCGCCGCGGGTGTCGCCGGGTACTTCCTCGCCCTCGGAGACCAGGGCCCGGCCGGCGGCCTGTTCAGGCTCGCGTACGAGCACGTTCCCGGCTTCGTCATGATGCGCGAGCCGGACAAGTTCGCGGTCCTGGTCGCCCTCGCGTATGCCTACGGATTCGGCTGGGGCATCGAATGGCTCACGACCGGGAGCCGTCGGAAGGCCGCCCGGGTCGTGCCCGCCGCGCTGGCGATCGCCCTGCCTCTTGCCTACACGCCAACCCTGCTCGCCGGTCTCGGCGGCCAGGTCAAGGCCAGCGAGCTTCCGTCCTCGTGGTCCTCCGCCTCGCGCCTTGTCGGCCGGGCCACCGTGCTGTTCCTGCCCTGGCACGAGTACTTCCCGACCCCGTTCACCGACGAGCGGGCGATCGCCAACCCCGCCGCCTACTACTTCGCCGGAACCGTCCTCTCCAGCCAGAATCCCGGTGGTGGTTATGCCTTCGGCGCCGAAGACCCCGAGCACGCGTTCCTCGACAAGTTGCTCGGCCCGCCGGTTGACTTGAGACGGCTGCGTGCCGCGCTCGCCGACCTCGGAGTCAGGTTCGTCGCCCTGGCGAAGGTGGCCGACTGGCGCGGCTTCGCCAGGGTCGCAGGCGCGCCCGGGATCCGCCTCGTGTACTCGAGCCCCTCGCTGGATCTCTTCTCCGTCCGACCGACCGCCAACGAGATACGCGACGGCCGCCGGGTGCGTTCCGTTGACCTCGTCGACTACCGGGTCCTTCCCGGTCGTCCAGGCGTCGTCGCGCTCCCCGTTCCCTACTCGCCAGGCTGGGCACTCGACGGCCATCCGGCTGTACGGCTCGCCAACGGGCAAGCCGGCATCTTCGCGCCAGCAGGAGGAGGTGTCGTTCATTACGGCCCGTCCAGCGGCGTTCTCGCCAGCGAGATCGGGTCCCTCGCGGCGGCTCTTGCTGTCGCAGGCGTCGCATTCATCGAGCGGAGAAGGCGAACGCTGGGCCGTTCTGACCCGGATCCTTGGCCGCTGGCAGGGCCTTCTCGCGCTTCACCCCAGTCGGATCAAGCTGAGAAGGCGAGCGAAACCGCCGGTCGCTGAATCGGGCGCGTCGGCGAGGCTACGCGGGCGCGCCTGTGCGGGCCGGGCCGCGGGTGCAAGAATATGGCCTGATGGCAGTGACTGGTAACGAAGCGGACAAGACGGTCGGCTCGGCCGTGGCGACGGCGACGGGCTGGGAGTACGCGCCGGCGCCTGAGTCGCGGGAGATCGTGTCGATCGCCGACGAGTACGGGCTGTTCGTGGACGGGGAGTTCGGGCCGGCCGAGAACGGCCGGACGTTCCCGACCATCAACCCGGCCACCGAGGAACCCCTGGCCAGGGTCGCCCTGGCCGGCCCGGCCGATGTGGACCGTGCCGTCGCGTCCGCGCGGAACGCCTACGAGCGGGTCTGGGGGCCCATGCCCGGGTCCGAGCGGGCCAAGTACCTGTACCGGATCGCCCGGATCCTGCAGGAGCGCTCTCGCGAGTTCGCCGTCCTTGAGTCGATCGACAACGGCAAGCCGATCAAGGAGACCAGGGACGTCGACATTCCG
>Ga0137383_10001252_pt1 | contig 14892 bp, 11 predicted proteins | sample SagtaG_19_FD_104817 | JGI IMG/M metagenome (GOLD analysis project Ga0137383, IMG submission 104817) | Vadose zone soil microbial communities from Sagehorn Ranch, Mendocino, California, USA - Sage2_R_40_16 metaG | ecosystem: Environmental > Terrestrial > Soil > Vadose zone | place: USA... | reverse complement strand
TCGGCCGCATAGCCCAGCAGCGCGGTCTTGCCGATGCCCGCCTCGCCGCGGACGACCAGCGCCCGGCTGCGCCCCGCCCGGACGCCGGCGAGCAGCCCGTCCAGGGCTTCGCACTGCTGCCTGCGGCCCCATAGCGTCACCCGGCGCCCCCTTCGGCGGCTCCCCCATCATCGTAGAACCGGCTCTCCGGGAAGCCGACCTCGCGCATCCGGGCGACCGCGTCGAGGAACTGCTTATTTGGCGAGGAAGTCCAGGAGGGCGGGGTTGACGATCTCGGGGTGGGTCCAGGCGACGTTGTGCGGGCCGCCTTCGACGGTGACGAACGTGAGGTCCTTGATCAGGCCCGGCAGCCGCGCGGCGGTGGCCGGGTAGGGCAGGATCCGGTCGGCGTCGCCGTGCACCAGCAGCACCGGGACGTCGATCTTCGGCAGGTCGGCGCGGAAGTCCGTCAGCCAGGTGTCCACGCAGGCGTACGCGGCGAAGGCGGAGGCCTCGACGGCGACGTTGAAGCTGGCCTGCCAGGCCTGGTCGCTGATCCGCGCGGGGCGCAGCACGTCGACGTTGTAGAAGTTGTCCAGGAAGTCCTTCATGTAGGCGGGCCGGTCCGCGACGACGGCGGCCATGATGCCGTCGAACACCGAGGCGTCCACTCCGTCGGGGTTGTCGGCGGTCTTCAGCAGGAACGGCGGGATGGCGCCCATCAGGACCGCCTTGGCGACCCGGGCCGAGCCGTGGGTGCCAAGGTAGCGGGTCACCTCGCCGGTGCCCATCGAGAACCCGCAGAGCACCATCTCGCGCAGATCCAGGTGCTCGATCAGAGTGTCCAAGTCGGCCGTGAAGGTGTCGTAGTCGTAACCGATGGTGGGCTGGCTGGATTGCCCGAAGCCGCGGCGGTCATAGGTGATGACCCGGTACCCGGCCGCCAGCAGGACGCGTTCCTGCTTCTCCCACGAGTGCCCGTTCAGCGGGTAGCCGTGGATCAGCACGACCGGCTGCCCGGTGCCGTGGTCCTCGTAGTAGAGCTCGATGTCGTCGGAGTTCTCCTGGCCGACGGTGATCTTTGCCATTTGCCTTGCCTTCCTGGTGGTTGTGATGAGTGTTATGCGGGCGGGTTGCCCCTGTCAGAACCCTGCGCGTGGGGCGGGCATGTTCGCATCAGTGAGATCCCTGGCCGGGACCCTGGCCTCCCGGTCCGGTCCCGCGAGGGGTGCAAGAGTTCCGGGTGGTCCGGACGTCCCTGCGCAGCCCGCCGCGGGCGCTGCACTGGCGCTGGAAACCGGGGTGCTGGCTAGGGATTTCGCGGACGCGAACGCGCCTGTCCCAGGCGGAGGGTTCCAGCGTGGGCATTCCGCCCGAGCCCCGGGGCACCCAGACCACCCGCCGCCTGCAGAGGAGCACGACATGGCCGCCAGGCTCGCCGATGTGACGGTCGCCTTTGAGCGATCGGAGGCCTGCCGGAAAGTGGTCTGGGTCTCTGTGAGCGATGTGGCGCTGCTGAGCTCGGTATCGAGCTGATGGCGGTGGGAAGGAGGCGGCAAGTCATGCCGGCCGATCGGCCGCGGCGACCGGCCAGCCTGATCGGGCCGGCCGTAGTGGTCGTGCTGGTGGCGGCGTACGCCGCGCTCTGGCTGATTGCCCGCCCTGCGGGCCAGCCGACCGGGCGCTACCTGGGTGAGATGGCGGGAATGCTCGCGCTCCTGCTCCTGAGTCTCGCGCTCGTCACCAGCAGCGGCCTGATGGGAGTGCTCGAACCCGCGTTCGGGGGATTCGACCGGGTGATGGTATGGCACCGCGGGGTCGCGGTGGCCGGCGTCCTGCTCGTCATCCCGCACTGGATCCTGGTCTCCGGGCCGGCCAATCCCTACCGCAGCGGCATCGCAGATGCGCTCGGCGTGATCGCCGCCGTGGGGCTCGCGGTCCTGGTGCTCTGGGCCTTCGCGCCCCGCCTGCGGCGCGTGCAGACGATCCGGTTGATCGCCAAGATGGCCAGCTCGACCTATGAGAGATGGCGCATCGGCCATCGGTTCACCGGGTTGTTCGTCGCGCTCGCCACCGTCCATGCAGCCCTCGTTGACCCCGTCTTGCACAAGTCAAGGCTGCTGCTCGCCGCCGAACTCCTCACCGGCGCCGTAGGGGTTGCCGCCTATCTGTATCGCGAGCTGCTCGCCCAGCGGCTCACGCCGGTCTACCATTACACCGTGCAGGAGGCCCGGCAGCTGAATCAAAACACCATCGAGGTCGGCCTCAAGCCCATCGGCAAGCAGCTCCGTTTCTCCGCCGGCCAGTTCATCTTCCTGGCCCTAGGGGCACCGGAGCAGTTTGACTACCACCCCTTCACCGTGGCGAGTGCGCCGGCCGACGAGGAACTGCGGCTATCGGTGAAGGCCAGCGGCGACGACACGCGGCGCCTGTACGCCGACCTTCGGCCCGGCATCGATGCCAGGGTGGTCGGACCGTTCGGGATGTTCGACTACCGGCTCGGCGAGCCGCGGCAGGTATGGATCGCGGCCGGCATCGGCATCACACCGTTCATCAGCTGGATTCGCGCCCTCAACGGGTCGCTTGACTACCAGGTGGACTTCTACTACAGCGCAGCGGATGAAGCCAGCACCTTGTTTGCCGATGAGATCACCGCTGCGACAGCGCGATACCCGTCGCTGACACTGCACCTCATCCGGACTGACCGCGACCCCCCGCTCACGCCCAGCCAGATATGGTCAGCGCACCCGATCACGCGAAGCTCGGTGTACATGTGCGGGCCACCCGAGATGATGCGCACCTTCCAGCAGGAGCTGCGCGCGCACGGGGTCGCACCGGATCACATCCGCTGGGAGCAGTTCGGGCTGCGGTAGGCCCGATCCCCCACGCGGGATCACGCCCAGCAGCGGCAATCCGCCACCTCATCCGCCACGGAAAGGAATGTACGCAAGTGGGAAAGACCCATGTCGCCGACCATCTGGCCGGTTACGGTGCGTTGCTCACCTGCATCTGGCACCTGCGGCGGGCACCAAAACACTCCGCGAGCTGAGTGCGGAACAACGGCGCTTGCCGCGACAGCGACGATGGCCGTGAGCGAGAGCAAAGACACCCGGCCGAAGGCGCCGACCGGCGGCGCACGGCGGGCATCGATCTGGGGAAGGTGACCCACACCAGCAAGCGGCTCGCGTCGCTCGCCCGGTCCGCGCTGACCGGCGGGCATTCCCCTGGCAGGCGCGCCCCGTCACAAAGCCCGCCGGCGGTAACAACTACGGAGGCACCGCAATGGCCACACCTGACCCTACGGGCAGCTCAGACGCGCGGCCCGCGGAGCAAGAGGCGCCGCGACCCACCCGGCACGCCGATGGCCCCGCGGACCAGCCGACCGGGTTCAGCGATGGCGGGCAAGCTCCGCAGCCGAAGAGCCAGCCACACCACCCGGTCGTCGTGGCAAAACAGGCACAACGGGCCGCGGACCTCCAGCTGCGGATCGCTGACGGGATCACCGCTTTCGCCGGGTCGATGCAATTCGTCTACATTCACGTCGCGCTGTTCGCTATCTGGATGCTGTTCATCGAGCCCAGGCCGTGGCCGATGCTGACCCTGATCGTGTCGCTGGAGGCGATCTTCCTGTCCACCTTTGTCATGATCGGGCAGAACCGGCAGGCGGACTTCCAGCAGCCCAAGGCAGATCACGCCTTCAACGAACAGGAGCTGGAACTCAAAACCAGCACGCAGCTGACCCGCCAGTTCCAGACACTCACCACCGAGCTGCACAACCGGTTGCTAGACAAGGCCGCCCGGCGGTCCTAACGGGCGGCCAATTGTCAAGATCCACTAGCGGCCGACATCACGCGCCAGCAGGGGTCACGATGCCACACCGAGCTTGGCCGCATGCCCGGGTCCTGGCCTGGCGACCTGGCGTCCTAGGTGCCCGCCCGCGGTGGTTGCCGTCTCGCGGGAATGGAGGCTACGGCGTTTGCCGCAGTCCGTCGCTTCTGCTGTTGGCCAGGGCGCCGAGGAGCTGGTTGCGGGAGCTGATGGCGAGCTTGGTGAAGACCTTGCGCAGGTGGTATTCGACCGTGCGCGGGCTCATGAACAGCTGGGCGGCGATTTCGGGGTTGGACAGGCCGTCGCTGGCCAGCCGGGCGATCTGGGCCTCGCGGGCGGTGAGCTGGGCGGGGGTGCCGGTGGTGCGCTTGCGTACCCGCTCGCCGGTGGCACCCAGCTCGCGGGCGGCTCGTTCGGCGAATGCGCCGGCGCCCATGGCGGCGAACATCTGGTGCGCGGTGCGCAGCTGCTCGCGGGCGTCGATGCGCCGGTGTGCGCGGCGCAGCCACTCGCCGTAGACCAGATAGGCGCGCCCGAGTTCCATGCGGACGCGGGTACGGCCAAGCCGGTCGATCGCCTCGCGGTAGAGGGCTTCGGCGGTCTCGCCCTCACTGACCAGTGCCCGCGAGCGGGCCTCGAGGCCGAGCGCCCAGTCGCTGCCACTGGCGCGGGCGGCCGCCGAGAGCCGTCGGAGGGCACCGGCCGCGCGCTCGGGTGCCCCGCTGCGGGCCGCTGCCTCGATGAGCTCGGCTACCGCCCAGGTGCCGAACAGATCCGCGGGCGAGTCCTCACTCGCCTGCTGCGCCGCCGCCAGCGCCTCCTCATAGCGGCCGAGGCCGTTGCACAGCACCGCGGTCGCCCAGTGAACGAGGGTCAGCCCCTGACCCTCACCCCGGCGCTCCGCGTCTTTCCTGGCGGCCTGGATCAGCTCAGCAGCATCGGCTTCCCGGCCGCTAAAGGCGGCGAACGCTACCGCCGCATAGGGCGCGATGCTGCTGCCCGTCGCCTCGGTCACCGACTCCACCTCCGCCACCAGCGAGGCGGCCACGGTGAACTCCCCAGCCCACAGGTGCACCCCCGCGCGGGTGATGGCGGCGAAGGGGAGCGTCATGAGCGCGCCGGCCTCACGGGCGAGCGTGACCTGGCGGGCGGACAGCACATCGCAGCCCGCGTAGTCCCACAACAGCCCGGCGGCGTGCCAGGCCTGCCACAGCCAGCGCAGCCCCTCATCCCTGGAGACATCGGCGCTGCAGAAGGCGCTCACCGCTTGCTTGAGCATCGGCGCCCCCGCCGGGTAGCCCTCCGTGATGACCAGCGCCAGGCCATCCAGCAGCAGATCGGCCGCGCGCGCGGGCGGCGGCGGCGGGGGCACGGCACGCGCGGCCTCGGCGACCTCTCGCGCACCGCCGCCAAGGGCCAGGCGGCCGGCGAACAGCGCCGCGAACAAGGCCTCCAGGTAGGTCTCCCGCGCCAGCCGCACGTCTAGCAGTTCGAGGCTTTGTGCGGCCTTGAGCAGCAGCGGGGGTGCGTCGCTGCCGCGGCGGGACGCGAACGCGATCTGGCCGCGCAGCAGATCCGCGCCGGCGCGCTGGAGCTGGTGCAGCGGCCCGGCCTCCGCAGTAGCCAGCAGTCCCAGCGCCGCATCGAACGCGCCGGCCTGGAACTTGGCCTGCGCCGCCGCCAGTGACCGCTGTGCCCGGCGCCCCGGATCGGGCGTCAGGGCGGCTGAGCGTTCGAGGAAGGCGGCCGCCGCGGCCAGCCCGCCGCGCGCCTGCGCGCGGCCGGCGGAGCGCTCCAGCTCTGCTGCGACGTCCTCATCGGGCTCGGCTGCTGCCTGGGCCCGGTGCCAGGCCCGGCGGTCGGGATCGGTGCCCGGGTCGGTGGCCTCGGCGATCGCACGGTGGGCGCGGCGGCGGTCGGCGGCCGGCGCCGCGTGGTAGACGGCGGAGCGGACCAGCGGATGGCGGAAGGTGACCCGCGCCGCCACGGTGAGCAGCCCGTCGGCCTCGGCCGGGGCGGCGGCGTCGGCGCTGATGCCGAGATTTCCGGCGGCCCGCCGCAGTAGCGCCGGGTCGCCGACCGGCTCGGCAGCGGCCAGCAAGAGCAGCCGCCGGGTTACCGCTGGGAGCGGCGCGATCCGCCGCAGGAAGCTCCGCTCGATCCGGCCCGCCAGCAGTTCGCCGGCCACGCCGAACCCGCCGGCCAGCTCCGCCACCGTGACCCCATGCGGCAGCTCGAGCAGGGCCAGCGGGTTGCCGCCGGACTCGGCGATGATCCGGTCGCGGACCCGCTCATCGAGCCGCCCCGGCAGGACCGAGGCCAGCAGCGGCCGGGCGTCAGCATCAGGCAATCCGGTGAGCACCAGCTCCGGAAGGCCAGCCAGGTCGTTTCCGGGGCCGGAGTCACGCGTGCCGAATATCATCACGACCGATTCGGCGTCCAGCCGGCGGGCGACGAACGCCAGCACCTGCGCCGAGGCCTGGTCGAGCCACTGGGCATCGTCGATCAGGCACAACAGCGGCTGGCTGGCGGCTACGTCGGACAGCAGGCCCAGGACCGCCAGGCCGACCAGGAAACGATCCGGCACGCTGCCGGCACGCAGGCCGAATGCGACGCCCAGAGCGTCGCGCTGCGGGGCGGGCAGCTGGTCCAGGCGATCCAGCATCCGCCCGCACAGCTGCTGCAGCGCCGCGAACGGCAGCTCCATCTCCGACTCGACACCCCCAGCGTGAGCCACCCGGAAATCTTGTGCCGTGTCGGCCGCATAGCCCAGCAGCGCGGTCTTGCCGATACCCGGTTCGCCCCGCACCACCAGCGCCCGGCTCCGCCCCGCCCGGACGTCCGCGAGCAGCCGGTCCAGGACCCCGCACTGCTCCCGGCGGCCCCAAAGCGTCACCGGCGCCCCCTTTCAGCGGCTCCCCGTCATCGTAGAACCGGCTCCGCAGCCAGCACCCCCTCGGGGGCCGGGCGGGGGGACAGGTGTGGCGGCCAGGGATCCTACTGACGCGAGCACGCCCGCCCGTCGCGCAGGGTTCTGGCATGGCAACCCGCCCCCACCCCCGGCCACGGGGATCACCCGCCTGCAGAGGAGCACGTCATGCCATTGGTCAATGTCAAGCTCGCCCAGGGCGTCTACACCGAGAAGCAGAAGCACGAGATGGCCGCCAGACTCACCGACGTGATGGTCGCCTTCGAAGGCTCAGAGGCCTTCCGCGAGGTGGTCTGGGTGCTCATCGAGGAACTCCACCGCGACGGCTGGTACATCGGCGGGCAGCCGTTCTTCGGACCGCCCACCGTGATGAGCGCCCTCGGCCGCGCAAAAGCCGCGTACGAGGCCATCGACGGCCCCCACCACCCGCGAGGACCTGGCCACCCAGGCCCCCGTCCGCCCCCCATCGTGAGGCCTCCGTAACTGTGGATTGCGGCCACTGCGAAAGGCGCCTGCCAAAACCAGGGTCAGGGACTTGGCAGGCGGCGAGTGGGCGCCTATCACGACAAGCCGGGGCGCCCACGTCCCCGTCAGGTCAGGTCGCGTCCTCCAGGACGGAGTGCAGCGTCTGCCCGGTCTGGCGCAGCTGGATGCCCAGCGTGATCTGCGAGATCCCGTAGATCAGGCTGAACAGGCCAAAGAGCAGCGCGAGGGTGACAGCGCCGACGCCGGGGCGGGAGAAAAGGACGACGCCGAACGCGATCGACACCAGCCCGCCCAGGATGAACAGCGCGCGGGTCCCCGCGGTCTCGCCGCCGCCGAAACCGGCGAAGATCTCGAAGAAGCCGCCGGTGAACGCCCAGATCGCCACGATCAGCACCAGCACCAGCGCGGTGGGCCCGGGCCAGACCAGGGCGATCACCCCGGCCGCCAGGTCCACCAGCCCGAGCAGCAGGTGCCCGAAGACCGGTCCGGCGGAGCCGCTGCTGAACGCCCGCATGGCCTGCAGCCCAGCGGTCTGCCAGCCGCATCCCGTCATGGCTGAGTGACAATGATCACGGCGGGGCAGCCCCGCTGCCTCAGGCAAGGAGCTGGTGACGATGGCTGACCGCGATGGCGACAATCCGGTGGCGGGCCGCCTTGTCCAGCCGACCTTGTGGCGGACATGGCCGCGGCAGGCGGACGGCCGACCGCAGAGCTGGCCGGTTGTGCTTGATCGCCACCAGGAGCGAGCGGCCATCGACCGCGTGCTGGATGCCGTGCGCAGGGGCTTCAGCGGCACGCTAGTGCTGCGCGGAGGGCACGGCGCGGGGAAGACGACGCTGCTGGAGTACGCGGTCGACTCGGCCACGGATCTGCAGATTTCCAGCGTCGTCGGTGTCGAGTCGGAGATCAACCTGGAGTTCGGGGCTCTGCACCAGCTGCTGGTCCCCTTTATGTCGCTTCTCGAGATGCTGCCGGCACCGCAACGCGACGCCATGAGGATCGCGTTCGGCCTGGAAGCAGGGCCGCCGCCGGACCTGTTCCTGGTGGGGCTCGCCGCGTTGACGCTGCTTTCACGTGCGGCTGAAGAGCAACCGCTCCTGTGCGTCATCGATGACGGGCACTGGCTCGATCTCGAATCGGCGCGGGTGCTCGGGTTCGTGGCCCGTCGTCTTTACGCTGACCGTGTCGGCTTCATCGCTGCCGTCGGTGAGCCAGCGGCGCAGCAGGTGTTCGAGCAGCTTCCGACCATCACCGTGGGCGGTTTGCCCGATGCCGAGGCCCGCGAACTGCTCGGCTCGGTCGTCGGCGGGGCCCTCGACGATCAGGTCGCCGGCCGCATTCTTGCGGACACTCAGAATAACCCGCTGGCACTTGTCGAGCTCGGGGCCGAGTACACGGCCGAGCAGCTCTCCGGCCGCGCTTCGCTGCCCGAGCCTCTTCCGCTGAGCCAGCGGTTCAGGGAGCGCTTCCTGGGCCGGGTACGCAGCCTGTCGCCGGAGGCGCAGTCTTTCGTGCTGGTGGCCGCGGCCGACGTGACGGGTGAGCACGGCCCACTGTGGCGAGCGGCCGCGCAGGCCGGTATCGACGCGGATGCGGCCGGGGCCGAGGCGGCCGACGCTGGCATCCTGGAATTTTCCGGCAGCTCCGTCCGGTTCCGCCATCCGCTGATGCGATCCGCCGTGTATCACGGCGCGATCGACCGTGATCGCCGGCGCGCACACGCCGCCCTCAGCGAAGCGGGCAGCTCCGGCGCCGACCAGGACCGGTGCGCGTGGCACCGGGCCGCGGCCGCGATGGGCCCCGATGAGAAGCTTGCATCCGAACTCCAGCAAGCCGCCGAACGTGCCTGCGCCCGCGGCGGCTACGCGGCGGCCGCGGCGCTGCTGCGCCGCTCCGCCGAGCTGACGCTCGGCGACAGTCGCCGGGCGGAGCGAGAAGTCGCCCTGGCTGACGCCGAACTGCGGGCCGGCCACCCGGAACGAGCACGCGAGCTGGTCGGCGCCGCGCTGCCCCGGCTCACCGATGACGTCGCACGCGGCCTGGCGAAGCGGCTGGACGGCGAGATCCGCTTCGCGCAGGGCAGCGCGGCCGAGGCCGCCGTCATTCTCGCCGACGCGTCCCGGGCGCTCGCGCGGGACGACAGGATGGCCAGGGACACCATCCTCGCGGCCCTGGAAGCGGCGATCTGGGCCGGGCCGGCGGAGACGCGGAACATCGCGAGCATGGCACAGGCCTTCCCGCCTGTCCCCCGGGCTTCCGCGTCAGTCAGCGACCTGCTGCTCGAGGGATACAGCGCCCGGTTCACGGTTGGTTACCGCGCCTCGACCGGCCCGCTGCGCGCCGCCGTCGCCGCGCTGCGAGCCGACGACCTCGACCCCGCGGCTGGTCTTCGGTGGTTCGCACTCGGCGTGGCGGCCGCAGGCAGCCTCTGGGACGAGCAGGCGGTCCGCGATCTGTCAGACCGCTGGGTGCGCACGGCGCGCGCGCTGGGGGCGCTCACCATCCTGCCGGTCGCGCTGGCTTTCCTGGCGATTGGCGACTGGATGGCCGGCCGCTTCGGTGACGCCGACGCGCGATTGGCGGAAATGCGTGAGCTCATAGCGGTGAGCCGCGGGCCCGGAATGCTCGGCGTCGACAGCCGCAGCAGCGGTCTCCTGCTCGCGTACCGTGGCCACATCACCGAGGCCCGCGCGGCCGGCGTGGCCCAGATCCACGAGTCGACCGCACGGGGCCAGCGTGGCCCTGCGGACATCGGCAAGTACATCGTCGCGGTGGCGGACCTGTTCGGCGGAGACTACGACGCGGCGACGGAGGCCGCGCTGTCCGTGATCCAGGACGATCCCGCCTTCACGGCCGAGGCGGCCATGCCGGAACTGATCGAGGCCGCCACCCGGGCAGGCAACCGCGAAGTAGCCGCCACCGGTTACAAGACCCTGTCCGAACGGGCGCTCACCGCCGGAACGCCGTGGGCGCTCGGGCTTCGTGCCCGCTGCGAGGCCCTGCTTGATGAGAGCGAGCACGCCGAGGACACGTACCTGGAATCCATCAGCCAGCTGGCACGATGCCGGGTCGCAGTGGACCTCGCCCGCACGCACCTGCTCTACGGCCAGTGGCTCCGGCGGGCCAGGCGGCGGCGTGACGCACGCACAGAGCTTCGCACCGCGCAGGACATGTTCACCGCGATGGGCGCCGAGCGCTTCGCCCAGATCGCCGGCACCGAACTGCGCGCGACCGGCGAGCGCGCGCGGGCACGAACCCCGGCGACACTTTCGGACCTCACGCCCCAGGAAACCCGCGTCGCGAACCTCGCGGCCGCCGGCGCGTCCAATAACGAGATCGCCGCGCAGCTGTTCATCACTCCGAGCACCGTGGAGTACCACCTTCGCAAGGTGTTCCGCAAGCTCAACTTGACGTCGCGCACCCAGATCGCGCGGAGCCTTGGATCGGCGCCGAGGCAATCTCCCTAAATCCCGGCTCTGAAGCGCTAAGCGCGAATGCCTCCTGCAGGCCGAGAAGCGAGATTATCCGCCGCGCACATGGCGAGGCCTGGATGACCCATACCCATCCTTCCTCGAGCTGAGCTCGGCGGCGCGTCGCCAGCAGCGCGTTGATGCCCGCACAGTCAAGAAATGTCACGCCCCCGAGGTCGAGGGCCAGCCGCGACCCGTGCCGGCGCAGCATCAGGAGTAGCTCATCCCGTAGTTGCGGGGCAGACTGGATGTCGATCTCCCCGCAGATCTCGACGACAGGCGGGGCACCGGCGCGAATGCTCACACGCAGATCCGCCGGCTCCTCGGGGCCCCCGGCTTGCTGCTGCACCGGGAGGCTCGGATACCGCAAGGTGAAGTCCCCGTCAGTTCGGGGCGCATCGTGCCGGGGCTGGCGAGGGCACGCCGTCCGCGGTCTCGAAGAGGATCTGCTGGAGCGGGCGGGGCAGGTCGCCGCTCCACACCAGGGACGCCGTCGCGGTCAGCGGACGGTTTTCGAGGCTGACCAGGACCATGTCATGGGTGCCCCCGGGCCGAGGTAGCCGGATCAGCCCGAGCCGGATCCCGGCGATGGCACTGGGGCCGGTCAGCACGGCGGCGGGCCGGTCCCCGGTCGCGGCGAAGGCGAGAGCCATGGGCAGCGAATGCCGGAACGGCGGATCGGTGAATTCAAAGCGCGGATCCACAGTCCGCAGGACCTTCGTCCAGGCATCGTAGGTCCCCGCCTCGGCGCGGCGCGGCCCGTGAATGACCTCCAGGCCGGCCATCTCGTCGAGGCTGATACTCCCGCGACGTGCCGCCGCGTGCGAGGACGGAATCCACACGTCAGGCTCGAACTCCCCCAGGCTCATGACGTCGAGCGGGGCGGGCAATGCCTCGGGGATGGTGGTCAGCCAGCCCAGGCCGGCGTCGGCCCGGCGCTGGCGGATCAACGAGAACTCGGCGTCAAGCGGTGTTTCCATCCAGACGACGTCCACGTCCGCGGCGGCAGCCGCCGACCGCAGCGCAGATGCGGTTTCTACCGCGAGCGCCTCCGGCAGGTGAGGCGGCACGACCATGCGCAGGCGCTGCCGTCCCAGGCCTGCCGCTTGCCGGGTACGGCTCACCCCGTGATCCACGAGGGACAGTACGTTCCTGGACGTGTCCAGCAATACGGTGCCCGCCGTCGTGAGCCGCAGGCCTTCCCGCCGGCGCTGTAGCAACTGCGTGCCGACGATCTCTTCCAGCCGCCGGATCTGCTGGCTCAGGGTTGGCTGGGCGATGGACATCCGCTCCGCGGCGTGCGTGAAGCTGCCCGCGTCGGCCAGGGCTGCGAAGTAACGCAAGTGCCTCAGCTCAATGCCCTGCGGCGCTTCCGCGGCCGCCCGTGGCAGGCAATCCGGTTCCGCCTGTGCTCGTTCCATGTCGGTCACCTATGTCTGGTGTGGTTGTGCTCCTGCTTTCACCTGCATAGTGCCGAGCGTGGTACCGCGGTCGAATCCGCGGATTCCCTAGTCTTGCCCACAGCGCCCGGGCCCATATGAGGCAGCTGCGTCGCGCTGTGACGAAAGGATGATCGGCTCAGCGCAGCCCGTGGGTGATCTCCGGACCAATCGGCCTATTGGTCTCAGATGTTGGCCAACAGCGCCGACTCCGGCTGCACTGGTCTGACAACGGAATTGGGCAACTGGAGGGACACATGAAGAGGCACGGAGACCTTGGATGATCGCCGCGGGCGCCATCCGGCTGCTTCTGGCCGACGTCGACGGCACGCTGGTTACCCCGGACAAGGAACTGACCGACCGGGCTGTTGCCGCGGTGCGCAGGCTGGGCGAGGCCGGTATCTTGTTCGCGATCACCAGCGGCCGCCCCCCGAGAGGCATGTCGATGCTGATCGAACCGCTCGGCATCACCACCCCGATCGCCGCCTTCAACGGCGGGCTGCTGGTCAACCGGGACATGTCGGTGGTCGAGCAGCGCGTGCTGCCTGCGGAGCTTGTGGTGCCGGTGGCCGATCTCATCGGGTCGTTCGGCCTCGGCACCTGGGTCTACCGCGGCCCGGACTGGTATGTGCCCGACCCGCACGGCTCCCACGTGGCGCGGGAATCCTCGACGGTGCGGTTCGAGCCCAAGGTCATGGCCAGCCTCGACGGGCTCACCAGCGGTGTCGCGAAACTGGTCGGCGTCAGCGACGACCTCGACGCGGTCGCCCGTGCCGCCTCCGCGGTACACGACCGGTTCGGCGATCATGTGGGCGCCTCCCGGTCCCAGCCCTACTACCTCGACGTCACCCACCCGGAGGCCAACAAGGGCGCGGTCGCCCGCTACCTGTCCGCGAGGTACGCGATCCCGCCGGAAGCCATCGCCACGATCGGCGACATGCCGAACGACGTCCTGATGTTCGCGCACTCCGGGCTGAGCATCGCGATGGGCAACGCCAGCCCCGAGGTGCAGCGCGCGGCCCGGCGGATCACCGCCTCCAACGCGGACGAAGGCTTCGCCAGCGCCGTCGAGAAGTTCATCCTCCCCCGAGCCTGACCATGATCATCTTCCGGGCAGGCCGGCGCGACGTCGCTACTCCCGCTGCGCCGCGAGCCGATCGCGGACCTCGGCGCTGATGGAGTGCAGCTGTTCAGTTAGCTGACCAAGCATTCCGAGACCCGCTTCTCTGGCGAGCGAGCCGCAGGCCTGCTCCAGGACGTCGAGCCGTTCCGTTATGATCCGTCGTCCTGGAGTGGCTTGTGCCCGGCCGGTCCAGGGGACGCACTCGTCCCCTGGGACCGGCTTTCCTGAACGGCCGCCTCAGCTGGTGATATAGAGGTCGTCGTGCACGTCGTAGACGCCGACGGCCATCCAGGCTGCGTCCACCACCGCGTCGTGCTCCGCCCAGGTGCGGACGTGCCCGGAAAGCGTCACCGTATTCCCGTTGGTGTCCACCACGACGTCGCTGTCATCCGCAATCAGCGCGTTGCGGTCCAGCGCGCCCTGGACATGCAGGGTGACGTCCACCGGGTCCGCGTCGTTCCGGATCTCGATCTGGTTCTTGACGTTGCGGACTCCGGCCAGCCCGGCCACCGTCAGTTCGGCCGCTACTCGCTCGGTGCCGTAGCTCACCGTCCCGGTCAGGGTGAGGTTGCCGTTCCTCGCGGTCGCCTCGACGCCGGCGGGCACGGTGATGTTCAGCGCGAGCGCGTTGTTCGCCGCAGTGGTCAGCGTCGGGTCGTCTCGGTAGTCGCCTGGCGGCAGCACGACTTCCAGGTGATTGTGCACGTTCTTGACGCCGGCGACGCGCTGCGCCGCGACTGCCGCCTCCACGTACTGCGGATAGCTCGGCACGGTCCCGTTGAGCGCTATCTCCCCGTTCATGTTCTTCACCGTGATATCGGACGCGTCGACGAGCGGGTCAAAGATGAGCTCGTCTTCTACTGCATCGCGTATGTCCTTGGTCTTGCCCATTTCGGTCCTTTCCGGAGCGGCCGAGAGTGAATTGCCTGTCTCCTTCGCTAGTCCACCCGGCCCGGCACGGAACTGCCAAAGTAATGCTGGCTTTCGTACCATTGCCCCACGCTATGAACAGAGCCCGGCGACCCGCAGAACCCCGCCTCCGCCGGCTAACCGGCACGGTAACGGGCCCGTAGACGTCCGGGCCTCCACGCGGCTTGCGCAGAGGCCGTGGCTCTGGGCGCAGAGCCGGACCTTCTTTTACGGCCGAACGTCCCGCTGGTTTGCTGGAGTCAGCTAAGGGTGATAGAAGATGACGCACAGCATGAGCACTAGCCACGCGGCGCAGCTGGAATCCTCGGTCACGCAGCCCGCTCCCTTCACCCGGCGGGTATGCCTGCCACCATCTTCATGCCTGAGTCTGACAATTTGCCGCAGTCCGAACTCTGTCCCTGCAACTCCCCGCACGCCGTGGGCCGGAATCTGCCGCCGGGGCTGGCGGTGAGATCACTGTTACCGGGGAGCGGTTCAGCCGATGTCGCGGCCGTTTACAGTCAGCCTCACGTCGATGTTGCCCCGGGTGGCGTTGGAATACGGGCACACCTGATGTGCGGCAGCAACGATCCGCGCCGCTTGCTCAGGGTCCTGAACCTGCGGCAGGGTCACATCGAGCTCTACGGCGAGCTTGAAACCACGCTCCTCGGTGGGAAGCAGGCTCACCCGGCTGTCGATCGAGACATCACCTACCTCGGCGCGTTCACG
>Ga0137383_10001251_pt1 | contig 14897 bp, 14 predicted proteins | sample SagtaG_19_FD_104817 | JGI IMG/M metagenome (GOLD analysis project Ga0137383, IMG submission 104817) | Vadose zone soil microbial communities from Sagehorn Ranch, Mendocino, California, USA - Sage2_R_40_16 metaG | ecosystem: Environmental > Terrestrial > Soil > Vadose zone | place: USA... | reverse complement strand
CACGATCCCCATCGAAGTCTGGAGCTATCCCGAAGACTCAGGCTTCGCCGACTCGGTCCCGTTCCGCCGCGCCACGGAGATCGTCGAGGTAATGCAGCGCCTGATCGGCCCGTTCCCCTACGAGAAGCTCGCCCACGTGCAGTCATCCACGCGTTTCGGGGGGATGGAGAACTCGAGCGCCATCTTCTACGCCGAGAAGCCCTACGTCGAGCGGCGCATGGGCGAAGGCGTGGTGCGACACGAGACCTCGCACCAGTGGTTCGGTGATGCGGTCACACCGCGTGACTGGCCGCACCTCTGGCTCTCCGAAGGCTTCGCGACCTACTTCGACGGCGTGATTGGCGCGGCGCTGGATGGGGATACCGTCCTCGCGAACCACATGCGCGCCAACGCCGAGACGTACTTCAAGTCCGACGTAACCGACCGCCCGATCGTGGACTCGGCGAACGCCGCCGAGCCGATGAAGCTCCTCAACGCGAACAGCTACCCGAAAGGTGCGTGGGTGCTGCACATGCTGCGCGGCCTGATCGGCGACCGCCCATTCTTCGACGGCTTGCGCACGTACTACCGCACCTACCGCGACTCGACCGCGACGAGCGAGGACTTCCAGCGTGTGATGGAAGACGCCTCCGGAACGGAGTTGAGCTGGTTTTTCCACCAGTGGCTCCACCAACCCGGGTACCCGCAGCTCGACGTCAGCTGGCAGTACGACGCCGCAGCGGGGCGGGTGCTCGTGGGTATCACTCAACGCCAAAAGCCGGAATGGGGTCTGTTCCGGCTTCCCGTCCTGACCATGGAGTTCCGGGGTGCGGACGGCGCGGTGTTGCGCCGCGACGTCGCCGTAACAGGTGGGGGCCGCGAGACATTCGCCCGCTTCGACCTGCCCTTCGCGCCGACCGAGGTCCGCGTGGACCCGGACGGCAAGTTGCTGCTACGAGTCACCGCCATCGGCCGGAGGTAACCAATGCGCCAGCGCGCGCTCACCGTCGCACTCGCCGTTCTGCTCGCCCTCGCCTGCCATGGGACCCCCGCGGCAGGGCAGGACCAAACACTCGGCGTACCGCCGGGTTTCAAAGTCACGGTCTTCGCTCCCGACGTGCCGGGTGTGCGCTACCTGACTCTCGGTCCCGGCGGGGTCGTCTACGCTTCGCGCCCCAGCGCGGGCACCATCGTGCGGCTGCCCGATGCGAACGGCGACGGCGTCGCGGATTCGGTCGTGGTCGTCGCGACGGGACTCAACCGGCCCTTCGGGATCGCCTTCCGCGGCGACACGATGTTCGTGGCCGAGAACAACGAGGTCGTGCACTTCAATCCGGGGTCGGCGGCCAAGGTCGTCGATGTCCCCAACATCCCGGGCGGCGGCGGTCACTGGACCCGCACGGTCGTCTTCGGAAACGACGGCAAGATGTACGTGAGCATCGGCTCCTCGTGCAACATCTGCGACGAGACCGACTCGATGCGCGCCGCCGTCGTCCAGTTCAATCGCGACGGCTCGCGCGGCCACGTGTTCGCACGCGGCCTGCGCAACTCCGTTGGGCTGGCGATCAATCCCACGACGGGTGAGCTGTGGGCGACCAACAACGACCGCGACAACCTCGGCGACGACGTGCCGCCCGAACGGATCAACATCATCAAGGACGGCAAGTACTACGGCTGGCCGCAGTGCTACCTCCCGGGCCAGAAGAACCCCGAGTATCCCTCCGCCGACTGCTCGAGCGTCGAGCCACCGGCGATCACGTTTCAAGCGCACTCGGCGCCGCTGGGAATGGCCTTCTATACGGGCACCGCGTTCCCCGCGGACTACCGGGGCGATGCGTTCGTGGCGTTCCACGGCTCTTGGAATCGCTCGGTGCCCACCGGCGACAAAGTCGTCCGCGTCCAGGTCGCCAACGGCCGCCCCGTTTCGATCGACGATTTCGTGACCGGGTGGCAGCGCCCCGACGGCTCGCGCTGGGGCCGGCCGGTGAGCATCGTTATGACCACGGATGGCGCATTGCTGGTGAGCGACGACATGGCCGGCAAGATCTGGAGGGTGGCATATGGGCGGTGAGACCCAGGGCGGTAGGAGGCGGTACGGGGCGGTAGGTGGCGGTATCGCTTGCGGCGTGCTCATCTTACTTGCGGCGGCTTTTTACCGCCCACGACCGCCCGTTACCGCCCCCGACCGTCCCGACATCCATGCCGAATACGTCAAGTATCTCAGCGGCAAGGATACGATCACCGCCTACATCGCGTACCCCGAGCGGCCGACTGCGGCGCCCGGCGTAATCGTGATCCACGAGATCTTCGGGATGTCGGACTTCGTACGACAGACGACGGAGCAGCTCGCCAAGGACGGCTTCGTCGCGATCGCGCCCGACCTGCTGTCGCGCGGCGGCGGCACGCCCGCTGCCGGCGACTCCGCACGTCAGCGCATCTTTGCACTGCCACCCGCCCAGGTGACAGCCGACCTCGACGCGACGCAGGCCTATCTCAGGACGATCAAGGCCGTGCGCGGCGATGCCATCGGCGTCATCGGCTTTTGTTGGGGCGGCGGCCAGAGCTTCCTCTACGCGACCAACAACTCGGCGCTCAAGGCGTTCGTCGTCTGCTACGGGCCGAGTCCTCGGGCCGAAGAGATCGCCCGCATCCGCGCCAAGGGACTCGGCGTGTACGCCGAGAACGACGCGCGCATCGACGCGGGACTCGCGGACATGGCCGCGGCCGTCAAGCAGTCGGGGAAGGACTATCAATACGCGATCTACCCGGGCGTCGGGCACGGCTTCCTACGCGCGCGCGAGAAGCCCGAAGTGGCCGACAGCGCGTGGCACACCGTGATCCGGTTCTTCCGCGCGCAGCTCGAAAAGTAAACGCTCAGCGGCGCGGGAGGCTCTTCAAGTACTCCCGCGCCCGCTCGAGCGCCGCATCGCGCCCCGCTAATACGTCCTCCACCCTCACCGCGACAGGTAGCTCGGGGGCTATGCCTGAGCGCGCGAACTCTGTCCCGTCGGGAAAGGCGTCGCGCGTCACGGTCACTCGGAGCTGCCAGCCACGGCGCAGCGGCAGCAGCAGGGTCTGGCCGGTGCTCCCCGCCGACATCTCGCCGATAACCGGGCCACGGGCGCCGTTGCGGAAGGCGACGAGCAGGTCTTCGGCTGCCCCCGCGGTGCGGGGCGACGTGAGGATCGCGACCGGGCCGGCGAAGCGCGAGCCGCCCCCTCCCTGGCGCGGGCGGATCGTGTCGGAGGGGGCGTCGAGCCATGCGCCGTTCGAGTCGGGGGCGTCGGCGCCGCGATACGCTGGCCGGTACTGCGGCGTGCGCCACCGGGAGGTCAGGGCAGGACGCTCGATGAGCCGGGCGAGGATCGCATATCCGTTCTCCCGGCCGCTCCCCGTGCCGGCCGCTTCGCGCAGATCGAGCACGATGCCGGTGAGGCGCGGCGCATCGGCGAGGGCGCGATCGAATGCCGCAACCACGTCCGCGTCGGCGAGCGAGGTCAGCCGCACCCAGATCGCGCCGCCGCCCCCGGGGAGCGTGTCGACCTCGAGCGCGGCGGGCTCGAGGGGCCAGCGGGCCGTGAGCGACACGCTGCGCGTCACGCTGGCGCCCCGCTGCGCGCCCCCCGGGAGCCGCAGCAGCAGGTGCAGGGCAGTCCCCTTCTCTCCCTCCAGCATCCGCGCCACGGCGCGTTCCCACCGGCTTGGGTCGGTGGCGCCGGGGATTTCGGGAAGGATGGAATCGCGGATCCATTGCTCGGCGGGGATCCCTTGCACGGCCAGGATCTCCGCGAGCCGCTCGGGACGCGCGATCCGCATCTCGTCGTTGGTGGCGTAGTCGATGAGGAAGGGCCGGCGTTCGACGCTGCGCAGCGCGAGGGGTGGGCGTGCCAGGCGTGCGGCGATCGCCGGGGGCGGCAGCACCTCCGCTTGACCGTCCCCGAGCAGCGCCACGAAGCGCCGCAGCCGGCGGAAGAATTGGACGTCAGTCGTGGCGCCGCGGCCTGCCGTCTCGGTGACGACGGCGGCGAACGCCGAGTCCCAATCGGCACGGACGGCGTCCCAGTAGGCATAGTTATAGCGGGGCTCGGACCACACGCCGGCCGCCACGAGCTGGCGATCGACGGGCGTCAGCAGTTGGGCGGAGACGAGCGTCGGGAACCACGCGACCAACAGGAGCGTACGGGATAGCATGGTGGCCGTAATCTACCTTTTGCTCTTCGTCGCGCCGCAGGTGCTGATCTACCTGTACCTGCGCGAGCGGCTTCCCGACCCCACGCGGCCGGGCCAGGCGCGCGTCACGCGCTGGGCGCTCGCGGCGGTGTTCGCGGTTTTCAACTTCCCCTGGGTCCTGGTCGCGATCCGCATGCTCTCGGGCAGCTTGTGGGGCATCGGCCGGATCCCCTACATCGCGCCCTGGATCGCGTGGCAGCTGCTGGGGTGGGTGTTCTGCGGCCTAGTCTGTCTCTACTTGCTGGGCAAAGGCGTGCGCGGTGCGTGGCACGCGGTGCGCGGGAGGTGGGGACCGCAGTCCCGCGTACCGCTCGCCGCGCACCACTCAACCGTCTCGCGTCGCCAGTTCCTCGCGCGCGCGACCTACGCCTACGCCGCCGCCGGGCTGGGGCTGGGGGGCTACGGGATCTGGAGCGCCGAGCGGCTGCCGGTCGTCACGCGGCGCACGCTGTTCTTCCCCGATCTCCCGCCGGGCCTCGACGGCCTTCGGATCGCGCACCTCTCCGACGTCCACGCCGGGATTCACATGGAGCTGGAGAAGATGGAAGCGATCGTCGCGCAGACCAACGCGCTCGGCGCCGACCTGATCTGCCAGACCGGCGACATGATCGACATCGCGGCGTCGTACATCCCCGACTACGTCCGCGCGTTCCGCGAGCTGCGCGCGCCGCTCGGCGTGGTGACGGTGCTCGGCAATCACGACCGCTATACGGGGGAGGAAGCGGTGATTCGCGGCGTGCGCGAGGCCGGGCAGGCGTTCGTGCAGAACGGCGCGCACGTCGTCGAGCGCAATGGCACGCCGCTGGCGCTCGTCGGCATCGACGACCCGCGCAACTGGCGCGCCGACGACCCTCAGCCGGCGGATATTGGCGCGGCGCTGCGGCGCACGCCGCCCGGCGTGTTCAAGATTCTGCTTGCCCACCGGCCCGGAGCCTTCGACGGCGCCGCGCCGCAGGGCATCCCCCTCACCCTCGCCGGCCACATCCACGGCGGCCAGATCTACCTGCCGGTGATCGGTTGGTCGGCGGGGCGGTTGATCACGAAGTATGTCATGGGGCACTTCCGGCAGGGCGCGAGTCAGCTGTACGTGAGCCGCGGCATCGGCGTCGTCGGCGTGCCGATTCGGATCTTCGTGCCGCCCGAGATCGCGCTGCTGGAGCTGCGGCGGGGACCAAGCGCCTAGACCCGTGACGGGGGCCCGCGAAGCGGGCCCTGTCCTACGCGCCAATGGCGTTCCACGCTCCTTCGATCACCAATCCCACTGCTGCATCCCCAGGCTTCCAGTCTTTGGCCACGATTCTCTCCAGGGCATAGCTCACCACGGCGAGCCAGATGCCCGCCCAAACGTCGACTGCGCCCGCCCGCACCGCGCCCTCGGCCTTCCCCTGCGCAATCACCCGCTCGAGCCCCATGCGGAATTCGCGCGCCGTGCGACGACTCTCTTCGTCCAGCACCGCGTCGTGCCGCTCGATCAGGCCCAACTTGACCACCGCGGGATCGCGCACCGCGCCTTCGACCAGCGCCTGGGCCACCAGAGTGAGCCGGTCGCGCGGGGTGGCCGCCGCCGCGTCCTCCACCGTCTTCGCGGCCCAGCGCAGCGCCGCTCGATAGAGCTCGTTCAGGAGCTGCTGCTTACTGGGGAAGTGGCGGTAGATCGTCCCTTCGGCCACGCCCGCCTTCTTCGCGATCTGGGCGGTGGTGGTGTCGTGATAGCCTCGGCTGCTGAACAGCTCCAGCGCGGCGCGGATGAGGCGCTGGTGCGTGAGATCGGTGGGGCGTGGGGACGGTGGCGACATCGCGTGCGAATTTAACTACCTTTCGCGGCCTTTAAAACGAGCGCATTGACGGATGCGGATGTTGGTGTTGGGCGCAGGGCTGCAGGGGTCGGCTTGCGCGTACGATCTGTTGCGGCAGGCCGAGGTGGAGCGGGTGACCCTCGCGGATCTCGATCCCAAACGCTTGCCTGCCTTTCTCAAGAGGAAGGTCGGCAAGCGGCTGGCGCTGGCGCGCCTCGATGTCAAGCAGACCGCGCGCCTGCGCGCGCTGATGCGCGGCCACGATGCTGTGATGAATGCGTCACCCTACCACTTCAATTACGCGGTGGCCAAGGCGGCGGTCGCGGCCGGCCTGCACTGCGCCGACCTCGGCGGGAACACCGAGATCGTGCAGCGCCAGAAGACGCTGGATGGCGCCGCGCGGAGGAAGGGCGTCTCCATCATACCGGACTGCGGGCTCGCGCCCGGGATGGTCAACATCCTCGCCGCCGAAGGGATCCGCCGCGTCGGCGACGCCGAGACCGTGAAGATCTTCGTCGGCGGCCTGCCGCGGCATCCCAAACCTCCGCTCAACTACCAGATCGTGTACTCACTCGAGGGCGCGCTCGACTACTACACGACGCCGTCGTGGGTGCTGCGCGACGGCCAGCCGGCGCGCGTGGATGCTCTGTCGGAGCTCGAATCGGTCGAGTTCCCGGCGCCCGTCGGCACGCTCGAGGCGTTCCACACCGGCGGCGGCATTTCGACGATGCCGTGGGCCTACGCCGGCCGAGTGCGCACGATGGAGTACAAGACGCTCCGCTACCCGGGCCACGTCGCGATCATGCGTCCGGTGCGGGAGCTGGGTTTGCTCGAGTTGAAGCCGGTGATGGTGAAGGGAACCAAGATCGTGCCCCGCGACGCCTTCATCGCGACGGTGTCGCCGCTGCTCACGAAACCCGACGAGCCCGATCTTGTGGCGCTGCGCGTCGAGGTGACAGGGCGCGGCGGGCGGCGCGTCGCCTGGCAGCTGCTAGACTACGCCGACGCGAAGACCGGGATCAGCGCGATGATGCGCACGACCGGCTACTCACTCGCGATCACCGGCCTCATGCAGGTGGATGGGCGGATCAGCGCGACGGGCGCTCACACCCCGGACGAAGCGGTGCCGTTCAAGCCGTACGTCGAGGAGTTGAAGAAACGCGGCGTGGAGATCCGGGAAGTCGCTCAGTAGCTCCAGGTCGTCCCGAACAGCAGCTGCGAGCCTTCCGAGCCTTTGCCGAACCCGAGCACGAACAGCGTGTTGCGCAGCAGCGCCAGCGCGACTTCTCCGCCGGCGGCCGAGTGCAGGCCGTCGCCCGTGATGCGCGCCCGCTCTCCGGGAGCGAACACGCGCCCGACGTCGTAGAACGCCACCAGCTTCAGCTCCAACAAGCGCGGCGCCCAGAGCACGCCGTAGCGGGCCTCCACGCCACCGACGAGCTTCCCCGGCCCCACGAAGCGGTCGTCGTAGTAGCCCCGCAGCGAGCGGTATCCGCCGAGGGCGATGAGCGGTCCGTCGCTCGACTCCATCGTGAGTTGCGCCGCCGCGGGAGGCGCGCCGGTCATGCGCTCGATGCCGACGCGTCCCGCCAGGATCAGCTTGTCGAGCGGGTGCACGTAGACGCGCGCGTGAGCGGTCGTGCGCGTGTAACCCCGGCCGTTGGCGATGAGCGCTTCGGCGAAGAGGCCGCGATGCGGGTCCACCTCCTGGTCGCGCCAGTCGACGACGATCCCGCCGCGGACGACATAATCGCTGAACGGCACTGTGGCGGAATCGACCACTCCGGAGGCGAGATCCTCCCGGAACCGGCTCTGTCCCGGGAGCGTGCGGAAGTCGGTGTGTTCCACGGTTGCTCCACCGAGCACGCGCAGCGGGCCGATCACCCGCCGCTGGACCGTCAGCCGCGCGCTCTGCGTCGTGCGGCTGACCTTATAGAAGTACGGACTGGCAGGGGTGATGCTGTCTGGCTCGTACGACGCGGCGTTGCCCAGACCGTAGTAGCCGAGCCGGTTGGACCGGGCGGCGCTGAGCGTCAGGGCCACGCGCCATCCGTCCCAGTAGGCGGGGGCCGCGGCGTCGGCGCTGAGCAGGTAACTCCCCTGCGTGCTCGCCGCCGCGTCGAATTTGACGCTGGCCCAGTTCGGCTCGGGGCGCTCGGTGAACCCCATCGGACTGTACCAGCCGTACCGTCCCGCGAGCCAGAACCCGTCGATCGTGCTGTAGTACGCGTAGGGGTAGAGCTGATCCACCCACGCGCCGCGTTGCGCGCCCAACGCCGCTGGAGCAAGCGCCGCGGCCAGGAGCGCCGCGCCGATCCTTCGCATCAGGGTCAGGTGCTCTCGAACATGTGGGCGGCGTCGCGGAGCTTGGCCTCGGTGCCGTCGTGGGCCGCGTAGCTGACTGGGAACAGCGACGCCGCCCCGAACTCGCCTCGCTTGTTCACCGCGTAGTAGGTCAGTCCAAACTTGGGCCGACCGCGCGCGTCGAGCAGTCGTGGCTCGGTGGTCGCCATGACGCGCTTCAGCGTCTCGAGGCACGCGTCGGTCGGCTTCATGCCGCGGCGCATGGACTCCACGGTCAGGAAGCCGCCGCACACCTTGATGTTCGATTCCCCGCGCCCGGTCGAGCCCGCCGCGCCCACGTCGTTGTCCGTGTACTGCCCCGCGCCGATGACCGCCGAGTCGCCCACGCGACCGGGGATCTTCCAGGCCAACCCGCTCGTCGTCGTCACGGACGAGATCTCGCCTCCCGGCGTGACGGCATCACAGTTGACCGTGCCGGTCGATCGGACGACCATGTTCTCCGATTCCGGCACGTCGAGGTAGTCGTCGTTGGGATTCAGGTTGGCGCGCCACGTCAGCCACTTCTGGCGCGCGTGTTCGGTGAGCAGGTCTTCCTCCTTGAACCCGTAGGACAGGGCGAACCGTTTCGCTCCCTCGCCCACCAGGAAGACGTTGTTCGTGTACTTGAGGACGAGCTTCGCGACCTCGGACGGCGTCTTGATGTTCTCGAGGCACCCGACCGCGCCGGCCCGCTTCGTGGGGCCGTGCATGCACGACGCGTCGAGCTGCACGACACCATTGGCGTTGGGGAGGCCGCCGTAGCCCACCGAGTCGTCGTTCGGGTCGAGCTCCTGGATCTTGACGGCTTCGATCGCCGCGTCGAGCGTGTCCGCGCCCTGCATCAGCAGGTCGAACGTCTTCTGCACCCCGCGAATGCCGTTCGCGCTCGCTATCGCGACGGGTTTCGCCGCCCAGCGGCTCTCCGCGGGCAACGGCCGCGGGGGCCGCATGGGGTGCGGGATGCCGAGCGCCGCGCCGGCGGCCAGGCTGCCGGCGGACAGGACGAACTCGCGGCGTGATAGCGCCTCGGACACGGACGGCTCCGATGTGAGGAAGTTCTAGGGTTTTACCCAGTCACCTCGCGCCTGTCAACTTGCTTGGCACAGGGCGCGCGTCGTAAGCTTCTGCTCCCGTGGGCACGTCCGATCGTCGCGTCTGAGACGGTGGCCTTCACGTCGATGGCGATCGCCTTGACGGCGTTCGCGGAGGACGTCCTCGTCAAGTACCCCACTTCTCGGGAGCTGCAGGTTGCCCGCCGCATCACCTGACTTGTCGCTCGTCATCCCCGTGTACAACGAGCGGGAGAACCTGGCGCCCTTGCTCGCCGAGATTGCGGGGGCGCTGGACGGGGCCGGCCGCAGCTACGAAGTCGTGGCCGTGGACGACGGGTCGACCGACGGCTCGCTCGAGACACTGAAGGTCCTGAAACGCGACCACCCGCAGCTGCACATCGTCGCGTTCGAGCGGAACGCCGGGCAGACGGCGGCGTTCGCGGCCGGCTTCCGCGCCGCGCGCGGGAAGGTCGTGGTCACGCTCGACGCCGACCTCCAGAACGACCCTGCCGACGTCCCCCGCGTGGTGGACGCGCTGGAGACATCGGGGGCCACCGCCGTGGCGGGGTATCGGACGGCGCGCCACGATTCGGCGTGGAAGCTGCTCCAGAGCCGGATCGCGAATGGCGTCCGGAATTGGCTCAACGGTGAGTCGATCCGCGACACCGGCTGCTCGCTCAAGGCGTTCCGCGCCGATGCGGTCCGGGCGCTGCCGTTGTTCGGCGGTATGCACCGTTTCCTCCCGACGCTCATCAAGATGCACGGCGGCACGGTGGCGGAGGTCCCGGTGGGGCACCGGCCGCGGCGTTTCGGCGTCACGAAGTACGGCATGTGGAACCGGGTGTTCCGCTCGCTGGCGGACGCGTTCGCAGTACGATGGATGCAGCGGCGGGCGCTCAAGTATCGAGTACGGGAGGAGCTACCATGAGCGACGGTCACGAGACGTGGCTCAAGCAAATCGACGCGGAGCTGGACGGCGAGCTGTCGCTGGTCGAGCGAGCGGCGCTGGCCAAGCACCTCGCCACCTGCTCGCACGGCGCCGGCGCGCGCGCGAGCCAGCTCGAGGTACGCGTCGCTCTGGCGCGCTCCGCCGGCGATCCCCACGCGCGGATCGTTCCACGGCCGGCGATCCGCGGCCGCGCCCTGGCCTTCTGGGCCGTCGTGGCGCTCGCCCTGGGCGTCGCCGGGGGGTGGCTGGCGCACGGCCGCTGGGGCGGGCCGGGAGGATCGCTGGAGGAGTCGCGTGCCGCGATTGTCGTCCATTAGCGGCGTCGGTGCGCTCGGCGCGGCGGCGCTGCTCGCGGTGCTGCAGGGACCCGGCACCCGCGTCACCTATCAGGTGCGCGTGGTGCAGGACGAAATCCAGCTCGCCCGTGGCGCGGTGAGCGGTCCCGCGGGGACCGACCTGCGCTTCTCGCTGCGTGGCGATTCCTCCGAAATCGAAGCGCTCTTCCAGATCGTGCCGGAGGGCGACACGGTGCTGGTCTCCGCCGAGTTCTTCACCAAACGGCGCCTGGGCCGTTCGCGCCGCGGCTTGGGCGTGTGGGAGCAGGATAGCTACCTCCGTGCCGTCCGGCTCCCCTGGGGCGACACGGTCCGCGTCCATCTGTTCGGGCGCCCGCGGCGAACGGCGGCGCGCGGCGCGGGCCTCTGGGTCGAGGTCGCGCTCGAGCGCGGCTTCTCGGGCGGGGAGGGGCGGCCCGCCGAAGAGCTGGAGATCGCGGATTCGAGTTTGGACATCGGTCTCGAGGCGGTCGTGCGCCCGCGCCGCGCCCGCGTGATCATGAACCTCGTCCGCGGCGACACGGTGAGCGGTCCGCGCGGCTACGATCTCGTTCCCGAGGCGCCCGCCCGGCGCGTAGATCTAAGGATGGCGGGACGCACCACCACCTTGGAGATCGGTCTCGCGCGGCCCGAGCCGGCCCGCTCGGCGCGCGACCGCGTGCTCGCGCTCGATGCGGACGTCGTCTGCCTGCGGGTCGTGGCGCCGGCCGCTGCCGAGCCGGTCGGCGTCGTGTGCGGGCGGCTGAACGACGTCGCTCGTCGCCTGCCGCTCCCCGGCGGCGACACCCTGGTCGCGACGTTCGCCTGGCCCGTCGGCCGATGACGCGCCGCCAACGTCTCGATCCCTCCATCTTCCACCTGCCCATCGAGAAGATGCGGGAGGGCTACTACTCCGACAAATACTTCGTGCGCGCCCGCGAGCTGCTCCGCCAGGATCGCCATCGGCCGCGCGTCACGATGCAGGTGTTCGGCAAAGCGCACGCATCGCTCGGCGGGATCGACGAGGCGATCGCGATCCTGAAGCTCTGCGCCGAGCGCTGGGACGAGCTCGTGGTGCACGCGTTGTACGACGGCGAGGAGATCGACCCGTGGGAGACGGTGCTGCTGATCGAGGGTCCCTACGACGCGTTCGCGAACCTCGAAACCACGTACTTAGGCGTGCTGGCGCGGCGCACCCGGGTCGGGACCAACACGCGGCGCGTCGTCGAGGCGGCGAAGCCCAAAGAAGTGATGTTCTTTCCGGCGCGGCACGATCACTGGCTCGTCCAGACCGGCGACGGCTACGCCGCCCACATCGCCGGCGCGATCGGCGTCTCGACCGACGCGCAGGCGTCGTGGTGGGGCTCCGAAGGCATCGGCACCGTCCCCCATGCGTTGATCGCGGCGTACGGCGGTGACACGGTGCTCGCGTCGCGCAAGTTTGCGGATCAAATGGATGGATCGATCCGGCTCATCACGCTGGTGGACTTCGAAAACGACTGCGTCGGGACCTCGCTCGAGGTCGCCCGCGCCCTGGGCGACCGCTTGTACGGCGTCCGCCTCGACACGTCCGAAACGCTGGTGGACAAGTCCGTCATCCCGCAGATGGGGACCTTCAAGCCCACCGGCGTCAATCCTCAGCTCGTGTGGAACGTGCGCCGGGCCCTCGACGGCGACGGGTTCAAGGACGTGAAGATCGTCGTGTCGGGCGGCTTCACCGTGGAGAAGATCCGGCAATTCGAGGAGCAGGGCGTACCCGTGGACGCCTATGGCGTCGGGTCGAGCCTGTTCCAGGGCCGGTTCGACTTCACCGCCGATGTGGTGATGCTGGAAGGGAAACCGTGCGCCAAGGTGGGCCGGGCGTACCGGGCCAACCCGCGGCTGGAAAGGGTCACGTGATGTAGGGGTCCCTTGCATCCCACCAGCACCTGTATATTATTCCGTCAGAATGAATAATCATGCATCGGTCCCCGTTGGCGTGCTGGGGGCCTCCGGCTATGTCGGGCAGGAGTTGTTGCGCCTCCTGACGCGGCATCCGGGGGCCTCTGTCGCGTTCGCGACCGCCGAGTCGGCGGCCGGGGAGTGGGTGGACGGGCTCCAACTCATTCGAGCCGACGACGCCCCGTTCGGGGCGGCGGAGATCGTGTTCTCGGCGCTGCCGCACGGGGTGTCGGCCCGCTACGTACACGAGGCGCGCGCCGCCGGCAAGCGCGCCGTGGACCTGTCCGCCGACTTCCGGCTGTCGCCGGACGCGGTGTACGGGCTGACCGAATTCACGCGGCCGCAGCTCGCGGGCGCCGACCTGGTGGCGAACCCCGGGTGCTATCCGACCGCGGCGCTGCTCGCCCTGATCCCGCTGGCGCAGCGCGGTCTCATCGACCCGTCGCGCGAAGTGATCATCGACGCCGCGTCGGGTGTGACCGGCGCCGGCCGGAACCCCAAGCGCGAGCTCTTGTTCGGCGAAGTCTCAGAGGACTTCCGCGCGTACGCGATCGGCAACACGCACCGCCACCTCGCCGAGCTGAAGCAGTCACTGGCGCGCGAGGGCGGCTTCACCGGCGATCTCGTCTTCACACCGCACCTGCTGCCGGTGAAGCGAGGCATCCTCGAGACGATTCACGTCCCGCTCACCCGCGTCGTCGACCAGGCGACGGCCGAGGGCCTCTATCAGGCGGCCTACGACGGCGAGGCATGCGTCCGCGTGATGCGGGGCGCCCTGCCGTCGCTCAAGGACGTCGTCTACCGCAACCGCGTCGCCCTGGGCGTCGTCCCGGTCGCCGACGTGCGCCGGCCACGCCTCACCGTAATCGCGGCGATCGACAATCTGGTCAAAGGCGCCGCGGGGCAGGCGGTGCAGAACATGAACGTGATGCTCGGCCTCGCCGAGACCGCAGGGCTCGCGTGCTAGGCGTGCGCGTCGTCAAGGTCGGGGGCAACGAGCTCGATCGCCCGACGTGGGTGGCGGAGTGCGCCCGCGCCCTCGTGGCCTCGGCGCCGGTCGTGATCGTGCACGGCGGCGGCCAGGCCGTGAGCGCCTGGTCGCGCCGCCTGAGCCTGCCCGTCGAGAAACGCGACGGGCTGCGCGTCACGACGCCGGAGATCGCCGAAGTGGTGGAGATGGTGCTCGGCGGGCCGGTGAATCGCCTCCTCGTCGCCGCGCTGCGCGCGGCTGGGCTCGACGCCATCGGACTGTCCGGTGTGGACGGCGGTCTCCTCGCGGCACGGCCCGCGGCCGGGGGGGGCCTCGGGCATGTGGGGGAGATCGCCGCGGTGCGGGCGTCGCTGCTCGAGAGCTTGCTGCTCGCCGGCCTTACTCCCGTCGTGGCGCCGGTCGCGCCCGCCGCCGGTGAGGGCGGGGGCGGTGTGCCTCTCAACGTCAATGCCGACCACGCCGCCGCGGCGGTCGCGGCAGCGCTGCATGCCGATGAGCTGCTGTTCGTGTCCGACGTTCGCGGTGTCGAGATCGACGGCGTCGCGCAGCCGACGCTCGCCGCGGCGGAAGTCGAGGCGCTGATCGAGTCGGGCGTCGCGGCCGACGGCATGGCCGCCAAGCTGCGCGCGGCCGCTCAGGCGCTGGAGGCGGGTGTGAGGGCCGTCCGGATCGGCGATCTCGACATGTTCGAGAGCGCGACCGCCGGCACCCGCCTCCTCGCTGCCCCGCGCGCGACCCAACCGGCGTGACCGCGGTCCAGTCGGACGCTGCGGCGCTGCTGGGCGTGTATTCCCGGGTCGGCCCCCTGTTTGTGGCGGGGGAAGGCGCGGAGCTGATCGCCGAAGACGGAACCCGCTACCTCGACTTCGTGGCGGGAATCGCGGTCAACGCCCTCGGCTACAACCATCCCGTGATCCGCCAAGCGATCCTGCGCGCGCTCGATACCGGGCTGGTCCACACCTCGAACCTCTATCGCACGGAGCCCGGCGAGCACCTCGCCGCCGAGCTCGTGGCTCGTGCGTTCAACAGTCATGGCCAGGCCTTCTTTTGCAACTCGGGCGCTGAGGCAAACGAGGGCGCATTCAAGTTCGCGCGGAAGTGGTCCGGGAAGACGGAAATCGTGGCCTTCTCAGGCTCGTTCCACGGGCGGCTGTTCGCGTCGCTCGCCGCCACCGACCGCCCCGACTACCGCCGGCCGTTCGAGCCGCTGCTCGCCGGGGTACAGATCGTGCCCCTGGGCGATCGCGCCGCGGCGGCCCGCGCCGTCACCGGTGCCACCGCCGCCGTGATCATCGAACCGCT
>Ga0137383_10001231_pt1 | contig 14973 bp, 15 predicted proteins | sample SagtaG_19_FD_104817 | JGI IMG/M metagenome (GOLD analysis project Ga0137383, IMG submission 104817) | Vadose zone soil microbial communities from Sagehorn Ranch, Mendocino, California, USA - Sage2_R_40_16 metaG | ecosystem: Environmental > Terrestrial > Soil > Vadose zone | place: USA... | reverse complement strand
TCCTGCTCGACTCGATCACCCGGCTCGGCCGCGCCCACAACACCGTGGTGCCGCACTCGGGCAAGATCCTCTCCGGCGGCGTCGACGCGAACGCCCTCCAGCGCCCCAAGCGCTTCTTCGGCGCGGCCCGCAACATCGAGGGGGGCGGCTCGCTCACCATCCTCGCGACCGCCCTGATCGACACGGGCTCGCGCATGGACGAAGTGATCTTCGAGGAGTTCAAGGGCACCGGCAACTCGGAAGTCATCCTCGACCGCCGCATCGCGGAGCGGCGCACCTTCCCCGCGATCGACGTGCAGCGCACCAGCACGCGTAAGGAAGAGCTGCTGCTCACCAAGGAAGAGCTCAACAAGGTGTACCTGCTCCGCAACTTCCTGGCCGACATGCCGCCCGTCGAGGCCATCGAGTTTCTGCTCGAGCGGCTCAAGCGGACGAAAACGAACGTGGAATTCTTCCAGACGATGGCGCAGGGTTGAGCGAGGGGGGCCGGCTGCTGGGCGTCGACTGGGGTGAGCGCCGCATCGGTCTCGCCCTCTCCGACGAATCGCAGACGCTCGCCCAACCGCTCGACACCCTCACCCGTCGGCCCGGCAAGCGCTTCCCGATGGCTCGCCTCCTCGAGCACGTCACGACCCAGCACGTGGTCGGCGTCGTCGTTGGACTGCCGCTCGACGAAACCGGTGCCGAGGGGGACGCCGCGCGTGCGGCGCGCGGGCTCGCCGACGACATCGGGCGGCGGGCCGCGCTCCCGGTGGCGCTGTGGGACGAGCGCATGACGACGGCTCGCGTGCTCGCCGCCGTGCGCGAGATGGGCGGCTCGACACGAGGCCGCAAAGCGGACGTCGACGCCCTGGCCGCGGCGCTGCTGTTGCAGCACTACCTCGACGCCAAGCGGGGGGGAACTACGTGAGAGCCGTCCTCCTCGTGCTGGCGGTGGTGGCGTGCGGCGGGGGCGCCCAGGGGCCGCAAGTAACGGTCACGATCCCCCGCGGCGCGACGTTCGGGCAGGCGGTCGATACGCTCACCGAGCGCGGCGTGATCGATCACGCCGGCTGGTTCCGCCTCTACGCCCGGGTGCGCGGCCTCCCCGCCGGGCTCAAGAGCGGCATCTACACCTTTCACGTAGACGACAGTTGGGGCGACGTGGTGACCGCGTTGAAGGCGGGCCGCGGCGACGAGGTTCGGTTCACCGTCCTCGAGGGGATGATGGCGTTCGAGATCGCGGAGCGGGCGCGGGTGTGGCTCCGCATCCCGCGCGATTCGTTCTTCGCCGCCGTCAGGGACACCACGCTGCAACGCGAGCTGGGCATCCGCGTGAACCCCGCCGGCGTCGAAGGCTACATGTACCCGACGACCTACACCGTGCCCGTCGGGATCAAGGCCCGGGACCTGGTGCGGGTGATGACGCATGAATTCATCGAGCGCTGGCCGCCGGAGTGGGACGCTCGCCTGGCGCAGCTCGGCATGACGCGCCACGAGGTCGTGACGCTCGCCTCGATCATCGAGTCCGAGGTGCGCTACCGCCCCGACCGGCCCTATGTCTCCGCGGTGTATCACAACCGCCTGAAGCGCCACATGGCGTTGCAAGCCGACCCGACGATCAACTACGCCTACGGTAGGCGGCTGCGGCGGGTGTGGGAGCGGAACCTGCAGATTCGCTCACCCTACAACACGTACCTGCATCCCGGTCTGCCGCCCGGGCCGATCAGTCAACCGAGCGACTCGAGCCTGTACGCGGCGCTCGATCCCGCCCCGGTCGGCTTCATCTACTTCGTCGCGCAGCCTGACGGGAAGCACGTTTTCTCGGAGACCTACGCGGACCACTTGGCGGCGATCAGGCGGGCGAGACAAAGAGGGCGTTAGGAGATCGGCGTCAGGGCATCGAAGCTCGAAGGTCACGTGCAGCGCTTTCTGGATCGCTTGCACTCAGTACCGCTCCAATCACCGCCACACCGACTGCTCCCGCGCGGATGATCGCGCCCGCATTCGCCGCGGTGATCCCCCCAATCCCGATGACGGGCATGCCCTCCGGCGCCAAACCAGCGAGCGCGGCAAAGCCCTTGGCACCTAGCGCGGCTCCGGCGTCAGGTTTGTTGCCTGTAGCGAAACAGGGCCCGATGCTCCAATAGTCCGCAGCCCATCCGCGGACGCGCTCCGCCTCGGCTACGGAGCCCACCGAGACGCCGAGCAGGAATCCCTGTGGTACCCCTGGCCGGAGCGCGACGAGCGGCGGATCGTCTTGGCCGAGGTGCGCCCCCGCCGCGCCCGCCGCGAGCGCGACGTCCACCCGGTCGTTCACGAGCACTGGCACCGGGAGCGCCAACACCAACGCCTGGGCAAGCTGCAGCAATTCCCTCGGCGTGCCATCTTTCCAGCGCACTTGCACCAGCGTCGCTCCGCCGGCCGTCGCCCGCCGGCACACGTCTACCGCATCTCGTCCCCGGAGTAGGACAGGATCGGTGAGCACCATCAACCGCCATTGATCGGCGAGCGCCATGACGAAGATCCTGCGCGGGCTCCGCGGTGCGACCACCGCGACCGCGAACACGAGTGAAGCGATCCTGCAGGCTACGGAAGAGCTGCTGCGCGCGCTCCAGGCCGCCAACGGTTTCGCGCCGGCCGACGTGGAGAGCGCGATTTTCACGTCGTCACCCGACCTCACCGCCGACTATCCTGCGCGCGCCGCCCGCCGGCTCGGTTGGACCGACGTCCCGCTGCTCGGCGCGGCGGAGGTCGCGGTCCCGGACGGCCTGACGCGCTGCATCCGCGTCCTGTTGCACTTCTACTCGGCCAAGGCTCCGCGCGAGCTGAAACATACGTATCTCCGGGAAGCGGCGAAGCTGCGGCCGGATCGATGACCGCAGTCGTCACCGCCAAGGGTGCCGAGCGCTGGAAGCAGGGTCACCCCTGGATCTATCGCAGCGACGTGGCCGGGGAAACGGAGCAGGAGCCGGGCATCGTCCGCGTCACAGACCGCCGCCACCGCTTTCTCGGCCAGGCGCTCTACTCCCCCAAGTCCGAGATTCGGCTCCGGCTCCTCTCGCGAGGCGAGGAGCCGGTGGACGCCGCCTGGTGGGGGGAGCGCATCTCGACCGCGGCGCGCGCGCGAGCCGGCATCGAAGCGAGCGCCTGGCGCGCGGTGCACGCCGAGGGCGATGGCTTGCCGTCGCTCATCGTGGACAAGTACGGGCCCTGGGTGGTGGCTCAGCTACTCTCGGCGGGGCTCGAGCGGGCCCGCGCAGACGTGGTTGCCGGGATCCGTACCGCGCTCGCCCCCGACGGCATCCTGCTGCGCAACGACGCGGGCGTGCGGCGCCACGAAGGGCTCCCACTCGAGGTGACGCTCGCCTACGGCGAGGTGCCGGAGGTTGTGGAGGTTGTCGAGGATGGCGTGAAGTATCTCGCCGCGCCCTGGTCGGGGCAGAAGACCGGTGCGTTCCTCGATCAGCGCGAGAACCGCGCCCTCGTCGCGCGCCACACCCGCTCAGGCGGCCGCGCCCTCGATCTCTTCACCTACCACGGCTCGTTTGCGCTCCACCTCGCGCGACCCGCGGCCGAAGTGATCGCCGTGGATCAAAGTGCCGAGGCGCTGGCGCGGGGCGCCGACAATGCCCGGCTCAACGGCATCGGCAACATCGTATGGCGTGAGGCGAACGCCTTCGCCCTGCTGCGCGAGCTGGAGCGGCACAAGGAGCGGTTCGACACGATCGTGCTCGACCCGCCGGCGTTCGCGAAGACCAAGGACACGCTGCCCCGCGCCGTCGCCGGCTACAAGGAGATCAACCTCCGGGCCATGCGGATCCTCGCGCGGGACGGCGTGCTCTTCACCTGCTCGTGCTCCTACCACGTGACCCGCGACGTCTTCCAGGCGATGCTCGCCGACGCGGCACGCGACTCCGGCCGCCGGCTGCAGCTCCTCGCCGTCTGCGGCGCGGCGGGCGATCACCCCGAGCTCGTGAACATTCCGGAGACCGGCTATCTCAAAGGGGCCCTGCTGCGAGCGGTCGATTAGCGCCCGAGCGCCAGGATCCAATCCGCGATCGCCGCCACCACCTCGGGCGCGATCCCCAGCGACGCGTCCGTGTAGGTCGGCCCCTGCCCCCCCAAAGTTCGATCCACGACATGCTTCAGCACGTGGTTCACCTCCGGCACCACGACGAGCCGCGCGTCGGGCCGCGCGGCATGGACCCGCTCGGCGTCCGCGACGCTGACTTGCAGGTCGGTCTCGCCTTGCACGATCAGCACCGGCTGGCGCACGGCGCGGATCGCAGCCGGCGCGTCGAACGCCGCGAGTGAGCGCATGAACGTCTGGTTCACCGGCACGAAGAGCATGGCGAGCTGCTGCGGCACGTCGGCCGGCTGCTCGCCCAACAGGTAGTGCTTCATGGCGGTGTCGTAACGAACCAGCGTCGCGCTGTCGACCTGACGGCTCAATTGCTCGCGCATCACGTCCACGAGCGGGCGGCCCAGACCGGACACGTGTACCACGCCGGCGACCGGGGCGCCCTGGCGCGCCGCGATGAGCACCTGCGACGCACCCTCACTGTGCCCCACTAGCACCACGCGCGAGAATCTCGGATCGCGCGCGAGCGACTCCGCCGCCGCCCGCGCGTCGCCCGCGAAGTCGTCCAGCGTCATCTTCCTGATGTCGAACGTGCCTTGCGTTCCCGGCATGCCGCGCTTGTCGTAGCGCAGCGTGGCGATGCCCCGCTCGGCGAGGCGCCAGGCGAGCTGCGCGTAGGAATTCGGCCGGATCCCCATCACGGAATTGCCGTTCCGGTCCGTGGGCCCTGAGCCCGCGATGATGACGGCGATGGGCACTCGCCCGGCGACGCCGCGCGGCAGCGTCAGCGTGGCGCCGAGCGCCAGGACGCCGCTGTGGATCGTGTATGGTGTTTCGATCGCGGCCGCGGGAGCGGTCGTGTCGACGTGGACGGCCCCCGGGGCCTGAACCACCAGGGCGGCGAAGATGACGCTAGTGACGATCATGCTGCTCTCGCTTCCAGAGAACGTACGATTGCACCACCGGAATCCCCGCTGCGGCGACAACGGTTGCGATGAAGAGCGAGACGAAGGCGCGCCGCGGCGCGAACGCGCCCGCCGCCATCACCACACCGGCGATCACGAACAGCCAACCGGCGGTGCGATGCACCCTGCGCCAGACGGTGTCGCTCGACAGGGTCCACGGCGTGCGGATCCCGACGAACCAGTTCGGCTCGACGCGGGTGAGGTAGTTGCCGAGGAAGGCGAACAGCAGGCCCAACCCCAGCGGAACGAGCCGGTCCACCTGGACGGTGTAGCCCAGGCCGTTCACCAGGATCAGCGCGTGGGCGACGCCCGTGAAGACGAGCACCGCATTCGCAATCAACCAATAGCTGTCCAGGAACCTGGCGTAGTTCTCCCGTTTGGGATCGACCTTGGGCAGCACGTTGAACAGGGCCGTCAGGCCGAGGATCCCGAGCGGCATCACGGCGACCGCCCAGAAGCGGGACGAGTACCCGTCCGGCGTTCCCTGCAGGTTCCAGGGCGTCGCGACCATCACGGGCAGGCGCGGGTACGCCCACACCGAAACGGCGGCGGCGAGCACCGCGACCACTAGGCCAAACCAGCGGCTACGCATTGTTCCCTCCCGAGAAACTCTTCATGAAGTAGCGCACGACCTCCTGAAACACAGTCGTATTGAGCCGGTAGCGGATGAACTGCCCCTGCCGCTCCGCGGCCACGAGGCCGGCGGCCTTGAGCACGCCCAAGTGGTGCGAGACCGACGCGAACGCGATCGGGAATTGCTCGGCGATGTCCCCGGCAGTGCGGTCGCCCTCGGCGAGGAGCTCGAGGATGCGCCGGCGGGTGGGGTCGGCGAGGGCGCGAAACAGGGAGTCATGCATGGATAGATATTTAGACAATTATCTAATTATTGTCAAGCAAAGTTGACTAAATCCGCCCCAGTCACAAGGTTGCAGGCCATGTCTGCGACCGCGGTTCGCCGCGTCCTCATCGGCCTGCTCGGCGCGAACCTCGCCGTCGTCGTCGCCAAACTTTACATCGGGATCGTCTCCGGCTCGCTCGCCGTCATGGGCGATGCCCTGCACTCGTCGGTCGACTCGCTCTACAACGTGCTCGGTCTGATCGTGATTCGCGTCGCCGCGCGCGCGCCCGACGAAGACCACCCCTACGGCCACGGGAAGTTCGAGACGCTCGGTGCCCTGGCGATCGTCGTCTTCCTGTCGATCACCTGCTTCGAGCTCGTCCGCAACGCGGCCCAGAAGCTCGTGGTCGGCGGGCAGCCCGTCGTGGTGACCGACCTGGGCCTGGTGGTCCTGCTCGCGACACTCGGCATCAACGTGCTCGTCGCCTGGTACGAGAATCGGCGCGGGCATGAGCTGTCGAGCGAGCTCCTGATCGCCGATGCCGCGCACACCCGCACCGATGTCTTCATCACGATCGGCGTGCTGATCGGCGTGCTGTTCGCGCGCCGCGGCGCCGCGTGGGTGGACCCGGTAGTCGCGATCGTGGTGGCAGCACTGATCGTGCGCGTCGCCTATCAGATCTTGGCGCGCACGGTGCCGGTGCTCGTCGACGCGCGGGCGATCCCGGAACGCGCCATTCGTCACACCGCCCAGGCCGTGGACGGTGTGAAGAGCGCGTACGACATCCGCTCCCGCGGTGGTCGGGGAGGAAGCGGAGAGGGAGGCGCCGGCGTGCGGTATGCCGAGGTGACGATCGCGGTGGACAAGGACGCCAACGTCGAGGCGGCTCACGCGATCGCCGACGAGGTCGAGGCGCGCCTGAAACGCGATCTGGCGCTGAACACCGTGACGGTGCACGTCGAGCCGTGCTGACCTCATCCAGCGCCGAGCGGCTCGCGGCGACGCGCGCGCCCCGTCCCTCGCGCTCGCTCAAGCAGGAGTACCAGGAGTTCATCCTGCAGCGCATCGAGGAATACAAGAACGCCCTCCCGCGCGAGGCGCTCCTCCAGATCGGCGACGAGGCGGTGCGCGAGCTGCAGGCCAGCGCCCAGGATCAGTACCTGCTCACCGAGGTCCTGCTGCTCGAGCACGTGGACCGCATCATCTCGCGCCGGCTACGCTTGCCGTCGTTCCCGCGCTGGCGCCAGAAGCACCGCGCGCTGCGGGAGGCACAGCGGGAGCCCACCCACTGGGGGCTCGACCATGCGCACCCGATCGTGGCGTGGGCACCTCGCCTCGAGCCGGGTGACCTCGTCGTGGTGGTCGGCGCCGCCGCGCTCCCCGAAGCGCTCTTCCTCGCCGCACACGACATCGAAGTGTTCCTCGTGGACCAGGATCTCGGCGCCGTCGAGGCCGCGGAGGGACGGGCGGTGACGGAGCAACTCGCGGGCGCGCTGCAGGCGCTGGTGATCAGCTTCGGGAGCTGGTTCCCCGATCTCTCCCCTTCCCTGGTCGTGCTCGAACCGAGGAGCCTCGCCGACCTCAGGGCCAAGGACCGCACCGCCTTGATCGCCGATCTGCAAGCGCGCACACGCTCGGGCGGCGTCCATGTCGTCCTCTCGGCCGGCGCTTCACGCGAGGTCATCCCGCTCGGCCCAGAGGCGCTCCAGACGTTGTACAGCGGCTGGCAGCTGCAACGCAGTCGCCGCTCCAAAAGGAGCGGGTTCACCGCAACGAAACCCCCGCGTCAGCTCGACACGGCGTCGAACGTGTCTGAATAACGACAGCGACCCGACATACGATTCGTAAGCTGATGTAACACAGTAGGTTGTGGATGAGGCGCCGTGGCAAGCGGCTTGCCTTGGAGGATGGCATGACCAGCCTCCCGCTAGTACTCGACGACGAGCCGATGGGGATCATCCTGCGCGCGGGCCAACAGGTCCTGCGTCCCGCGAAGATCTGGGCGTATTGTTGGTTCACCGACGAGGGGGAGAACGGGGACCACACCCACCTTCACCTGCCGGTGGATCCTCGCTGAACTGATCGCGCTCTGATACACGACGGGGCCGGCGCCATGCGCCGGCCCCGTTTGTTGCCTATGGTCTATACGCCTCTACGATGTTTGTAGGGACACCTTGAGCGCGACCACCTACCGTATAGATCAATCCGTTGAGTTCTGCGGCATGCATCCCCAGTCTCCCCGTCGGCACTGGTGACCTCGGCGTCCAGGTATCGGCGATGGGATCGTATTCATCGTTACTTCTCAAGGCATCGACGTGGTAGCCGGTGCCACCCATTGCAAAGATGCGGCCGTTGACCACAGCGGCCGTCTTTTCCCCCGCCGGGAGGTCGAGATCCTTCACGCGGGTCCATGTATTTGTGACCGGATCATACCTTTGAACCGCGGGTGTTTCCCCGTTAAAATTCGATCCGCCAATCACGTAGATGAAACCACCGGCGCCAACAGCTGCCGAGCTCATTTCCGGGAAGGGTACGTCAGCCTTTGTGGTCCATGAGTCCGTCACGGGATCATAGGCTTCCACCGCCTGACTCATCTCAAACGGGGCCGGGAGGTCGCGGTGATAACCACCTATCGCATAGAGGATGCCGTTAACGGCGGCGACCGCGAAGCCCGACCGGGCGCTCGGCATTGGGGCCTTTTCCGTCCAGGTATCGGTTGCTGGATCGTAGGCTTGCAGGGTCGCAGGTGGGTCCCCGGTGACGTCGCCACCCGCGACGGCATATAGGATCCCGTTAATGGCGGCGGCACCTAAGGATCCGGGCTTTGGCGGCATCGGCGCCCTACTCGACCAGGTATCCGTCTGCGGATCATATGCCGCCACCGCGACACTCCCTGCAGTATCGCCGCCGATCGTGTATAACATCCCGTTCAATGCGACCACTCCAGCAAAATCCCGGGCAGTTGGCAGCGGCGCTTCCGTCATCCAGCAGTCGTGGCAGATAATAGTGGCCGTGAACGTCGCGAAGATCAGCGGAGCGCCGGTCTCCGTGTCCACCGCGCGCACTTCTATCTTCTGCTCGCCGCTCGTGCCGAGTGTCCAGCGCTCCTGCGCGATTCCCTGCGCGTTGGTCAGCTCGGTTCCGCCGAACACGGTGCCGCCGCCGGACACCACGCGGAAGTTCAGAATCTGGCCGAGCACCGGGCCACCCTCACGAGTGACCTTGACGACCAACGGCTGCGCGAGGTCCTGACCCGCTTCGCCCTGTTGCTGATCGCCAGAGACAACCTCCAAGGCGAGTTGGCCGGGAGAAGGCGGGCTGACGGGTCGCTCACAACTGCCGAGTGCGAGCACCGCCGCCGCCATGACCGCTCGGCACTTCCAACGCTTGTCCATACCACACTCCAGATCTGGGCGTTGATGGGGGACTGCGGAGCGAGCGGGCAAACCGCAGGAACTATGCCGATTCTTCATGGAGGCGTTATGACTTTTGGGGCGCGCGTTTACTGGCGATTGTTACGGGTGACTAGCGGAACTGTACCTGAGCCGTAACCCTTGCGAGCCGGTCCGGTGGGCCTATCTATTCAGCGTGGCCACGATCACGATTGACGGCCGTAAGCTGAGCGCGGACGAAGGCAAGACGATCCTCGACGCCGCCCGCGCGGCTGGCATCGAGATCCCGACGCTCTGCTGGTACCCCACCCTCCCGATCGTCGGCAATTGCCGCATCTGCCTGGTATCGGTCGAGGGCCAGCCCAAGCTGCTGCCCGCGTGCGCCACCAAGGTCGCCGACGGCATGGTCGTCACCACCGAGTCGCATGCGGCGGTGGAGAACCGCCGGGGGGTGTTGCGCCTGCTGCTCGAGCGCTACCCGGCGGACCACCTCCGTAATGGCGGGCGCGCCAGCCCGCGCAACGAGTTCGAGGGCTACGTGGTGCGCTACGGCGTGACGCCGACGCCCGTCGACGCCCGCGACCTGCCGCTCCGCTCGGGCGACGAGCGGCCCGGCGACCCGATGATCCGCCACGACATGTCCACCTGCATCCTGTGCACGCGCTGCGTGCGGGCGTGCGAGGACATTCAGGTGGTGGGCGTGCTGGACGTCGGCTTCCGGGGCGAGCACGCCGAGATCATCGTCGGCGCCGACGGCGATCCCGACAAGGCAGGGTGCACGTGGTGCGGTGAATGCGTCCGCGTCTGTCCCACCGGCGCGATCTTCGAGGTGATGCCGAAGCAGCGCTTCGCTCCCGAGCAGATCCGCCATCCCGACCGGATCGTGCGGACCGTCTGCCCCTACTGCGGCGTGGGGTGTCAGGTGGACCTGCACGTCGCCGGCGAAAAGGTGCTCCGCGTTACCTCTCCGAGCATCGAGCTGAACACTCCCAACCAGGGCTCGACCTGCGTCAAGGGTCGCTTCGGCTACGACTTCCCCCAACATCGCGATCGACTGACCAAACCCTTGATGAGAAAGGGCTGGAAGAAGGAAGGCGATCGCTGGGTGTGGAAGGGTCCGACCGGCGCCGAGCGCCGGGGCGGGCCGTGGCGCAGCATCGAGGGGGAAGGCCAACAGTCGAAGCCCGGGACGCCGCCCCGCGCCACCGGGAAATCTGTGCGCGCGCTCCCGCTGCTCGAGCGCCTGGACCAGGACATCCGCGACCGCGTCGCCACACCGGCCGACTGGTACGAGCCGTTCCGCGAGGCCACCTGGGAGGAGGCCCTCGGCCTGGCCGCGCAGGAGCTGTCGCGCATCAAGCGCGAGCGCGGCGGCGACGCCCTCGCCTGCTTCTCCTCGGCGAAGTGCTCGAACGAGGAGAACTACCTGATGATGCGGATGTTTCGCGGGGCGCTCGGCACCAACAACGTCGACCACTGCACCCGCCTGTGTCACTCGACCTCTGTAGCGGCGATGCAGCGCGCCATCAACACCGCCGCCGCGTCGGGGTCGATGCGCGAAATCGAAGAAGCGTGCGACGTCATCTTCATCGCCGGCGCCAACACCACCGAGTCGCATCCCGTGTTCGGCGCCGCCTTGAAGCGCGCCCACGAGCACCGGGCTACGCTCATCGTGGCGGACCCACGGCGCACCGAGCTCGCCGGCCGCGCCGACATCCACCTCCAAATGCAGCCCGGTACCGATGTCGCGCTCTACTCGGCGATGCTGCAGCACATTCTCGCGCAGGGACTCGAGAACCCGGCCTTCATCGCCACGCGGACGCACGACTTCGACAAGGTGCGCGCCGCCGTGCAGGCCTACACTCCCGAGAAGGCCGCCAAGATCACCGGGATCCCCGCCGACCGCATCCGCCAGGCCGCCGAGATGTACGCCCGCGGCCCGAACACGAGCACACTGTGGGCGATGGGGCTCACCCAGCACGCCAACGGGACCGACATCGTCACCTCGCTCCTCAATTTGATGTTCGCCTGCGGGATGATCGGTCGCTGGGGCGCCGCGATGCTGCCGGTCCGCGGCCAGAACAATGTGCAGGGCGCGTCGGACGTCGGTGCGATTCCGTTCGTGTACACCGACTATCAGCCCGTCGGCGACCCCGCGGTGCGGGAGCGCTTCGCCCGGGCGTGGAGCGTGGCCCCAGAGTCGCTGTCGCTGAAGAAGGGTTTGATGGTTACCGAGGTTGTGAAGGTTGAGAGCGGAGTCCGGGGGATGTACATCATGGGCGAGAACCCCATCATCTCGGACCCCGACATCGCGCACGCCGAGCACTGGTTCCGCGAGCTCGAGTTCCTCGCGGTGCAGGACCTGTTCCTCACGGAGACGGCCCGCTACGCCGATGTGGTGTTGCCCGCCTCGAGCTTCGCCGAAAAGACCGGCACGTTCGTGAATACCGAGCGGCGCATCCAGATCTCCCATAAAGCTGTGGACTCGCCGGGGCAGGCCCGGGGCGACCTCGACATTCTCATCGACCTGACGAGCCGGCTCGGCTTGCCCACGCCGTTCCGAACCGCCGAAGATGTCATGACGGAGATCGCACGCGTGACGCCCAGCTGGGCCGGCGTCACCTACCCGCGGCTCGAGGGCGCGGGGCTGCAGTACCCCGTGCCGACGACGGACCATCCCGGCACCGCGTTCCTGTTCGCCGACGCGTTCCCCACCAGCGACGGCAAGGCCACCTTCGTGCCGGTGCAGTACACCGACCCCGCGGAGCTGCCCGACGACGAGTATCCCTTCGTGATGAACACGGGCCGGCAGTTGTACCACTGGCACACCGGCACGATGACCCGCCGCGCCTCGGGGCTCGATTCGCGGGAGCCCACGGCGATCGTCGAGATTCATCCCGCCGATGCCGCCGAGCTGGGCGTCGTCGAAGGCGAGCTGGTGCGGCTCACGTCGCGCCGCAACTCGATGGTGACCGCGTGCCGCATCTCGGACCGGGTCGCGCGCGGCCAGGTGTTCGTCCCGTTCCACTTCCGCGAGGCGGCGGCTAACCTGCTCACGAATCCGATCCTCGATCCCTACGCGAAGATGGCGGAGCTGAAGGTGTGCGCGATCCGGATTGAAGCGGTGAAGGTCCCGGCGGCGGTTTGAGCCGGACGCTGCTCGCCGTCTTCCTGGCAGCGGCTGGGTCGCTTGCCGCACAGGCTCGGCCCTACCTGCCCCCCGACCGGGACCCGAACGACTGGACCGCGTACTACGAGCGCGGCGTCCGCGAGCTCGAAAGCCGGCCCGCCGTCGCGGAGACGTATTTCGCCTACGCGGCCCGGCTGGATCCAAGCGTCGCCGAGCCGCTCCTGGGGCGATACGCTGCCTGGTGGCGATTCCGTCCGTGGTTGCGGAATCGGTTCTGGCTGGACAAGCCCACGGACACAGACAGCACTCGTCTCACCGAGGAGTGGCTGGCGGAAGCCGACCTCCGCAATCCGTTCGTCCATCAGGGCGTGCTGCTCTGGACCCTACCCAAGGGTCGGATTTTCCGGACCGACGACGCCTTCGTCCGCGGCATGCGCGCCTCCTTCCACGGCGAGTGGCAGGAGAGCATCCGCGAGCTCACGACGTCGATCGAGCGCGACTCGGCGAGCTGGACTGCGTACCGCTACCGCGGCCTCGCGCACGCCCAGCTCGGCCATTGGGATGAAGCCGCGCGCGACTTTGAATCGCTGATCAGCCGGATCGGTGCAGTCCAAGCGCAGGTGACCGTCCACTGGGACTTGGGGCAGGCGCGTCTCTACTACACACTCGCGCTCATTCGCTTGATGGGTGGGCACCGCGACGAGGCGCGCCGGGCGTTCCAGCGAACCTTCGAAGTCGACCTCGGGTTCGTGCTCGGACACATGTACTACGGTAATCTGTTGCTCGAGGACGGCGACACGGTTGGCGGTCTGCGCGAGTACGCCCTCGCGGCCGAGCTTCGCCCCGACGACGCGCTGATTCGCCAGAACTACGGCGCGGTGCTCCTGAACCTCGGGCATCCCGACAGCGCACTCGTCCAACTCACCGAGGCGATTCGTCTGGCTCCGGACTATGCGCCGCTCTACTTCAATCGCGCCCTCTGCCTGGAGCGTCTTGGCCGCATGGAAGAGGCACGAGCGATGCACAGTGAGTTCGTCGCGCGGGCGCCACGACGGCTCACCGAACTGCTCCAGCAATCACGGCGGCGCCTCGGCAACGGGCTCAAGGGACCGTAGATTGGCGTCACCATGGATCTAGGGCTCTCCAAACGCGTCGCGCTCGTCTGCGGCTCGACCCGAGGCATCGGCCGAGCCGTCGCGAAGGCGCTGGCGCACGAAGGCGCGCGCGTGGCCGTCAACGGACGCACCGAGGAGTCGACGCGCCGGGCCGCCGAGGAGCTGTCGGCGACCCCCTTCCCTGCCGACGTCAGCGTGCCCGCGCAAGCGGAGGCGATGGTGCAGCGGGTGGCGAAGGATCTCGGCCGGCTCGATGTGCTGTTTTGCAATGCCGGTGGTCCGGGTGCCGCGCCGTTCAAGGATCAGCCCGCCGATGCCTGGCAACGAGCCCTCGAGCTGAATCTGCTCTCGACGATCCATTTGGCCCGTGCGGCAGTGCCCATCATGCGCAAGGCGCAGTGGGGCCGGATCATCTGTCTTGTCTCGGTCGCCGCCAAACAGCCCTTGCCGGGCCTGATCCTCTCGACCACCGCGCGCGCCGGCGTGCTGGGGTTCGCCAAGGCGCTCGCGGACGAAGTCGCCCCGGACGGCATCACCGTCAACTGCATCTGTCCGGGTTTCATCGCGACGGAGCGCGTCGAGGAGTTGACCAGGACCAAACCCGAGATGATGAAGCAGATGCTGGCGCAAATCCCGGTGGGCCGGATCGGCAGCCCGAGTGAGCTGGCCGCGGCGGTGACGTTCCTGGCCTCCGAGCCCGCGAGCTATATTACCGGCGCCGTGCTCCAGGTGGACGGCGGCTTCACACGCTCGATTTTTTAACCCGTCCCCCTTCCCTCGTCCCCGAGCAAATGCAAGCGATCGTCAAAGAAAAGCGCGCCCCCGGCTTGACCGTCACCACCGTCCCCAAGCCGGTCCCAGGGCCGGCCGACGTGCTGATCGCGGTGCGGCACGCGGGGGTATGCGGCACCGACCTCCACATCGCCGACTGGGACGCTTGGGCGCAGGGACGGATCAATCCGCCCATCGTGGTGGGCCATGAGTTCGCGGGCGAAATCGTCGCGATAGGCGGCGACGTCACGGGGCTCAAAGTCGGGCAGTTGGTGACCGCCGAGGGCCACATCGTGTGCGGGCACTGCCTCCAGTGCCGCACCGGCAACAGCCATATCTGCAAGAACACGCGCATTATCGGCGTGGACCGAAACGGCGCGTTCACTGAATACATCGCGATGCCGGCGACCAACGTGCTGACGCTCGACGGCATTCCCACGGAAGTCGGGGCGGTCATGGACCCGATGGGCAACGCGTTCCACACGGTGCTGACGGCCGAGATCCCCGGCAGCTTCGTTTTCATCGTGGGATGCGGACCGATCGGCTGCTTCGCGGTGGGCATCGCGCGGGCGGCGGGCGCCGCCAAGGTCATCGCCTCCGACGTCAACCCCACGCGCCTCGCGCTCGCCGCGCGGATGGGAGCGCACGTCACGATCAACGCCGCGAAGGACGACGTCGTGCGGACCGTCCTTGCCGAG
>Ga0137383_10001221_pt1 | contig 15002 bp, 16 predicted proteins | sample SagtaG_19_FD_104817 | JGI IMG/M metagenome (GOLD analysis project Ga0137383, IMG submission 104817) | Vadose zone soil microbial communities from Sagehorn Ranch, Mendocino, California, USA - Sage2_R_40_16 metaG | ecosystem: Environmental > Terrestrial > Soil > Vadose zone | place: USA... | reverse complement strand
TCTTCGGTAACCCTCTCAAAATGCTTGGGCTTGAGTCCAAAGATCGGCCCTCTGTCGCAGCCGGCCGCCATCTTCGGTAGGTTCGGGCGCACCCGATCTCTCTGATGATGAGACGAGAGACGCCCTGCTCTGTCACCCTGGCTTTCTCCAAAATCACGACGTGGGTTTGAAGCTGAGAGTGACTGTGGTGCGCGCGACGGTGGGTCGCCCATTGAAAGAATAAGGTTTGAAGTGCCACTGCTTTACGGCCTCGATGGCGGCTCGAGCGAAGGCCAGAGAACCTTGCAGAACCTTGACGTCTTCGACGGCACCATCACGGCCAATGAGTACCTGCAAAACGACGGTACCCTGCAGCCGGCTGGCCCGCGCAGACTCGGGATAGGTCGGCTCAACTTGTTGCGCCAGAAGTGCCCGTGCCGTGGCCTCGGGCAGATCGACCGGTCCGATCGAGGGCAGTGCGGCCTCTGCCGGCTTGGTGCCTCCTGCCGCGGGAGTCATTGCAGCGCTCTGGGACTGAAGGCTACGAGGAATTCCGGCGCGGGTTGGGATGGAAGTCGGATGCCCTTGGGGATGGCTCTGCGGGGCCGATGGAGTGGTCGTTCTCATCGAGGGTGAGGGTGCGTTCGATGGATTCGTGCGCAACTGCTGCGGCTGTGACGGAACCGGTGATGAGAGTGCGGAACCATTGCCGGGGGAGACGCCAACCGACTGGTTATCAGCGGGAATCTGCGTCACCGGCGCCTGATTCTCTTCCCCACGAACTTGTGCACTCTGGGTTTGTGCGGACTGTATCTGTCCGTTCGGCTCTTGATCGCTGGCGCCAGTGTTGCCAGGGTCAATCTGATTCGGCCCGGAGTCCCCCAACGAGCCATTTGTCGGCTTGGCAGTGGGGTCCACTACCGGAAAGACCTGAATCTGCGAGGGGTCAGTGGTCGCGTCGGGGATGTTTTCGGGAACGGGCAACTTGTACTCATCACCCGCCTGGCCAAAATTCTCATGGGCATCGATTTGAGGCGGAGCCGCGGGTTGCGGATGGAGCCAAGCGTGTCCGGAATGCACTGCATGGGCATATAGCAAGCGCAGCTTCTCACGCCATAGCGCACGCGGCACTTTTAGGTAGGCCCCTCCACAGGTCAACACCAGTGCGGCTGCCAGGAGAATCTTGCGGAGCTTAGCGCTTGATTTCGCCACAGCCGGATGAGCGATCTTCTCCGGCTCCTGCATATTCGGAGCTGACGCGGCAGGATCCGATTTGTGTAGTCTGTCCGACGCAGCTGGGAGATCGCCACGGCGACTTTGAGACCATTCGGCATCGATCGCCGACCTTGGGTTACTTTGAAGTTGGCGCGGAGCTTCGCGAGGCGGCTCGGCAGTTTTCACTGAGGCTGCCATGGCTTCCAACTCGCTGAGCGTATCGACTTCCGCTTGGAGGCGACTCTTAAGGGAATTCGACACTTCCGACCGAGGATCGAACTGAGCGCTCAGACCGGAAGCCGCAGGCTGCATGAATTCTCCAGCGCGAACTCCGTGATGCGGCGCGAGCGCCGGGGCTGCGGCGGCCGCCATGGCGGTGCTTGCCCGGGATACCTGCGGCTTAGATATTGCAGGCTCCAGTTTGGCACGCAGAAGATCTCTGGCGGTGCCGAGAGTGTCTTTGACCTGACTGGGAACAATCGGCTTGCGCAGAACAGAGTTGGCGCCCGCCTGCAATGCCTTCGGGACAGTGGCTTCATCCTTAATGATGGCAAGCGTCAGAGGACGCTCTGTAGCTTTTAGTTCACGCGCCGTCTTGAGCAGAAAGCTGGCCTCGGGTTCATCATCCCAATCGGCGATAACGATATGAAACGGATGATTAGTGAGCCTCTCCACAGCCTCCAGAGCGTTTCGACAATGCTCTCCCTCCATGCCGAGTTCGGTGATGACACGCCAAAGCGACTGGGCGGTGGCTTCATCCGAGGCAAACAAGAGACAGCGCAAGACCATAGTAATTAGCCTAGGTGGTTGTAGTAACCAGAACAAGTTACCGAGGTGGAAGGCGAGTTTCCTTTGACACCAGGCGACTGCGCGCGGCGGTACATGTTCCATGGTACATGTCCGCCGGTATATGTCATCGGGATCGGTAGTTGGTGTCCGGCACCGCGGGCGCACGCGGTAGAATGCTCGGTCCGTGGTTTTATCGCGGGCTGCGATTGGTCGGGAATACCCCGCCCGCTTTCTACGCCATTGCGCGAAGTCGCGGAGACTAGCAAGCTAGGTCTCCAAGCTACAACATGGACAAGAGCCTATGCAGACGGCGGACGTTGTCATTATCGGTGGCGGAATTGTTGGTTCGAGCATTGCTTATTACCTCACTGATGCGGGATGCCGCAATGTTCTGGTTATTGAGCGCGAATCGGCGCAGGGCAAGGGATCGACGGGCAAGAGCATGGGCGGAGTGCGGGCGCAGTTCTCGACGCCGGTCAATATTACGATGTCGCTCTATTCGATTCCTTTTTATGCCAGCTTCGATGAGCGTCTGGGATATCCCTGCGACTACCGGCCGCAAGGATATCTGTTTTGCGCGACCAGCGACAAACACATGGGCTACCTGCGGGCGAATTATGCAAAACAGGTTTCCATGGGACTGAAAGGCGTAAGGCTGATCACGGGGGATGAGATTCGCAGTATGTTTCCGCAGCTGCGCGGGGATGATCTTGCGGGTGGAAGTTTTTGCTCGACAGACGGCTTCGTCGATCCCCACAGCGCGATGATGGGGTTCATGACCTGTGCGGTTGATCACGGGGCGACCTTGTGGAAGAACACTGCAGTGACGGGGATTGTGCGCGATGGGCGCGGCGTCTCCGGCGTAGAAACGACGCGTGGGTCCGTGGTGACTCGCAAGGTTGTGAATTGCGCGGGCGCCTGGGCGGCGGGAGTTGCGAGCTTAGCAGGCGTGAAATTGCCGGTGGAACCTCTTCGCCGGATGCTGGTGCCGAGCGAGCCCCTTGATGAGTTTCCTCATACCGCGCCTATGATTATCGACATGTCGAACGGATTCCACTTTCGGCCGGAGAGCCGCGGATTTCTTCTGGCCTGGAACGATCCTGAGGAGACACCGGGATACAAGACAGATTTTGATGTGGCTTTCATCGAGAAAATCTTGACCAGGGCGGCGGATCGCGTCCCTTGTTTTGCTGATCTGCCGGTGAATCCGAAGCGGGCTTGGGCGGGGCTTTATGAGATGACGCCGGACCATCACCCTGTTCTGGGCGAGGTGCCCGAGGTGCCTGGATTTTTTCTGGCGAACGGGTTCAGTGGGCACGGTGTGATGCATGCTCCGGCTACAGGGAAGATTCTTAGCGACTTGATACTTACGGGGACAACGGATCTGATCGACGCGTGGTTGCTGAATCTTTCGCGCTTTGCGGAGGGGCGGATGATGCATGAGACGGCGGTGTTGTGATGGATAGCGATAGCGAAACAGAGTCTTATATCGCCGAGATCGCGAACAACGGCCGCAGAGGCCGCTGCGAGGTGCAAGGGTTGAAGTCCTACGAGGCATAGCGATTGCAGGAACGGAACTACTGGTTGACAACGACTTCGATGCCGACGGGGAATCGTACCCAGGCGCTGCCTGAGCGTGTCGATGTGGCGGTGATTGGCGGGGGTTTCACGGGGCTGTCGGGGGCGCGCACTTTGGCCAAACGGGGCGCGAAAGTCGCGGTGCTCGAAGCCGAGACTGTGGGCTGGGGTGCAAGTTCGCGCAATGGCGGCATGGTGCTCACGGGCATGAAACTGGGCGTGAACAAGCTGATTTCGATGTATGGACCTGAGCTGACTAGACGAATGTATGCGGCTTCGCTGGCGACGATTGATTGCGTGGAGCAGACTGTGCGCGAGGAAGGGATCAACTGCAACTTCTCGCGCTGTGGGCACTTAGAAGTAGCCTGTAAACAAAAACACTTCGCTGACTATGCGCGGCAGGCGGAGGTGATCGCGAAGGAGTTTAACCACGGTCTGCGTGTCGTGCAGAAAAATGAGCTGGGCGCGGAAATTGGATCGAATATTTATTACGGCGGCATGGTGGATGAAGTAAGTGCGGGATTGAATCCGGCTCGTTATGTGGCTGGCCTGGGTAAGGCAGCCCTGAGAGCGGGCGCACAGATTTTTGAGCATGCGCCTGTGCAACATATGGAGCGGGCGGCGCACGAAGGCGAACAGGGCTGGAAGATCTCGACATCGCGCGGAACCTTGTGGTCACAGGAAGTGTTTGTGGGAACGAGCGGGTATACGGGCAGTGCTACCCCTGCCTTGCGAAAGAAAATCATTCCGATCGGGTCGTTCATCATAACCACCGAAATTTTGCCGGAGAAGCTGGCACGGGAGTTGAGCCCTCGCAACCGTATGATCTACGACTCGAAGAATTATCTTTACTACTACCGGCTGACGCCGGATCGGCGCATGCTGTTCGGCGGGCGTGCGGCATTTTTCCCGGAGAATGATCGGACGGTTCGGCGGAGTGCCGAGATTTTGCGGCAAGGCATGATTGATGTGTATCCCCAGTTGCGCGATGCGAAGGTCGATTACGTCTGGGGAGGAACGCTCGACTTCGCATTCGACATCATGCCGCATGCAGGGCAGTTGGACGGCATGTACTATGCTGTCGGGTATGCGGGACACGGCGTGGCGATGGCGACTTATCAGGGGCAAAAGGTGGCGGAGTTAATGGCCGGGGACAAGCCGGAGAATCCCTTTGTGGGAATCCCTTTCCCGGGGGCGCCGCTGGGGTTGTACAACGGGAGGCCGTGGTTTCTGCCGTTTGCGGGAGCCTGGTACAAGTTTTTGGATTGGGTGAGTTAGAACACTGTCAACCAAGCTGTTGCCCGAGTCCCTTGAACGGATTACGAATGGTCAGTTGACCATCAATGATCTGACCGTCCTGAAAATCTTCAGAATAGAGCGTTACGCAACCAGCTTCCAGGGCTGCGGCAGCGATGAGCGCATCATAGATGCCGTAGCTGTACTGCTCCGCGATCCGCAATGCGGTTTCGTGGGTTTGAGCCGTGATGGGGATTGGCGTCGCGCACAAGACCCGGATGGCCGCCAATGCCTCTCTGACTTCCGCCCAAGGCATTCGAATTTTGCGGCGAGCCACTGACGTGAACTCGTTCACAACCTGGACACTGAGAATGCCGCCCATCCGAAGTAACTCCTCGGCCCGAGTACCGCGTGGATCTTCCTGCGCGACAGCATAGATCAGTACGTTGCTATCGAGGAAGGCTTTAGCGGGCATTCGCGTCTGCGCGGTCAAAGACGAATCCTGGGGGCAAACGACGCCGCAACTTCCGCAGACGAGCTAGGGCGCGTTCTCTGCTCTGATCGCGACTGACCTCGAAGACCCTACCGCCGGCGATTCGAATCTCGATCCTATCGCCCTCTTTGAGATCGAGAGCCTCCACCACCGCTGCTGGCAGGCGAATCGCCAGGCTGTTTCCCCACTTTGAAACCTGCATAACCCCATTAGATCTACATTATAATTGTTTATCTAAGGGGAGCCGCGGGCATCGATTTCGTACACCACCGGCCCCAGCGCCAGCGCGATTGCGCCGCCGATCATCCCGAAGCGGTCACTGCCGAGCAGGGCCAGGATTGCCATCACCAGGGGCGCGGCTACCACATAGAAGAGCCCCACATTTCCGCCCGGTATCGCGAATGAGCGTGGCATCGCGGGCCGAGTCCGGCGAAGTTTCCATGCCGACAGCACCGTCAGCACCGTCGTGGCGGAGCGCAACCAGATATAAACGGAGATGAGTTGGGTGAGGCTCTGGCGCGCCAGTAGACCGTAGATGATCGCCGAGACTGCGATGGCCAGCCACGGCGTGCCGTAACCTGGATGCTTGCGGGTGAGAGCGGCGGGCAGGTAGCCGTCTTCGGCCATGGCGAAAGGCATGCGGGTGGTGGTGAGGACGGTGCTGTTGAGCAGCGCGATATTGCCCACAGTAGCGGCCAGAGTCAGCCAAGTGCCGAGCCATGATCCGCCGATCAAAGTTGCCACCTCGGAGAAGTGTCCGGTGTGCCAGTTCTGCCAGTCGCCGAGTGCGGCGAGTCCGGTGAGCGTAGGCAGAAAGTATGTGGCGATGGAGAGCGGTACTACAAGAGCGAGAGCGCGAGGATAGCTGCGCTGCGGATCTTCGACTTCCTCGGCGACGGTCGAGAGTTGCTCGTAGCCGGAGTAGAGCCACAGGCCCAAAGCCAGTCCGACGCCGAAAATTTTGAACGGAGGCTGGCGAGGAACAACAACCGGGACGAAAGGATTGTGCTGCCACTTCGCCAGGCCGATTGCGACCATTGTCACTACCGGCAGGAAGATGAAGATCTCAAGCGCGGTGGCGACCTGTCCGACCATCTGGATGCCGCGCAGGTTGATCCAGGTGATGATCGCGATCAGCGCCAGCGAGACCAGGTAGTGCTTCCAGCCGGTGATCTGGGGAAAATAGTTAGATAGATAGTCGGCAAAAAGGACGGCATAGACGCCGCCGAGCAGAAATGACGCTGACCAGTTCCACCATCCCGCGAGGAATCCCCAGAAATCTCCGAAGGCGGCGCGAGCCCAGCGGTAAAAGCCGCCTTGCACTGGCATGGCGGTGGTAAGCTCAGCCGAGACCAGCGAAACCGGAATGCACCAGAAAAACGGCAGCACCAGCAGATAGATCAACGTCATCCCCGGGCCGGATGTGGTGACCATGTCTTCGAGGCCGAAGGGACCGCCCGTCGTGTAGGAGAACATTACGAAGACGAGGTAAAAGAGGCTGGCTTTGCGGACGGCGGATTTCGTGGCGGAGGTCAAGCCTCGAGAGACCCTTCGCCTTGCTCAGGATGACAAGTCGAGGAGCGATATCCCTTCATGGATTTAGCTTCTGCTTCAGCAGCCAGGGAACAAGATCGGGTTCGGCATAGGCCTTCAGCCAGGATTCGTGGCCCACGCCTGGGTATTCGGTGTACTGCACTCTGCCTCCCGCTGCCTTCAGTGCATCTGCCATTTTGCGTGACTCGTCTACTGGGACGGCCGGGTCATCGGTACCGTGAAAGATCCAGACGGGAGTCTTGCCCATGCGGCGCGCGGTTTCGGCGTAAGGGTCAGCGATTTTAGGATCGTCTACCAGGCTCACGTGGAGCTGTGGCAACCGCTCCGGTCCGCGGACACCGCCGCAGATAACGACGTAGGCCGCGAAACGTTTGGGATATTTCACAGCCAGATCCCAAGTGCCGTATCCGCCCATGGAAAGGCCGGTCAGGTACACCCGATTGCGGTCAGCGTGAAACTCCTTGGATGATTGATCCAGGGCGGCAAGGGCCTGGGCCTGCATATCGGGCTGGATCCAGAGCTTGTCCTTGCGGCACTGCGGCATCACGACGATGAAAGGAAAGGTCGCTGCGTGCTCTCGGATGGCGTGGCCGAGGCCGACATCAGTCTGAAGCAGTCCGTCATCGCCGTGCTCGCCCGCTCCGTGAAGGAAAACAATCACCGGCCATTTCTTGTGCGAATCGTAGTCTGCGGGAACGTAGACCTGGTAGCGGTAAGTCTCTCCTTGGACGGTGACGACGCGGTTGAGGAAACCTGTTTCCTGTTTGCGAGCGCTGGCGGCGGGTGCCGTCATAAGAACCGGTAGCACAAAGCCTGCCGAAATAAGGAAGCGGGGCAAGTTGAGGCGCGTCACGGTCAGTCAGTGTACCGCAAGACGGTGATCGGCGCTGACTTCCCAACATCATGCTGCCCAAACTCCCGTAAGCGCGCCCTCGAGTTCGAGCAATTTGCGCTTCACCTCGAGGCCTCCGCCGTAGCCGCAAAGGGTGCCGTCCGAGGCGATGACCCGGTGGCAAGGCACGACTATGGCTACGGGGTTTCGATGGTTCGCCATGCCGACGGCGCGGAAGCCAGCTGGATTTCCTACGGCGCGGGCGATGGCGGCGTAGGAACGAGTTTCGCCGTAGGGAATGTCCAGAAGGGCATTCCAGCAGGCGAGCTGGAATTTTGTACCCCGTAGATCGAGAGGAAAGCTGAATTGGCGACGTTGTCCCGCGAAGTACTGCTCGAGTTCACGAACGTAGGGGAGCATCTCGCCCTCTGACTCCTGCCAGGCGATGGCTTTCTTTTCCTCACGGACGTGGCGCGGGTTGGGACGAATTGCCTGCTGACCAGGCAATCTGGCATGGAATTCCAGGGCAACCAGCCCCTGCGGGGATGCGGCGATAAAAAGCGGGCCCATCGGGGAGTTGAGGGTCGTGCGAGTGAGGGTTTCCATAAATACTGCACGGAGGCATGTGCCCAATAAGGATATCACCAGCTAAGCGCTCCAGAATCAAATGGATATGAAGGCGTCGCGCCATAGGTTGCGTCCTCAGCCGCTTCTGCTTGTGCCCATTCGGTTGACAGAAACCGAATTTTCGATAAGAGTGTCTGCTGCGTTTTCTGGAGCTCTGGCTTTGAGTTCAGAGGCGCACTTCCGTCTATGAAAAAGGGGTTACTGAGCCTCATTGGCATTGTGCTGGCGTCGGTCGTGTTAGCTAGCCTGGTCGCATTGGCGGCGGCGGATTGGCGGCAGGTGGGCGAGACTGAGGCTGGCCACAAAGTCTCGGTGAGTTCTGTGGGGCCGTTGAAGAACAATCTGCGCACAGCCCTGGTCAAGGTGGAGTTCAAGGAGCCAACCAGGCTTCCACAAGGCGGGACGTTTGTGGAATTGCGGGCCCGTGTGCGCTTCAACTGCGGAAGCGGTGTCGCCGTGCCCAGTGCAGAGTGGCTGTATGCGCGCGACCGCAACGGCAAACTCGTCGTCAGTAAGAAAACCCGACGGGATGACGAATTCGGACAGCCATCCGAAGGTGGCTTTATTGAAATGGCCAGCAAGTACGTTTGCGGGCAAAGCCGCTAACGGCCGATCGCTGTGAACTTCCGCCGCATAGCACTCCGGTAACCACCCCTTCCCCTTTCAGGATTTCAGCATCCAGCTTATGCTGATACTAGGGGTGGGCGCTGCGTCCCTGACATCCAATCACTTCAGTATGGGCTCATTTCATTCTTACTGGCTAATAGCGGCAGGGTGCGCAGTTGTGTTCGTCGTGTATGCGCTTTTGCGGCGCAAGAAGAAAACGCCGGAGGAGCTGGAGCGCGAACGCCGTGCCTGGCTCGATGGTGTTGGGCGCATAACAGACGGCACGGTCATCGATGTGCAGGAAATTCCTTCCGAAGGAAGAAGCGCGGCCATCCACTTGATCTATAAATACGACGTGGCCGGAGTTTCTTACGAGTGCTCGCAGGATGTGACCTACCTGCGGCAGTGGATCAACCTTCACTCCTGCCGCCTGGGTCTGCATACTTCGGTGAAATATGATCCGCAGAATCCCGGAAATTCGCTTGTCGTGTCGGAGAGCTGGATGGGACTAAGGCACTAGAAGTCACGGCCTCCGTTTGTCGCTGCTACTCGAGGCTTAACTGCATGGTGGTGTTGTGCTTGTCGAAGGTGACATGCAAGGTCTTGTCATCGCCATTAGCAAACTTCGCAGCAATCGTCCTCGAGAGATCCACGGATTGGTCGGCGGACTGAGCCCGCAGCCGAAGGGTGTGGGGGCCGGCCGTGAGCTGAAGGGTTTCAGATGCATTGCCGTGAACGCTTTTGAAAACCACCAGGTGCTTCTGACTGCCTCCGCGTAAGGGACGGATTAACGCCAGGGTGTCGTCAACCCACAGCGAGAGCGTCGCTTCTCTGAACTGATGCTGGACCGCCAGCTCAAGGGAAGAGGCTGCCGGTTTGGATGGCTGAGCCGGGCTTGCATCCTGCGATGTAGGGATTCTTCCATTCGCGCCAGTCTTCGGGTTATTCGCGGAAAGCGAGCTCAGTCGCCTGGAGGGGACGCCGCCAGCGATTGGTTTGGTTCCCCGGTCTGAGTCAAATGTGTCAGCGTCGGTCCCGGAATATTTCTGTGCCTCTTTTTGTGCTTGTGCAAGGCGCTCGCGATCTGCCTCCGCCACAGGGTTTACATTCTCTTGCGCAGCCGCTGCCTTCTCGGCAGTCGTGCCTTGTCTAGCCGGGATGGCGACAATCAGTAGTGCCACGACCAGGACCCCAGCCAACACCAAGTCTCGCACCGCAGCGCCTTTCACGGCTGTTCGAAGCATGCGGTGAGCGTGCACGAAACCGGCGACTGGAGCAGCATTGGACGGAAGCTGTGAGAGTGTCAGCGACGATGTGCCTCTGTCGATCGGCTGCAGAAGGCGCAAGGTTGTGGTCGTGCCTGCAGCCAGAGCTTGCCGCAGTTCGCGAAGGTCACGGGCCAAATCGGCACCGGATTGGTAGCGCTGCGCCGGATCCTTGGCCATGGCACGGGAAATAACCGCGTCCAATTCGGGAGGCAGACCCAGGTCAAATGCCGAAGCCGGCACGGGCTCACGATTTACCACTTTGAAGCAGACCGTGGTTGCACTGTTCCCGTGGAAAGCGGAGTGGCCGGTAACCATGGCGTAAAGCAGTACGCCCAGCGAGAATAGGTCCGATCGTCCGTCGGCTGGTTCGCCGCTGAGTTGCTCGGGGGCCATGTAGGCCGGCGTTCCCAGCACACGACCGGGAAGGGTGAATTGGGCCAGATTGAGCTTGGCAATGCCAAAGTCGGCGATCTTGGCGTGTCCTTCCTCGGTAATTAAGATGTTTGCGGGTTTGATGTCGCGGTGGACGACTCCCTGCGTATGGGCGTAGTCGAGGGCGTCGGCAATTTCCTCCGCCAGTTGCAGCGCGGTGCGAAGCGGCAGTTTTTTCTCCCGCACCAATAACTGATTTAGAGACTGGCCGGTGACGTACTCCAGGACGATGTAGGGGTCGTGTTTTTCAGGATCTTCGCCGACATCAAAAATGGTGACGATTCCGGGATGCTGAAGCCTGCCCGCGGCTTGTGCCTCAACCAGGAAACGCTGGCGATACTCCTGTTCTTCTTTGGGATCCAAGCCCGGCAGCAGGATGGTCTTGAGTGCAACCATTCGATCAATCTGCGGATCGCGGGCTTGATACACCACTCCCACCGCTCCGCGACCGAGTTCGGCCACGATCTCATATCGTCCAAAACGCCTGGATTGTCGGGTTTCCATTCCGCAAAAAAGATCGAGGTGCTCAGATCATCTTAGTGCAGGTGGTTGCCTGATTCGCGTGCCCTCTATTACTCAGCGCATTACGGGAGTAACCGGAAAAACGGGTTTGGCGAGTGCCTGAGGAGCCAGTCGATTCTCGTTTGTTGTGTTGAGATTCAGAGCTTGGATCCGCTGGAGATGCCAGCTCGGCGCTTAGCCGCCGGCGGCAAATCCCCCGGTGTGCGCGATGTTGAGGCGGAGGTACTTGTAAGGATTGACGGGCGTGTCGTTGATGCGGACTTCATAGTGGAGATGCGGGCCAGTCGATCGTCCGCTCGCGCCGACATAACCAATGACGTCGCCACGATGAACGTGCTGGCCGGGGGTTGCGGCGAAGCCTGAAAGATGGCCGTAGCGGGTACTAATGCCGTGACCATGGTCGAGCATGATGGCTTTGCCGTAACCGCCAAGGAAATCGACGAAGGTGACGACCCCGTCGGCCGGTGCAATCACTTGATGTCCATAGTGGCTACTGATATCTACACCGCTGTGGAATGCGCCTTCACCGTTAAACGGATCGATGCGCTCCCCGAAGCTGCCCGTTACCTGCCCTTCGACCGGCCAGAGGTTTGGTGCCGAATTGGCACGGAACCAGTCCGCCGTGGTGGCATTACGCGTCAGGCCAAGCGTAATGCCGACCGTGGCCGCGCCGCTCAGCGCCGAACTACGCAAGGCGTGCAGCTGATCAAGCGATGAAATCACTTCCGCGTCCTGAATCTGCTCCTGGCTCGCGGTTACCAGAGTTGGCTGGGACTTCAACCCATAAAGCGCCGAGACCTCGTTGGCAATCGATCCCAGAGATGCGACTTGCACATCGCGTTCCTTGGCCACTTGCTCAAGCCGAGAATAGCGGTCCTTGAGCTGCTCTTTTTCAGTACGCAATTCGTTATAACGCGAGACTTTGAACAGCATGCGGGCGTAGGAACTGGCTATGCCGGTGAGGCCGAGGAATCCAATGGCGGCTCCCACCACGAATATGTAGAGATACTGGACGGGAATAGAGATCTTGCGTAACTGGCCGTCGTCGCCGCGAGCCACGAAAAGGATGTAGAAGCGCTTCTGCAAGTCGGTTCCTCTTTAATTCTTGAAAAATCAGGCTCGCAAATCCAGGGTGGTCTGTGGTTGCAGAAACCCTGAGCGATCATTCTGATTCGGGCTACGCTCCCTCTTGGGGACGGATACTTCTTACCTGCCCATTCCTACCGGAACCAAGGCCACCAAACGTAAAAGGCTTACGCGTCTGCAATTCTTACCGAACACAGAACTTAACTCGGCCAAAAGGTGTTGCGAATAACTGGTAAAAGGTAACAAACCGGGTTCCCCCTGTCAACGCAGCGGGAGGACATGTCGGGGTTACTTAAGGGGTGGTAACGAACTTGGTCAAGGGCTGGTTACGATGGTTCGCGAGGTGGAATTGGTGCATGGCCAGATTCGTGCCCCAAGCCTGCAGCGGCTCCCTTTGGGCTATGATTTCTTCGCCGTGCCTCTGCCAGAAAAAACTCTCATTGCCCACATCCGCCGAATCGCGCTCCAGCGAGGCGCGGGGGGCGGGAATCGTGCCCTCCTCACCGGCATCGGAGACGACTGTGCGGTGCTGCGGTTGCGGCCCGAACACGAACTGCTGGTCACCACGGACTTCAGCCTTGAAGGTGTTCATTTCCGGCGGAACTGGCATCCGCCCGAATCTGTCGGCCATCGATGCTTAGCTCGCGGACTGAGCGATATCGCAGCCATGGGCGGACTGCCGACGGCGGTGTTTCTGTCGCTCGCACTGCCGGCGGAGTTGCCCCAGAGATGGGTCGAGCGGTTTGCTCGTGGCTTGCTGACGTTGGCGCGAAAGTATGGCGCAACGCTGGCGGGAGGGGATACGGCGGAGTCTCCCCATGGGATTCTTGCAGACATGGTTGTGATTGGGACGGTGCCGCGAGGTGAGGCCGTTGGGCGGGCGGGGGCGCGGCCTGGTGACCGAATATATGTCAGCGGCGCACTGGGCGGATCCGCTGCTGCATTGGCCCGAATGACGGAAAAGCGTCAGGGCACGCTCAAGCCGCGGGATTATCCTGGGCATTTCTTTCCCGAACCGCGGATTGAGCTGGGCCGAGCGTTACGAGAGAAGGGGTTGGTGTCCGCCATGATCGACATCAGCGATGGGCTCTCGACCGATCTAGGCCACATTTGCGAAGAAAGCGGGGTAGGAGCTGAAGTCGAAGCCGAGGCCGTCCCGCGGGCCGGCGTCGGCAAACCGGCGCACGAAGTGGATCTCGAAGTTGCGCTTCACGGCGGAGAAGACTACGAATTGCTGTTTACCGTGCCCCGCGGCAAGCGCATTCCCTCGCAGATTCGAGGCGTACCCATTACGCGCATAGGCAATATCGTGCGCCGTCGAAAAATATTGCTCATGAGTCGAGGCGGCATGGGATGCGAGCTCGGGCCAGAGGGGTGGGAGCACTTCAAGAAGTAGCCGTTACTTCCGTTACCCTCTATGTCTATACCCATCGGCGGAGAAGCAGCATACAGTAACGCCATGTGCTCACGTAGATTTACACTGATTCTTCTATTAGCCGGTTTGTTGGTCATATCGATCGTAAGCTCAGCCGCGGCAGAACCATCAAAAAAGCCGGCGCCGCCGCCCGCGCCCGCCAAGGCTCCTTCCCCTGCGGTGACCGATGAATTGGTACACAAGCAATTCGGCGAGAACTGTACGCTGCTGGTCGGGCCTCCGCAGTTTACGATGGACCTCGATGGCGATGGTGTGGATGACCTGGTTGTTGCGGCCCGCTGCAAGAATCCGATGGCTGATCGTGATGAGTACAGCTTTCAAATCGTCGACCCCTATGACTCCTTTCTGGGCTTCGGCGACGTCAAAGTAACATCGAGCTTTGCTTCCGATGCCCCCGAGCGCCGAGGCGTATGTTTGTTGATCATTCACGGTGACGGCCCGGATGCCTGGCGTTCGGAGAAGCCCAAGGCTAAGTTCATGTTGATCAACTTGCCCTTTAAAACCCTGGCGGCTAAGAAGCTAAGCCTGAAGAAGAAAATGGCAATGGCGATCTACATGGAAGAAACCGGTGAGGCAGAAAACCTGTCGTCGGTAGTTTTCTGGGACGGCAAGAAGTATCGCTACCAGCCGCTGGGATCGAGCATGGAGTAAGGTAAATTGTTGATCTCTCTCACAAAAAGCTCCCTATACAAGCTCGAATAGGCATCTAAGCCAAGAAAGTCTTCGCCTCGGCAGAGTTCTCCGCGTGGAAATTGTTGGTCAAGCCGCTGCGAGCACCTGGCATATTTTGATTCCGCTGGCTCTAGCCCTGCCGGCCTTTGCCCAACAGGGCCTTGGCGACAGTGCCTCTGGTGCCGCGACAATCTCTGGGCTTCAGACCGGGAACTTCCTCTCCGTTGAGAAGCATGGGGTGGGGCGGGCGTTTGACTGGGTCAGAGGGGGTTTGGCATTAATCCCTGTGTACGACCACTATGCCTTCTATAACATCGCCATCCAGTTGAGTGGCAAGAACTAAGTGGTGCGTTAGGAGACCCAGCCGGATGAATTCACTTCGCTAGTGCTAGTGGAAGACATCTGCGACCAGGAACCCTCTGCGGTTCAACAGGAGCAAATGTCCGCCGACTAACAGGTGCTCGCAATTAGCGGCGGTGGTCCGAAGCGGCGCTCCCAGCCATCGGGACAACGGTAAATCTTTTTTCGCAGGCCCGGCGGCAGAGTGCCACGCACAGCGAGTTGCCTCTCCAGGCCGGGCGGCAAATTACGGTAGTTCGTGTTCCACGCGAGTCTTGACCGAAGCGCGTGGGCCTCCTGGCCGGCGCTCCATTGCGAGAAGCCAAGCCCTATAATCGA